>Ga0307409_100001961_pt1 | contig 10529 bp, 9 predicted proteins | sample 322Ometagenome_2_FD_203888 | JGI IMG/M metagenome (GOLD analysis project Ga0307409, IMG submission 203888) | Maize rhizosphere microbial communities from greenhouse at UC Davis, California, United States - 322HYB-O-2 | ecosystem: Host-associated > Plants > Roots > Rhizosphere > Soil | place...
TGGAGGGTCTGGCCTTTACAATGACGTCGCCACAGGATGACGCGTCTGCCACTGGACCCTGGCTGAGCGTAAATCGGACAGAACGGTGGCGCGCGTTTGTGCAGGCGCCGATTGCAACGGTTGCCTTCGGATGGCAGGTTTCAGGAGAGAGGTGTCCAGCAAGCGTTTGGTCAATGAGGTTGACTAACGCTGACAAGCAAAACGTTGTGCTAGCACTCGGTGAAGTCGATGAACGTGGCGGGCCTACATATCATCCAGATTCGATCGTCGTGATCTTTGATGAAGAAGCGGCCCACGAATACGTGACACAAGCGAGCATAGGATCCGCATGGGGCGGAGCTTTATGATCAAGTGGGTCCCCTTGTGCCGGTCGGCAAAGCCAGATGGTTGGTAGGAAACTCCCTGAACGGCCCGCAGCCGACCCGCCGCGCCGGTCCGAAGCTACTTGGCAACACCACTCGATGTGCGAGTCCGTAGGTAGGCGACGACCAGAATGGTCAGGGCGATGGTAAGGGCGAGGGCGCTGATGACGAGGAGCCAGGGAATGTCGATGGGCTGGCTGGGTGGCGCGGCTCGTGGCGTGGGGCCGGATGGTGGTGGTTCCGAGGTCAGCAGTGATGGGACGTCGGCCGTGAGGGCTCGGACGAGGTCTACTACGCCGTATCCGTATTGGTGGTCGTGTCCGGGTAGTCCTTTGTCGTCAGCCGTGGCGGTGAGCCGGTGGACCACCTCGGCAGCCGAGAGATCGGGGAATCTAGCCCGGACAAGTGCCGCAGCTCCCGCGAGTATGGCCGTGGCATCGCTGGTCCCTGAGCTTGTGCCGTAGCCCGTATGGCCGGGCCCGCGAATGTCGATGCTCATAATGTCCACGGCGGGTGCGGCAAGTACTACTTCAGGTCCCTCCGCGGATACCGCAGCGTGATTGCCCTTTTTGTCCACGCCCGCCGCGGCGACGACGCCTCGATACTTAGCCGGAGCTCCGACCCCGATGTCAGTCGGTACATTGCCGACGCCCGCCACGACGACGACGTTGTGCGAGAGCGCACGTTCGATCGCATTGCGCAAATCGCTATGGTCGTAGCTGCTTCCAGCGATGCACAGGACCTGCGCTCCATGCTGGATTGCCCATTCGACGCCCTCAGACAAATGACCGGTGAGGCCAAAACGACTGGGGATGATGCGTACCGGCAGTATTTCGGACTTAGGTGCTATTCCAAGGGTGCGTCCGTGAGCTGCGATCAGGCCCGACATCGCGGTGCCGTGTCCGTCTATGTCCGCCCGCCCGTCGCCACCTTGTCCATCGGTCGTGAAGTCCGTGCCGGACCGAACGTTACCTCGTAGGTCGGGATGTCTTGCGTCAACTCCTGTGTCGATTACCGCGACGAGAACACCGTTGCCTTGACTGAGCTGGTGCGCTTGAGACACATTGAGATAGTCGAGGTGCCATTGTGCATCTCGGATCGGGTCTGCCCAAGCTGGAGCGATCGAGACGAGCGTGGCGAGGACCCCAGCCAGCCCGCATAACACCGCACGGATCATTACCTGTCGATTCCGATCACGCCCGGACCGGGCTCGTGCGTGGTGGGTTCGAGAGACGGTTCCAGAATCGCGGGCACCCCTTCGCTGACGGCCCAGGGGTCGTCAGGGTCCTTGGCCCGGCGACGTCTGTAATGGGATGTAGCGCGTCCGGCGGGGACGACGGTCGCTCCCGCAGATCCGGCTGGCCGGCTCGCCATGGGGGGTGGGATCACCGGTCCAAGGCCTCCGGAGGGGCCAGGAGTTGGACGAGGAGCCGTAATGCCAGGCCTGGTCGTGGGACCATGCGCCGGAACTGTGGATCGGTTTGTGGTCTGTTTCGGACCGCCGATTACACCGCCAAGTGGGTAAGGCGAGTTTGGTGCGGAGACGTCGCGCGTCGGGGCGGGATGTAATCCGCGCGGATCGATGGTCGCAACGGGGTCCACGGCATGTGGCCCGTTAGAGATTGGCTCACCGTCGAGAACGGGCGGAAGCTCGTGCAGTGAAGGATCTTGTATGCCTGATTGAGGTGCGTGGATTCGTCCCACGGTCATGGGCTCGGGCGAGTCACTCGGCAACGCGGTATTGAGTTCACCTGTCTCGTCCGGGCCCGGATCTGGGCCATCAGTCCAGATCGGCCGATATGGAGGCGGTCTTTGAAATCGAGTGGCTTCGGCGGCGATAGCAGAGTCGGCTTCGGCCATGACGTTTCGGGCTCTGCGGTCGAGGTGTTCCCACCAGTAGTCAGGTGGCTGTTGGGGCATGGGTGGAGGCGCCTGGATCGGTTGGTCAGGTCGGGGCCGGCCAACTGCGGCGGTGTACTCGATCATTTGTTGCTCGGCTTGGTGGTAGGCGGTTCGTTGTTCGATGAGGGTCGCGATCTGGGCTCGGGCCGTGAGGAGCTTGATGGTCAGTTCGTGCAACGCGTCGGCGTTGGCGGTGGCGGCCGCCCCGGTTTCACGCATGGATGAGGTCATGCCGCCGACGAACGTCTTGAACGCTTCGGCAGCGGTTCCGGGTCGATCGGGCCAGCGTTCGATGAGCTGGTTGACGGCCTTGTCGAGCTGGTCTGCCTCCTCTTCGCAGAGTCTGGCCATACGTCGCCAGGCGTAGTACTGGGACCAGTTGACTCGTCCGTCTTCGTCGCGGACCATCTCCCAGATGTCGTCGAGGCGATAGGCGGCCCAGTTGCTGTAGCCGGGGGCCATGAGGTGGCCCGTGATGATGTCGCCGTCGCCCATGGGCGCACCGCCTCCCTCGCGGACGGTAGTCGAATCGTGCGTGACAGTATCGGAAACTGGAGCGGTCGGCTACCCATCCATGTACGCCTGTGGATACCGCAGCCCAACTGGTGAGCGGTTCGGGTGAGGCATCTAGGCTCGCCCAGTGGGCGCGGGTCGACGGGGCTGGAGGAGGCGTACTGGTCCGATCGCCGTCCAGGAATCGCTCTTCGAGATCGAGGCGAAGCCCGGCGTTCGCTACTACCGCCAGATCTTGGACGCCCTCACCCGATCGGGCTTCGCCGACGACGCACCGGCTGCGGAAGGTGTGGCATCCAGGCTGCTCGGCACGGTGTGGGCTTCGGAAGGCCCGCCGCGGGACGGCGGTGTCGAAGAGACCTTCGGCCTTGGCCTCGTTGATCACGCCCGGCAGCGAAGGACTCCGACATCGGTCATTCTGCTGCGAACACTCCAGGTCGTGGCCACCATCCGTGAGGTGCGGGAATCCGCCGCCGCGGCGGCCGATGCCATGATCACGGGCGGCTTGCCTCAACCGGAGTGGATCTCGCAGTTCGAAGTGCTCCCCACTGGGCGCTGCTGGGCGTACGAAGACGCCTTCGGCGATATGACCAGCGTGATCTGCGAGTACGAACGGCAGCATGGCGACGTGCACGCGATCATGATTCAGGTCGACCACGCGATGTTCAGTACGGCGTCCGAGATCTCGGTCATCGAGGACGTCGACGCCACCGTTCGTGATCTTCAGAACGCGACTCAGACGACCGATCCGACTTTCGCCATCCGTCTGGTCGATCCACCCTGGGCGCGGGCGCTGCTGGAGCGAGCCTTCACGCGTACCGACCTGATCGACGGTGTCCAGGTCGGTCATGGCTTCGCTGAACTGCGGGCTCTTGCCCTCGTACGGCTCAGGGCTCTTCCGGACGCGCCGGGGGTTCTCCAGCCCGAGCCGCGCCAGCCTGGGCCCGACGAACGCCAGGCTCTGGTTGACGAGTTTCTCGGTAGCCCGGAGGGCAGAGCGATTCCCGACCGGATCGGCGCCGAGCGGATTGCCCGTCTCATAGCGGAGTACGCCAGTGCCTATGATCCAGTCGACATGGCTCGGGTGAGCCCGGCCAAATGGGAGATCTTCGTCAGCGACTGGCTTCCTCGTCGTATCACCGGAGGTCCAGCGCTTCGGGCAATCATCGCCGACGTGGTGCGGGCGTGGTCCGCTTGGGCTGCTCGGCGCCGTCACTTGGCCGAACCAATGCGGGACATGTTGTCGCGTGCCGTCGAGGAGATCACCCGCGGCGCCGCACTTGATACATGAAGTCCGATTTATGCCGATCGCGCGCCAGGATTGGCGTTAGCGTTGTGCGGCTAATCTTCGGACGTGGACGATCCCGCGGAGAGCGTTGACCAGGTGGCTGCTCGGCCCAACGGCCGTAGGAACGCGGCGGCCCGAGCCCCGATGATCTTCGCGATCGTAGGCATCGCCGTCGCCGTCGTGGCAACGGTCCTCTATATATTTCGGGACGCGGCCACACCGCGGCTAACGCCCGAAGAGACCGTGGACCGGTTTCTCGCGGCCGTGTTCGTCGCCAACAACCCAGAGCGGCTCTCTGGTTTGGTCTGTGCGAGCTGGAACGCCCAGGATGCGCTGACCCGCACGGCGGGCCAGATCGGCACCGATGCGCGAGCGTCATGGGACGAGATCAGCGTGGTGTCGTCCGACACCCGTCGGGCCACCCTCCGGGCCCGCGTCGGCCTTCGCTACCGAGACGACGTGCGGCCGTCGGCGTACCAGCAGTGGCACTTTAGCCTCGTGAACGAGGACGGCTGGCGCGTCTGTGAAGCCCGCCCGTTCCGCGTCTGACCGCCATCGATGGCCGCCTGCGTAAGCGGCGGCTTCGTCGTCCAAGCTCTAGCCGGTTAGGCTCGGTGAGTGACAAGCGAACCACCCGATGCCACACCCGGCGAACGGACCGTTCCCGTGCAACAGGGCAGTGAACCCCAACACCAAGCCCGGCGAGGGCCGCGAATTGGGCTGATCGTTGCCGCCGGGCTCATCGCGACTATGGCGCTGGTCGGATCAATTGCACTTGTTCTCTACGACCGAGCGACAGCGATTGATCGCAGCACGCCAGCCGTCGTCAGTGACCAATATCTGCGGGCTACGCTGTTCGACCGAGATGCAAACGAAGTAGCGCCGTTCATTTGTGCGGGTTGGAGCGCCGACGAGGCGCTGGCTGAAGCAACCAAGGATGTTGATCCGGCGCTCTTGGTGTCATGGGGAGACTTCTCCATAGAACAGACTGGATCAACCGCAGTTGTTACGGCGAGCGTGACCTTCCGCGCTTCCGGCGCCGGCGTCAATCTACGCGACGTCGAGTCATGGAACCTTCGTTTGCAGGAAAATGACGGTTGGAGGGTGTGCGGAATCGATCGCCAAGCTTCACTCAATCCATAGGTGGGAAGCATCAACCCGTGTAACACCCGGGATAGACCCGGCAGCGGCCCAACGATACCACTCGGCCTCGCCGCAGATCTGTACCGAGGGCATCCCATCGGCGTTGACATAGACCGGTGTGACGGCTCTAATATCCCTAATAAAGCCGTCTGGCACCTCTTGAACGACGCGTCGGCCGATAGGGGAGTTGGTACCTAGAACCGGCATTGGCTTAGCTGTCGGCGGTCTGTCCAAAAGTCCTGATTGAGGGGTCGTCGACTGGGGTTGGTCGCCCGCCCATTCCACCCAAACGCGTTCGATCGGCACCAGCAACGCGAATGCTTCAATTCGGTCCATTTCTGCCCGGTAGTAGTCTTGTTCGGTGAGGACCGGCACGTACGTACGGCTGCCTTGAACGATGGGATCGTCGGCACGCAAGTCGTTGCGGAATCCAGTGCCAGGGAGTCCGATGATTATTCGTCGGCCTCGGAGGGCACCGAACTGCGAGGCAGGAACTGGAACGAGCGGAGGAGGCTCTCTCGGCGTAATCAAACGGAGCCACCAAGCGAAGCGCCGACCTTGTCCATGAACGGAATTGGGTCGGTGGCGCCGCCACCGCTACTGTCGCCGTTTAGGTGTACCTCAAAGTGCAGGTGGGGGCCGGAGGAGTTTCCCGAGGAGCCGGAGAATCCAATAACAGACCCAGCGCTGACTCGTTGGCCCGGGGCTATCAGCGGCTTCGACCGCATGTGGCAGTAGCGCGTGATGATGTCGGCTGCGTGCAGGAGATCGACGTACCAGCCACAGCCTTGCACCCACGTTCCCCCATCGCGGTTGCAGGAGTACGCCGAACCACCGACATGTGCGTTGCACGTGGCCACGAGAACGTAACCAGCAGATGCGGCACGGATCGCGGTGCCCTTTGGCACGGCTATGTCCACCCCGTTGTGTCCAGGGCGCGCGGGCGTGCGAAAGCCCGACGTGATTGGTCCGCGTAGCGGCAATGTCCAACCCGATGCGGCGATCTCGCCCGCAGCTGCGCACTGCAACGCAAGCAGGTTTCCGGCGGCTCGGCTCGCGCCGCCCGTCAATGCATCGACAATCCGTGAGGCGAACGACTCATGCTTGGCATAAGCGTTCGGATAAGCACTCACCTGTACCCTTTGCGCGGCCACGGTGAGGGGGAGAGCCTCCCAGTTGGGTATGCGCAACAGTTTCTCGAAGAACTTGCGAGACTGGTACGCCGGATCGGCCAACTGTTCTACGGTTCCCCACCCTTGACTCGGCCGCTGCTGGAATAGCCCTATCGAGTCGTGATCATTGTTCGCCCCAAGGTGAGGAAGGTTCGTGAGGCGCGACTCCTGCAGCGCCGTCGCCACGGCAACGACCCATCCTCTCGGGGGAACCTTCATGTCTTGCCCGACGCGGATGATGATCGCCGCATTGCGAACCTGTTGCTCGACAACGCCGATGACTCGAGGAATTGGGCCATCCGGATCAACTGTCTCCCCATTGCCACACCCAAGGGCGTACAGGGGGGCGTCCTTCGTGAGCCCACCGAGGAACCACAACGTGGTTCCACAGACGCAAAGCAGGCTCAGTGCAACCACGGTCGCCGAGGTGACAATCATGCGCCGCAGAGCGCGTCTGGGCTTCGGCAGCATGTCTCGCACCGTGTCAGTCATGCCTGCTCCCAGTCGATCTCGCCGACGAGCCAGCCCTCATCGGCCTTGAAGATCTTCAGCAAGAGCGTTCCGGTGTCCATGGGCACCGCGATACGGACGTAGGACTGGTCGAGTAGCAAGATCTTGGTGTCGCCCACCCGTCGCGACGCCGGAACCGTCCTCGGGTCGACCCCTTCAAGGTCCGCTGCCAGGGATTCCGTGACCATTGGTCTGATTGTGGCGTGCCACTCGGACGCGGACAGGTCCTTACGGAGCCACGCTCTGGCGAATTGGTTCGCTAGAGATAGCGGCACCCGATCGTCGGGTCGCGTGCTCGCAGTTAGGTCGGCCACGCCATCGTCGGGACCGGTTGGCCTCGCCGTATCGATGGGAATGGGTTCAGAGCGCTGGATTGGAACGTTTTGACCACTACCCGCGAGCTTGCCGACCGTGATCGCGGCTGCGATCAGAAGGATCAGGCCTAATGCCGCCCCGACGCGGGTACGCAGTATACGCAGCAGCCACCGCATCTAAACGTCCCGCCGTGCCTCGGACCGCGGACGTGTCCGACCGTCCTCAAGATCTAGTTCACCGCCCCCGGCCGTGACTGTTTCGGAGCTTCTCCGCGGCCGGTAGAGCGAATACGTATGAACCGACGTAGGCGCGGGCTCCGACCAGCCGCCACCAGACGGCGCCGGCATTCGCCGCACGACCGGCGGCGGGGAGCCGCCGTCCTTCGGGCCGTCGGCCTGGAGCGGTGCTTCCGCCCGAACCTCGATGCGTTGTGGTGGTCGATCCGAGACAACTACCTCAGAGCCGCCACCTGGTTTGGCGACTGCCGCAGGCGCCGTCTCACGCACGTCGCGGAAGAACCGACGGTGCCAACTGCCGGCCGAGGCCACTACGGTCGACGGGTCGCGCCCTCCCAGTTGTGTGATCCGTCGGTACGGGCGTAGTAATAGCCAGCCGACCACGCCAGTGAGCCAGACGAGGACCACTTGAAGCCAGCCCGGTAGCGCCGAGGTCATGATCAGGTCGAAGGCGAACAGGTATATTGCGGCACCTGTACCAAAGATCACGATGTTCAGTACCGCGGCCACAACAGCGTTGACCAGTCGTCTAAAGCCCGCGCTTGCTGGACGCAACATCGCGATCGTGCCGATAACCGGCGCCGCTATGACCGCCCATCGGAATAGAAGGAAGCCTAGCAGAATCAGGAGTGATGCCGCAATGTCGAAGAAGGCGAACATTATCGCAGACAGCATTGCGATGAAGCCCGCCCCGATGCGCTCCATGCCCTTGGCGCCCGTAAGGTGCTCGTACGCGGCGGGATCATCTTCTTTCACCTTTCCCGCAAAGTTTCTCCATTGGTCCTTCTTGCGGTCGACCAGACGGTCCCGGACCTCAGGATTGCGGCTGATGGCATCGAGTTCAGCCCAGGTCATAGAGTGGGCGTCGTACAGCATCGAACCATAGGTCTTTGCTGCAGCGCTATCTGCCGACCCCAATAGGCCCCGCAACCAGTTCCTGTAGAGGATGGTGTCAGCCGCCGTATCGCTAGCGCGAACAGCCGGCGGCCTTCGATCCACGCATGCGTCCTTGTTTGGCACCTTACATAACTCGGGGGGGATGTCCTTGGCAGGTGGATGGACGGCATCATGAATTGTTGACAATGAGCTGATGAGCACGCGGTCGGCCAAGTTCGCGCTCATGACCGGCCATTGGGAAAGCGCTGTGACGACGGTCATGACCAACAATGCCCAGCCGGCCGTGGTCATTGCGACACTTAACTCAGCGTGTCTTGATCGCCATATCAGATATAGCCCGATCGCGAGAAGAGTAAGCGATCCAAAGACCGTGAAGACGCGCTCGTAGATGGCCTTGGTGGTTCTTTCTACAAGCGGATCGGCCCATCCCCAAAGTTGTTTCGGATCCCAGGCTTTCTCGCGCAGCGCATTGGATGCTCCGACGACCGCCGTCGCCACCATGAATTCGAGGTTCGCGATGGTGTTCTCGAACTTGCTGTCGAACGCAAAACATTGATCATAGGTCGTGTATGAGTATCCGGCGTATCCGTAGTCCGTGTAAAGCCCCGCTACTCCCGACTGCCGAGACGCCTCCGGCCGCGATGCGAACCAGCCCGCCAGCCCGGAATCTGGAGTGGCCGGGGGCGGTTCCTCGAGGCAGTTCAACTCCCGGTCGGCCGTCTGCCTAAGTTGGTCAATACAACGCGCCGGATTGGCGCGCCATTGGTCAACCCGACAGAGGTCGCCAGGTGCCGCGGCCCCGATGTTGGCTGCGGATGACGCGCTGGCCCGATCGGGGAAGGCGAGACCGATAAGCGCCACGAGAACGAGGACGATAGCGGCGGCGACCGTCCGCTCACGACGCGTGGTTGGCCGGCTCGACGGTGGGCTCATTCCGCCGTTGTGGCGGCCTTCCGGGGCAGACACGGGTCACTCCTCGGCGATCGCGCTGGGGGTCGAAACAACCTCTGCGCGCGGCGCTGGGCCGTGGCCGTCGCCGCCTGGTGGAGAGCCAGACATCGGAGGCCGGCCGACAGCGGAGGTGAATGTTGAGCCGATCGAGGTCGAATGCCCGGCCGTATTTGCGCCGAAGGCCGACCCGGCCACCCCGGTGACAGATCCGCCGGGCGTCGTGTCCAGGTAGTCCAACAGGCCACGGACCCAGGAAACGTCGACTCGGAGCTTCTGGATCCGCCCGTCGACGTCGCGCATGACGAACTCCCGGAAGCCCAGGCGGGCCGACGAGGCGGCGTCGACCTGGGAGAGCGACGCGAGCACGGCCTCGTATCCGTCGTCGACGGGCACCCGGAGCAGCCGCAGCGCCTCGGCGGCGATCTCGATGTCCTCGGCGATGCGGCCGACGAAGACGGTGGAGACGAGGTTCTGGACGTCAAGGCCGAGGATGTCGCGGGGGTTCTGGGAGGAGACCAGGGCGGCCAGGTTCCATTTGCGGGAGTCGCGGGCGAGGCGGATCAGGAACGACCGGCCGGACCGCCAGCCTTCCATGAAGTGGGCCTCGTCCAGGCCGACGAGCTTGCGGGACTCCATCGAGCCGCCGTAGCAGCGGCGGACGGCGAGCCGGTGGGCGGTGTGGAGCATCGGCAGGGCGAGCTGCTCCTCGGCCGACCAGTACTCGCGCTCGATCTTCAGGTCGGGCAGGCGGAGGCCGGCCATCGTGATGACCGTGAGGACGGCCTGGTCGGCCAGCGTGCCGGGCGGGGGCGATCCGAAGAACAGCATGGCCAAGGGCATCTCGGCCGTGTCCAGCAGCAGGTTGCCCAGCTCCTGGGCCTGGGGATCGCCGGAGGACTGCAGGGCGGAGACGATGTCGTCCAACGTGGACGTCTCCTCGGCCGGCACGGTCCGGACCGCGTGCCGAAGCGCGGTGGCGGTGGACGCCTCACGGGCCACCTGGGGCGGCACGAGCATGGAGCAGATGTCCTGCACGAGCATCCGCCGCTCGGCCCGGGCGTTGGAGACCGCGATGCCGTACTCCTGCTCCCCGGCCGGCGAGTTGGGGAAGTGCTGGCGCTGCGGCGTGGGAATCAGCGCGTACGGCGCCAGCGTGCCCTGCTCGGATCCGGTCAGGTTCAGCACCCGCGAGAACGGCCGCAGCTCCGGCATCTGGCACAGCCGCGCCAACGGTCCGGAC
>Ga0307409_100001962_pt1 | contig 10529 bp, 7 predicted proteins | sample 322Ometagenome_2_FD_203888 | JGI IMG/M metagenome (GOLD analysis project Ga0307409, IMG submission 203888) | Maize rhizosphere microbial communities from greenhouse at UC Davis, California, United States - 322HYB-O-2 | ecosystem: Host-associated > Plants > Roots > Rhizosphere > Soil | place...
GCCGCCGCTCGTGGCGGAGGAGCTCTGAGCCATCGCGCCGGGCGCGAGGACGAGCAGGCACGCGACGGACAGCGCGGCAAGCAGCAGCTTTTTGCTGAAGGTAGGCGGCATTCTCTTTCGAACGCCTACGGGGTTAGCTGTCGGGCTCGCGCTGAAAGAGCTCGCGCGCCTTCTTTCGAAGGTTCGCCCCAGTGACCTAGGCCACCTTGGTTCCCCCGTTCCGCGTGAAGCGGATTCGGCGTGGCGGGGAAGCTACCAGATGTTTCGGCGAGTGTCGCCGAGTCTTTAATGCGGTCTCACACGAGTTCGGCCCGCGGCCGCCGTGTCCTGCCTGCGCGAGCGGAGCGCGCCTCCCCGCGGTCGACCCTCAGGAGCGACCACGCGATCAACGCGATCAACGCGAGCGCGATCGCGAGGACCGTCAGGTATGCCGTCAGCGTCAGCGCCCCGGACACGCCCTCCTTGCGCTCGCGCTGGAGCACCTCGTGGTCGGCGAGGAAGGCGCGCGTGAACTCCGGCCTCGCCGGGACCTCCTTCGCCGGGATGGCGGCATCGCGCGGCATGTAGAGCGGCATGGAGATCAGCGCGTCGCCCTGCTGGATGCGCATGGTCGACTTCCAGCCGTCGTACACCGGGATCGGCTTCGTCGTCCGGTAGACGCCCTGGTCGACCTTCTCGAGCGGGTCGAGGACGCTGCCGCCGCCCTGCCAGCCCGTGACGTTGATGAACTCGGGGTCGTCGACCGAGTCGCGCGGGTCGAGACGGATCGTGGCCGAAACGGTGCGCTCGGGACCGGATTGGATCTCCTTCAGCGCCACCTGCGCGCGCTCCGGCCCGTTCGTGGACATCGGCAGCGCCCAGCCGATCACGGCGATCAGCGCCAGCCCGCCGACGAGCGCGGCCCGACGGTCGGGGGTGCCGATCCGCCGGCCATCCTCGCGGCTGATCAGCGCGCCGCTCTTGCCGACCAGCGAGCCGCCGACGAACCCGCCGACGGCGCCGGCGGACACGGCGGTGATGATCCCGGCGATCGCGGCCTCGGGCAGCAGCGAGGCGTTCCATGGAATCGGCATCCAGACGTGCGTCCAGGCCCACTCGGCCGCAAGGCCGATCGTGCCGATCAGGGCGCCGGCGATCGCTCCGTTCACCACCGGGCTGCGGCCGCCCGCGCGCGCGAACACCGCCTCGACGATCAGCGCCTCGACGATGTAGAGCGGGAAGTGAGGAGTCGTCTGGCCCCAGACGCCGCCGACCATGATCGTGAGGAAGCCGCGGATCACGATGTAGCCGGCCACGGCCAGGACAGCGCCGCCGCGACCGATGTAGAGCCGCGTGGTCACGAGCCCGATGCCGGCGGCGAGCATGATCAGGATCGGCTGGTACACCTCGCGGAACTGCGGCACGCCGAAGTCGAACTCGGCCTGGAAGGTTGAGAGCGCCACGAGGAAGCCGCCGACCAGCAGCGCGCGGCGCACGTGGTAGATCCACGGGCTGCCCTCGCGCTCGGGGTCGCGGCCGATCGTCGTGATCGCCTCCCCCATCAGGATCATCCCGCCCAGCGTCGCGAGCGACGCGCCGCCGATCAGCATCAGGTGGGTCGGGCCCCAGAGCGTCACGTCCTGGCCGAACAGCCGGTGCCACATGTCGTCCAGGGGGAAGCCGGAGAGGGCGAACGCGCCGCAGGCGGCCATCATCAGGCCGCCGACCGGCGCCCACCAGTCGCCGCCGATGTGGACGGCGGTCTTGGTCGGCCTCTCGGTTCCTGCCAGCGCCATGGAGAGGACGCCCGCCACGAGCACGCCGTACAGGCCCACGAGGATCAGATAGTGCGCGGGGTTGGCGAGCGGCCCCGGGTCGCGGCCGTTGTCGATGTGCAGGGAGATGTCCCAGTACATGCCGAGCACCGCCACGAGCAGCGAGAGGCCGAGCATGATCGAGGGGACCGATGCCCAGGCCGGAAGGCCGGTGTGGCGCTCCGCCCACTTGCCGAAGCTGTTGAGCGTGCCGATGCTGCCGTTGCGGTGTCCCCTGATCAGGACGACGACGAGCGCCGTGGCTATGAGCGCGCCGGCCGTCGCGCCGACCGCCTCTCCGATCGCCGCTCCCCCCGCGGGCTCCTGGCCCGTGGACTGGGCGTACGCCGGTCCCGCGCTCATGAGCGCGCCGAGCACGACACTCACTGCAGCGATGATCCTGCCACTCATCTGCTTAGCTCCCTCCAGCTTTAAATCCCGCGTCGCAACTGGTTCTTCCCGAATCGGGGAAAAACCTAACTGACCAGTCAGTCAGTTATCTGTGAGGTACGTCACATTGCCGCGCGGGAATCCATACCCATGTCCGCACCGACAAGACGTCGACTCACGGCAGAAGAGCGAAGGAGCGCGATTCTCGACGCGGCGCTGACGGCGTTCTCGCAGAAGGGCTACCACGCGACCTCGCTCGACGACATCGCCCGCGTGGCGGGCGTCTCGAAGGCGCTCATCTACGAGCACTTCGCGTCGAAGCAGGAGCTCCACGCCGACCTGATCGCCCGCAACGCGCGGGAGTTGACCCAGCGCGTCGCGGGTGCGCTGTCCGGGGTGGAGATCGAGTCCACCGTAAAACGCCTCGCGACCGGCCTCGAGGCCTTCTTCGCGTTCGTCGAGGAGCGCCGCGACGCCTGGCGGATGCTGTTTCGCGACGCGGCCGACCCCGAGTCGTCGGCGGTGCTCGACCGGATGGTCGAGCAGGTGACCGCCGAGGTCACAATCCTCATCTCCCAGGACCCCGGCGCGCGCGAGCTCACGCGCGTGGGCGACGATCGCTCCCTGCGCCTGCTCGCCGAGATGCTCGTGGGCGGCGCGCAGTCGATGGCCAACTGGTGGACCGACCATCCGGACGCCCCGCGGTCGCAGCTGGTCGAGATCGCGATGGACTTCGCCTGGCTCGGACTCGAGCGGCTCAGCCGCGGCGAGCGCTGGTCGGCGCCTGAATGAGCTTCGTCCGCGAGGTCGTGGACGCCGCCGAGCCGTCGCGGCTCGCCCTCGTGGCGATCGGGCGCGACGGCGACAGGCGCGAGATCTCGTTCGGGGAGGTGGCGGACCGCTCGGCGCGCATGGCGGGCGCGCTGGGCGCGCGCGGCGTCGCTGCCGGCGACGTCGTCATGACCGTGGTGGGCAACCGGCCCGAGTGGGCCTACGCGATGCTGGCCTGCTGGCGGCTCGGCGCCGTGGCGCAGCCGTGCGCGGAGCAGCTGCGGCCGGCCGACATCCGCGCGCGCATGGAGAGGGTCGCGCCCGCGGCGGTGGTGGCCGATGAGCGCGATCTCGACCTGGTCGCGGCGAGCGGCTTCGACGGGCCCGTGCTCGCCGTGCCGGACGAGGGCCTGTCCGAGCACGACCCGGTCCCGCCCGGGGAGTTCGCCCCGGACCATCCCGCCCTGATCGTCTTCACCTCCGGCACCGCGGGCGAGCCGAAGCCGATCAGGCACGGCCACGGCTATCTGGCCGGCCAGAGCGTTCAGGCGGAGCACTGGTACGGGGCCCGGCCCGGGGACCTCTGCTGGTGCACCGCGGCGAGCGGGTGGTCCCTGTCCGCCCGCAACGCGTTCGTCGCAGCCTGGCTGCGCGGCGCCGCGGCGCTGCTGCACGACGCGCGCTTCGACCCTGACGAGCGGCTCGAGCTGGTGGAGCGCGAGCGCGCGAGCGTCCTGTGCATGTCCCCCACCGAGTACCGCGCGATCGCGAAGCTAGCCGAGCTCCGCCGTCTGCCGGACCTGCGCCACGCCTGCGCGGCCGGCGAGCCGCTCAACCCCGAGGTGGTCCGGGCCTGGGAGGATGGCGCGGGCGTCCAGGTCCACGACGGCTACGGCCAGACGGAGACCGGGCACCTCACCGGCATGCCGATCGGCCCTCCCGTGCGACCCGGGTCGATGGGCAGGCCGCTACCGGGCTTCCGCGCCTGGATCGACGACGGTGAGCTGGTGGTGGACCCCGCCACCGTGCCGACCTTCTTCATCGAGGGCCCACGGGACCGCCCCTGGCGGACGGGTGACCGGGTGAGCGAGGACGAGGACGGCTACCTCTGGTTCGAGGGCCGGACCGACGACGTGATCATCTCCGCCGGCTACCGGATCGGCCCGTTCGAGGTCGAGTCGGCGCTCGTGTCCCACCCCGCCGTGGCCGAGGCCGCGGCGGTGGCGGCGCCCGACGAGGTGCGCGGCCAGGTGGTGCGCGCGGTGGTCGTATTGCGCGACGGCCACGCGCCCAGCGACGCCCTGGCCGAAGAGCTCCAGGAGCACGTGAAGTCCGAGACGGCGCCCTACAAGTACCCCCGCATCGTGGAGTTCGCGGCCGAGTTGCCGAAGACGCCGAGCGGCAAGATCAAGCGCGCCGAGCTGCGCGCTCAGCCGAGCGGGTCCAGTGAGGCGAGGTAGTGGCGCAGTAGCGGGTCGATGACCCGCCAGCGCCCGCGTGCCTCGTGCTCCACGATGCCCGCGTCGCGCAGCAGCTTCAGCACGCGGTCGCGCGCCCCGGGCTGGATGCGGCGCGGCAGTGGGGCGCCCGCCGCTACGGTGCGTGCCACCAGGAGTCCCTGCTTGTGGAGCAGCCGGATGCGCTCGACCACCTGCTCCATCGTCGGCCGGTCGCCCTCCAGCGCTCGCTCGAACCCGAGCTGAACGAGCTCGAGCCCTATCGAGCGCGTGCCGAGCTCCAGTGAGACCAGGTGCGCCTGCTGTGCGATGCGCATGGTCGCCCGCGGGTGGCCGCCGCCGAGCTCGATGATCCGTCCCAGGGCGGCGTCGCCGATCTCGCACCCGTCCGCGGCGAAGCGGTCGGCCAGCCCAGCGCGCCACTCGCCGGCCTCGATCGCGCGCAGCGAGTAGAAGCTGCCGAAGCCGCTGAACGCGCGCCGGCTCGGGGCGAACAGGTCGCGCATCACGTGCTCGATGCTCCCGGCGAACAGGTATGAGACCGACGAGCTCCGCTGGAAGATCGCGCGCATGCGATTGGTCACGGCGTCGGGGTCCCCGTACGGACGGCGGGCCGAGGCCAGCTCCTGGAACTCGTCGAAGAACAGGACGAGCCGCTTCCCGTCCGCCTGCGCCACGCGCTCGGGCAGCTCGAGGGCGAGGTCGAGCGCGCGCTCGGGGTCGCGCGCAGCCAGCCCCGGCGTCACGGCGAGCTCGACCCCCTCCCCCAGCTCGCCGACGAGCTTCAGGACGGCCTGAGCCTGCGCGGCGGACAGCGCCGCCCGGCCGGCGCTGCGCGCCCGCCGGAGCGCGCGGTGGGTCGCTGAGCGGTTCGCGATGACGGCCGCGGCCAGGGCCTCGGCCAGCTCCGCCGCATCCGAGACGCGAAACAGGTCGACCTTCGCCGTGTACGCGCCGCGCCGGGCGACCCGGGTGAGTGCCGCCTCGCACACGCTGGTCTTGCCGGTCCTGCGGGGGCCCGCGACGACCAGGTGCGTGCCGGCCTCGAGCCGCGCAGCGATCTCCGCGACGTCATCGCGGCGGCCGATCAGCCGTCCTGCGGGAAGAGGAGAATCAGTTGGGAACAGCTCCCCGCTCGGCCGCCGCCCGCGTTCGCCTCCTCGCACCATGCGTCACACTTTACACAGAATGTGTGTAAAGAATCACGCGGATTGTGTAAACGTCCATGCGGGTAGCCTCAAGGGCGATGGCGAACAGGCTTGCCGACGAGACGTCGCCGTACCTCCTTCAGCACAAGGACAACCCGGTGGATTGGTATCCGTGGGGCGAGGAGGCGCTCGCGCGCGCGCGTCAAGAGGAGCGGCCAATTCTGCTCTCGATCGGCTACTCGGCCTGCCACTGGTGCCACGTCATGGAGCGCGAGTCGTTCGAGGATGCCGCGACCGCGGCGCTCATGAACGAGCGCTTCGTGTGCATCAAGCTCGACCGCGAGGAGCGGCCGGACCTCGACTCGATCTACATGGAGGCCTGCCAGGCCATGACCGGCCAGGGCGGGTGGCCGCTGAACGTCTTCCTCACCCCCGAGCAGGTGCCGTTCTTCGCCGGCACCTACTTCCCGCCGGAGTCGCGCATGGGGATGCCGAGCTGGACCTCGGTGCTCGACGCGGTCGCGAGCGCGTGGGACGAGCGCCGCGACGAGATCCGCGAGGGCGGCGTGCGAATCGCCGAGCGGCTGCGCGGAGGCGCCCTGCTGCAACCGTCCGAGCGCGACTTCGACGGGGCGGTCCTGGGCGAGGCCGTCGAGGCCATGCGGGGCCAGTACGACCGCGCGAACGGCGGCTTCGGGCGAGCGCCGAAGTTCCCGCCCGCATCGGTGGTCGAGTTCCTGCTCCGCCGCGGCGAGACCGAGATGACGGCGCACACGCTGCGCGCGATGGCCTCGGGCGGCATGTACGACCAGGTCGGCGGCGGCTTCGCGCGCTACTCGGTCGACCCATACTGGCTCGTCCCCCACTTCGAAAAGATGCTCTATGACAACGCGCTGCTGGCGCGCGCGTACCTGCACGGCTGGCAGGTAACCGGCGACACGCTGTTCCGGACCGTCACCGAGGAGACGCTCGACTGGGCGCTCCGCGAGATGCGCGGCCCCGAGGGCGGCTTCTACTCCGCGCTCGACGCCGACTCCGAGGGCGAGGAGGGCAAGTTCTACGTCTGGAGTGTCGAGGAGATGCGCGCCGCGCTCGAGGGCGAGCCGGACGCCGACGAGGCGATCGCGTGGTTCGGCGCCACCGACCGCGGCAACTTCGAGGGGCGCAACATTCCCGTGCGCGGGCCGGGCGAGCCCGAGCACCGCGACGCATGGCGGAAGCGGCTCTACGACGTGCGCGCCGAGCGAGTCTGGCCGGGCCTCGACGACAAGCGGCTGACCTCCTGGAACGCGCTGGTGATCTCCGCGCTCGCCGACGCGGGCGCGGTGCTGGAGCGGGACGACTACCTCGACGCGGCGCGCTCGGCGGCGGATTTCGTGCTCCGCGAGCTGCGCACCGAGGATCGCAGGCTGCTGCGCAGCTGGAAGGACGGCCAGGGCAAGCTGAACGCCTACCTCGAGGACCACGCATTCCTGCTCGAGGCGCTGCTGTCGCTGTACGAGGCGACGTTCGAGCCGCGCTGGTTCGCCGAGGCGCGCGCGCTGGCCGACACGATGATCGCCCGCTTCGCGGACGACGAGAACGGCGGCTTCTTCGAGACCTCGTCGGACCATGAGCAGCTCGTAGCTCGCCGCAAGGACCTGGAGGATCACCCGATCCCCGCCGGCAACTCGAGCGCCGCCTACGGCCTGCTCCGGCTCGCGGCACTGACGGGCGATCGGGAGTACGCGGACCGGGCCGAGTCGGTGCTGCGCCTTCTCCACGAGCTCGCCCCCAAGCACCCGCAGGCGTTCGGGCATCTGATGCAGGCGCTCGACTTCCGGCTCGCCCAGGTGAAGGAGGTCGCCCTTGTGGGCGACGAGCTCCGGCCGCTCGAGCGCGTGGTCCGCGAATCCTTTCGCCCCCACCTCGTGCTGGCCGGCGGCGAGCCCGACGGAGTGCCGCTCCTGGAGGGCCGCGACCCGGTCGAGGGCCGTCCGACCGCGTATGTGTGCGAGCAGTTCGCGTGCCGCGCACCGGTGACCGAGCCGCGCGAGCTGGAGGAGCTGCTGGCTTGATAGCCACAGTCCTGGTCGCACTCGCCGCCGCGGCACCGGTACCGGCGGATGCATATGGGGTGGCCACCCAGATCTCGCGGTGGGGGCCGCGGCCCGCGGCGAGCGCGCGCGAGGCGCGGGCGCACCGGCTCATTCGGCGCGTGTTCCGGGGCGCCGAGCTTCGCGTCGGCGAACAGGAGTTCCGGGTGCCGCGACGGGGGCGCTCGCGCAACGTGATCGGGATCTACGACACCAAGCGCTCGTGCCTCCGCATCGTGATGGCGCACACCGACACCACACCGTTCGGCCCCGGCGCCAACGACAACGCCTCGGGACTCGGCGTAGTTGCGTCGCTCGCCGGCCGGCTGAAGCTGATCAAGCCCTGGTGCGACGTCTGGCTGGTTGCGACCGGCGCCGAGGAACGCGTCTACACCGGGTCGCCCGACCACCTCGGCGCGCTCGCGCTCGCCCGCCGCGCCCGCTCCCACCACGGCCGGCGACGGCTCCAGTGGGCGCTGTCGCTCGACGAGGTAGGGCGCGACAGTCCCTTCTGGCTGCGCTCCCCGGTGGCCGCTCCGCGAACGCGCGTGGAGAACGAGCTGCTCGCGGCGGCGTTCCGCGTCGGCACGCCGGTCAGCTGGGTGCGCGACGAGAGCACCGGCAACTCCGACCACCGCGAGTTCGAGCTCGTCGGCCTGCCCGCCGCGAAGCTCGGCGTGGGCGCCGGCGGCGAGCCCTGCCGCCACATGGCGTGCGACACGCCCGCTCGCCTCCGCCCGAAGTCGCTCGTGCTGGCGCGGCGAATGGTCGCCGAGGCCCTGCGCGCCCGCTAGCCGGCCGCCTCCTCGATCGCGTCGAGCAGCTCCTCGACCGTCTCCTCGGTCGTCGCGGGCGCCATCACCGACATGCGCAGCCAGCGCTCGCCGTTGACCTCGGTCGAGCTCAGGTGGAAGCGGCGCTCGCGCAGCAGATGCTCGCGCAACCGCACCTGGAGCTGCCCGTCGCGGCCGTAGCGGAAGCAGAGGATGTTCGACTCGGGGCGGCTCAGGCACTCGAAGCCCTCGCGCGCCTCGATCAGCTCCCAGAAGCGGAGCGTCTTCTCGTACTGCTCGGCGACGTAGCGGCCGATGCCATCCGGCCCGCGGAAGGCCAGGTTCATGAAGATCCGCGCCCCGAGCGCGGCCTTGGTGCATTCGACCTGCCGCTCGAGCAGGCTGGAGGCGGTCTCGCCGGGCTCCTCGTAGATCAGGTACGCGGCCTTCTGCTTGAAGGCGGCCTCGAGACGCCACTCCTCGCGCACCAGCACGGCCGCCGCGATGGCCGAGGTTCGCATCATCTTGTGGGCGTCCCAGATCACCGAGTCGGCGTGCTCGATGCCGCGGAGCAGATGCCGGTGCGCGGGCGACAGCAGCGCGGGCGCGCCGTGCGCGGCGTCGACGTGGAACCAGATGCCGTGCTCGCGGCAGAACGCGCCGATCGCCTCGAGGTCGTCGTGGAGGCCCGTGCTCGTAGCGCAGGCCGCGGCCACGAGCGCCATGGGCCGGCGCCCCGCCTCGCGACAGCGGTGGAGGGCGTCGCCGAGCCCGGCCGGCACTATCCGCTCGTCCTCGTCCACGTCGAGGTCCACGACGGCGCGCTCGCCGAGCCCGAGCATCGCGACGCTGCGCCGCACCGAGTAGTGGGTGGACGGCGGGGCCAGGACGGCGAGCGTGCCGTCCACGCCCTCGGTCCACGCGTCCGGAGCGGCCGCGGCGCGCGCGGCGAGCAGGGCGGTCAGGTTCGCGAGCGAGCCTCCGTGGGTCAGCACCCCGCCGCCGCCCTCCGGCCAGCCGATCTGCTCGGTCATCCATTCGACCACCACGCGCTCCATCGCGTGTGCGGCGGGCCCCATCTCGTAGATCGACATCGGCTGGTTGATCGCCCCCTGGACGAGATCGGCAATCGCCGAGGGCACGTCGGGCGCGGCCACCTGGTGGGCGATCTCGGCGGGATGGTGCAGCCTGACGCTGTGCTCGAGCACGCGCTCGAGCCACGCCGCGAAGTCCTCCCCGTCCAAGCCGCCGTCCCGCGCCAGCCGGCGCAGATCGAGGCGCTCGATCAGCTCCTCGAGAGGCGGCGGCGCGCTCACCGGCCGCGTGCCGCGCTGGCTCTCCTCGACGTACCGCGCAACCGCGGGCAGCGCGACGGCGGCGAGCCGCTCGTACTCGCCGCCCTCCCAGCCGCCCTCCGGGCGGCTCACGCCTCGACCGGCACCCGCTCGTTGCCGGGGCCCGGCCCGGGGCGGTCCTCCTCGCGCGCGAGCCGCGAGGGCCACCACACCTTCGGCCCGATCAGCTCCACGAGCGCAGGGACGAGCACGCTGCGCACGAGGAAGGTGTCGAGCAGGACGCCGAACGCCACGACAAACCCGATCTCCGTCAGGAACACGAGCGGGAGCACGGCCAGCACCGAGAACGTGCCCGCGAGCACGATGCCGGCGCTGGTGATCACGCCACCCGTGACCGCGAGCGCCCGCAGCATCCCCGCGCGCGTGCCGTGGGTGAGCGTCTCCTCGCGCGCCCGCGCCATCAGGAAGATGTTGTAGTCCACCCCCAGCGCGACCAGGAAGACGAACGCGAACAGCGGCAACGACGGGTCCGAGCCGGGGAAGTCGAAGAACACGTCGAACGCGAAGTAGCCGATGCCGAGCGCGGCCAGGAAGCTCAGGATCACGGTCCCGATCAGGATGAGCGGAGCCACGATCGCCCTGAGCAGCACGACGAGGATCAGAAAGACCACGACGAGCACGATCGGCGGAATCACCGCGGAGTCCCAGGCCGCCGCCTCGCGCACGTCGAACTCCACGGCGCTCGCACCGCCGACCAGTGTGCCCTCGGCCGCGCGGTGCGCCGCGTCGCGGATGGGGTCGATCAGGTCGAACGCCTCCGTCGAGTA
>Ga0307409_100001964_pt1 | contig 10525 bp, 7 predicted proteins | sample 322Ometagenome_2_FD_203888 | JGI IMG/M metagenome (GOLD analysis project Ga0307409, IMG submission 203888) | Maize rhizosphere microbial communities from greenhouse at UC Davis, California, United States - 322HYB-O-2 | ecosystem: Host-associated > Plants > Roots > Rhizosphere > Soil | place...
GTGGTCTCCTGGGAGACGGACGGGGTCGATAAATTCGACCAGGTCCTGATCGAGGGAACCGCCGGCAAGTTCGACATCGGCGGGATCGGAATCTCGGAACCTCAAGCCGTGCCGGACCAGACGCTCACATTCGATGTGACGCTCTCCGACGGCGACAATGACCCGGTCACCGATACCTTCGACGTCTATGTCGACGCGGTTCCATTCCTGCCGTGATTCGGGGCGTTGAAGCGGGCTTACGCAAGTGAGCCCGCTTCAATGATCGGGGGTGATCATGTCGATAGAATCCAGTTTGAAGTCATTGCCGTTCGATCCGGCCTCGCTCCGCCGGCCGGTCCGCAATGCCATATTGGGCAGCCTGTGCCTCAACCTTCTTTCGCTGGCGACGCCGCTCTACATGCTGATCATCTACGATCGCGTGATGACCTCGCGCAGCGAGGCGACGCTGGTCGCGATCACCTTCGCGATTGTCTTGTTGCTGGTGCTGCTGGCGGTGTTCGACCTGTTCCGGAACATCGTCTTCGCCCGTGCCAGCGCGACCTTTTACGCCGAACTGGAATCGCTGGTCTTCGCCAGCTGTCGCCACTGGGCGCTCGCGGGCGGATCGGCAAGGAGGGCGCGGCCGCTCGAGGACCTGGAGTCCGTCCGGAGCTTCCTTGCAAGCCCCGTTCCCGGCGCGATGATCGACATCGTCTTCGTGCCTCTGTTCCTCATTACCCTCTTCATTATCCACACTGCGCTTGGCGTGCTGGGCACCGGGTTCATCCTGTCGATCGCCGCCTTCGCCCTGCTCAACAAGCGGGCGATGGCGCGCAGCACGCAGGAAAGCGTCGAAAACTTCCGCAAGGCTACCGACTTTGCCGAGGTTCATTGGCGCCAGGTCGAAGCCAGCGTCGCGATGGGGTATGCGGGACGCGGCGAGGCCCGGGCTGCCGAGGCCAACCGCGACGCCGTAATGACCCATATCCTCGCCGCGTCGACCACCGGCAGCATCACGTCGGTGATCAAGGGACTGCGGCAGGCCAGCCAGATCACGATTATCGCCGCCGCCGCTTATCTCGCCCTCGAAGGCGAGGTCAGCATGGGCGCGATCATCGCCTGCTCCATCCTGTTCGCGCGAGCCTTGGCGCCGGTCGACCAGTTGGTCGGGAGCTGGCGGACGCTGTTCCAAACGCGAGGCGCCTGGATGCGATTGAAAGAGATGCTAGCCGGGATTGCCGAGCGGACTCCGCCGATGCCGCTCGCTCCGCCGACCGGGCGGATCAGCGCCGTCGACGTGGTGGCCTCCGCACCCGGCGCCACCGCGCCGATCCTCAAGGGCGTCAGTTTTGCGCTCGAGGCAGGCCAGTCGATGGCGATCATCGGACCATCGGGATCGGGCAAATCGACGCTCGCCCGGCTCATCCTCGGCGTCTGGCCCGCGATCCGCGGCACCGTGCGTCTCGACGGAGCCGACATCGCCCAGCTCGACCTCGACAGCGTCGGCGCCCACCTTGGCTACCTGCCGCAAACGGTCGAGCTTCTGCCGGGCACGATCGCCGACAATATCCGGCGCATTGGCGAGGACGATCCGTCGGGCGTCGTCGAGGCGGCAACTCGAGCCGGCGCGCATGACATGATCCTGGCGCTGCCGAACGGATATGACACGGTCGTCGGTTCTCGCGGCTTTTCACTGTCGGGCGGACAGACCCAGCGCATCGGCCTTGCCCGCGCGCTCTACGGCCGACCGAAGCTGATCGTGCTGGACGAGCCGGATGCCGACCTCGACCAGGTCGGCGAGCGAGCCTTGATGGGTGCGATTGCCGCGCTACGCGAGGAACAGGTTACGCTGATCGTCATCGCCCATCGCTCGGCGATCATCCAGGATCTCGACCGCCTGTTGGTGATGAACGAAGGCCAAGCGATCAAATTCGGGCCGATGGAGGAATTCCTCAATCCCGCTGCCGGTCCCAGGGTGAGGGTGGTGAAGTGATGGCGACCATGCTTCCAACGTCCGATGGGCGGGAAACAAAGACCGAGCTTGTGCGGCAATTGTCCAGCGCGTCCGACCAGACCATCCGCAAGTTAGGCATCGCCGGCGGCGCGGCTTTGGCGCTGGTTCTCGCCATCGGCACGCTGGTCCCGATCCAGAGCGGCGCGCTCGCCCCGGGACATGTCTCGGTCGAAAACAAGCGAAAGACCGTGCAGCATCTCGACGGCGGGATCATTCGCGCGATCCACGTCAAGGAAGGTGGCCGGGTCCAGGCCGGCGACCTGCTGATCACGCTCGACGCCGCAAGGGCGCAGCTCAACGTCTCGGTTTATCAGGCGCAGGAGGATGCGCTTCGCGCCGAACAGGCGTCGCTCGAAGCGCAGTTGCTGGGCGCCTCATCCATCACCTTCCCGGCCGACCTGTTGAAGCGGATCGGCGATCCCCATGTCGCCAGCATCATCCGCTCGCAGCGAGCCGCCTTCGCCGCACGCCGCGACAATATCGGCGGACGCCAGGCCCAGCTCGGCGAGCAGATCGGAATGCTTCACGAGCAGATCGGCGGCGATCAGGCCGGTTCCGCCGCGCGCAGCGAGCAGCTTGCCCTGCTCGACAGCGAGATTGCCGATGTCGAGAAGCTCGTCGCCAAGGGCTTCGCCACCAAGCCGCGTTTGCTTGCTCTGAAGCGGGCGGCGGCGCAGGTCCGTGGAGAGCGGGCGGCGCTGTCGGCCGAGGCTGCCAAGCTCCGCACACAGCAGTCGGAGGTTCGAATCCAGAGCCTGCAGGTCGAGCGCGAAGTCGCTTCCGACGCAGCCGATGCGATGCGATCGATCGAAGGCCAGCTTGCGGAAGTCCAGGAGAAGCTCGCCGCCGCCAAGCAAATCCTGGAACGCACCAAAATCCGCGCCCCGGTGTCGGGGACCGTGGTCGGGATGCGCCCGACCACCGTCGGAGGGGTGATCCAGCCGGGCGAACCGCTCATGGATGTCGTTCCGACCGCCGGGCGGCTGGTCGTTTCGGCCCGGGTCGCGCCGCGGGACGCCAACCGGCTCCATGTCGGCCAGCGCGCCGATCTGCGCTTCGCACCTTCGGGGACAAGGCCGGCGATCGTCACCGATGGGACGCTCCAGAAATTCTCCGCCGACGCCCTCACCGACCCGCGCACGGGCGATCTCTATTTCGACGCTGAAGTGATCGTCTCCGAAGCCAGCGCCCGCAAGCTCCCGCCGGAATTGTCCAAGCCCGGAGTGCCGGCCGAAGTGCTGATCAAGACGGGCAGCCGGACCGCAATCGGTTATATGCTGGCGCCGATCTCCCGCGCGCGATTTCGTGCAATGCGCGAATAGTTGAGTCGGTATCTGCACGGCGGGTCCCGTGCCCCCGCGAGTGAGCCTCCGTGCAGGGGGTGTCGGCGACAGTTCAACCACCCTGCCGCCGGCACCCTCAAAGTTGACCCGGATCGCAAAGTCCCTTCGCAAGCTCGCCGCGTTGCGGCTAGGGATGGGCAATGACGCGCGACAAGGTATCGACGCTGCTGCTGTTCGGCGCGACCGGCGACCTGTCGCACCGGATGCTTTTGCCTTCGCTCTATGGCCTCCACGCCGATGGGCTGCTGCCCGAAGGCTTCCGCATCGTCTGCACCGCGCGGAGCGAATTGACCGACGAGCAATTCCGGGCGAGCGCGATCGAGGCGTTGAAGGACCACGTCGCGCCCGGATTCTACGACCCCAGAATCGCCTTGGTCTTCTCGAGACGGATTACGTACGTGTCCCTGGACGCGACCAGGCCCGAAGGGTTCAAGCGGCTGGCGAAGATGGTCGACCCCGACGCCGGCCTCGCCATTTTCCTGTCCACCGCGCCGTCGCTGTTCGAGCCGACAATCGAGGGGCTGCGTGCCGCGGGCCTGACCGGGGACAAGGTGCGCCTGGCGCTCGAGAAGCCACTCGGCTCCAGCCTCGTCAGCAGCCGCGAGATCAATGACGCAGTAGCGGCCGCCTTCCCCGAAGAACGGACATTCCGGATCGACCACTACCTCGGCAAGGAGACGGTCCAGAACCTGCTTGCGCTTCGCTTCGCCAATTCGGCGTTCGAGCCGCTGTGGAATTCGGCGCATATCGACCATGTCCAGATCAGCGTCGCCGAGACGATCGGCCTCGAAGGGCGCGGCGGCTATTATGACGGGGCGGGGGCGCTGCGTGACATGGTCCAGAACCATATGCTCCAGCTGCTCGCGTTGGTGGCGATGGAGCCTCCGGCCGACTTCGACGCGACCAGCATCCGCGACGAGAAGGTCAAGGTCCTTCGCTCGCTTCATCCCATCGGGCCGGACGATGTTCCCGACCATGTCGTCACGGGCCAATATGGCGCCGGCGCGATCGGTAGCGAGCCGGTCAAATCCTATGCCGAGGAGCTCGGCCAGGAGTCCGCCACGGAGACGTTCGTGGCCCTGAAGGCGCGGGTGGAGAATTGGCGCTGGGCGGGCGTGCCCTTCTACCTTCGTACGGGAAAGCGGCTGGCCGAGCGGAAGACCGAGATTTTCATCCAGTTCAAATGCGTGCCCCATTCGATCTTCGCCAAGCGAGGAGCCAAGACCAAGGCCAACAAGCTGATCATCTCGATACAGCCGGAGGAGAATATCCGCCTGCTGGTCATGGCCAAGACTCCGGGGCTGGACCGCGAGGGCATTCGCCTTCGCGAGGTGCCGCTGGACGTTGGGCTTCGCGATGCCTTCGCCGATACGCGGCGGCGGATCGCCTATGAGCGGCTGCTGCTGGATTTGATCGACGGAGACCCCACCTTGTTCGTGCGCCGTGACGAGGTCGAGGCGCAGTGGCAGTGGATCGATGGCGTGCGTGCCGCCTGGGAGGAGGTGGGGCTGACGCCGAAGAGCTATGGGGCTGGAAGTTGGGGGCCATCGTCAGCGATCGCGCTGACGGAGCGCGACGGAGTGCAGTGGCATGAGTAGGCTCGACCCCCGGATCGCGGCGGTGACTGACCGAATCATCGAACGGTCGAAACCGACGCGGAAACGCTATCTCGACTTGATGGCCGAAGAGGCAGCGCACGGCATGGACCGGCCACGGCTATCGTGCGGCAATTTCGCTCATGGATTTGCCGCTTCGGGCGAAGACAAGGATGCGATCCGGCATATGCGCGGGCCGAACATCGCGATCGTCACCGCCTATAACGACATGCTTTCGGCCCATCAGCCCTATGGCCGCTACCCGGAGCAGATGAAGATTTTCGCCCGCGAGGTCGGCGCGACGGCGCAGGTCGCGGGCGGGACGCCGGCGATGTGCGACGGGGTGACGCAGGGCCAGCCGGGCATGGACCTGTCGCTATTCAGCCGCGACGTCATCGCCCTGTCGACCGCCATCGCGCTCAGCCACGGCATGTTCGATGGGGTCGCGATGCTGGGCATTTGCGACAAGATCGTGCCTGGGCTGCTGATCGGCTCGCTGCGGTTCGGCCACCTGCCGGTGCTGCTTGTCCCCGGGGGGCCGATGCCGTCGGGCCTGGCCAACAAGGAGAAGCAGCGGGTTCGTCAGCTGTTCGCGGAAGGGAAAGTCGGCAAGGAGGAACTGCTGGCCGCCGAATCCGCTTCCTACCATGGGGCTGGCACTTGCACCTTCTACGGCACGGCCAATTCGAACCAGATGATGATGGAGCTGATGGGGCTTCACATCCCCGGCGCCGCGTTCATCAACCCGAACACGCCATTGCGGCATGCGCTGACGCGGGCGGCGGTTCATCGGATTGCAGCGCTTGCGGCGGCGAAGGAGCGGCCGCTGTCTGAGGTTGTTGATGAGCGCGCCATCGTCAACGCGGCCGTAGGACTGCTCGCGACCGGCGGATCGACCAACCACGCGATCCACCTCCCTGCGATCGCCCGGGCGGCGGGGATCGTCATCGACTGGGAGGACTTCGACGAGTTGTCGAAGGCGGTGCCGCTGCTGGCGCGGGTCTATCCCAGCGGGTCTGGCGACGTGAACGATTTTCACCATGCCGGCGGAATGGCCTTTACGGCGCATACGCTGCTCGATGCAGGCCTGCTGCACGACGATATTCTTGCGGCCGGGGCCGACGATTTCGCGGCCTATGCGACCGCACCGCGACTGGAGGATGAGGAGCTTGCGTGGGGCGCGGTTGAGGAGAGCACAAACCTTGAGATGCTCAGGGCGGTCAGCGAGCCCTTCCTGCCCGATGGCGGGATGCGGCTGGTGACCGGCAATCTCGGCCGGGCGATCTTCAAGACCAGCGCGGTTACCGCCGAACGTTGGACAACCGAGGCGCCGTGCCGGATTTTCTCCGACCAGGACCAGGTGCTCGCCGCGTTCAAGGCGGGAGAGCTAGACCGGGACGTGGTCGTCGTCGTCCGCTTCCAGGGTCCACGGGCGAATGGCATGCCGGAACTGCACAAGCTGACCCCCCCGCTTGGCGTGGTGCAAGACAAAGGGTTCAAGGTCGCGCTGGTCACCGACGGGCGCATGTCGGGCGCGAGCGGCAAGGTGCCGGCGGCGATCCATTGCTCGTCCGAAGCGCTAGCCGACGGCCCGATTGCGAGGCTCCGCGATGGCGATGTGATCCGGCTGTGCGGCAAGGGCGGGACGCTCGAAGCGGTCGATGTCGACCTCGACAGCCGCGAACCGGCTTCGCCGCCGCCTCCGCCCGTCGGCACCGGACGCGAGCTGTTCGCTTTCATGAGAGCGACCGCCAGCAACGCGGAACATGGTGGCTCTGCAATGCTAACCGCGATGGAAGAGCTGGCGTGACCATCGACGCGATCATGCGCAGGGCTCCGGTGATCCCCGTGCTGACCATCGGGGATGGAATCGACCCGGCCGCATTGGCGGAGACCTTGGTAGAGGCAGGCCTGCCCGTGATCGAAGTGACGCTGCGCACGGCCGGAGCGCTGGATGCCATCCGGGCGATGGCGTCGGTGGACGGCACGGTGGTTGGCGCGGGGACCGTGCTTGACGAGCGGATGCTGGGGGCAGCGATCGATGCCGGCGCACGGTTCGTCGTGTCGCCGGGGCTGACCGAGCCGCTGGGCAAGGCGGCGATGGCGTCCGGCGTTCCGTTCCTCCCCGGCATCGCGACTGCGGGCGACATCATGCGCGGGCTCGATCTCGGGCTGGACCGCTTCAAATTCTTCCCTGCCGAGGCGGCGGGCGGGCTGCCCGCGTTGAAAGCGCTGGCCGCTCCGTTCGGCGGGGTGCGCTTTTGTCCGACCGGCGGCATTTCCGAGCAGAACGCTCCGGCGTGGCTGGTCCATCCGTCGGTGCTTTGCGTCGGCGGAAGCTGGATCGTCCCCGCTGGAGAAATTGATCTGGCCGCCATCGGCAAGCGCGCAAAGGCGGCGGCGGGCCTCGGGGCGCCGGCTCCGTAACGAAACTTCGCGCCACTCCGCGACGTTGGGGGCTCGTGTATCAATCCAAGCCACCCCTGCGCGAACGTGTCGCCAGCATTGCCTTCGTGATCGTGGTTCATGCCGCGCTGGCGATCGCGCTGATCAACCTGTCGCCGCCGATCCGCGAAAGCCTTCCGCAGGACGTCGTCGAGATATTCGACGTGACCGAACCACCGCCTCCGCCGCCGGTCGTCGAGCAGATTCCCGAACCGCAGAAAGAGCAGCCCAAGCGCGAGGAAGGGGCGGCCTCGGCCAAGAATATCGAGAGTCAGGCCACGCAAGTCGTCGCGCCCAAGCCCCCGATCCAGCTCCCGATCCCTCAGCCGATCCCCGTCACCCAGACTCCCGGCCAGGGCAGCGACCGTACCCAGGGCGCGTCCGACGTCGTCGGCCCCGGAACCGGTGCGGGCGGGCAGGGGACGGGGACCGGCAGTGGCGGGTCGGGGAGCGGCACTGGGGGAGGTGGCGGAGGGGGGACCGCGGCGGGCGTGAAGCTTGTGCGGGGGATCACCAACCGCGACTATCCACCGGCGATCCAACGGAGCTGGCCGCGCGGCGGGCGGATATTCGTTCGGGTCCGCGTCCAGCCCGACGGGCGGGTCAGTCAGTGCGACGTGATGCGCTCCTTCGGCGACAAGGCCGCCGATCAGTGGACCTGCAGCCTCGTCCTGAGCCGCGCCCGGTTCCGCCCGGCGACCGACGCCAACGGCCGGCCGATCGCCGCCTGGTTCGGTTATGTGCAGAGCGATGTGGGACGCTTCGACCGCTAGGCAATCGCGCGCACTTTGCCTATGGCGCCGCCAGCACAAGGGAGCCCGAGATGATCGAAGCCGAATGGTGGGACTATGACAGCGTTGACGAAATGGCCGACGCGGTCGCGGGCGACATCGGCTTCATCGTCGAAAGTGCGTTGGACGCGCGGGGTGAGGCGCTGATCGCGGTTCCCGGGGGCAAGACCCCGCTGCCGATTTACGAGCGGCTGGCGAAGGCCAAGCTCAACTGGAAGAAGGTCACCATCATCCCGACCGACGAGCGGCTGGTGCCGCTGACCGATGAGAAATCGAACATCCGCGCCATCGCCCAGGCCTTCCTTCCGACCGGCGCGCGGGTGTTTCCGATCGGCAGCGACATCGCCGACTATAAGCTGGCCGGCAATTCGGCCAACGCGAAGCTTGCCGACCTAAAATTCCCGCTCGACCTGGCGTGGCTCGGCGTCGGCAGCGACGGCCACACGGCCTCGATCTTCCCCGGCCCCGACGTCGACGAAGCGCTGAACGCGCCGAAGGGCCGTAATGCTGTCGGTGTCATGCCCGACCCGCTGCCGGCAGACGCGCCGGTCGCAAGGGTGACCCTGACCCGCTCCGCGATCCTCTCGGCGCGGACGGTGCTGATCACCGTGACCGGCGAGGAGAAGAAGGCGATGCTCGAAGGCGCGATCGCGGACGGGCAGTCGTCCAGGTTGCCCATCGGTCGCCTGCTGGCGGAGGCCGAACAGCCGATCGACATTCATTGGAGCGCGTGAGTTGACGAGGAAGTTACCCGTCGAAGTATGGGTTGTGCTCGCGGTTCTTGTCGCCGTCGTTTTCCTAGGCATTGTGGGTGGCATTTACTACGCGGGCTGGAACTTGCGTGATGTGTTCATCGCTAACCCCGATTGGCTTACAGTTTGGGCTATCACGATTGTCGAAATCTCAGCGATCTTGGTTCTTTGGATATCGCGACCTTGGCGCAGCCGCTAACGATTGTCGTCAGAGCCGCCTCAACACTCTTCCAATGGTTTCCCCCTCGTTTCCTTGAGGAAGACGATCGTGACCACGACCGATAGCGCGGTAAACCCGACCGCGTACCAGAGCCCCGCATAGATATCGCCGGTTAGCGCGACGATGGCGAAGCTGGTGACGGGGAGGAAGCCGCCGACCCAGCCGGTGCCGACATGATAGGGCAGGCTCATCGCCGTGTAGCGGATGCGGGTCGGGAACATCTCGACCAGCGCCGCGGCCTGCGGGCCGTAGAGCGCGGTCGCCGCCACTACGAACAGCAGCAGGATGGCGGTCAGCAGGACCATGTTCGCCTCGGCCGGATCGGCGCTCTTGGGATAGCCCGCGTTCGCAAGCTCGGCGCTGATCGCTTCGCCCGACTTGGCCTTGAGCGCCTTGAGCTCCGAGCCCGGCAGGCCATCGCCGCTCACGATGGGCACGGTCTGCGCCCCCGCGACGACGCGTGTCTGGCCGTCCGCCGACGGGCGGGTCTTGTAGGAGATGCCGCGGCTGACGAGGCTGCTCTTGGCGATGTCGCAGGCGCTGGTGAACTTGGCGGTTCCGGTCGGATCGAACTGGGCGGTGCAGGTCGAGGTGTCGGTGTCGACTATCACCGGCGTCGCCCGCTGGGCCGCGACCAGCCGGGGATTGGCGGCTTCGGCGATCCAGTGCGATCCGGGGAAGTAGAGGGCGAGGGCGAGCAGCATCCCGCCGAGCATGACCGGCTTGCGGCCGACGCGGTCGCTCAGCCAGCCGAAGAAGACGTAGAGCGGGGCGCTGACCACCGTCATGACGATCAGCAGCATGTCCTTGGTCGCCGCCGGCAGCCCGAGCGACTTTTCCAGGAACACCTGCATGTAGAAGAAGGTGAAATACCAGACCGCCCCCTGCGCGGCCATGATGCCGAAGAAGGCGATCGCAACCTGTTTGAGGCTGTCCTTGCGTGCGAACGCTTCGGTCAGCGGCGCCTTGGTGACGGTGCCTTCCTCGCGCAGCCTGGCGAAGTGCGGGCTCTCGTGGAGCTTCATCCGCATCCAGACCGAGATTGCGAGCAGCAGGATCGAGACGAGGAAGGGAATGCGCCAACCCCAGGCGTTGAATGCCTCTTCGCCCAGCGACGTCCGGGCCGCGAAGATGACCAGCAACGCGGCGAGTAGGCCGAAAGATGCGGACGACTGGATCCAGCCGGTTGCGGCCCCGCGATTGCCGTTGCCGGCGTGCTCGGCGACGTAGATCGCCGCCCCGCCATATTCGCCGCCCAACGCGGTGCCCTGGCAGATGCGGAGGAAGATGAGCAGCACCGGCGCCAGCGTCCCGACCTGCTCGTACGTCGGCAACAGGCCGATCGCGAAGGTCGCGCCGCCCATCAGGCTGACCGTCGTAAGGAAG
>Ga0307409_100001971_pt1 | contig 10518 bp, 11 predicted proteins | sample 322Ometagenome_2_FD_203888 | JGI IMG/M metagenome (GOLD analysis project Ga0307409, IMG submission 203888) | Maize rhizosphere microbial communities from greenhouse at UC Davis, California, United States - 322HYB-O-2 | ecosystem: Host-associated > Plants > Roots > Rhizosphere > Soil | place...
CGACCCAGCCGCCGGCGATCTCGGGGGTGATGGCCGAGGTCGCCCAGGTGTCCATGACGTCGGGGGCGCCGGCGAACCCGCCCGGCCGGCCCCGGTCGGCCTGGGAGAAGCCGTCGGGCACGTCGGTCGACGGGTCGACCGGCAGCCGCTCCTCGGTGGGCACCAGCGGCCGGTCGTGGTCGACGGCGCCGTCGGGGCCGACCCGGAACCAGAGCGGGAACGGCACCCCGAAGAACCGCTGGCGGCTGATGCACCAGTCGGCGGCCAGCCCCTCGACCCAGTTCTGGAAGCGGCTGCGCATCCAGTCCGGGTGCCAGGCAAGCTCGCCGCCCCGGGCCAGCAGGGCGTCCTTGAGCTCGACGGTGCGGACGAACCACTGGCGGCTGGTCAGGATCTCCACCGGCTGGTAGCCGTGCTCGTAGAACTTGACCGTCTGGGTGACCGGGGCCGGCGGGGCGGCCAGGGCGCCGGCCTGGCGCAGCAGGGCCGCCGCCCGCTCCCGGGCCCGGGCCACGGGCAGGCCGGCCAGCTGATCCGAGGCCCGCTGGGCGGCCGCCGGGTCGGCGGACTCGAACCCGGGCGACCCCCAGGTGACGGGCCGGATGCTGCCGTCGGCGTCCAGCACCGGCCGCATGGGCAGCCCCAGGTCGCGCCACCAGATCAGGTCGGTCGGGTCGCCGAAGGTGCAGAGCATGGCGATGCCGGTCCCCTTGCCCGGCTCGGCCAGGCGGTGGGCGACCACCGGCACCGGCACGCCGAACAGGGGCGTGGTCGCGGTCGTGCCGACCAGGTCCCGGTAGCGGCCGTCGTCGGGGTGGACGACCAGGGCCACGCAGGCGGCCAGCAGCTCGGGCCGGGTGGTGTCGACCTCCACCGCCCCGCCGTCGGCGGCGAACCGCAGCCGGTAGGAGACGCCCTCGACCTCGCGGTCCTCCAGCTCGGCCTGGGCCACCGCGGTGTGGAAGTCGACCTCCCACAGGGTGGGGGCGTCGGCCTGGTAGGCCAGGCCCTTGCCCAGCAGCCGCAGGAACGCCCGCTGGGAGGCCCGCCGGGCCTGCTCGCCGATGGTGGCGTAGGTCAGCGACCAGTCGACCGACAGCCCAAGGCGGCGGAAGGTGGCCTCGAAGGCCTGCTCGTCCTCCATGGTGAGCTGGCTGCAGAGCTCGACGAAGTTGGGCCGGGAGACGGCGATCGGCTGGCGCGAGGGCCAGGAGGGCGGCTCGAAGGCCGGCCGGTAGGGCAGGGACGGGTCGCAGCGGACCCCGAAGTGCTGCTGGACCCGGCGCTCGGTCGGCAGGCCGTTGTCGTCCCAGCCCATCGGGTAGAACACCGCCCGGCCCCGCATCCGCTGGAACCGGGCGACCACGTCGGTCTGGGTGTAGGAGAAGGCGTGGCCGAGGTGCAGGGGGCCACTGACCGTCGGCGGCGGGGTGTCGATCGAGAACACCTCGGCCCGGGGGCGGGTGCGGTCGAAGCGGTAGACGCCGCTGCGCGCCCACCGGTCGGCCCACTTGCGCTCCAGCCCGTCAAGGGTCGGCTTGGTCGGCGGCTTGGGGTCCATGAGGCCGCGAGCTTACCCGTGCCGTCAGTCCAGCGGCAGGCCCATCACCACCGCGTCCCACAGCTCGCCCGAGCGGCGCCGGTAGTGCCTGGTCAGGTAGCCCTCGCGGCGGAAGCCGAAACGCTCGTAGAGGGCCAGGGCGGCGGCGTTGTGGGGCCACACCTGGAGGGCGAGCTTGTGGGCGCCGGCCTTGCGGGCCCGGTCGATCGCCTCGGCCAGCAGCGCGCTGCCCACGCCCCGGCGCCGCCAGCCGGCGGCGACCAGCATGCCCAGGTCGGCCACCCCGTAGCGGGCCAGGCGCAGGTCGAGCTGGCCCACCAGCTCCCCACCGGCCTCGGCGACCAGCATGACCGTCCGCTCCCCCTCCAGCTCCTCGACCATCCGCCGCCGGCGCCCGGCCAGGTCCACCGGCGCCTCCACCGAGATCCAGCGGCCCTCGCCGGCCACGGCCACCACCAGGTCGAGCAGCCGGTCCACGTCGGCCAGGGTCGCCTCCCGGACCGTGACCGGCCGACCGTCCGGCCCGGACGGCCCGGTCACGCCCGCTCGAGCGCCCGGGCCAGGTCGGCGACCAGGTCGTCGGGATGCTCGACCCCGACCGACAGCCGCACCAGGTCGGCCGGGACCTCGGCGTCGGTGCCGGCCACGCTGGCATGGGTCATCTCGCCCGGCAGCTCGATCAGGCTCTCGACCCCGCCCAGGCTCTCGGCCAGGGTGAACACCTCGGTGGCGGCGACGATGCGCCTGGCCGCCTCGACCCCGCCGGCCGGGCGGAAGGCGACCATGCCCCCGAAGGCGGACATCTGGGCGGCGGCCAGCTCGTGCCCGGGGTCGCCGGGCAGGCCGGGGTAGCGGACCTCGGCCACCTCGGGCCGGGCGGCCAGGAAGGCGGCCACCCGCATGGCGTTGTGGCAGTGGGCCCGCATGCGCAGGGCCAGGGTCTTGACCCCGCGCAGGGTCAGCCAGCAGTCCATCGGCCCGGGCACGGCCCCGACCGCGTTCTGGAGGAACCGGGCCCGCTCGTGCAGCTCGGGCAGGCCGGTGACCAGGGCTCCGCCGACCACGTCGGAGTGGCCGCCCAGGTACTTGGTCGAGGAGTGCACCACCAGGTCGGCCCCCAGCTCCAGGGGCCGCTGCAGGAACGGGGTGGCGAAGGTGTTGTCGACCGCGCACAGCGCCCCGGCCCCGTGGGCCAGCTCGGCCGCCCCGGCGATGTCGACCACCCCGAGCAGCGGGTTGGTCGGCGTCTCCACCCAGACCAGCCGCGTCTCGTCCCGGATGGCCTGCTTGAGCTGGTCCAGGCCGGTCATGTCGACCACGCTGAGCCGCAGCCCCCAGCCCTCGAACAGCCGGGCCGCCACCCGGTAGGTGCCCCCGTACACGTCCGCCGACAGCACCAGGTGGTCCCCGGGGACCAGCGTCTGCAGCACGGTGGTGGTCGCGGCCATCCCCGAGGCGAAGCACAGCCCGCCCCCCGGCCCGCCGGGCCCCACCCCCTCCAGCGAGGCCAGGCAGGCTTCGAGATTGGCCCGGGTCGGGTTCCCGGTCCGGGCGTACTCGTACCCCTGGTGCTCTCCCACCGCCGCCTGGGCGAACGTGGAGGTCTGGTAGATCGGCGCGATCACCGCCCCGGTGGCCGGGTCCGGCGCCGACCCCACATGCACCGCCCGGGTCTCGAAATCTTTGTCGTCGAAGCTCATGCCGCCTCCCTCGTTGGATCACTTACGACTGGTCGGCTGGGAGCAGGGCAAACGCCTCGCCCCAGAGCGGCCGCATCGTCCGGAAATGCCGCTCGTCCAGGGTGAGCAGCCGGGTCGTCTTGGCCGCGGCCGCGATCACCGCAACCGAGGCGTCGGCCAGGCCGATGCGCAGCTCACCGTAGCGCCCAACCAGCTCGGCCGCCGTCGCGACCTCGGCGGCGCCGAACGGCACCAGGTCATAGGCGCCTGCGGCGACCTGGTCGAGCAGCGCCCGCTCGGCCCCAAGGCCGACGCGCTCCATGAGGAGGTAGTCCAGCTCGGCGAGGACGAACGGCGAAAGCAGCAGCGGCCCGGGGTCGGCGGCGAGCACCGCGCGGGCCGGTTCATGGCGGTGCTGACCGGCGTCCAGGGCCGCGAGCAGGCCGCTGGTGTCAAGGACGATCACTCGCCAAAGCCGGCCAGCGCCTCGTCGACCCGCTCGGCGAGGGTCGGGTCGCCGCTCCGGAACAGCGGCAGGGTCGGCCGGGGCCGCGCCTCCTCCTCCAGCAGCCGCTCGATGGCGGCGCGGATCAGCGCCGCCTCAGGCTGGCCCCGGCGGTGGGCAGCCTGAGCTAGCCGGCGCTTGAGCGCGTCCGGGAGGTAGACGGTCGTCTTCTGCATGCTACGTATGGTAGCACGTATGGCACCCTACGCCGGCTTGACCGCGCGGAGGTGGAGGAAGCTGGGGAGGCGCTGCCAGCGCTCGTAACCGGCGCGGGCGGTGAGGGCCGAGGCCGGGGCGGCGGGCTCGCGGAGGCGCTCAATCAGGAGCCCGGCGTCCTCGAGGGCGCGGGCGTAGTCCTCCAGGGGGTAACGCCAGCCGGTGAAGGTCATCTGCAGGCCGTCGCGCTCGAACAACTCCTCGACCCGGTGCCGGCCCAGGTAGCTGCCACCGATCACGAAGGGCGCGCCGGGCTCCTTGGACTGGAAGCGGCCGGCGTCGGCGGTGGGGTGGGTGACGCAGACGCAGAGCGGCCGTCCCGCCTGTAGCACCCGCGCGGCTTCGGCGACCGCGGCCGGCATGTCCTCCACGTCCATCAGGGAGTTGTAGGCGACCACCAGGTCGAAGCACTCGTCACCGAAGGGCAGGGCGGCGGCGTCGGCGGCCAGGTAGCGGCCATCCGGGTCGGCGGTCGAGGCGCTGGCGGCCAGGGTCGGCGAGGCGTCGAGGGCGACCACCGCATGGCCTCGCCGGGCCAGGTCGCGGGCGACCCGGCCCTCGCCGCAGCCGACCTCCAGGGTCAGGCGGCCGGGGGCGGGCACGATGGCGTCGAAGAACGCCTCCCGGAAGTGCCAGTAGGAATCGTGGCCGGGGGTGCGAGCCCAGCGGAGCCAGGACCCGGCCTGCCACTCGAAGGACATCGACCCGCTACCGGCTGGCGGTGCGGGTGGCCAGGTGGTCGAGGAGGTCGGAGCGGGTCATGACGCCGACGGCGCGGCCGTGGTCGGTGACCAGGACGGCGGTGGAGCGGCCCTTGGAGAGGAGCTCGAAGGCGGCTTCGGCCTGCTCGTGCTGCTCGATGGTGGGGAAGGGTGGGTCCATGACGTCCACGACCTGGGCGTCGAGGACCTCGGGCTTGCGGAACAGGCGCTCCAGCAGGGTGCCCTCCTGGATGGAGCCGACCACGCTGGACAGGTCGGCCGGGTCCTCGCCGTGGACGACCGGGAGCTGGCTGACCGAGTAGGTGTGGAGCCGGTCGATGGCCTCCTTGACCCGTTCGTGGGAGGCGACGGTGACCAGAGGCGGGGTGTCGTGGTGGGCCTTGCCGCCGAGCACGTCGACCACGGTGGCGGCGCCCCGGCGGGCCAGGAAGCCGTGGTCGCGCATCCAGTCGTCGTTGTAGACCTTGGACAGGTAGCCGCGGCCGCCGTCGGGCAGCAGGACCACGATGGTGGTGTCGCGGCCGTACTCCTTGGCCACCTCCACCGCCGCCGCCATGGCCAGCCCGCACGACCCGCCGACCAGCAGCCCCTCCTCGCGGGCGAGGCGGCGGGTCATCAGGAAGGCGTCCCGGTCGGACACGGTCACGTAGCGGTCGACCACCGAGCGGTCGAAGGTCTCGGGCCAGAAGTCCTCCCCCACCCCCTCGATCAGGTAGGGGTGGACGTCGTCGGAGGTGTAGATCGACCCCTCGGGGTCGGCCCCGACCACCACCAGGTCCCGCTTGCGCTCCTTGAGGTAGCGGCCGGCCCCGCTGATCGTCCCGCCGGTGCCGATCCCGGCCACGAACACGTCGATCTCGCCGCCGGTCTGGTCCCACAGCTCGGGGCCGGTGCTGTGGTAGTGGGCCTCGGGGTTGGCCGGGTTGGCGTACTGATTGGGCTGGTAGGCCCCGGGGATCTCGGCGGTGAGCCGGTTGGCCACCGAGTAGTAGGACTCGGGCGAGTCGGGCGGGACCGCCGTTGGGGCGATGACGACCTCGGCCCCGTAGCCCCGGAGCAGGGCGATCTTCTCCTGGCTCATCTTGTCGGGCATCACGAACACGCAGCGGTAGCCCTTGAGGGCGGCGACGATGGCCAGCCCGGCGCCGGTGTTGCCGCTGGTCGGCTCCACGATCGTGCCGCCCGGCTTGAGCTGGCCGGAGCGCTCGGCCCGCTCGACCATGGCCAGCCCGATGCGGTCCTTGACCGACCCGCCGGGGTTCAGGTACTCGACCTTGGCCAGCAGGGCCGGGGCCAGCCCGCGGCCGAGCCGGGACAGCCGGATCAGCGGGGTGCCGCCGACCACGTCCAGGAGCGAGTCGTACACCTCCATGGCCGGAAGCATAGCTCTCAGGCGACCGGGTTGCCCTCCGGGTCGATCCCCTCGAACAGGTCGGTCTCGCGCTCAGGGACCGGGACCAGGGACCGGGCCAGGGTGTAGTCCTCCCAGGGGTAGATCTCGGCCGTCACCTCGTCGGGGATGGCGAACCAGAAGCTGTTGGGGTCGATCTGGGTGGCGTGGGCGATCAGGGCGTCGCGCCGCCGGCCCAGCCAGGCGGCCACGTCGACCTGGGCGGTGATGACCGGGTCGGGGATGCCGTCGTCCTCCTCGTCCCAGTGCTCCAGCCACTCGGCGAACGGGCTCTCGATCCCCCGCTCGAGCGCCCCCTTGTGGATCGCCTCCACCCGGGCCCGGCTGAAGGTGGCGTGGTAGTAGAGCTTGAGCGGCTGCCAGGGCGGGCCGGCCTCGGGGTAGCGGCCGGGGTCGCCGGCGGCCTCGAAGGCGGCCACCGAGACCTCGTGGGTACGGATGTGGTCGGGGTGGGGGTAGCCGCCGCGCTCGTCGTAGGTCAGCACCACCTGGGGCCGCTCGGCCCGGATGACGGCCACCAGCCGGCCGGTGGCCTCGTCGAGGTCGGCGTTGGCGAAGGCGTCGGGGTGGCCGTTGGTCTCGGAGTCGGCCATGCCCGAGTCGCGGTAGCCCAGCCAGTGGTGGGCGGTGACGTTCAGGACCTCCAGCGCCTTGGCCAGCTCCTGGCGGCGCAGCTCGGGCATGCGCTCCAGCACCCCCGGCTGGTCCATGGCCGGGTTGAGGATCTCCCCGGCCTCGCCGCCGGTGCAGGTGACGACCACCACCCGCACGCCCTCGTCGGCGTAGCGGGCCATCGTGGCGGCGCCCTTGGACGACTCGTCGTCGGGGTGCGCGTGGACGGCGAGCAGGGTTCGGGGCACGGGCGGGACTCCTTGGACGTCGTGGCTGGTCGACCGCCCAGGGTAGCAAGCCGTTGCGGCACTGTTCCTGGCCGATATAGGATGTTCGTTAGGAATAGATGGTTCGTGGGTTTTGGCTATACTGACGCCCTGGCGGCGCGGTCGTCGACGCGAGCGGCCAGAGGGAGAGGGGGTCGTTTCCGTGAAGCTGGTGCAGCGCCTGGCGCGGAAGCTGGGCGAGCTGCTCTCGGCGCTGGCCACACCGGCCGCGCTGGGTGCGCCGCGCAAATGGAGCTGAGGGCCGCCAGGGCGGCCGCGCGGCGGCGGATCGGGACCTACACCGCCATCGTCACCGTGGCCGGGTTCGCCTGGCTGGTCGCGGCCGGCCCGGCGGCCGCCCGGGCGGCCGCCCGCGACCCGGCGCCCGTGCTCCTGCTGGCCGCCCTGGTGCTGACGGCCGAGCTGATGCCGCTGGAGCTGGGACGACCCGGGACCCGGGACTCGACCACCATGTCGCAGCCGTTCGCCTTCGCCCTGGTGCTCGGCTGGGGCACCCCGGCGGGGGTGGTCGCCCTCGGGGTCTGCTCGGCCCTGGCCGACCTCGCCGGGGGCAAGGCGGCCCACAAGGTGCTGTTCAACTCGGCCCAGCTGGCCATCGCCCTCGGCGCCGCCGGGGCCGTCTACGGCCTGGCCGGCGGCAACCCCCCGGACCACGGGCCGGCCCCGGTGTCCCTGCCCGCCTTCGCCGCCGCCGCCCTGGCCTTCTTCGTGGTCAACAACCTGCTCGTGGAGGCCGTGCTGGTCCTGGCCGGGGGCACGCCGGCCCTTGACCGGGTCCGCCAGGGGGTGGGGCTGCGGGCCTGGGTGTCGGCCATGCTGCTGGGGATGGCCCCGCTGGCGACCGTGGTCGCCCAGACCAGCCTCGGCCTGGTGCCGATCCTGGGGCTGACCACCGCCGCCGTCTACCTGGCCTGCCGGGGCGCCATCCGGGCCGACCGGGAGCGGGCCCGGGCCGAGGCCGCGGCCGACCAGGCCCGGGCGGCCGCGGCCGAGCAGGCCCGCCTGGTCGAGGGCGAGCAGGCCCTGATCCGCCAGCTCCAGGAGAGCGACCGGCTCAAGCGGGACCTGCTGGCCACCGTCTCCCACGAGCTGAAGACCCCGCTCACGGTGATCCTGGGCACGCTCGGGACCCTGAGCCGCCGCGGGACCGCCCTGGAGCCGACCGAGCGCCGCGAGTTCGTCGACATGGCCGTGCGCCAGGGCACCCGGCTCAAGGAGCTCATCGAGCAGCTGCTGCTGGCGGCCCGGTTCGAGCAGATCAGCCACGAGCCGGCCGAGCGGCCCCTGGTCGACGCGGCCGCCCTGGCCCGCGACGCCCTGGCCGCGGCCCGGGTCGCCCACCCGGGCGGGAGCTGGTGCTTGTCGTCCGCGAGCCCCTGCCCGTCCGGGCCAGCCCCGAGGCCGTCCTCCAGGTGCTGGGCAACCTGCTCGACAACGCGGCCAAGTACGCCCCCGACCTGGGCTCGGTCCGCCTGGAGGCGACCCGCTACGGGCCGCTGGCCGTGCTCGCCGTTGAGGACACCGGCCCCGGCGTGCCCGCCCCCGACCGCGAGCGCGTCTTCGAGCGCTTCACCCAGCTCGACTCCGGGGCCACCCGCCGCGCCGGCGGGGTCGGCCTCGGCCTCTACATCGCCCGCCAGCTGGCCCAGGCCCAGGACGGCGAGCTGCTCCTGACCGACCCCACCCCGCCCGGCCAGGGCGCCCGCTTCGAGCTCCGCCTGCCCCTGACCGGCCAGGCCCCCCGGCAGCCCGTCCTGGCGAACGGCGCCCTCAGCCGGTAGATTGGTCGCCGGTGCGGGCACCTGGTCCCGCCCTTTTGCGCATTCTGGGCCCTGATCGGCCGTCTCGCGGGAGGTGGAAGGTTGACCGCGACCACCCCAAACGACCCCCTCGCCCTGCTCGGCATCGACCATGTCGAGCTCTGGGTCGGCAACGCCAAGCAGGCCGCCCATTTCTACCGGACCGGCTTCGGCTTCACCCCGGTCGCCTACGCCGGCCCCGAGACCGGCCTGCGTGACCGGGCCTCCTGGGTGCTCGGCCAGGGGTCGATCCGGCTGGTCCTGACCAGCTCGCTGCGGCCCGGCACCGAGATCGCCGAGCACGTGGCCCGCCACGGCGACGGGGTCCACGACGTCGCCCTTGGCGTGCCCGACGCCGGGGTCGCCTACGCGGCCGCCGTCGAGCGGGGGGCCACCGGGGTCCAGGAGCCGGCCGACGACAAGGACGAGCACGGCATCGTCCGGCGGGCGGCCATCGCCACCTACGGCGAGACGGTCCACTCGCTGGTCGACCGCTCGGGCTACGGCGGCCCGTTCCTGCCCGGGTTCGCGCCCTGGGCGTCGGTGCCCGACCCGCTGCCCCCGGTCGGCCTTGAGGCCATCGACCACGTGGTCGGCAACGTCGAGCTCGGGAAGATGAACGCCTGGGTCGAGTTCTACGAGCGGGTGCTGGGCTTCACCGAGCTGGTCCACTTCAGCGACGAGGCCATCTCCACCGAGTACTCGGCGCTCATGTCCAAGGTGGTCTGGGACGGCGACGGCCGCATCAAGTTCCCCATCAACGAGCCGGCCGAGGGCAAGAAGCGCTCCCAGATCGACGAGTACCTGGACTTCTACGGCGGCCCGGGCGTCCAGCACATCGCCATCCAGACCGGCGACATCGTGGCCAGCGTGCGGGCCCTGCGCGACCGGGGCATCGAGTTCATGCGCGTGCCCGACACCTACTACGCCGAGCTGGGCGACCGCTTCGGCGACGTCGACCTCGACCTGGACAGCCTCCAGGAGCTGGGCGTGCTCGCCGACCGCGACGACGAGGGCTATCTGCTGCAGATCTTCTCCAGGATGGCCCAGGATCGGCCGACAGTCTTCTTCGAGCTGATCGAGCGGCACGGCGCCCGCGGGTTCGGCGAGGGCAACTTCAAGGCGTTGTTCGTGGCCCTGGAGCGCGAGCAGGCGCTCCGCGGCAACTTGTAGGGCCAGCATCAGGAGGTTCACCGACCATGTCCCAGCCAACCAGTGAGCGCGGCGTCACCTACCTGACGCCCGAGGCCTACGAGCGCCTCTCCAGCGAGCTCAACGAGCTCAAGACGGAGGGACGTGAGCGCATCTCCCAGGCCATCGGCACGGCCCGCGAGCACGGCGACATCCGCGAGAACGCCGACTACGACGCGGCCAAGAACGAGCAGGGGATGATGGAGGCCCGCATCCGCCAGCTGGAGCAGCTGCTCAGCTCGGCCGTGGTCGGCGAGGTCGCCGGGACCAGCGGGGTGGCCGGCCCGGGCACGGTGGTCGTGCTGGAGATCGCCGGCGACGAGGAGACCTACTTCCTCGGCAGCCGCGAGGAGGCGATCGACGGCATGGACGTGCTCAGCGTCCAGTCGGCCCTCGGCCAGGCGGTCTCGGGCCGCAAGGTCGGCGAGGCGTTCAGCTACGTGACCCCGACCGGCCGGGAGCTGCCGGTCAAGCTCCTCCAGGCCGAGCCCCGCAGCTGACCGGCACCTCCTGGCCCGCCTGGCCGTCGGAGGCG
>Ga0307409_100001972_pt1 | contig 10516 bp, 8 predicted proteins | sample 322Ometagenome_2_FD_203888 | JGI IMG/M metagenome (GOLD analysis project Ga0307409, IMG submission 203888) | Maize rhizosphere microbial communities from greenhouse at UC Davis, California, United States - 322HYB-O-2 | ecosystem: Host-associated > Plants > Roots > Rhizosphere > Soil | place...
AGGCCAAGTTCTTGCAATCACCCCGAGCGTATGCGCGTTGCGCTCGCCATCGTCACGCTCGCCGGTGCCCTCGCTGTTGGCGCCGCCACGATGTCCGGCGGCCGGGAAGAGCAACAGAAACCCCCGGCGAAAGCGCAGCAGGCTGAAAACCCCAAAGACGGCAAGAAGCCGCTCAAGTCGAAAACGGTGTCGGCCGAAGAGCGCATCGACGCGTTGTCGCGGGCGGCGGTGTGGACGGCGCCGGCGCCGATTGCGAAGGCGGATCTTGGCCCCCACCCGAAGCAACCGAAAGAAGTCACCTGCACGTTCGAAATCTCGCAGCTGGGCGGCACCGCGCCGAAGTTCGACTGCAAGACCAAGGACGGTGAGAAGCTGCGGATCAAATACGGTCGCAGCCCGGAAGTGCCGTCGGAGGTTGCGGCGGCCAAGCTGCTGCACACGCTCGGCTTCGGCGCCGACAATGTCATCCTCGTCGAAAGAGTGCGCTGCTATGGGTGCCCCGCCGAGCCCTTCATGACCATGAAGACGCTCGGCCTGGCCGGCGCGGAGAAGCTCTACTCGAAGGTCATGGATCCCAGCGACTACAAGGATTTCGAGTGGGCCGCCGTCGAGCGCAAGTTCTACGGCCGGCCGATTGAGACCGAGGACGTCGAAGGCTGGGCCTTCTTCGAGCTCGATCTGATCGATGCGAAGAAGGGCGGCGCGCCGCGCGCACATGTCGATGCATTGCGGCTGCTGGCGGTGCTGCTCGCGCACTGGGACAACAAGAGCGAGAACCAGCGCCTGGTGTGCCTCTCGGAAAAGGATTGGCCCGAGGGCGGCAAGTGCTCGAAGCCGTTCGCAATGCTGCAGGACGTCGGCTCGGCATGGGGCCCGCGCAAGGTTGATCTTGCCGAATGGGAAAAGGCGCCGATGTGGTCGGATCGCAACACCTGCACGACGTCGATGGACGCGCTGCCGTATCACGGCGCCACGTTCAGCCCGGTGAAGATCAGCGAGGCCGGGCGCAAGCATCTCGGCGGGCTGCTGTCGCAGTTGTCGGACGCGCAGCTCGAGGCGCTGTTTCGCAGCGCCCGTTTTGACCGTCCGTCCGGGCTGGTGTTTCAACAGACCACGCCCATCTCCGAATGGGTGCGCGTCTTCAAGTCCAAGGTGAAGCAGATTACCGACGGGCCGTCCTGTCCTCAGTAGCCGGCCGGCCCTCGACGTTGCTCGGGGCTGGCCTGAGCGCAGTCGAAGGCCGCAGCGATCCCGCGTCGACCGTCTCGCCTTTGCGATTGATCGCCTGGAAGAAAAATCCCTCGTCGCTGATTTCCGCCAGCATGAAGTGGTAGTCCTGATCGTAGCTGCGCGCGATTTGCGGCGACTGCTTCGCGTCGCCGGCGCGCAGTGAGCCGGCGCCGCCGGTGATGAAGTAAAGAATGCCGCGCTGCAGCTCGGAGCGTTCGTAGATGTGCTCGTGCCCGCTGAACACCACGTCGACGCCGCCGTTGACGAGCGACGATTCGAGCGCGAGGCGGATGCCGCGCGCCGCCAGGCCGTAGCGCCCTGACGTGTAGACCGGGTGATGCATGAAGGCGATCTTCCACTCCGCCCGTGACTCGGTGACTTCCTTCTCGAACCAGCGCAGCTGCTCGAGCGACAGGTAGGTGCTGTCGAGGGCGAAGAAGCGGACGCGCGTGTCCCAGCGCGTGATTGGGTCGACCGGCGGGACGAACGTGTAGTAGCGATCCCCCTCCATGTTGAAGGGCTTGTAGAAGATCTGGTTGGTGTCGTCGTGGTTGCCGAGCGCCGCGTAGAACTTCACGCCGGCATCGAGCAGCGCCTTGTAGGGCTCCTCGAATTTCAACCGGTAGTCGTCCTCGCTTGCCGGACCTTCGTAAATGTTGTCGCCGGCCATCAGCACGAACTTGAAATCGAACCGCTGCCGGTAGGCTTGCATCTGCGCCGCGACCTCGTGCTGCGGCTTGTCGCCGCGGCCGCTGTCGCCGATGATCGCGAACTTGATCGATCGCTCCGCGTTGGGCAGCGCCAGCTGGTCCTTCCCGATCGATCCGGGCCGCAGTGCTTCGACCGTCCGCGGCTCGCGGGCGTCTTCGGTATGGTCAATCCAGCTGCTGCCGCACGCCGCGAGCAGGCTGATGTGCAGGAGGCAAACGAGCCGACGCATCACGTTGCCCTCGATGCACGATTTGAACCAACCCCCTGTGTAGCGCGAGGGCCAAACTTGGCACCGGCTGGGCCATGCGGATGAGCTGATCGACCGAGTTATAGGGCCATTGGTGGCACAGCTATTGAAGTCAACGACACTGCCATGACGAAGCTTCTTTCGGCGTTGATTGCGCTGTCGGCCGTGTTCACCTTCGGGTGCAACCGGGCGGACAGCGCCGACCCACAGGCGTTGGCCACCGCCGACGCGCAGCGTGCCGCGGCCCAGAACACCACCCCGCTCAATCCGCCGATCGGCGCCACGCCGGGCATCACACCGGCCGGCCAGGCCATCAACGCGCAGGGTGCGGCGGCGCTCGAGTTCAAGAAGCACATTGAAGCCTACATGAAGATTCACAACGAAGCGGAGAACAAGGTGCCGGCGCTCAAGCGCACCGACGATCCGCAGGAGATCTCCGATCGCGAGAAGGCGCTCGGCCAGGCGATCATGACGCTGCGTGCCGGCGCGCAGCCGGGCGAGATTTTCGCTCCCGAGTACCAGCCGTATTTCATCAAGATCGTCCAGGACGACTTCAAGCTCCGCTCGGCCGCCGACCGCAAGGCGCTCGTCGCCGAGCTGCCGAAGAACATCAAGGTGGACATCAACACCGTGTATCCGACCACGCTGCCGCTCGAGACGTTCCCGCCCGCCTTGCTGCGCAAGCTTCCGGATCTGCCGCCGGAGCTGGAGTACCGTATCGTCGGACGCAGCCTGATCCTGCGCGACGTCAAGGCCAACCTGATTGTCGACATCCTCAGAGACGTGGTGCCGACCATTCCGAGCTGACGCGGGTCGATCATGAAGAAGTCATCCGTTCGTATCGTTGCTTCGTGCTGGGCGCTGCTGGCGCTCGCGGCCGTCACCCAGGCGCTCACCGGCCAGCAGCCGCAACCGAAGGCGCCGGCGGCGCAAATCGGCGCGGCCACGGAAGTGCAGCCGCCGGCCGGCAAGGACTCGATCAAGTTCCTGGTCATCGGCGACAGCGGCACCGGCGATCGCGCGCAGACCGAAACCGGCGCGCAGATGTGGAAGGCGCACGCCGTGTTCCCGTACGACTTCGCGATCATGCTCGGCGACAACATGTACGGAGCAGAGCGGCCGCAGGATTACGTCTCGAAGTTCGAACGCCCCTACAAGGCGCTGCTCGACGCGAAGATCGAGTTCTACGCCTCGCTCGGCAACCACGACGATCCCAACCAGCGCTTCTACAAGAACTTCGGGATGGGCGGGAAGCGCTTCTACTCGTTCGAGAAGGGCGACGCCAAGTTCTTCGTCCTCGACAGCAACTACATGGATCAGGATCAGCAGAAGTGGCTCGACAACGAGCTGTCGAGCAGCGGCTCGAAGTGGAAGATTGCCTACTTCCACCATCCGATCTATTCGTCGGGCGGCCGCCACGGATCGGAAGTGGACCTGCGCTCGATCATCGAGCCGATGTTCATCAAGTACAACCTCAACGTGGTGTTCGCCGGCCACGAGCATTTCTACGAACGGCTCAAGCCGCAGAAGGGCATCAATTACTTCACCGCCGGCGGCTCCGCCAAGCTGCGCTCCGGCGACATCATGTCCAACTCGCCGATGACGGCGAAGGGCTTCGACACCGAGCAGAGCTTCATGTTGATTGAAATCGACGGCGACGTGATGCGGTTCCAGACCATTTCGCGGCGCGGCAAGCGCGTCGACTCCGGCGAGGTTCGCCGCACGCCGTCTTCCTAAAAGGCCATCATGCAGCCACCCGTCGATCTCCCGGGGGTCATGGACACGTTCCAGGAGGAACTGTTTGCGTCCGCGATCCGCCTGCCCCTCGCCGCCCTGCTCGGCACCGTGCTCGCGCTGCGCCCGCGCCGCAACGGCACGCCGGAGCGGCAGCCGGCGGTCGTGCAGACGCAAATCATCCTTGCCGTGGTCGGCTCGCTGATCATGCTGGTCGTCGGCGCCAGCCTGGCGCGCGCCTTCGGCATTGTCGGCGCCGCGAACCTGATTCGCTACCGCTCGAAGATCGAGGATCCGAAGGACGCGGTGGTGATGCTGTGCGCGCTGGCCGCCGGCCTGGCTGCCGGCGTCGGCCTCTACGGCCTGTCGGTGATCGGCACGCTGTTCATCGTCTTGTGCCTGTGGATCATCGAGGGCTTCGAGCCGCAGACGCGCCTCTTCGAGCTGAACGTCAAGCTCGGCGACAAGACGCAGGACATGCGTCCGCGCATCGAGGAAATATTGCGCCGCTACAAGGCCCGCTACGAGCTGCGCACCGCCGCCGAGGACGCCGTCTCCTACATGGTGACGACGCCGAAGTCGCTGAGGACGGATCGCGTCTCGAACGCGTTGATGGACCTCTCGCCGGACAACAAGGGCGCGGTCGAGTGGGCCGAGAAACCCAAAGACAAAGTCCCGAAGTAACGCCGTGAAGCTCATCGTCCAGCCCGAAGCCGGCGTCGTGCCGATCGTCCACGCGATCAAGGCGGCGCGCAAGTGGATCGACATTCTGATCTTCCGATTCGATCGCGGCGAGATCGAAAAGGCGCTCGCGGCTGCGGTGCAGCGCGGCGTCAAGGTGCGCGCGCTGATCGCGCACACCAACCGCGGCGGCGAAGCGCGGCTGCGGAAGCTCGAGCAGCGGCTGCTCGCCGCCGGCGTGCTGGTCTCGCGCACCGCGGATGATCTGGCCCGCTATCACGCCAAGTTCATGGTCGTGGACTCGGCCACGCTGCACCTGTTCGGCTTCAACCTCACCAAGCTGGATATCGACAAGAGCCGCAGCTTTGCCATCTCGACGCGCGACGCGAAGGCCGTCGCCGAGGCGATCCGCGTGTTCGAGTGCGATTTGACGCGCAAGCCCTACACGCCAGGCAAGTCGCATCTCGTGGTCAGTCCCGAGAACGCGCGCGCGATGTTGAGCGCGTTCATCGCGAGCACGAAAAGAGATCTCGCGATCTACGACGGCAACGTCAAGGACCCGTCGATGATCAAGCTCCTGAAGGAACGCGCCGCCAAAGGCGTGCGCGTGCGCGTGATTGGCGACATGAAGGGGAAGGACCCCGGCATCGAGGAGCGCCGTCCGCCGATGCGCCTGCACGTGCGCGCGATTGTCAGCGACGGCACGCGCGCGTTCGTGGGCAGCCAGAGCCTGCGGAAAGACGAGCTCGAAAACCGCCGCGAGGTCGGGTTGATCATCAACAACCCGGCCGTCGCGCGCAGGATTCAGCAGGTGTTCGAAGCCGACTGGGCCGACTGCGGCAAGGGCGGCAAGGACAAGGCCGCCAGGCAAAAGCTCGACGCCAAGGGCGTCAAAGCCAGGGCCGCGAAAAAGCAGGCCGCCTAGACCGACGCGGCCCGCTCGTGGATGATGCGCTGCCCGATGTTCGGCGCGTTGGCCATGAAATTCTTCCAGGTCGCGAGCTGGTTGGCGCTCGGCTTCTCGATGATGCCGCCGCACCACACTTCGCCCTGGGCGGGCGTCGACACCCACACGCGCTTGATCTTCGCGGCGACGCCGAATCCCGGTACTTTCAGCGTGAAGAACGGCGGCAGCGCCGATGGCGGCGTGCCGGTGATGCCAAGGCGCACGCCCTCCATGCTGATGTCCATGACCTTCGAGTCGATGCCGTCAATCGACGAGGTCAGCGCGGGCACGAGCCGGCGCGGCGAGCGGCGCGACGGCCGGCCCTCGGCCAGGCCGAGCGCGACCGACAACAGGAACACGTCGCGCGTCACCGGGCGATCCATCCAGGTCGCATCCTTGGGCACGTCTTCGATGGCGTCCTTGTGCGCGCCGGTGAGAATCAACGCGCGATTCGGCCCAAGGGTCTTGACGAGTTTTGGCAGTTCGGCTTTCGAGACCAGCTTGACGTCGGCGATCAACGCCTCGAGCGGACGCGCGGTCAGCTCTTTGGGAAGGGTGTCGAGGCTGATCATCGGCACCGGCTCGTAGCCGGCCAGCTTCAGCCATTCCAGGAATGCCGCGCGCTCACCAGGGATGGGGCACGCGACGCCGACTCTCACAGGGTTCGAATTCGCCATGCCATTCACCAGAGCAATCGCGCTGCCACGAAAATTCCCGCGCGATTTCGCGAATTGTCCGAAACTGTCATTCGGGTTTGATTACGGATCCGAAAGCACGACTGCCAATTTTTGGCAGTATCTGATTCCTGATTCCTGACTCCTACTTCATCCGCTGCAGATCCGCTTCCGCCGCGATGAATCCAAACGCATTCCATCCCGCGCCCGACACAATTTTCTCGAAAACCTGCCGCGCCTTTGCCTTGTCGCCCATCACGAAGTAATAGTTCGCGACGCCGTAACCCTGCGTAGCGATCTGCGTGGGATCCGGACTCGCCGTATCGAGCAGCGCTTCAGGCTTTTCAAGCCCCTTGTACATCAGCAGCCGCCGGTGATAGGCGCCGTTCTCCAGGATGTCCATCTTCGGCGTGATGCGCTCGAGCACTTTCGCGGCCTCCGCCTTGCGATTCATGCGCATCAGCGTCATCCACATCCAGTCGCTGGTCGCGACGATCGAATCGTCGTTGTCCGACACCTTCATGCACTCGACCCACGCCTCGTGGGCCTTCGCGTAATTACCCTGCAGGTAATGCGACAGCGCCAGGTGGTACCAGATGTTGAACTGCAGCGTGCTGCGCGGCTTGCCGGCGGGATTCGGCGCGCCGTCGGGCTCGATCTCGTCGGGCTGGCCCTTGATCAACTGCGCGGCTTTTTCGAAGTCCGCCTGCGCCTTCGCGAACTCGCGGACGCTGATGTAGCGATGCCCGCGATGGCGATAGAACTTCGGGTTGTCCGGATACATCGCGATGCCCTTGGAGAACGTCGCGATGGCGTCGTTGAATCGCCATAGGTATCCGTAGCGGCGCCCGACCCAAATCAGCGCTTCCGGATCCTTTGGGTTGGCAGCCAGCGTCTTCTGCGCCTGCGCGAGATCCGCCTCGAGCTTCTGCTGATTCGGGATGGTCGCCGGAATCATCAGCGGCTTGCCGGACAGCGACGTCGCCTCGGGCTTCTGAGCGAATACCGGCGAACTTGCAAGCAGCAGTACCCCAAGCCCCAGGCCCCAGAGCCTGCCTCGCCGTAGCGCGCCCGCGCGAAGGCGGGTCCCAAGCCCCTTCATCGTTGTCATGAACGATCTCCGTTGAGTGATTTGACAGCGCCGTTTTCGTCGGTGAGCTCGATGAATCCCTGGACCGCGCGAGGCGCGGTCGTGATTTGCTCCTGAACGGGAATGTCGTCGGCAGTTGCCGCGCCGAGGTCGCGGAACTTCCGCGCCTGCACCAGCACGCGGCCCTCGAAAGAGCCGACGATCTGGTTGTAGGACTTCACGGCGCCATCAAGGCGGCCCCGCAAATCGTCCAGATACCCGGCCATCGTTGCCACGCGGTTGTAGAGGTCCTTGCCAAGCTCGCTGATGTCCGACGCGTTCTTCGCAATGCGCTCCTCGCGCCAGCCGTGCTCGACGGCGCGGAGCAGCGCAATCAACGTGATCGGGCTGGCTGGAAATACCTTGTGCGCGACGCCAAACTCGATCAGCGCCACGTCCTCGTTCAGCGCCGCCTGGAAAAACGATTCGCCCGGCAGGAACATCACCACCATTTCGGGCGAAGACTCCAGCTGCTCCCAATACGCTTTCGAGCCAAGCTTCTGCATGTGGTCGCGCACCTGGCGCGCATGCGTGGTCATGAATTTCGCCTTGGCCGCTTCGTCGGCTGTTTCCTGCGCGTTCAGGTAGCCTTCGAGCGGCACCTTGGCGTCAACGACCACGGTGCGGCCGCCCGGCAGGCGGATTGTCACGTCGGGCCGATAGCGCTGGCCGGTGTCGCTGAACAGCGTGGGTTGCTCTTCGAAGTCGCAGCACTCGACCATGCCGGCAAGCTCGACGACGCGGCGCAGCTGTACTTCGCCCCATCTTCCGCGCACGTTCGGCGTGCGCAGCGCCTTCACAAGCGACTGCGCTTCGCGTTCGAGCTTCTGGTTGGCTTGCTGCACCGCTTCCAGCGTGGTGCGGATGCCTGCCGTATCGCTGATGCGCTGGCGCTCCACTTCATTCAGCTTGATGCCGACCTGCGCAAGCGTTTCGCGAATCGGCCCGACCAGCGAATCGAGCTCCTGGTGTCGCCGGCCGAGATCCGAGGTTGCTTCCTTGTGCACGTTGCCGATCTTCTGATCGGCAAGCTTCAGGAATTCATCGGTGCTGGCCTTGAGCGTTGACGCGGCCAGCGCCTCGAACGTGTCGCGCAGTTGATCCTGCTGGGACACGCGGCTGCGTGAAGCCAGCAGCCATCCGGCCGAAAAACCGGCGACGAGCGAGATGACAGCGGCAATGGCGAGTTCCAATGCGAAGAGTGTAACAGGGTTGAATCACTCCCGGCCCTATGAGAGGCTTCGCGCATGCGAAGCCAGGCACGAGCCGCCGCGATCGGTGTGTTGTTAACGATTGGCGCCAGCGCATCGATCTCGACGCAGGGTCCATCCGTCGGACCGGCGCTCGCCGAGCCCGGCATTTCGCCGGACGGGCGTGAAGTCGCGTTCGTGTCCGGCGGCGACATCTGGACCGCGCCGCTGGGCGGCCCGGCGCCCGCCGTCGCGCGACTGCTCGTCTCGCATCCCGCCACCGAATCGCGGCCGATGTATTCACCGTCGGGCAACGCGATTGCGTTTGTGTCCACACGCACCGGTAACGGCGACATTTACGTGCTGCGCTTTGGCGACGCCTCGCTGACGCGACTGACTTTCGACGATGCGGCAGAGACGCTCGATGGATGGTCCCGCGACGGCAAGTCGGTCGTGTTTTCGATGACCACCCGCGACATTTCCGGAATGAACGACGTGTTTCGCGTGTCGATCGAGGGCGGCACGCCGATGCCGATCACGTCGGAACGCTACACGAACGAATTTTACGGCGCGATGTCGCCCGATGGCCGCACCCTCGCGTTCAGCACGCGCGGCACGGCGTCGGGGCAATGGTGGCGTAACGGGCACAGCCACATCGATCAATCCGAGATCTGGCTGGCGTCGGAAGGCGTTCCGCCCGCATCGCGATACAAGCGCGTCGTCGCGCGCGGCGCCAAGGCGCTGTGGCCGATGTGGGCCGCCGACGGCAAGTCGCTGTTCTTCATGTCGGATAGAAGCGGCAGCGAGAATTTGTGGCAGGCGGCTTTCGACGGCACCGCGGAACAGCTGACGAAGTTCGACAAGGGCCGCGTGTTGTGGCCGAGCATCACCGCCGACGGCAAGACCATCGCGTTCGAGAGGGACTTCGGCATCTGGACGGTCGATACGGCGAGCGGCCGCGTCTCTGAAGTGAAAACTGAATTGCGCGGCGCCGCTGCCGCGCCGCCGGTCGAGCATCTGCGCCTCAGCAATCAATTCAGCGATCTCGCGCTCTCGCCCGACGGCAAGAAGGTTGCGTTCGTCGTGCGCGGTGAAGTGTTCGCGGGGAATGCGAAGGAAGCGGGCGACGCCGAGCGCGTGACGACCTCGCCGGCGCGCGAATTTGGCGTCGCGTGGGCGGCCGACAGCCGCCGCCTGTTTTACATCTCCGAGCGCGATGGCATTAGCAACCTCGTCGGGTTTGATTTCGCCACGCGCAGCGAGACTGTGCTCGCCACTGGACCTGACGAATTCGGTGCGCCGGTCGTGTCGCCCGACGCCAAGTCGATCGCCTACGTCAGCGCGCGCAAGGAGCTGCGCCTGCTGACGATCGAATCGAAGCAGTCGCGCGTCATCGCCACCGGGGATTTCCTCGCCGGCTTCGAAAGCACCAACCCGATCAAGTGGTCGCCGAACGGCGAGTGGATCGCGTTCGTCTCGCGCGGCACGCGCGGTTTTTACAACGTCAACCTCGTGGCCGCCGCCTCATCGAAGCCCGCAACCGTGCAGCCGGTCACGTCGCTCGCGAACCTCGGCACCGATTCGATTGCCTGGTCGCCCGACGGCACGTTCATCACCTTCGCCACCGGCCAGCGCACCGAGCCCGGCCAGGTGATGCGCGTCGACCTGGTCCTGCGCACGCCGAAATTCCGCGAGGATCGCTTCCGATCGTTGTTCGATCAGGACGCGCCGAAGCCGAAGCCGTCAACGACGCCGGCCGAAGCGGAAGCCGCACCGACGGCCCCGGCGCCGACGTCGCCGTCGATCGTCTTCGAAGACATCCGCCGGCGAGTCAGCGTGATCCCTGCGGGCGTCGACGTGCAGGACCAGACGATCAGTCCCGATGGAAAGATGTTGCTGATCACCGCGAACGCCGCGGGACAGACGAATCTCTACACCTATTCGATCGACGAGCTCGCCACGCAGCCGGCGGTG
>Ga0307409_100001973_pt1 | contig 10515 bp, 9 predicted proteins | sample 322Ometagenome_2_FD_203888 | JGI IMG/M metagenome (GOLD analysis project Ga0307409, IMG submission 203888) | Maize rhizosphere microbial communities from greenhouse at UC Davis, California, United States - 322HYB-O-2 | ecosystem: Host-associated > Plants > Roots > Rhizosphere > Soil | place...
CGGGCAACGTCTATTATGTCGACAAGACCGATCCGCGCCGCCGCTGGGTGATCTACGAGGGCAACAACGACGGCAGCCGGGTGCCGCCGGGGTGGCAGCTGTGGCTGCGCGGTTCGATCGACGAGGTGCCCGACAAGGCGCTGCCGCCGGTGCGCAAGTTCCAGCAGAAGCCGACCGCCAACCTGACGGGCACGATGGCGGCGTTCCGTCCCGATGGCGCGCTCGGGTCAGGCCGCATCCGACCCGCGTCGACCGGCGACTACCAGCCGTGGATCCCCGAATAAGCGTGACGAGGTTCGCGGCTCCGCTTCTGTTCGCGCTTGCGCTCGCCGGGTGCGGCAAGGGTGGCGAGCAGAATCAGGTCGGACCGACGGCGAACAGGCCGGCCCGGGCCGCGAACCAGGCCGGGGTCACCCCGATGGCCGAGCGGGTGGCCGTGCTGGGCATCCTCAACAAGCGCAACGGCATCGTCCAGGACATCGCGCTCAGGCCCGGCCAGTCGGCGCGGTGGAAGGACGTGATCGTCCGGCTGCGCGCGTGCGAGACGTCCGCTCCTTGGGAGGAAGAGAAGCTGACCGGCGCTTTCGTGCAATTGAGCGTGCAACGGCCGGACAAGAGCTGGGGACGGGTCTTCTCGGGCTGGCTGTACAAGGAATCGCCGTCGCTCAACGTCGTCGAGCATCCGGTCTATGATGTCTGGCCCAAGAGCTGCGAGATGACATATCCGGCAGGGCCCGCGGCACCGGCGGCTCCGGTCAACTCCAGCAGCCGGTCGAGCGCCGCGAAGTCCGGCGCCGCCGCCGGCGCGCGGGACAATGCGTCCACGAGGACTCCGGACGCCGCGCCCGCAACCGCGCCGCCGCCGAGCGCAGCGGAAAGCAACGCGACATAGGCTTCGCGCGGGACGCTGACCGCTCCGAGCGAGGCGAGGTGGTCGGTCATGAACTGGCAGTCGAGCAAGGTGAAATTTCCAGCCCTGAGGCGAGCGACCAGCCACGCCAGCGCGACCTTCGAGGCGTCCGTCGTCCGGCTGAACATGCTTTCCCCGAAGAATGCCCGGCCGAGCTTGACGCCGTAGAGGCCGCCGACGAGGTCATTCTCGCTCCACACCTCGATCGAATGGGCGTGCCCGGAGCCGTGGAGCGCCAGCATCGCCTGCTCCAGCTCGGCGTTGATCCAGGTCTCCTCGCGATCGGCGCAGGCCGCGATGACTCCGGCGAAGTCGCGGTCGCGAGTGACGGCGAAACGGCCTGATCGAACGGTGCGGTTGAGCGAGCGCGACAGGTGGAACCGGTTCAGCGGAATGATCGCCCGGTTGCGCGGTTCGACCCAGAACAAATCGTCGGCATCGCGGCTGTCGGCCATCGGAAAGATGCCGGTGGCATAGCCCTGGAGCAGGACGCGCGGGTCGAGGCGACTCATCGCGCCAGAGCTAGAGGATCTCGCGCACGACGTCCTGCGGGCGGCACAGGCGCACGCCCTTGCCGGTCTCGACCAGCGGGCGCTCGATGAGGATGGGATGCTTCCCCATGGCGTCGAGGATCTCGTCGTCCGTCACGCCGGGGCGGGTCAGGCCCAGCTGCTCGGCCAGCGGCTCCTTCGCGCGCAGGCCCTCGCGCGGGCTCAGGCCCGCCTTGTCGTAAAGCCGCAACAGTTCGTCGCGGCTGGGCGGGTTCTTCAAATATTCGTGGACCCACACGTCGGCGCCGGAATCGCGCAGGATTTCCAGCGTTTTGCGCGAGGTGCCGCACATCGGGTTGTGATAAATTGTCGCTTTCATCGCAACGCAGCTTCTACAGCCGTTTCAACCACTTCCGCAATAATATGGGAACCGGCACCGGGCCTTGGAGATTGTGGCATTGTCGCGGTTGCGGAACGATGACGCGCAATCGTCGTTCCTGCGCGTGTGACATGTGTTGTTTCCCCGGATAAGGGCGCAAAACATGTTCCGGCAGCTTAACAAAACGGGAGAAGAGACGATGCAGAAATCCATTATGGCGATTGCGCTGGCAAGTTCGGTCGCACTGGCCGGTTGCGCCAGCAACCCCAACTCCGGCGACATCGCGCAGGGCGCGGCGATCGGCGGAGCCGCCGGCGTTGCCGCCGGTGCGGTGATTCCGGGCGTTAGCCTGATCGAAGGCGCCGCGGTTGGCGCGGCCATCGGCGGTCTCGCCGGTGCGGTGTGGTCCGACACCAACAACGACGGCTATGTCGACGGCTATATGTATAACGGCCAATATTATGCCGGCACCCCGCAGGGCTATGATCCGACGCTTCGTCGGGTTGCGACCGGTGCGGTCGGCGGCGCGGCTCTCGGCGCAGTCGGTGGCGCTCTTATCCCGGGCCTCAGCGTCCTTGAAGGCGCGGTGATCGGCGCTGCGGTCGGCGGTCTCGCCGGCGCGATCTGGGCCGACCAGAACAACGACGGCCGGGTGGACGGTTATGTCTACAACGGGCAATACTACCAGGGTGCGCCGGCCGGTTCGGCGATGCCGGCCCCGACCTATTCGGCCCCGCCGACCGCCCGGAGCGGCGAGCGCGGCTAATCGCGGGACCCATCGCGGCCCCGGCCTTGATGGGACCTGAGGAGAACAGGTGAAACGTTTGCGTAACTCGTGCACCGGCCGCTGGCCGGTGCACATTTTTCGGAGCATCGGCGTCGCCGCGAGCCTCGTGCTTGCCGCGGCGCCGCTTTCGTCTGCGGGAGCGGCGCCCAGGGCGGCAGCCGCCAAGCCGACCTACGGCCTCAGCGTCGAGGATTTCTATCGCGCCCGCAACGGCGCGCCGCTGTGGCTCGCGCCGGCCGCGGGCAATGCCGCGCAGCGGCTGCTCCTCACCATCGGCAATTCCCGCTTCGACGGGCTCGATCCCGGCAAATACCGGCTCGACGACATCCGCAGGGCGATGGTCGAGGCGTCCAAAGGCAAGCCGAAGGCCATCGATCGCGCCGACCGCCTGCTGTCCGAAGCCTTCGTCGCTTATGTGCGCGATCTGCGTGCCGACCCCGGCATCGGCATTCTCTACGTCGATGCGGACTTGAGGCCGGTCGCGCCGACGGCGCGGGCGATTCTCGGCGAAGCGGCCCGTTCGGGCTCGCTCGAGGCTTATGTCGCCAGCTTCGGCTGGATGAACCCCATTTACGCGCAGCTCCGGCAAGCGTTGCTCGCGCACAACTATTCGACCGCGCAGGAACGCGAGCGGCTGGGGGTGAACCTCGAGCGCGCACGGGCGCTGCCGTCGGGCGAAGGACGTTACCTAATCGTCAATTCGGCCGCCCAGCGGCTGTACATGGTCGAAGACGGCAAGATCGTCGATTCGATGCGGGTCGTCGTCGGCAAGCCCAAATATCCGACCCCGATGATGACCGCGTGGGTGCGCTTCGCCGCGCTCAACCCCTATTGGTACGTGCCGCCCGACCTCGCGTCGGAGCGGATCGCGCCCAACGTACTGAAGCGCGGCCTCGGCTACCTCGACGAGCTCGGTTACCAGGTGCTCGACGACTGGGTCGAGAACCCCACGATCATCGATCCCAAGACGGTCGACTGGAAAGCGGTCGCCGACGGCAAGACCGAGATTTACATCCGCCAGCAACCCGGCCCGCACAACAGCATGGGGCGGATGAAGTTCATGTTTCCCAACGTCGCGGGCGTGTATCTGCACGACAACCCCGAGCGCGAGCTGTTCGAGCAGGCGGCGCGGCTCTACAGCGGCGGCTGCGTGCGGCTCGAGGATGCGGCCCGGCTGGGTCGCTGGCTGTTCGGCCGGGACCTCGTCTGGGAAGGCGCCGGGACGGAGGAGAAGGTTCCGCTGCGGATGCCGGTCGCGGTCTACATCACCTATCTGACGGCGATGCCCGAAGCTGCCTCGGTCACCTGGTTCGATGACGTCTACGAGCGCGACGCCCAGCGGCTTGCGCAGCGTGGCGGCGCCACTGCACTCGCTGGACGCGAGGCCGCGCTCACCGATACCAGTTCGGGTAGAAAGTAACGTCCTGCGCGACGGGGCGGCCGCGGTCGTCCAGCGCGGGACGGAAGCGGACGTAGCGCATCGTCAGTTCGCACATCAGCGCGTCTATTGCGCGGTCGCCGCTGGTCTGCGCAACCCGGCAGTTGGACGCGCTTCCGTCGGTATTGACCTTCACCGTTACGCCGACCGAGCCGCGGCGGATGCCGGTCGCCGACAGCCGGCGATATTCGGCGTCCGGAATCTTGCTGATCCGCCGCGCCGGCGTGAACTTCGAATAATCGCGTCCACCTCCGCCGCGGCCGGTGCCGGTCCCGCCGGCGCCGGTGCCGGTCCCGTAATCCGCGGCTCCGGCAGCCGGCGCGCTGCCCGTCCCGGCGATTGGCGCGGCGGGAATGGGTGATTGAACCGGGATTCGCGGCTTGGGCGCCACCACTTCGGTCGGATCGGCCTTCTTGCCCGCCGCGCCTTCCTCGAGCCTCACCTTCTTCGGCTCGTTCGCCCGATTGGGCGGCGGAACGGGCGGCGGGGGCGGGGGAAGGCGGATGTCGATGGTCTGCAGTCGGTCGACGACCCGGTTGACGACGTCGACGTTGAGGCCGGCGAGAATGGCGGCGCCGAGCGCGGCGTGAACGGCAACAACGGCGGCAATGGCCTTCGCCCGCGAAGGGCCGTCAGCGGTTCCGCGATAGCTCGACATGACCTCGGCTTCCGGAGACGAAACGCAAATCCCCTGGGAAAGTTTGACTGCCGCCGATGGCCGAACGGACGCGGGCGCGCAGGTCGCGCGGCGCGAGACCGGATCCCCGCCGGACAAGCGCGCGCAGCGTCGACGGCTCGGAATAGCCGACGCGGAAGGCGATCTCCTCGAACGGCAACGTCGTGGTTTCGATCAGCTCGATCGCGCGCTCGACGCGGAGGCGCTGCAGGAACTGGATCGGCGGCATCCCGGTCGCGGCTACGACTCGCCGTGAGAAAGTCCGCGCCGACAGGCCGAGCGCCGCGGCGACGTCGTTGACCCCGATCCGTTCGCCAAGCCGTGGCCTGGCCCAGGCAACGGCCCGAGCGACGCTCTCGTTCGAGGCGGCGAGCAGGCCCATCGCCATGTACGGGACCTGCGAGCGCCGCTCGTCGAGCACCATCCGGCGCGCGCAGCTGTCGGCGACCTCCGCGTCCGCATGGCGCGCGACGATGCCGACCATCAGGTCCATCTGCGCCATCGCCGCCCCAGCGGTGGTGAAGGCGCCGTCGGTCAGCACCAGCTCATCGGTTTCGAGCCGGACGTCGGGGAAGAAGTCCCTGAACACCGGCGCGAGCCACCAGGCCGTGGTCGCGCGCCGGCCATCAAGCAGCCCCGTGCCGGCCAGCAGAAGCGTGCCGGTGCACGAGCTTGCAACATGCGCTCCAGCAGCCGCGGCGGCACAGATGCGTCGGCGCGCCTCGGTCGCGTCGGGAGCGTCGAGACGCTCTCGATAGGACGGCGCCTTGGACAGGCCCTGCGCGGGGACGATGAACAGCTCCGGCACGTCGTGGCGCGCCTCGGCGAAGGCAAGGAACGGCCGGAACGCATCCGAACCGGAGCCGACAAGCCGGACGTCGAACGCCGGCGGCCGGCCGGCGTTGAGGCAGGTGCGATTGGCCATCGCCAGCACATCGATGGTGATGGCGACGCTGGAGGCGAGCGCTCCGTCGAGCGCAAGGACCGTCGTGGGCAACATTTCGGGTTCGTCCTAAGCGGCAACAGCGGCTGCGCAAGTGGCGAATTTGCCCTGTCAGGCGGAAAACTCGCCACCGATTTGGCAACCTGTCCGCGGTCTTTGGCGAGCCCGGCTCTGGCTCGCGCCCCGCAGCCGGGGCATGAAACGCTGGTCAACAGCGGAGAGCCCACCATGATCGAGCCCCGACGTCCCTTGAAAGTCAATCTTGCCGAACGGCTGGACGCGTTCGACGAAACCTGGGCGCCCAAGATCATCGCCCGCTACAACGACAATGAGGTCCGGCTGGTCAAAACCGAGGGGGAGTGGGTGTGGCACAAGCATGACGAAACGGACGAGCTTTTCCTCATCCTCGACGGCGAGTTCGACATGGACTTCCGCGACGGGACGGTCACCGTGAAGCCCGGCGAGCTGCTCGTCGTTCCGCGCGGCACCGAGCACCGGCCCGCCGCGCGGCGCGGGCAGGTGAAGTTGCTGCTGATCGATCCCGACGGCACGCCGAACACCGGCGACGCCGCCACCGCAACGCCCGCCGTGGAGCTCTGAATGCGTAAATTTCTGTTTGGATTCCTGCTGCTCGCCGGATTGCAGCCCGCGGTCGCCGAGCCGCTGAAGCCGGAGATCGCTCGCGGCTACACCCAGGCGCAGTCGCTCGTGGAGATCGAGGGCGGGCGCAAGCTCAACCTTTATTGCATCGGCAGCGGCAAGCAGACGGTGCTGTTCGATTCCGGCGGGAGCGACTGGTCAGTGATCTGGGGGCTCGTGCAGCCCGCCGTCGCGGAGAAGGCGCGCGCCTGCACCTACGACCGCGCTGGCCTGGGCTACAGCGACGCGGGGCGCGAGCCGCGCTCGCCGATCGCGATCGTCGAGGACATGCACGCGCTGATCCGTACGGCGAAGCTCGACACGCCGCTGGTGCTGGTTGGCCATTCGCTCGGCGGGTTCAACGTGAAACTCTACTCGGCCCTCTATCCCGAAAACGTCGCTGGAATGGTGCTGGTCGATCCTTCCGAAGAGCGTCAGTGGGACCGCACGCGCGCGCAACTGCGCAAGCAGTTTGGAGAGAAGCTGACCGCGCGCGCGGAGTTGCTCGACCAGTCGTTCTTCAGCTGGCTGATCGGCCGTTATCAAACCTGCGCGGCCGAGACGCGGATGGGCGACCTCGACCCGACCTCGATCACTTATCGCCGCTGCAGCGACCCGGTGCGCGAACTCCTCGGTCCGGAGATTGCCGCCGAGCGCGCGCGCATCCAGGTAAAGGGCAAGTATCAGGCGGCGCAGGCATCCGAGGTCATCAACAGCATCTACGGCGACGAGCGCGGCAGCACCGCCTACGCGAACCTGTTTCGACCTGGCGTGCTCGGCACGATGCCGCTGATCGTGCTCACCCACGGCACCTACGACCCGGACGATCCGCTCGACGCGCTAAGCCAGGCGCAGGGTATCGCGCTCCATCGCGAGACGGCGAAACTGTCGCGCGCGGGCTCGCAGCGGGTGGTTCCGAACAGCCTCCACAATATCGAGATCGACGCGCCCGAGGCGATCATCGATGCGGTCCGGGAGGTGCTTGGGAAGGTCGAAAAGTAGCGGTGGTCAGTTGATCTGAAGGCCGATGCGGGCGCTTCGGCCGGCAAGTGGTAGGCCAAGTTGTGGCGTGATCACGTCGTCGGTCAAATTCTCGATGCTCGCCGTCAGCGCAATCTTCGCCCCGCGCGCGACCTGGCCCAGCTGCCAGCGCCCGCGGAGATTGACCTCGTTGCCGGGCGCCAGCCTGGCCCTGCTCCCGTTCGGATCCAGGTCGACGGCTGGGCCGACGCGGCGCAGCTCGGCGCGCAGCGCCACGGCGTCGACCGGCTCCAGGATTGCTGCCGCCGCCACTTCGTAGGTCGGCCGCTGCGGCAGGCGTCGGAATGCTGCTGCTCCCTGATCGGCCCGCGCGCGGAGCAGGGTTCCGCTGAACTCCACGCCGACCCTGTTGGTGACCTGCGCGGTGATCAACGCGTCGACGCCAAGGCTCGTCGATCCGGAAAGATTGTATCGCTGGCGCAAGTTCCGCCCGTTCACGCGAACGACGCGCTGGGCGATCGTGTCCCGGGCAACCGCGAGAAACGGGTTGATTTGAAACGCGACGCCCGACGCTGCAAAATCAAGCTGCGCATCAGCGAGCCACGCCTGCTCCGGCTTCAGGTCCGGGTTCGGGAGAAAGCGCCCGAGCGCTTCGCCGAACAATTCGCGCGCGCTGGGAAATCGGCTGCGCCGACCGCCGGATGCGGCAATGATCCAGCCTTGGCCGAGCGGCAGGCGATAGGCAGCCGAGAAGGCGAGCGCGCCGCGGTCCGGGTGATTGGGTTTGTCGCCCGTCCTCGGATTGGCCGAATGGTCGTATGCAACGCCCAGGGTGGTGCTGCCCGGTCCAAGCCGTGCGTCTGCCTCGCCTCCGATCGTGAACAGATCCTGCCGGTAGATCAGCCGCGGCCCCGGCGCCGCGGGAAAGGTTCGGTCGACCTGCGCATGGCGGCTCGTCTGCCCGCTCGCGACGAGCCGCACGTTGAAGGGTGCCAGCGCAGTCGTCAGCACGAAGCGCCCGCCGAGCGTATCGTCCTCGTCATCCTCGCGGGCGCGGACCGTCGAATAGGAGACGTCCGTATATTGCTCGATCGTCTGTTCGAACCGCTGTCGCCAGCCGACGAAGCGCAGGGAGCTTTGTTCAGAGAGCTCCAGGTCCGACGCTAGGTTGAGCTGCGTGTGGCTGATGTCCGGGTAGCGCCAGAAACGGGGCGCATTGACCGCTGGGTCGCGGTCGGACTCCGGCGCGATTCCGCGTTCTGCATCGAAACGCAGGAAGGCTGCGCGGACCAGCAGCGGCCCGCCCGCATATTCCGCTGCTCCGAACAGGCTGACCGAGTCGAGGTCGGTGTTCACGCGCCTTTTGCCATCGGGCTGGCTGAACGGGAGCGCATCTCGGCTTGCGATCCGCTCCGCGTCGCGCGTGAGAGCGCCCGCGGCGATGCTCACGTCGAGCCCCCCAGTCGCGAGGGATCCGATCGCCGATCCTTCGCTGAAACCGAGCGGACCGGCGCTGCCCATCGCGCGCACGCCTGCGGAGCCCGCGCCGCGCGTCTGCAAGTCGATTACGCCCGCAACCGCGTTCGCGCCATATTCGATCGGGACCGCGCCCTTGGTCGCGCGCACGGTGCCGATGAGGCCGGCCGGGATAATGCCAATGTCGACGCGGCCGTCCCACGGAATCGCGAGGGGGGCGCCGTCGAGGAACAGCTGGGTCTGCCGTTCTTCGCTGCCGCGCACGCGGGCGATGGTTTCACCGCGCGAGTTGGTTCGGACGCTGACGCCGGGCAGGGCCCTGACCGCGTCCGCCACGCTCTTGGGCTGCCGCTCGACCAACTCCTCGTCGCTCAGCTCGACGACCGGCGGCAGCACGCGCAATGGTCCGCGTTCTGCGGTGATGACGATCGATTCAGGCGATGTCGCCGCGACGCTGGCGGCCACAAGCGCCGTTGCAATAATCACCGAAGGATCAAGCGGCTTCGCGAGTGCGCTCGAGCCATTGCTCCAGCCACTTGATCGTATAGTCGCCGGCAAGAAACTCCTCGTCGCGGACCAGCCGCTGGTGGAGGGGGACGGTGGTCTTCATCCCCTCGACGACGAACTCCTCAAGCGCCCGGCGCAGGCGCATGATCGCCTCGGCGCGGTCGCGGCCGTAGACGATCAGCTTGCCGATCATGCTGTCGTAATAGGGGGGAACCCGGTAGCCGGTGTAGAGCCCGCTATCGACGCGGACGTGCATCCCGCCGGGCGCGACGTAATTCTTCACCAGGCCCGGCGATGGCGCGAAGGTCTCGGGGTCTTCGGCGTTGATGCGGCACTCGATCGCATGGCCGTGGAGATGGACCTGCTCCTGCGTGCAGGACAGGCCTTCGCCGGAGGCGACGCGGATCTGCTCGCGGACGAGATCGATGCCGCTGATCATCTCGGTCACCGGATGCTCGACCTGCAGCCGGGTGTTCATCTCGATGAAGTAGAATTCGCCGTTCTCGTAAAGGAATTCGATGGTGCCGGCGCCGCGGTAGCCCATCTCGCTCATCGCCTTGCGGACGATCTCGCCCATCCGGTGGCGCTCTTTCTTGGCAAGAGCGGGCGATGGGGCTTCTTCGAGCACCTTCTGGTGACGCCGCTGCAGCGAGCAGTCGCGTTCGCCAAGATGGATTGCCGCGCCCTCGCCGTCGCCGAACACCTGGAACTCGATGTGCCGCGGGTCGGCGAGATATTTCTCCATGTAGACGGTGTCGTCGCCGAACGCGGCGCCGGCTTCGGCCGCGGCCTGGCTCATCAGGCTTTCCAGCTGGTCTTCCTCGGGCACGACCTTCATGCCGCGACCGCCGCCGCCCGAAGCCGCCTTGATCAGCACCGGATAGCCGATCTCCTCGGCCAGTTGCTTCGCCTGCTTGACGCTGGTCAGCGGCCCGTCCGAGCCGGGGACCAGCGGAAGGCCGAGCTTCGCAGCGGTGCGCTTGGCCTCGATCTTGTCGCCCATCGTGCGGATATGCTCGGGCTTCGGGCCGACCCAGATGATGTTGTGGCTCTCGACGATCTCCGCGAACTGCGCGTTCTCGGAAAGGAAGCCGTAGCCGGGGTGGATGGCGTCGGCGTGGACGACTTCGGCCGCGGAGATGATGTTGGGGATGTTGAGGTAGGATTCGGCGGCCGGGGGCGGGCCGATGCACACCGTCTCGTCGGCGAGGCGGACGTGCATCGCATCGGAATCGGCGGTCGAGTGGACGGCGACGGTCTTGATCCCGAGCTCATGGCACGCGCGGTG
>Ga0307409_100001974_pt1 | contig 10511 bp, 9 predicted proteins | sample 322Ometagenome_2_FD_203888 | JGI IMG/M metagenome (GOLD analysis project Ga0307409, IMG submission 203888) | Maize rhizosphere microbial communities from greenhouse at UC Davis, California, United States - 322HYB-O-2 | ecosystem: Host-associated > Plants > Roots > Rhizosphere > Soil | place...
CGACCCGCAGCCGCCGGAACTCCTCCCGGGTGTCGGCCAGGGAATCCAGGACCCGCAGGATCCGGGCGTGCCGGGTGACGGCGGCGAGGTACAGCCGGTTGGCCGCCTCGATCCGGGCGTAGGCGGCGTCCGGCGGGAGCCGGTGCCCCACGGAGGTGGTGCCGAAGACGTCCTCCACCACGACCGCGACGATCGCTCGCAGCAGCGACTCCTTGGAGTCGAACCAGGTGTAGAAGGTGCCGTGCGAGACACCGGCCCGCTCGGCCACGTGGTCGATCCGCACGTCGCCGAACCCGAGCTCCTCGAACATCTCCCGACCGGCCTGCAGAAGGGCGGCCCGGGTCCGCCGCCCCCGGTCGGTCACCGGGAGCTGTTCCTGCTCCGCTCCTGTCATCGCCCACCTCCCGCTCGGTCCGGGCCAGGGCAGCCTGCCACACCCGGCACGTAGTTGACGTGATCGTCAGCTTCCCGCCAGACTCCGTGAGCCGGGCCACAGATCGTCGGCTCTCGCGCCGCGCCGGCGCACTCACGGGTCCAACACAGCGAATGGAGACGCAGCAGATGGACAGGGGTATCGGGAGCTGGCCGACACGTCGGGCGTTCCTCTCCGGGGACCGCACCGCACTGGTCGCCGGCGAACGGCGGATCACATACACCCAGCTCGACCGGCGCACCGACCAGCTGGCGCGCGCGCTCCGGGACCTCGGTGTGCGCCAGGGCGACCGGGTGGCGGGCCTGCTGATCAACAGCCCCGCCTTCCTGGAGACGATGCTCGCCACCGCGAAGCTCGGTGCCGTCTTCGTCCCGATGAACGTCCGGCTGTCCCCGCCGGAGGTCGCCTTCCTGCTCGCCGACTCCGGTGCCGACGTCTTCGTCTGGTCCGCACCGTTGGCGCCGGTCGCCCGCACCGCCCTGTCCGGCGAGGGTGTCCGCGTGCGCCACCGCGTGATGGTCGACGGCCGGCCCGAGGACGGCGAGCTCCCCTTCGAGCACCTGCTGGACAGCGGCGAGCCCCATGCGCTCGGCACCGACGTCGCCGGCAGCGACCTGTCCTGCCTGATGTACACCTCGGGCACGACGGGCCGCCCCAAGGGCGCGATGCTCACCCACGACAACCACCTGTGGAACGTGGTCAACAACCTGTCGTTCGGGCGAGGGCTCCGGGAGAGCGACGTGACGGTGACCGTCGCGCCGATGTTCCACATCGGCGGGCTCGGCGTGCACACCCTGCCGTTGGTCTACCTGGGTGGCACCAACGTGCTGCTCCCCTCCTTCGACCCGGCGCAGACCCTGGCGACGATGGCGCGGGAGCGGGCCACCGTCCAGTTCATGGTGCCGGCGATGTGGGCCGCCCTCATGGCGGTGCCCGACTTCGACAGCCACGACCTGTCCGCGCTGGAGCTGGCGGTCAGCGGTGGGGCCCCGTGCCCGCTGCCAGTGCTGGAGTTCTTCCAGGGCAAGGGACTGCCCTTCCAGGAGGGCTTCGGCATGACCGAGACGGCGCCCGCGGTCTCCATCCTCGACGCCGACCACGTCCGGTCGAAGGCCGGCTCGATCGGCCGGACGGTGTTTCACGTCCAGGCACGGATCGTCGACGAGGACGACCGCGACGTGCGCACCGACGAGGTGGGCGAGCTGGTGCTGCGCGGCCCGAACGTGTTCGCCGGCTACTGGGGACTGCCCGAGGCGACGGCGGAGGCCTTCCGCGGGGGCTGGTTCCACACCGGCGACCTGGGCCGGATGGACGCCGAGGGGTTCATCACCCTGGTCGACCGGAAGAAGGACATGATCATCACCGGCGGCGAGAACGTGTACCCGATCGAGGTCGAGCAGGTGCTCTACCGGCATCCCGCGGTCCGCGAGGTCGCCGTCGTCGGGATTCCCGACCCGCGCTGGGGAGAGACGCCGGTCGCCGTCGTCGCGCTCATGGACGGCGCCGACCTGGCGGCGGACGAACTGCTCGCCTACGCGCGCGAGCGGCTCGCGCACTTCAAGTGCCCCACGCGGGTGGAGATCGTGCCGGAGCTCCCCCGCAACGCCACCGGCAAGGTGCTCAAGACGACCCTGCGCAAGGAGTTCGGCGGCCGGGCGGAGGCGGTGCAGCGGTGACCACGACGGAGCCGGCCGCCGATCCCTGGACCACTCCGGAACGCGTGGCACTGCGGCAGCTGGCCCGCGAGTTCGTGCGCCGGGAGATCGCGCCGCACATGGCCGAGTGGGAGGCGGCCGGAGAGCTGCCGCGCGCACTCCACCGCACGGCCGCCACCGTCGGACTGCTCGGCACAGGGTTCGCCGAGGAGGTCGGCGGCGGGGGCGGCGACGCCATCGACTCGGCGATCGTCACCGAGGAGCTGCTGCTGGGCGGCGGCTCTACCGGCGTCGCGGCGAGCTTGTTCACCCACGGGATCGCCGTGCCGCACATTGCCGCCGCCGGCTCGACGGACCTGATCGACCGCTACGTCCGCCCCACGCTGGCCGGTGAGCTGATCGGCTCGCTGGGGGTGACCGAGCCCGACGCCGGGTCCGACGTCGCGCGGCTACGCACCCGGGCGGAGCGCGACGGGGACTGGTTCGTCGTCAACGGCGCGAAGACCTACATCACGAGCGGCGTGCGGGCCGACTTCGTCACCACGGCCGTGCGCACGGGTGGCGAGGGATCACGTGGCGTGTCGCTGCTGGTCATCGACAGGGACACGCCCGGTTTCTCCGTGGCCCGGCGGCTGGACAAGATGGGGTGGCGCTGCTCGGACACCGCCGAGCTCTCGTTCGTCGACGTCCGCGTCCCCGTGGCGAACCTCGTCGGCCCCGAGAACAGCGGGTTCGTCCAGATCATGCGCCAGTTCCAGTCCGAGCGGCTGAGCCTGGCCGTGCAGGCCTACGCCACCGCCGCCCGGTGCCTGGACCTGTCCCTGGCATGGGCGCGGCAGCGGCACACCTTCGGACAGCCGCTCTCCTGCCGCCAGGTCATCCGGCACAAGCTCGCCGAGATGGCCCGGCAGGTCGACGTCGCCCGCACCTACACGCGCACGGTCATGCAGCGCTACCTGGCCGGGGATGACGTCGTCACCGAGGTATCGATGGCCAAGAACACGGCGGTGCACGCCTGCGACCACGTCGTCGACGAGGCAGTCCAGATCCACGGGGGCATGGGCTACATGCGCGAGTCCGAGGTGGAGCGGCACTACCGGGACGCCCGGATCCTCGGCATCGGCGGGGGTACCAACGAGATCATGAACGAGGTCATCGCCAAGCGACTCGGCCTGTGAGGGGGCGCTCCGCCCACCGAAGGCGAGCCGGGCCTGGTGTCGACACTCACGGACCCGCCGGCGTCAAGGCCTCGATGATCGTCAGCCAGTGCTGCAGATACTGGTCGCGCGGCGCGTCCGGCTGAAGCGCGTAGGTCATCGCCTGGCCGCGCATCGAGGTGAGCAGCACCTGGTACATCGCTTCCGCAGCGGGTTGCCGGGCCACGTGCTCGCCGAACACCTCGAACGCGAGCTCGCGCAGCTGCGCGCCCAGCCGGCGTTCGTGCGGCAGCAGGGCGGCCCGCAGCTCGGGGTCAGTCCGCGCGGCCGTCCACAGCTCCATCGCCGCGACGAACAGCGGGCCGTGGAACCGCTGCCAGATCAGCTCGACGCCGAGCCGCACCCGGGTCGCGGGGTCGACCGGCAGATCGGCCGCCGCCTGGCGGACGCTCTCGCTGAACTCCTCGTACAGCCGGTCGACGGCGGCGAGCATCAGCTCGGCCTTCGAGGTGAAGTGGTGGGTCAGTGCCCCCCGGGAGACCCCGGCGCGGCGCTGCACCTCCTGGGTGGTGGTGCGCGCGTACCCGAGCTCGACCAGCGACTCCACGGTCGCGTGCAGCAGGGCCGCACGGGTTCCCGCCCGCCGCTGGGCCTGGGTGCGGCGCAGCGGCGGGCGGGACTCGAGCCCGGCGGGCTCCATCAGCGACGCCTCGCTCAGCTCGCCAGCGCGGCCCGCAGGCTGCCCGCCGGCACGGCCCGCTCCAGCAGGATCGCCGGCGGCCGGAAGCGCTCGCCGTAGGCGTCGGCCAGCTCGTCGGCGCGGGCCACGAACCCGGCAACCCCGCCCGCGTACTGGTCGACGTACTGGAGCACGCCGCCGTACAGGGGTGGGAAGCCGATGCCCATGATCGAGCCGATGTTGGCGTCCTCGACGCTGTTGAGGACCTTCTCCTCCACGCAACGCGCCGTCTCGACGGCCATGGCGAACAGCAGCCGCTCCTGGGCGTCGGCGAAGGGCACGCCGTCGTGGACCGGGAAGAGCTCGCCCAGCCCCGACCAGACCCGCTTCTCCGGCTCCCAGTCGAAGAAGCCCTTGCCGGCGGACTTGCCGGTGCGGCCGCTCTCGACGAGCGCCCGGAGGACGTCGAGCCCGGGGTGGTCCTCGGTCGAGCCGGCCTTCGCCGCCTCGTCGCTGATCTTCAGCGGCAGGGTCAGCGTGACCTCGTCGAGCAGGGTGAGCGGCCCGGCCGGGAACCCGGCCTGCAGCGCGGCCCGCTCGACGCTCATCGGGGCCAGGCCCTCGGCGAGCAGGGCGGCGCCCTCTAGGACGAGGGTGCCGAACACCCGGCTGGTGAAGAAGCCGCGGCTGTCCTGGACGACGATCGGCGTCTTGCCGATCTGGCGCACGGCGTCGTACGCCCGGGCGAGTGCGGTGTCCGACGTCCGCTCCCCCACGATCAGCTCGACCAGCGGCATCTTGTCCACCGGCGAGAAGAAGTGCATGCCCACCACGTCGGCCGGCCGCTGCACGCCCTCGGCGAGCCCGGTGATCGGCAGGGTGCTCGTGTTGGACGCGAGCAGCGCGTCGGGCAGGGCGTTGGCCTCGGCCTCGCCGAGCACCCGGTGCTTGAGCGCCTGGTCCTCGAAGACCGCCTCGACGATCACGTCGCAGCCGGCCAGGTCGGCGGCGTCCCCGGTCGGCGTGATCCGGGCCAGGAAGGCGTCCGCCTTCTCCTGGGTCATCCGCCCGCGGGCGACCTGCTTGCCGACCAGCCCGGCCACGTGCGCCTTGCCCTTCTCCGCGGCCTCGGTGCTGACGTCCTTGAGGACGACGTCGACGCCCACCTTGGCGAAGGCGTGCGCGATGCCCGCGCCCATCATCCCGGCGCCGAGGACGCCGACCCTGGTCGCGGCGAAGGTCTCCGTGCCCTCGGGGCGCGAGGCACCGCCGTTCACGGCGTTCAGGTCGAACCACAGCGCCTGGATCATGTTGGTCGAGATCTGACCGACCACGAGGTCGACGAAGTAGCGGCCCTCGACGACGAACGCGGTGTCGACGTCGACCTGCAGGCTCTCCACCGCGGCGGACAGGATCGAGTACGGCGCGGGGTAGGGCGCGCCCTTGAGCTGCTTGGTCAGGCTGGCCGGGAAGGCGGGCAGGGTGCTGGCCAGCGACGGCGACGACGGGGTGCCCCCGGGGATCTTGTAGCCCTTGACGTCGTAGGGCTGCTGCGCGGTCTCGTCGGTCAGCACCCAGGCGCGGGCCTTGGCGATCAGCTCGTCCCGGTCGGCGGCCAGCTCGTGGACGAGCCCCAGCTTCAGCGCCTTCTCCGGGCGCAGCTGCTGGCCCTGCAGCAGCAGCTCCAGCAGGGCGGTGGTCAGCCCGAGCAGCCGCACCGAGCGGACGATCCCGCCGCCGCCGGGCAGCAGGCCGAGGGTGACCTCGGGAAAGCCGAGCTTCACCTTCGGGTCGTCGAGGACGACGCGGTGGTGGGTCGCCAGCGCGATCTCCAGGCCGCCGCCGAGGGCCGCGCCGTTGATCGCTGCGGCGACCGGGATGCCGAGCGTCTCCAGCCGGCGCAGCTGGCTCTTCACCAGCGTGACCTGGGCGAGGACCGCCTGACGGTCGTCCTGGCCGGCCTGGATCAGGCTGCCGAGGTTGCCACCGGCGAAGAAGGTCTTCTTGGCGCTGGTGAGGACGACGCCGCGGACGGAGTCCTTCTCCCGCTCCAGCCGGTCGACGGTCTCGCCCATCGACTGCACGTACGCGTCGTTCATGGTGTTCGCCGACGACGTGGGGTCGTCCAGGGTGAGGACGACGATCCCGTCGGCGTCCTGCTCCCAGCGGATGGTGCTGTCACTCATCGGGTGTCGCTCCTCAGACTCGCTCGACGACGGTGGCGATGCCCATCCCGCCGCCGACGCACAGGGTGGCCAGGCCGTAGCGCAGGTCGCGCCGCTCGAGCTCGTCGACGAGCGAGCCGAGGATCATGGCTCCCGTCGCGCCGAGCGGGTGGCCCATGGAGATGGCGCCGCCGTTGACGTTGACCTGCTCGTGGTCGAACCCGGTGTCCTTCATGAACCGGAGGACGACGGCGGCGAAGGCCTCGTTCATCTCGACCAGGTCGATGTCGTCGACGGTCAGCCCGGCCTTCGCCAGCGCCTTGTGCGTCGCCGGCGCCGGGCCGGTCAGCATGATCACCGGGTCGGCGCCGGAGACGGCGGTGCTGAGGATGCGGGCGCGCGGGGTGAGTGCGTTGCGCTGCCCGGCCTCCTCGGTGCCGATCACCATCAGCGAGGCCCCGTCGACGATGCCGCTGGAGTTGCCGGCGGTGTGCACGTGGTCAATTCGCTCGACCCAGTGGTACTTCTGCAGGGCGACGGCGTCGAAGCCGCCCATGTCGCCGATGCCGGCGAAGGCCGAGGGCAGCCCGGCCAGCGACTCGACGGTGGTGCCGGGGCGGACCAGCTCGTCGGTGTCGAGGACGACCGTGCCGTTGCGGTCGGTCACCGGAACGACCGAGCGCTCGAAGTAGCCGTTGGACCAGGCCTTGGCGGCGCGGGCGTGGGACTCGGCGGCGTAGGCGTCGACGTCCTCGCGGCTCCAACCGGCCAGCGTCGCGATCAGGTCGGCGCCGATGCCCTGCGGGACGAAGCCGGTGGCCGAGGCGGTCTCGGGGTCCATCGGCCAGGCGCCGCCGTCGGAGCCCATGGGCACGCGGGACATCGACTCGACGCCGCCGGCCAGCACCAGGTCCTCGAAGCCGGACCGGACCTTCTGCGCGGCCAGGTTGACCGCCTCCAGCCCGCTGGCGCAGAACCGGTTGATCTGCACGCCGGCCACCGTGTCGGGCAGGCCGGCCGCGAGCGCCGCAGTCCGGGCGATGACCGCCCCCTGCTCGCCGACGGGCGAGACGACGCCCAGGACGATGTCGTCGATCTGGGCCGGGTCGAGCCCGGGGTTGCGCCGGCGAACCTCGTCGATGAGGCCGGTGGTCAGGCTGATCGGCTTGACCGAGTGCATCGCCCCGGTCTTCTTGCCCTTGCCGCGCGGGGTACGCACGGCGTCGTAGAGAAATGCCTCGGTGGGCATGCTCGTCCTCTCGGATCGCGGGGGGATGGGGTTCAGACGCCGAGCGAGCGGCCGATGATCTCCTTCATGATCTCGGTCGTCCCGCCGTAGATGGTCTGCACGCGGCTGTCGAGAAAGGCCTTGGCGACCGGGTACTCGAGCATGTAGCCGTAGCCACCGTGCAGCTGGAGGCACCGGTCGACCACGCGCTTCTGCAGCTCCGTGGTCCACCACTTGGCCATCGCCGCGTCCTCGGCGGTGAACCGGCCGGCGTTGTGCTCGAGGATCGCCTTCTCCAGGTAGGTCTCGGCGACCGTGACCTCGGTGTGCATCTCGGCGAGCTCGAAGCGGGTGTTCTGGAACTTCCCGATCGGCCGGCCGAAGGCGGTGCGGTCCTTGCAGTACTGGACGGTGAGGTCGAGGACGATCCGGCTCGCGGCCACGGCCACCGCGGCGATGGACAGCCGCTCCTGGGGCAGGTTGTTCATCAGGTGGAAGAACCCGTGGCCCTCGCTGCCGACGAGGTTGGCCGCGGGCACCCGCACGTCCTGGAAGAACAGCTCGGCGGTGTCCTGCGCCTTCATGCCGATCTTCTCGAGCTTGCGGCCGCGCTCGAAGCCGGGCATGCCGCGCTCGACGGCGAGGAGAGAGAACCCGCGGGCGCCCGCCTCCGGGTCGGTGCGGGCCACGACCAGCACCAGATCGGCCATGAGCCCGTTGGTGATGAAGATCTTCGAGCCGTTGAGGACCCAGTCGTCGCCGTCGCGCACCGCCGTCGTCGTCAGGCCCTGCAGGTCCGAGCCAGCGCCCGGCTCGCTCATCGCGATCGCGGTGATCAGCTCACCGCTGACGAAGCCGGGCAGCCAGCGGGCCTTCTGCTCGTCAGTGCACAGGTCGGTCAGGTACGGCGCGACGACGTCGTTGTGCAGCGTGAAGCCCAGGCCGCTGGCCCCGACCCGGCTGACCTCGGCGGCCAGCACGGCGTTGTAGCGGAAGTCCTTGACACCGCCGCCGCCGAACTCCTCGCCCACGTCCATGCCGAGCAGGCCCTGCTCACCGGCCTTCAGCCAGACCGACCGGTCGACCATCCCGGCCTCTTCCCAGGCGGCGTGGTGCGGAACGACCTCCTTGGCGAGGAAGTCGCGGACCATGGCGCGGAATGCTTCGTGGCCGGCCTCGTAGAGCGCGGACTGCACAGGGCCCCTCCGGGAGCTTGATCATCGATCGGCGGAACGGAACGCCGTGGGCACAACATACCGACAGCCCGTTCGGTATGTTTGCGATCCGCGTCACACGCCGTGTCGGTGCGGCCCGGTCCGTCGGGGGCCGGACGCCGGCCGAGCCGAAACGGGACCAATTTCCGAGCGCTTTCGTCCGCGATCGGCAACGCATGGGACCGGTGTGACGGGTGCGGGCGACACGTGACCGGCGGTGCTGGCGTGACGGCCGGAAGCCTCGGACTCTGGTCTGCATGACCAGCGTCTACGCGTACGGAACCGCCCACGCGGTCGTGATGGTCGGCTCCTACGGCGCGGAAGGACTCAAGCCGCGGCAGATCGGCCCGGCGCATGCCACGATCGGCCGGGTCAACGGGCAGAGCCGCAAGGCCCTGTGCGGCGCCTATGTCTCCGTCGACGAGCACCAGCCCTGGCCTCCGGAGGGGTATGAGGACCAGCAGCTCTGTGCGAACTGCGCCACCCTCGCCGCCCTCTGAGGCTGCCGCCCGAGCAGCGCTCCTCCACCGGCCACTCCGACGGTCGGAGGAGCCGGTAGCCGGGGAACGCTCGGCCTCAGCCGCCGGCGACGGAGGGCAGGACCTGAACGACCGTGCCGTCGGCCACCGGCGTGGCCAGTCCCCCGCTGAAACGCACGTCGTCGCCGTCGACGTAGACGTTCACGAAGCGGCGGACGTGACCGGTCTCGTCCCGGATCCGCCGGCCCAGCAGCGGGTGCTCGACGGCCAGCGCCTCGAGCAGATCGGCGACCGTGTCCCCGGCCACCTCCACGTTCAGATGCTTCGAGCCGCCGGCCAGGTCGGCGAGCACGCCCGGCAGAACCACCTGGACGGTCACGGCACACGCGCCGCGCGGACGGCGAGGACGTCGGGCAGGTGATCGGCGATGAGCGTGAAGCTCTCACCCTCGTCGCGGCTGGCGTAGACGCAGCCGTCGCGGGTGCCGAAGAAGAGGCCGGTCGGGTCGTGGTCGTCGGCGCAGAACGCATCGCGCATCACCGCCACCCACGCGTCGTCGGGCAGGCCATCGCCCAGCTCGGTCCACGTCTCCCCCGCGTCGCGGGTGCGGTGCACGCGCAGCCGACCGTCCGGTGGCACCCGCTGCATGTCGGCGACGAGTGGCACCACCCACGCCGAACCGGGGGTGATCGGAGAGGAGACGATCGGGAAGCCGAAATCGGCGGGCAGCCCGGCGGCGATCGACGTCCAGGAGCCGCCGGCGTCGTCGCTGCGGAAGACGCCGAAGTGGTTCTGCGCGTAGAGCCGGTCGGGACCGCCCGCGTCGACCGCCGCCTTGTGCACGCACTGCCCGTACTCCGGCAGCGGGTCGGGCCCGAAGATCACGGTGATCCCGCGGTTGCGCGGCTCCCACTTCTCGCCGCCGTCCTCACTGACGTAGACACCGCCGGTGCTCATCGCGATCGTCACCCGGTCCGACGCCGGGTCGGGCAGCACGGTGTGCACCGCACCTCCGCCACCGCCGGGCTGCCAGGTGGGACGGTGGGGGTGGTCGTGCAGGCCGCGAACGAGCTCGAAGGAGCAGCCGCCGTCGGTGCTGCGCCACAGCGAGTGCGGCTCGCAGCCGGCCCACACCACCCCGGGCCGGTCGGCGGTGTCGGGGCGCAGCTGCCACACCCGGGCCAGGGCCGCGCCGGTGTCCTCGGGGAAGCGGATGGCGCCGTGATCGCTCTCGTTCCAGGTCCCCCCGAGGTCGTCGGACCACATGACGGTCGGACCCCAGTGGCCGTACTGGATGCCCGCCAGCACCCGGGGGCTGGGCAGCCTCGTGTCGATCGAGACGGCGGCAACCTCCTGCGCCAGCAGATGCGGGCCGTCCACCGTCCAGGTGCGGCGGTCGTCGTCACTGCGGGCGAGCCACAGTCCCTTGCGCGTCCCGATGGCCAGCAGGTCTGTCATGGCGCCCCTCCGGAGATCGACGGATCGACGTGAGGGCGACCGT
>Ga0307409_100001977_pt1 | contig 10501 bp, 6 predicted proteins | sample 322Ometagenome_2_FD_203888 | JGI IMG/M metagenome (GOLD analysis project Ga0307409, IMG submission 203888) | Maize rhizosphere microbial communities from greenhouse at UC Davis, California, United States - 322HYB-O-2 | ecosystem: Host-associated > Plants > Roots > Rhizosphere > Soil | place...
CGCCCGTCAGGGCCACGCGCGTCTCCTGACGATGAAGATCATCCAGGTCTGCGGCTGGTATTTTCCCGACTCGCTGGGCGGGACGGAGACCTACGTAGCGGCGCTTGCGTCGAAGCTGCGCGCGGCCGGGCATCACTCGCTCATTGCCGCGCCGGATCCCGGGGCTTCGGCCGAGCGCATGTATCACCACGACGGGCTGCCGGTCTTCCGGTATCCGATTCCGTCGCAACCGACGCGCGACGAGGCGCAACACGCGGTCGTGGCGCGCGGCGCCGAGCGCCTGCACGCCTGGTTCCGGGAGGTGCGGCCCGACGTCGTGCACTTCCACACGTTCGTGACGGGCGTGGGGCCGCACGAAATCCGCGCCGCCAGGGCGGTGGATGCGCGCGTGATCGCCACCACCCACTCGGGCAGCCTCGGCTTTCTCTGCCAGCGCGGCACGATGATGCGGTGGGGGCAGTCGCTCTGCGACGGCGTGGCGACGCCGGCGAAGTGCGCCGCCTGCGAGTTACAGCATCGCGGCATGCCGCGGCCCGCCGCCCATGTCCTCGGCATCGTGCCGCCCGCGGCCGGCCGGTTGCTGGCGAGGATTCCGGGGAAGACCGGCACCGCGCTCGGCATGAGCGACTTCATCATGCGCAACCGCGCCCTGCAGGCCGGCATGCTCGCGCACGTCGATCGATTCGTGGTGCTCACCGACTGGGCGCAGCGAGTGGCGGTGGCCAACGACGGCGTCGGCGCACCGATCGTGCTCAACCGGCTCGGCATCCGCGCGTCCGCCGCGGCATCGGCGGAGTGGCGTGCACGGCCTCGCGCGCGGCGCGACCACATCACGGTCGCCTACGTCGGCCGCTTCGATCGCATCAAGGGCGTGCACGATCTCGCGCGCGCCATGCGGCTGCTCGGGCATGACGCCGCGATTCGCCTCGAGTTCCGCGGCCCGGTGAGCAATCTCCGGGAACTGGCCATCACCAACGAGCTCAAGGCGATCGTCGGCCCGGACGCGTGGGTGCGGTTCCTCCCGCCGATCGCGCCGGAGCACGTATTCGAGTATCTCCACGCTGTCGACGTGCTGTGCTGCCCGTCGGTTGCGCTCGAGGGCGGACCCACGGTCGCGCTCGAGGCGATGGCGGTGGGCACGCCGGTGGTGGCGACGCGCATGGGCGCGCTTGCCGAGCTGATCGAGGACGGGGTCAACGGCCGGCTGCTGCCGCCGGGCGACCCGGCGGCGCTCGCGGCCGCCCTTCGCGGCATCGCAACCGATCCTGCATCGACTGTCGAGCGCTGGCGCGCGGCGCTGCCGCCGGTTCGCACGATGGATGACGTCACCGCCGATTACTTGCGGATGTACGCGCAATGAGAGCGCGCCGCATTACTGTCGTGACCGCGGGGCACCTTGCCACCTGTCCGCGGATGGTCAAGGCCGCAGACGCGCTGCACCTGTCCGGATACGACGTGCGTGTGGTCAGCACCAGCCAGACGGCATGGGCCGCGGTCGCCGACCGGCAGCTCCACAGCCGGCGCGAATGGCAGTGGGACGCGATCGCGCACGACCGCGAGAGCGCGCCGCTGCAATGGCTCGCGACCGGGGCACGCCAGCGCGGCGCGCAGGTTGCCGCTCGCGTGCTCGGCGACGCTCGACCGCGCGCCGTCGCGGCGGCGGCGTACAGCCGCATGCACGCGGAGCTGGTCGAGGCCGTCCTGCGCCAGCCGACGGACTTCATCTACGGCGGCACCTCGGGCGCGCTCGCCGCGGTTGCCGAAGCCGCGCGCCGGAGCGGGACGCCGTTCGCCCTGGACTTCGAAGACTTCCACTGCGGCGAGCATCCAGCCGACGCCGCGGGGGCGCTGCTCAACGACCTGGCGGCGTCCACGATGGCCGATGCGGCGGCAGGGGCGTGCTTCGTCACGGCCGGCAGCGCTGCGATCGGTCGCGCGTGCCGCGAGCGCCTCGGGCTCGACACCGTCACCATCGACAACGTGTTCCCGCTGCCCGGCCCGCCGAAGCGTCGCGCGGCGCAGGAGCTGCGACTCTACTGGTTCAGTCAGACCATCGGCCCGGCACGCGGACTCGAGGACGCCGTGCGCGCCGCCGGTCTCGCGCGAATCGACGCCGAGCTCCACGTCCGCGGGTTGCCGGCGCCCGGGTACCTGCCCGCGCTGCAGGAGCTGATTGACGGCGTGGCGCCGACCCTTCGTCTCGTGCACCACGCGCCGGACGATCCCGACGGGCTCGTCGCCGGCTGCGCCGAGTACGACATCGGGTTGTCACTCGAGCCTGGCGTCACCGCGAACAACGCCTTGGCCCTGTCCAACAAGGCGCTCACCTACCCGCTGGCCGGCCTCGCGATGGCGATGACCAGCACGCCGGGACACCACCCGCTCGCCGCCGACCTTGGCGATGCGGCGATCGTCTACGAACCGGGGGACGTCGAGCGGCTCGCCGACGGCCTCGCCGCGTGGGATCGCGACCGCGCGGCGTTGTCGCGGGCGCAGGACGCAGCGTGGGACGCAGCGCGCGCACGCTGGCACTGGGAACACCCTCTCGAACGTGGCCTGTTTCTTTCGGCAATCGCGGCGGCGGCCTGACGTGCGCATTGCCATCACCGCGGATCCCTACCTGCCGGTGCCGCCGCGGCTCTACGGTGGAATTGAGCGCGTCATCGATCTGCTCGTCCGCGGCCTTGTCGCGCGCGGGCACGAGGTGACGCTCTTCGCGCATCCGGCGAGCACGACGTCGGCGAGGCTGCGGCCCTACGGTGTTCCGCCGCACAGCTCGCGCGCGGCGCGTGCGCGCGAGCTCGCGCAGGTCGGCGCCGGGCTATGGAACCTGCGCGGCGCCGTGGACGTGGTCCACAGCTTCGGACGGCTGGCGGCGATGCTGCCCATCCTGCCGCTGCGCAGCGTCCCGAAAATCCAGAGTTACCAGCGGCCCGTTCCATGGGCCGGTGTGCGGCAGGCGGCGCGTCTGGCCGGCGGCAGCCTCCTGTTCACCGGCTGCTCGACGAGCCTGTATTCACCGGCACCGGACGAGGGTGCCGGCCGGTGGCGCACGATCTTCAACGGCGTGGACGTGAGGCGATATACGCCGACGACCCACGTGGCCTCCGACGCACCGCTCGCGTTCCTCGGGCGGGTCGAACGCATCAAGGGCCCCCATCACGCGATCGCGATCGCGCGGCAGGCGGGGCGGCGGCTCGTCATCGCCGGCAACGTGGCGACCGGCGGCGAGGACGCGCGATTCTACGAGCAGGAGATCGCGCCTCACGTGGATGGCGATCGCGTGACGTACGTCGGGTCGGTGGACGACGAGCAGAAGAACGCGCTGCTCCGCCAGTCGGCGGCGCTGCTGATGCCGATCGAATGGGACGAGCCGTTCGGGATCGTGATGGCCGAGGCCTTCGCATGCGGGACGCCGGTGATCGCGTTTCGGCGCGGCAGCGTTGCCGAGGTCGTCGAGGACGGCCGCACAGGCTTTCACTGCTCGACCATCGACGAGGCCGCCGCCGCCGTGTCGCGGCTGGCGACCATCGACCGGGCGGTCGTGCGCGCCCGGTGCGAGCGGCGCTTCAGCCACGACGCGATTGTCACGGCCTACGAGCAGCTCTACACGGAGCTGGCGTGATGCGACGCGTGCTGATGATCTCCCCGCACTTCCCGCCGGACACGAACGCGGGATCGCACCGCGTGCGGCTGCTCGCGCCGTACCTGGCCGAACACGGATGGGAACCGACGGTGATCGCCGTCGACCCGTCGGCGTACGAGGGTCGACTCGACGCCGGGCTGGCCGCGCTCGTGCCGGAGTCCTTGCGCGTGGTTCGTGCGTCGGCGTGGCCGGCGTCCATCACGCGCCCGCTCGGCATCGGAGACCTGGGACTGCGCGCGTATGCAGGGATCCGCAAGGCGGCGGTTGACGTGCTCGCCGGTCAGCGGCACGACGCGGTGTTCATCACGATCTACCCGACGTATCCCGCGTTCCTCGGCCCGAGCTTGAAGCGGCGTTTTGGCGTTCCCTTCGTGCTCGACTACCAGGATCCATGGGTGAGCGCGTGGGGCCGGGAGGTGGGCGGCGGCCCGAACGGCACGCCCGACTGGAAGAGCCGCGTGACCCGCGCTCTCGCCGAGCGGCTCGAACCGCACGTCGTCCGCGCCGCCGACGCGCTCACGGCGGTGTCCGCCCGCACCTACGAGGACGTGCTGGCGCGCGTGCCTGGCGCGTCGCCGCGCGCTTGCGCCGCCATCCCGCTCGGGTTCGACGTCCACGACCGCGAGGCGCTCGCGGACGGGGTTCACCTCGATCCAGGGTTCGACGAACGCGATGGTCTCATCCACCTGTGCTACGTCGGCACGGTGCTGCCGAAAGGCTACGAGGTGCTCGACACAGTCCTTGCGGCACTTGCTGCGCTGCGTCGGCAGTCGCCGGCCGTGGCCGACCGGCTGCGGCTGCACTTCATCGGCACGAGCAACCAGGTGACCGCCGACGCGGCCAGCCGCGTTCTGCCGCGCGCGCGCGACGCGGGTGTCGGCGACCTCGTCACCGAGGCGGCGCCGCGCGTCAACTACCTCGACGCCCTCTCCGCGCAGACGCGGGCGCACGCGGTGCTGCTGCTCGGCAGCAGCGAGCCGCATTACACGCCGAGCAAGGTGTTCCCGGCGCTGCTCGCGGGAAAGCCGATCATTGCCGTGTATCACGCCGCCAGCAGCGTGCTCGACGTGCTGCGGTCCGCCGGGGTGGATGCCGATGCGTTGTCCTTCGACGATCGCCATCCCGTCTCGGGCCGGGTCGGCCCGCTCACCGCGATCCTCGGCGCACTGGCGGCGGGGCATTCGCCCGCCGCTCCCCGCGTGCCCTGCGCTGCACTTCGGGACTGGTCGGCTCACGCCCTCGCCGGGCAGCTCGCGCGCGTCTTCGATACGGTGGCAGCCTGACATGATCGCGACCGGGCGCGGGTTGCCTCAAGGCGTGTGGATCAACGTCGGCTGCGGACCGGTGTGTCCGGAGGGCTGGCTGTCGCTCGACGGCTCGTGGCAGGCATGGCTCGCCGGCCGGGGCACGCTGTCACGCCTCGCGCGACTGCTGACCGGGCGCGCAGTGGGACACTGGCCGTCGGGAATCGTCTGCCGGGACGTGCGCACGGGACTCGGTGTCGCACCCGCGTCGGCCGCCGTCGTGTTCAGCTCGCACCTGATCGAGCACCTCCACCGCGACGAAGCGCTCGCGCTGCTTCGCGACGCGCATCGAGCCTTGCGCCCCGGTGGCGTGTGTCGAATCGTCACACCGGACCTGGCCGGACTGGTGGACGCGTACGTCCAGGCGCGGGCGACGCATCCGTTTGCCGCCGATCGGCTGCAGGAGGCGCTGCTGCTGCATCCGTCCGGCCCGCCCCGCACCGGGCCGCTGCTCTCGTGGTATCGCGCGATGACCGCGTTCGATCATCACAAATGGGTGTACGACGCGGCCAGCCTGGCGGCGTTGTTCCGCGAAGCGGGCTTCGAGGAGCCGCGCACCTGCGCGCATCTCGAGAGCGAAATTCCGCGCGCGCGGCTGGCCCAGGTCGAGCAGCCCGACCGCGTCTGCGGAGGCGCCGGCATTTGCGTCGAGGCTCGCCGCTGATGGCGCGACCGCTGCGCCTGACGGCGGTTCTCACCCACCCGGTGCAGTACGTCTCGCCGTGGTTCCGGCACATCGCCGCCTCGTGCCCGGAGCTCGATCTGACCGTGCTCTACGCCGCGCTGCCGACACCGGCGCAGCAGGCCGTCGGCTTCGGGACGCCGTTCGCCTGGGACGTCCCGCTCACCGACGGCTACCGCTTCCAGGTGTGTGCCGACGGGGCGGGCAAGTCGTTCGACAGCGACCGCTTCCTCGGCCTCGACGTGCCGCGGATCGGCGATCGCATCCGTGAGACGCGTCCTGACGTCGTGCTCATCGCCGGCTGGCATTCCGCGATGCAGGTGCGGGCGCTGCGCGCCTGCCGCCGCCTCGCCATTCCGGTGCTGTACCGGGGCGATTCGACGTTGTTCAGCGGACCCCGCGGCGCGGTGCGTCCGCTCTGGGCGCTCAAGTCCCGATACATGCTCCGCCAGTTCGATGGCTACCTCGCGGTCGGAGCCTGCGCCGACGAGTACCTCCGCACCTTCGGCGCGCCCGATCCGCTCATCACCCGATCGCCGCACTGCGTGGACAACGAGCGGTTCTGGTCCGGGGCAGAGGCGTTGCGGACGAGCGGGCGCCGCCCGGCCGAGCGCGCCGCCCTGCACATCGAGGAAGACGACTTCGTCGTGTTCTTCTCGGGCAAGTTCCAGCCGCGCAAGCGTCCGCTCGACGCGGTGCGGGCCGCGGCCCGTCTCGGTGCACGCACTGTGCTGATGACAGCGGGCGACGGCCCGCTTGCGGAGGACGCGCAGGCCGAGGCTCGCCGGCTTGGCGTGCGCCTCGCCTGGCGCGGGTTCCTGAACCAGACGGAGATGCCGCGAGCGCTCGCGATTTCGGACGCGGTGCTCGTGCCCTCGGCGTGGGAGAGCTGGGGCCTGGCGGTGAACGAAGCACTTGCCGCGGGCGTTCCGTGCGTCGTCACGAATCGCGTCGCCTGCGCGCCAGACCTCATCGCCGATGCCGTGACCGGCTTCGTCGTCGAACCAGGAGACAGCGAGGGCATGGCGGTGCGCCTCGCCGAGATTCGCGACGCGAAGCGGCGCGGGCACGAATACGCGACCGAGTGCCGCCGCAGGGTCGCGACCTGCAGCTTCGAGCGCGCCACCGAGGGGCTGCGGGTGCTGGCCCGTCGGGTGGTCGACCGCCGGATCGGCGCCGATGCGCGCCGCGCGCCCGTCCGTGTGGCGGCGTGCTGCGGCGGAATGGTGAGCGTGTTCGGCGTCGAACGCATATCGTTCGAAGTGCTGCGGACCCTCCGCGATCACGGCGCGTCGGTACACTGCCTCGTGAACTCGTGGGGCAGTTCGCGGATCGTGCCGCTCGCCGAAGCGATTGGCGCGACATGGTCGCCGGGCCACTATGGCGAACCGGTGAGGCGGCGCGGCCTCACGGCCGGGGCGACACTTCGCCTGGCGGTCGACGTGGCGCGGACGAGCGCGGTGCTCTACCGCGACGCGCGCGCGATGCGGGCGACGCATCTCTTCGTGCCCGACTTCGTGGCGCTGCTGCGCAATCTGCCCGCGGTGGTGGCGCTGCGGCTGCAGGGCGCCCAGGTAATCATGAAGATCGGCAATGCCCCCGACGAAACGCCGTTCTACCGCCGCCTGTGGCAGTGGGGCGTGGCGCCGTTTGCCGACTGGCTGGTCGCGAACTCGCGCTTCACCGCGAGCGCACTTGCGGCGGTCGGCGTGCCGCCGCGCAAGATCCGGGTCATCCGCAATGCCGCGCCGGCGCGCAATGAAACGTCGCCCTCGCAGTCGACAGACGACCGGCGGGTGATCTACGTCGGCCAGCTCATTCCCGCGAAGGGCCCGGACGTGCTCCTCGATGCCGTCGCGGAGCTGCGGGCCCGCGGCGTCCCCGCCAGCCTGGACGTCGTCGGCGACATCGACGGATGGGAGTCCCCGGCGTGGGCCGGTTACCACGCGCGGCTTCGCGCGCGTGCGATGCAGGACGACCTCTCCGGCGCCGTGCGGTTCCTCGGGCAGCGGGAAGACGTGCCCGCGCTGCTCGGCGCGTCGGCAGTGCACTGCGTGCCCTCGCGTCCCGAGCTGCGCGAAGCCTTCGGCATTGTCGTGGTCGAAGCCAAGACGGCCGGCATCCCCTCCGTCGTCACCCGGTCCGGCGGCTTGCCGGAACTGATCGACCACGGGCGCGACGGCTGGATTTGCGCCGACGCGACCCCGGCGGCGATCGCGGATGGCCTCGAGTACTTCCTCTCGGACGACGAACGCCGACGGCAGGCGGGGGAGGCGGCACGGCGCTCGGCGGGCCAGGTGAGCCACGCCAACTTCCAACGCGAGTGGCTCGAGGTGTTCGGGCTGCGTGAATCGGCCGGTGCCGGAGTCGCCGAACCAGTGGAGCGTCATGCTCATTAGCGCGGCGGTCGCGATCGGCTGCGTGTACCTCTTCGGCCACTGGCTGGCGGGCGTGAGCGTCATTGCGCTCATGCTGATCTGGAGGATCCTCCGCCGACCGGGCGACGAGGGTCCTCCGGTGCTCGCACTCGCGCTGACCACGCAGTGGCTGCAGGTGACCGCCGGCATCTTCTACATGGGGCTGACCGGCCGCATGCTGTCGGGCATCGACGGCGCCGAGTTCGAGCCGATGGTGCTGATCGGCCTCGGGTGCGTGCTGGCCCTGGCCGGCGGGCTCTGGGCCGGCGCTCGGCTCGTGTCGCAGCGGATGGCGAAGCCGGAGAACGCGCCGGAGGAGCTCGTCGGATGGCGGCTGCTGCTGATGGCGTACGCCGGGGCGCTCGTCACGACTGGCGTGCTGCAGCAGCTCGCGTTCGCGTACGCGACACTGACCCAGGCGCTGCTCGCGCTCAGCTACGCGCACCTGGCGATCCTGTTCCTCATCCTGCGCCGTCTGACCCGCCCCACGCTGCACCCGGGATTGATCCTGCTCTTCCTCGCCTTCGAAGTCGCGCTCGGGTTCACCGGGTACTTCTCGAACTTCAAGGAGCCGCTGCTGCTCGCCGGGCTCGCCATGCTCGAGACGTTCGAGCCGCGCCGCGTCCAGCACTGGGCGACCGCCGCGGCGCTCGCCATCGTCCTGGCGGTGGCCAGCGTGATGTGGATGGGCGTGCGAACGGAATTCCGGCAGGACATCGACCAACAGTGGCTCGGCTCGTCGCGGTCCACGCGTCTCGAGCGCATGCAGGCGCTGCTCACCGACTGGCTGCGTCAGCGCGATGATCGCGCGCAGGGAGATCTCGATGTCCTCGTCGCGCGCGCGTGGGCGATCTACTACCCCGCGCTCGCCGTCGAACGCGTGCCGGCCGTGCTGCCGCACACCGACGGCGAGCTGTTGCGCGCGTCGCTGCTGCACCTGGTGACGCCGCGCTTGCTGTTCCCCAACAAACCGGACCTTCCGTCCGACAGCGACATGGTTCGCAAGTACTCGGGAGTCTTCGTGGCGGGGATCGAGCAGAACACGTCGATCGCCTTCGGCTACGCGGCGGAGTCCTACGTCGATTTCGGAGTACCGCTGATGTTCGTGCCGGTGCTCGTCTTCGGGATTTTCTGCGGGGCGATGTACGAGTGGTTCATGCGTACGATCCAGCACCGCGAGCTGGCGCTGTCGCTGGTCACGGTCATCTTCTGGCTCAACCTCTATCTGTTTGAGCGCTCGTGGGCCAAGACGCTCGGACTGAGCATCACGATGATGGTCTACCTTGGCGGCCTGAGCTTCCTGCTCGACCGCTGGCTGCTGATGCGCCTCGCCCAGCAGCAGATGCCCCTCGCCGAGCCGCAGGTGCCCCGGCAACTGCCTGAGGTGGCCGACACACAGGCGGCGGCGTACGGGGCGCCGCGCAACTGACGATGCGCGTCCTCCACGTATCCGCGTACTATGCGCCGGCCTTCGTCTACGGCGGGCCGCCACGCAGCATCCACGCGCTCTGCCGCGCGCTCCCCGCGCAGGGCCTCGACGTGACGGTGTTCACCACCGATGCGAACGGCCGCGCCGCATTGCCGGCGTCGGTGGTGGGCGGCGACAGCTTCGAGGGCGTGCCCGTGCGCTACTTCCACCGCAGCTGGCCCTTGTCGCCAATCGGGTCGAGCGCCCTGGCGCGCGCGGTGCGCACCGAACTGCGTTCTTTCGATGCGGTGCACGTTCACGGCCTGTGGAACCGCGTGGTGTGGGCGGCGGCTGCGGAAGCGCGGCGATCCGGCGTGCCCTACGTGCTCTCACCGCGCGGCATGCTCGAAGGAGCGGCGCGTGCACACCGGTCGTGGCGCAAGCAGCTGTCGTATGCGCTCTTCGACCGTGCGGTGGTCGAGGGGGCAAGCCTGCTGCACGCGACATCCGACTCCGAACACGACACCCTGCGTCAGCTGCTTCCGCGCGTCCCCGTGGCGCTGATCCCCAACGGGATCGACGTGCCGCCCCCACGCCCGCAACGGCGCCAACCGCCGCGCACCATCCTGTTCGTCGGGCGCGTGCACGCAATCAAGCGGCTCGACCTGCTGGTCGACGCGTTCGCGCTCGTGCGCGCGCGGCACTCGGACGTGCGGCTGGTGATCGCCGGGCCTGACGAAGGCCGGCTCCGCCGGGCGCTGGTCGCGAGGGCGGGTGCGCATGCGTCGGCTATCGACTGGACGGGGGCAGTGGACGACACGCGCCGCGCGATGCTGCTCGCCGATGCAGCGGCGCTGGTGATGTGCTCGGACTCCGAGAGCTTCGGGATGAGCGTGCTCGAGGCGATGGCCGCGTCGGTCCCGGTCGTCGTCACCCGCACGTGCCCATGGGCCGACGTGCACCGGCATGGCAGCGGATTCTGGATCGATCAGCGCGCGGATGCCGTGGCTGATGCGCTCGATCGGTTGCTCGCCGATCCGGAGC
>Ga0307409_100001978_pt1 | contig 10501 bp, 5 predicted proteins | sample 322Ometagenome_2_FD_203888 | JGI IMG/M metagenome (GOLD analysis project Ga0307409, IMG submission 203888) | Maize rhizosphere microbial communities from greenhouse at UC Davis, California, United States - 322HYB-O-2 | ecosystem: Host-associated > Plants > Roots > Rhizosphere > Soil | place...
GCCACACCACTTTTCCCGTCGCCACATCCAGCGCGTAGAAGCGGCCGTCGTTCGAGCCGGCGTAGACGCGGCCGCCGGCAATCGCCGGCGACGAGTCGATGCGCGCGCGCGTCATGTGCGTCCAGCGTACCTTGCCCGTCTTCGCATCGAGCGCATGAATCATGCGGTCGCGGCCGCCGAGCACCACCGTGCCGTCCGAAACCGCGGCGGACGAATAGAACGGGAACTTGCGATCGGGATGCTCGTATCGCCACAACACCTTGCGCGAGCCGAGATCGAGCGCCAGCACCTGGTTGTCGAAGGTACCGAAGTAGGCGACGTTGTTGACGAGCGCCACCGACGCGCCGGTATAGGCCGTCGCCGAGGTCGCGAAGCGTTCCTTGCCGGTCTTGACGTCGACGGCATGAAACACCTCGTCGCAGCCGGCGAAATGCGCCACGCCGTTCACCACGCACGGCGTGCCGTGAACGTAGTTCTCGGTCTGATAGGCCCACCGCTGCTTGCCGGTCGCCGCGTCGAGGCCATAGAGGCGGCCGTCGTACGAGCCGACGAGGACGATGTCGCCGACGATTACCGGCGACGACTTGATCTCGGATTGCGTCTTGAACGTCCAGAGCGGCTTGCCATCGGCCACGCTCACGGCGTGGAAGACGCCGAGCAGGTCGCCGATGAAGGCGCGGCCGTCGCCGACCGCGGGAGACGATTCGCCGATCGCCTCGCCGGCTTTGTAGCGCCAGCGCAGCTTGCCATCGGCCAGGCCGACCGCGATCAATTCGCCGGTCGCGGTGCCGGCATACACCATCTCGTCGACGATCGCCGGCGACGAATCAAACGCCTCGCCGCCCTCCCACGCCCACGCCAGTTTCGGCGCCGGCGCGATCGTGGTCGATGAAACCCCCGTCAGCGCGTACGACCCGCGAAATTGCGACCACGCATTTGCAGGCGCAGAGACCGTTGTTGTTGGCGGCTGCGAAAAGGCTGAGCGCGGCACAATTCCCAGTGCCGCGCACGCAACGAGAAATTCACGACGATCGACCAATGTCTTTCCTGATTGCTGATTGCTGATTGCTGATTGCTACTTCTTCAGCTGCGCGCCTTCCTGCAGCGCATACAGCTGATTCCGGTTCATCACGAACAGCTTGCCGTTGGCCGGCACCACGGTCGCATACACCGAGCTGCCCATGTTCTGCTCGGATACGACCTTCAGCGTCCTGCCGTGCTCGAGCACGAGCACGTCGCCGTCTTCGTCGCCGAGATACACCTTGTCGCCGATCAGCATCGGCGACCCCCAGATCGCCGCAAACAGATCGTGCGTCCAGAGCAGCTGGCCGGTCTTCGCGTCGAGGCAGTGGAGGAAGCCGCTGAAGTCGGCGAGATAGATCAGGCCGTCCTTGACCGCGGCAGTGGAGATCGAGCGGCGGATCTTGTCGAAGTGCCAGATCATGCCGCTCTTGGTGATGTCGCCGCGCTTGGTGCCGTCGATCGCATAGGCATGGCCGACACCTTCGCCGTGCTCCGGATCCTGCCCGTTCGAAATGTAGACGACGTTGTCGACGATCACCGGCGTGCTGATCACCTCGTTGCGCGTCTTCGGCCACACCGAGTCCTTCGGATTGGTGTCGAACTCCCACAGCTTCTTGCCGCTGACGGCTTCGTAGCCGCGCACCCAGCCGTCGCCCTGCGCGTGCACGACCTGGCGCACGCCGCCAATGTCGCCGACCGCGGGCGTCGACCACTGGCCGTGCAGCACCTTCTCGCCGACCGAGTTGTCTTCCCATTTCAACTTGCCGCTCTCGATCTCGAGCGCGATGATCGACGGCGCCTTCGGCGACGGCACGTTGACGTGGCTTTCGTCCTGGCCGTTGCCGGTGCTGCAATAGAGCAGCCCGGCGTCCGCCACCGGCGAACAGTTGGCGAGGTTGTGCGGGAACGCGCCGACCTCCTCCATCATGTCGAAGGTCCAGATGATGTCGGGATCGTTCTTGCCGGTCAGCTTCTCGTCCTTGGTCGGGCCGTCGTTCTCGTTATCGTGGAAGCCTTCGACATCGACCGCGACGATGGTGCCGCGATTGGTGGTGAAGTAGGCGACGTTGCGCACGATCAGCGCCGAACTGGCGATGCCCTGGAACGGCCAGTCGTTGGCCCGGCCCGAAGCGAGCTTTTCAAACGTCGCCTGCCACATGAACTCGCCGGTCTCCTCGCGGAACGCCATCACCACGCCGCGATCGCCGCCCTGCTTCGGGTCGCGCATCGCTTCGTTGTTGGTGCCGATCAGCACGACGCCGCCGCCGACGCTGGGATTGCCGTACGACTGCGAGCCGAGCTCGGCGACCCACTTCACGTTCTTCCCGGTCTTGACGTCCCAGGCCGTCGGCGCGCCCTTCATGTCCGACACCATGTTGCGGCTCGGCGTGCCGCCCCACATCGGCCAGTCGGCCTTGAGTGCGGCCGTCGCCGCGAGGATGACTGCAGTGCTCAAAATGATTCGACGCATTCTGTGTTTCCCTGATACCTGATGGCCTGATGACCTGATACCTGATGGCCTGATGGCCTGATGGCCTGATGGCCTACTGGTTCTTGTATACCTTCACGTTGTCGAAATACACGTCGGAGATGCCGTCGGCGTAAAGGCCCGGACTGCCGATCACGTGTGGAATGCGATCGATCTTCTCGATGGTCCACGCGTCGGGCTCCGCGGCGTCCGCTGGCCACACCTTGCCGCGCACGCGCGCGCTGCCGTCCTTCTGGTGATCGACGCGCAGCTTCATGCGATACCACTTGTCGGCGTCCCACTTGAACTCGACGCGCTCCGTCATTTCGTCGGCGGCCTGCCACGGATGGAGCTCGAGCTTCTGGCCGTTGCCGAACAGCACGAGGCCATACCGCTCGTTGATCAGGCCGACGTCGCCGCGCTGGCGGCGCTGCTCGCGGCCGCGCACCTCGGCTTCAACCGTGAGGCCCGCCAGGGCCGGCGGCCCGAAGAACACCTTGGCGCGGCGGCCGACGGTTTCGTCGCGCTGACGGATCAAGACCTTGCCGACGCCTTCGACCGTGCGTTGAGACACCTTGGTCGGCGCGCCGACCCACCACGCGGGCGGCGCCTCGCCGGCGGCATTCTCGAAGTCGAACGTCCATGGCGGCGCCTCGATGACGCGCACCCGCGCCTGGCCGGTGAGACCCGCTACCGTTGCCTTCACGAAGCCGGCGGCTGAGCCGCTCTTCGCCGCGGTGTAAACACCCTTCCCATCAACCGCGCCGCCCAACTGATCGACCGACCACTGCGCCGCGGGCTCCTCGCGAATGAAACTTCCCTTCGCATCGAACAACCGCGCCTTGAACGTGACGGTTTGCCCGGGAGTGATCACGCTCTCGTACGGAAACACCTGCACCAACGCCGGCGTCGCGGTTGAATTCGAACTGCTTGAACTGCTTGAACCCCTTGAACCCCTTGAACCCCGCGGTACGCGTTTGCCAATGGCATACATCGCTTCCATCGAGGTCACGTAAATACGGCCGTCGGCCACGATCGGCGACGCCACGATCGGCTCCGGCGACTGCGGCGTGCCGAGCAACTCTTCGTCGAGCACGTCAACGCCCGTCGCCGACGGGCGCAGGATGAAGAACTTGCCGTTCTCGGTGCCGACATACAACTTGCCGTCGGCGAGCACCGGCGATCCTTTCTGCAGCGTGCCGAGCGTTTTCTCCCACAGCCGCGCGCCGGTCTTCAAATCGAACGCGCCGACAATGGCGCTGTTGTCCATCGTGTACAAGCGATCGCCGTCGAGCACCGGCGACGCGAATGTCGGCAGGAAGCCGCGCGCGCGCCACTTGAACGCATCCGCCGTCAGCACGCCGGTCCTGGCCGCATCGACCGCCGCGACCATGCCCATTTCCGTGGTGTCGATGTTTTCCTCGCCGTGCGTGATGTAGGCGACGTTGTCGCGGAACACCGCGCTGTTGAGAATGGCACGCTTGCTGACCTCGACCGACCAGAGCTTCTCGCCGGTATTGACCTTGAGCGCGTGATACGCGCCGTCGGTGCCGCCGACAATCAACGCGCGCGTGCCGGCAATGTCGGCGACGATCGGCGTCGAATAATTGGTGTCGTAATGGCGCGCCTGCGGCGAGGCGATCCAGACCGTCTGCCCCGTCTGCTTGTCGAACGCGAAGTAGCGATTGCCCGGGCGATTGAGGTCGCCCCACGCCAGGATCAGCGCGTTCAGGATCACCTTGTCGCCGTCGATGATCGGCGACGTGGTGCGGCCGCCGTGCGTGGTCACCGCGCCGTATTCCTCGGTGAGCGATCGATCCCACAAAACCTTTCCCTCGGGCGATACGCAGACCAGCTGCGCCGCGACGGTGAACATGTAGATGTTGCCGGTTTCAGGATCCACCGCCGGCGACGCCCACGACGCGCGATGCTGCGGCACGTCGCTGAGGAATTGGCTGAACTTCCGCTCCCACACCACTTTCCCGGATTCCGCGTCGATCGCGATCAAGCGCTCCTGCGTCGCGGACGGATCGCCCGGCGTCGGCGAGTTCACGTAGAGGCGATCGCCGAACGCGACCGGCGCCGAGCGGCTGCCAATCGGGATGCGCCACGCCAGGTTCTCTCCCTTCACCGACCAGGTCGATGGCAGGTTGGTCTCCGCCGATCGGCCATCGCGGGACGGACCGCGCCATTCCGGCCAGTCCGACGCGGCAACGGTGATTGCCGGCGCCGCAATGGCCGCCATGACCGCCATCCGCCACAGAACTCGCTGAATAATTACGGGATACATGACTCGCTTACGTGATCCTTTCCGAGGCTGTTTACGGCAAGACGCCTGAATGCTATCCGCTGGGGGGTGTCAACTTCCGCCATTTTTCCCGCCGGCAGGGCTGGAGTCAGGGCCGAAAACCCCGCAACTCCCGCGTATCCACGCAGAGCTGGACCATAAGCACGTTATTGTCGTATATTGTCATATAGACTACTGACATATACCGGGCGTCCGATAACCAGAACGTCACCTATATTTACTGTGAATGGCGAGCCCCGGCGCCGAGGGACCTCTATGAGCACGCATCAACGCCTGATCGTCGTCGCGATGATTGCCAGCGCGGTCGCCGCATTGGACGCGCAAGGGACCGCGACCCTCGTCCGCCAGCGCCAGGGCGTCACTTTCGCCGAGTCATGGCGCCCAATCGGCTCCGGTCAAACGCGAGTCATCGGCCAGGTCATCGACATTCTCCAGGCTCCTGTGGCGAGCGCGCGAGTGCAGCTTCGAAACCTGATCAGCGGCGGGCTGGAAGGATCCGGCGCCACCGACGCGAACGGCGAATACGTATTTACTGTCGATCATCCCGGGTCGTACGTTGTTGAAATGACCACGGTGGACGGCCTCGTCCTGGCACTGAGCAACGCCGGCGCGCTGGCGCGCTATGAAACCCTGCAGACCGTGGTGACGCTGCCCGGCCGCTGGGACGGACCACTGCGCGGCATGGTCATGCCCCGCAACGCGACCAGCTTCGTCGGCATGAGCGCGGCGACCACCATGACGGCGCAGACCGTGCAAATCGCTCTCGAGCAGAGCATTCAGCCCGTCGATTCGGGCGAGCCGGTTTCTCCCTTCAAGCCTTAGTTCTCGATGGCGAACACCCCGTCCATTCCTCCGTCGACGACGCCCGCGGCGGCGGCGCCTGCGCCCGCCACGGGGGATCCGCATCTGTTCGATCGCCTGTCGGTGCTCTACAAATACCGCTCGGCCGTGATCACCGTGTTCGTGCTCGTCGTCAGCTGGGTGGTGGTGGACAGCTACACGCGGGTGCCCGCGTATCGCGCCGCGGCCCGCGTGCTCGTCGAGGATCCCAACGCCGACATCGCCACACCGTCGGAGATCACGCGCAACGCGCCGCTCGTCGATCCCGAGATGTACATGCAGACGCAGCTGCGCATCATGAAGGGCCGCGACCTTGCGCAGCGCGTGTCGCGGAAGCTCGACATGAACCGGGTCTCGGAGTTCAACGGGCAGGGGCCCAAGCCGACGCAGCTGGCGATGGCGATCGCGTGGGTGAAGTATTACGCGGCCTGGCCGTATCGCCTGATCACGTCAACGCACGCCGAGCCGCCGGCGTCGGCCGCCAGCTTCAGTGCGGTCGACGCCTCGTCGTATCCCGACGTGCTGCTGACGCGCTTCAACGTGGTGCAGGTTCGCGGCAGCCAGCTGGTTGACATGACGTTTGATTCCGCCGATCCGCAGTTCGCGGCGCGGGCGGCGAACGCGTTCGCCGACGAATACGTGTCGCACAATCTCGAGCTGAAGGTGTCGGCGCTCAATACCAGCGCCGAATGGCTCACCGGCGAAGTGCAGAAGCTGTTCGAGGCGGTCAAGGAAAGCGATCTCAAGCTCGCGCAGTACAAGGAAACGCAGGATGCCGGCGCGCTCGACAGCACCCAGAACATCGTCGTGGCGCGGCTGACGCAGTCGAACGATTCGGCCACCAAGGCGCGGATGGATCGCATCGCCAAGGAAGGGTTGTGGCGGCAAATCCAGGCGGCGGGCGACGACGTCGAGTCGATCACGTCGGTGCTGCAGAATCCGAACATCCAGACGCTGCGCGTGCAGCTCAATCAGCTGTCGCAGGAGCGCGCCCGCGCCACGGAACGCTACGGCGAACGCCATCCGGAATACCAGAAGGCGGTGACCGCGTACGTCAACGCCGAAGCGCAGCTGGCCGCCGAAATCCGCAACGCCAGGCAGAACGCCAAGAACGAGTACGACGCGGCGGTGCAGCAGGAGCGCGAGCTGACGGCGCTGCTCGGCGAATCAAAGCGGCAGGCCACCGCGCTCGGCCGCAAGGGCGTGGATTACGCGGTGCTGCTGCGCGAAGCGGAGTCGAACCGCACCATTTACAACCAGCTGGTCGCGCGCGAGAAAGAGCTTCGCGTCGTCGCGAACAGCCGCACCAACAACGTGCGCGTCGTCGACAAGGCGGAAGTGCCGGCCCTCCCCTACTCGCCGAATCACCGTCGTGACTGGGCGTATGCGATTGCGCTTGGCATCGCGCTCGGGCTGGGCGTTGCGTTCGGCATCGATTATCTCGACGACACGGTCAAGACGCCGGACGACATTGCGCGGCGCCTCAAGCTGAAATTCCTCGGCCTCGTGCCGATCGTGTCCGGCGATCGCCATCCGCTGATCTCCGGCCCGGTGCCGCACGATTTCGGCGAGGCGTATCGATCGATTCGCACGGCGCTGGCGGCGCAGCTGCCGGGCACCGGCCCGCGCATCGTCGCGGTGGCCAGCTCACAGCCGCTCGAAGGCAAGACCACGACGGCGGTCAACATCGCGATGGCGCTGGCGGTCGGCGGCGCGCGGGTGCTGCTGATCGATGCCGACATGCGCCGGCCGAGCGTGCACAAGGCGCTGCGCATGAACAACGATCGCGGCCTGTCGCAGCTGCTCGCCGGCCAGGCGCGCATGCGCGAAGTGGTGCAGCGCACCCACGATCCGAACCTGCTGACGATCACCGCCGGCCGCACGCCGGCGAATCCGTCGGAGCTGCTGGCGTCGGATCGCATGCGCGCGCTGCTCTCGGGTCTCGAGACCGGCCCGTTCGACTGGATCATCATCGACACCCCGCCGGTGCTCGCGGTGACCGACGCGGTGATCCTGGCGCCGCTCGTCGGCGCGGTCACCTTCGTGATTGGCGCCGAAATGACGCGCTGGAGACTCGCCGAACGCGCGGTGGAGACGCTGCTGAGCAGCAATCCCCGCAACGTGCTGGCGGTGCTCAACAAGGTGAACTTCGGACGCAACAAGTATTACTACTCGCGCTATTACGGCCACCAGTACAAGAACTACTACGCGGAATCCCCGGCGGCCTGACCTGTGCAGCGGCTGCTGCTCGTGCTCCTCGTCGCGGCGTCTTACCTGCTCTTCGCGGGCGGCGCGGCGTGGACGATGGCGCCGCTGCTGGCCATTGCGCTCGCCGGCGCACTCCTGACACCACGGCGCACGTTCAACTTCCGCGGACCATGGCGCCGCCTCGATGCCGGGTTGCTCACGCTGCTTGTCGCCACTGCCTGTCAGGTCGTGCCGTTGCCGGCGTCACTTGTTGCCACGTTGTCGCCGCACCGCGCGCGCATCATGTCGGCGACGCGGCTCGAACAGTTCGGCGGCGCGCCGCCCCCGTGGACGACGTTGTCGGTGAATCCCGACGCGACGCTCGTTGCGCTCGGCACCGTGGTGCTTGGCGTGCTGGCGTTCTGGACGGCGCGGGCCGCGTTCAGCGCCGGCGGCAGCACGCGATCGGTCTGCCGCGCGCTGTCGTTGATGGGCGCGGCATTCGCGCTGGCGGCGGTGTTTCAGAAGGCGGTGTCGCCGCGCAGCGTGCTGTTCATGCTCGAGCCCGACGCGCGCAGCGCCAGCCCGTTCGGCGCGTTCGTCAATCGCAATCATTTCGGCGGCTGGCTGCTGATGATCGCGGCGCCGGTGGCGGGGTATTTCGTGGCGCGCTCCAGGATTCATCCACTGCGGCGCGGGCCGTGGCGTGAATCGATCGGCCAGGTCATGAGCTCGGGGATCGTATTCACGGCGATGGCGCTGATGGTGATCGTCGGCGTCCTGGTGGTGACGCTGTCGCGCTCGGCGTTGACCGGTCTTGGCGCCGCGGCGCTGGCCGGCTGGCGGCTCGGCAAGCCGCGCATGAACACTGAGCGCACCAACCTGCCGGCGCTGCTGGGCACGATCGGCGCCGTGGTGTTGGTCGTCGTGCTGTTCGTGGATGTCGATCGCTGGGCCGGCCGCCTCGCGGAAAGCTTCGACACCACGTCGTCGCCGCTGAGCCGCACGGCGATCTGGCGCCAGTCGACGCCGATTGCGCGAGACTTCTGGTTGGCCGGCACCGGCGCCGGGACGTTCTCGGACGCGATGATCGCCTACCAGGACTCGCGAGTCTGGGTGGGCGCCATGCGGCGGTGGGCGCACTTCAACAACGCGCATTCGCATTACCTGCAGGCGGCGTGCGAAGGCGGCCTGCTGCTGATCGTGCCGGCGGTGTGGTCCCTGATCACGCTCACGACGCTGGGCTATCGGGCGGTTCGCTCCGATAAGGGGGAAATGTTCTGGGTCCGCGTCGGGGCGGCCGGCGGTTTGGCCGGCGTGGCGGTGCAAAGCATCTGGGAGACGTCGTTGATCATGCCCGCCAACGCCGTGCTGGCGGGCGTGCTCGGCGGCCTGCTGCTATATCGCCGCGAGGCGGGTTCCGGCACGGCGCCGTTGACGGCGGAACCGCTGCCGCCGGCGCGCGTCAGGAAGGCGTAGCGCATGCTGATCGTCGGTCTCAACGCCTATCACGGCGACGTCGCCGCGGCGGTGCTGCGCGACGGGCAGTTGATCGCGGCGCTCGAAGAAGAGCGGTTCTGCCGCATCAAGCACGTCGCCGGATTTCCGGGGCGCGCGATCGCGCGCGGCCTCGAGATGGCCGGCGCAACGCCGGCCGATGTCGACGTCTGGGCCGTGGCGCGCGGCCGCCGCGTGCACCTGCTGCGCAAGGCGTGGTTCGGACTGACGCACCGGCCCGGGCCGCGGCTGCTCGGCCAGTATCGCAACACCGCCGGCAAGCAAGCAGGCATTCTCGAGGTGATCGCGCGAACGTTCGATCTCGACCCGTCGCGGGTCAAGGTGCGCTTCGTCGAGCATCATCCCGCGCACCTGGCGAGCGCCTTCCATGCGAGCGGCATGAGCGACGCGGCCTGCTGCGCGATCGACGCCTTCGGCGACTTCGTCAGCGTCTCGCTGGCGCGCGCCCACGCCGGCCGGCTGGATGTGATCGATCGAGTGTTCTTCCCGCACTCGCTCGGCCTGCTGTATCTCGCCATCACGCAGTACCTCGGATTCAAGAAGTACGGCGACGAATTCAAGGTGATGGGGCTGGCGCCGTACGGATCGCCGACGCACGCCGACGCGGTATCTCGACTGCTGAAGCTCGACGCCGCGGGAGGCTTCAGGCTCGATCTCGATTACTTCCGGCATTGGAACGGCGAGATCGCGATGCGCTGGGATTCCGGCGAGCCGAACCTGCCGGATGTTTACACTGATCGATTGATCGAGTTGCTCGGGCCGGCGCGGCGCGCCGACGAACCGGTGACGAGCATCCACGAAAACATCGCGGCCTCGGTGCAGCGCGTTTACGAACAGGCGGCATTTCACGTGTTGCGCGGCGCTCATGCGCGCGTGCCATCCGAATCGTTGTGTCTCGCCGGCGGCTGCGCAATGAACAGCGTGGCCAACGGCAAGATCCGTCATCACACGCCGTTCAAGAACGTGTTCATCCAACCGGCGGCCGGCGACAACGGCACCGCGCTCGGCGCGGCGCTCGATGCGTGGCACGCATCCGGACAACGCACCGCCGGCCCCCGCATGGAACATTCCTACTGGGGCACCGAGTACGACGCCGGGGCCATCGCCGATGTGATCCGCGCCAGCCAGGTCGTCGAGCAGGGGCGAGCCGCGTGGCA
>Ga0307409_100001980_pt1 | contig 10496 bp, 9 predicted proteins | sample 322Ometagenome_2_FD_203888 | JGI IMG/M metagenome (GOLD analysis project Ga0307409, IMG submission 203888) | Maize rhizosphere microbial communities from greenhouse at UC Davis, California, United States - 322HYB-O-2 | ecosystem: Host-associated > Plants > Roots > Rhizosphere > Soil | place...
CCGGCGGCCAACCTGGTCGCCGTTGAGCCGGACGGTGGTGAGCGGCGGGTCGAAGCAGTCGGCCATGGGGACGTCGTTGTAGCCGACCACCGAGACGTCGCCGGGACAGTGGAGACCGGCCTCGCGCAGGGCCCGCACCGCCCCCATGGCCATGGCGTCGTTGTGGGCGAACACGGCGGTGGCCCGGTCCCCGCCCTCCAGAGCCGCGCTCATCAGCCGCCTGCCCTCGTCGAACACCGGCCGGCTGGCCGGCGGCACCGCCCAAGCGTCCAGGCCCAGCTCGGCCGCGGCCTCGGCAAAGGCGTCGTTGCGGTCCTTGAACGGCTGCATGTCCGGCGGCCCCGGCAGCTGCACGACCCGGCGGTGGCCGAGCTCGGCCAGGTGCGCGGCCGCCAGCCTGGCCCCGCCGAGGTCGTCGTGGGTCACGGCCGGTACCCCGGAGCCGGGCAGGCTGCGCACGGCCAGCACCACCGGCACCCGCGAGGCCCAGCCGAGCACCCTGTCCAGGTCGCCCCCGCGCACCGCCGACAGCACCAGCCCGTCGACCTGGCGGGCCAGGAGGTGCCCGACGGCCCGCTCCAGCACCTGGGAGTCGTCCAGCGACTCGGTCATCAGGGCCATGTAGTCGGTGCCCTCGAGGCGGCTCTGGAGGCCGCGCAGGACCGGGGCGGTGTAGGGATTCCCGAGGTCGGCCACCACCACCCCGACGGTGGAGCTGAACCCTCGGCGAAGCCCTCTGGCCATCATGTGGTGCTGGTACCCGAGCTCCTCGGCCACCCGCTTGACCCGCGCCCGGGTCTCAGGGGACACCGGGTGCGCCGTCTCCGAGTCCAGCGCCCGCGACGCCGTGGCCACGTGCACCCGGGCCGCCGCGGCCACGTCCCGCAGCGTGACCGACCGCCGAACGACCTTGTTGCGCGCCATCCCCCTCGACCTCCCCCCGCCCTCGGCCGCCGAGCCTACGTCCGGCGGCCGAGGCCGGTCAGCCCTTGAGCTGCATGATGCCCAGGGCGTTCTTCCCCGGGTCGATGATCCAGGCGAACAAGGCGAAGCCGAGGTCGGCGATGCCGTCCTCGGTCTTGAGGCCGGGCATGTCGTAGTCCTCGACCTTGACCCCACGCGAGCGCAGCTCGGCGACCTCGGCCCGGAGGTCGGGCACCTCCCAGGACACCTGGGTCTGCTCGTCGGCGGTGCCGACAGTGCTCTTGGTCACATCCAGCTGGGTGCCGTTGCCACACCGGAATACGATGGCGTCGTCGTTCTCCATCAGGATCTCGAGCCCGACCTTGTCGTGGTAGAACTCCCGCGTCGCGGCCAGGTCCTTGGCCAGCAGCACCGGGTGGATCGGATGGTCTCCGAGCATGGGCTCCCTCCCTCGTCCTTTCTGCGAGCCTATACCGCGGTGGCCGGAGGTCCAGGCGCGGTGGAAAAAGGAGCTCAGAATGAAATATGTGGTGCTGATCTACAGCAACCCGGCCACCTGGCGGGCGCTGCCGCCCGGGGAGGCCGACCGCGTGGTCAAGGTCCACAACGACCTGATCGACGAGCTCACCGCCTCGGGCGAGTTCCTCAGCATCTACCGGCTGGCCGACGCCACCAACGCCAGGACGGTCGCCGCGCGTGACGGTGTCCCGGTGGTCACCGACGGGCCCTTCGGCGAGTCCAAGGAGGTGCTGGCCAGCCTCTGGGAGATCGACGTCGAGAGCATGGACCGGGCGGTCGAGATCGCCGGCGCCCTGACCCCGCACGCCACCGTCGAGGTGCGGGCGCTGATGGACGCGGCCGGCCTGGAGATGTGAGCGGCGCCGCCGAGGTCGAGGGCCTGCTGCGGGAGCTGGCCCCGCGGGTCCTCGGCGTGCTGGTCCGCCGCTACGGCCAGTTCGACCTGTGCGAGGACGCGGTCCAGGAGGCGCTGCTGGCCGCGGCCGTCCGGTGGCCCGCCGACGGCGTCCCCGAGCGACCCCGGGGCTGGCTGGTGACCGTGGCCTCGCGGCGCATGACCGACCAGGTCCGCGGCGAGTCGGCCCGCCGCCGCCGGGAGGAGGCCGTCGCCGCCGCATCGCCGGCCGACGAGTGGGTCGCCCCCGGCGCGGACGCCGACCTCCCGGCGGCCGCCGACGACACCCTCACGCTGCTGTTCCTGTGCTGCCATCCGGCGCTGTCGCCCCCCTCCCAGGTCGCCCTCACCCTGCGGGCCGTTGGCGGCCTGACCACCGCCCAGGTGGCAAGGGCGTTCCTGGTCCCGGAGGCGACCATGGCCCAGCGCATCAGCCGGGCCAAGCAGACCATCAAGGCCGCCGGGGCCCGGTTCGCCATGCCGCCCCCGCCCGAGCGGGCGGAGCGCCTGCGGGTCGTGCTCCAGGTCCTCTACCTCATCTTCAACGAGGGCTACACGGCCAGCTCCGGGCCTGACCTCCAGCGTGCCGACCTCACCACCGAGGCGATCCGCCTGGCCAGGGAGCTCCATCGGCTGCTGCCGGGCGACGGCGAGGTCGCCGGGCTGCTGGCCCTGCTGCTGCTGACCGACGCCAGGCGCCCGGCCCGTTCCCGGCCCGACGGCAGCCTGGTCCCCCTGGCCGAGCAGGACCGGTCCCGCTGGGACGCGGCCGCCATCGCCGAGGGGGTGGCCCTGATCTCCTCGGCCCTGGCCCGGACGCCGGTCGGCCCGTATCAGCTCCAGGCGGCCATCGCCGCCGTGCACGACGAGGCGGCCCGGGCCGACGACACCGACTGGCGCCAGATCCTGGTCCTGTACGAGCTGCTGGCCCAGGTCGCGCCCAGCCCGGTGGTGACCCTCAACCACGCGGTGGCCCTGGCCATGGTCCGCGGGCCCGAGGCCGGCCTCGAGCTGCTGGCCACCCTGGACGGCGACGGCCGGATGGCCGGGAACCACCGCCTGGAGGCGGTCCGGGCCCACCTGCTGGAGCTGGCCGGCGACACCGCGGCCGCCCGCGAGCGCTACCGGGCGGCCGCCCGCCGCACCACCAGCCTCCCCGAGCAGCGCTACCTTGAGGGCCGAGCGGCCCGCCTCGAGCCCTGAAGGTCCGCGGGCCGATGTCGAGAAGGCGCCGCCGGCTCCGACCACCTGGTGAACGGGGCCGAGCACCGGCCGCACACCGCAAAGGAGCGCACACCATGGAGACCGTCACCTCCCGCGACGGCACCACCCTGGCCTACGACCGGCTCGGCGACGGCCCGCCGGTCGTGCTCGTCAGCGGCGGCTCGACCGACCGCATGGCCAACGCCGGCCTGGCCGCCGAGCTGGCCGCCCACCACAGCGTCTACAACTTCGACCGCCGCGGCCGCGGCGACTCCGGCGACACCCCGCCGTACGCCGTCGAGCGAGAGATCGAGGACATCACGGCCGTGATCGAGGCCGCCGGCGGGTCGGCCAACCTCTACGGCACCTCCTCGGGCGCCGCCCTGGCCATGCACGCCGCCGCCGGCGGCGCCCCGGTGACCAGGCTGGCCATGTGGGAGCCGCCCTACAACGTCAACGGCCGCCCCGACCTGCCCGACGACACCGCCAGCGTCTACCGCGAGCTGGTCTCCTCCGGCCGCCGCGGCGACGCCGCCGAGTACTTCATGGCCAAGGTGGTCGGGCTGCCCCCCGAGTTCGTGGCCAGCGCCCGCCGGGCCCCCTGGTGGGCCCAGCAGGAGGCGATCGCCCACACCCTCGCCTACGACGCCACCGTCATGGGCGACTACACCCTCCCCACCGGCATCGCCAAGTCGGTTCCCGTTCCCACCCTCCTGATCGTCGGCGGCGCCAGCTTCGACTTCATGGCCGAGACCGCCGAGGCCCTCGCCGCCCTGATCCCCAACGCCCAGCTCGCCACCCTCGAAGGCCAGCAGCACAACGTCGACCCCACCGCCCTCGCCCCAGTGCTCACCCGGTTCTTCACCCAGTGACGGAGGACGACGACATGCGGTTCCGGACCACGATTCAGCAGAGCGGCAAGACCGCCACCGGCATCGAGGTCCCCGACGACGTGATGGCGGCCCTCGGGTCGGGGAAGCGTCCGGCGGTGACGGTGACGGTCAACGGCTACAGCTACCGCAGCACGGTGGCCTCGATGGGCGGGAGGTCGATGGTCAGCCTGAGTGCCGAGCACCGGGCCGGGGCGGGGGTGGCCGGGGGGGACGACGTCGAGGTCGACCTGGAGCTGGACACCGCGCCCCGGGAGGTGGTGGTGCCGGACGACCTCGCGGCGGCGCTCGACGCGGAGCCGGCGGCCCGGGCCACCTTCGACGGGCTGTCCTACAGCAACAGGTCCTGGCACGTCCTCCAGGTCACCGGGGCAAGGACCGAGGAGACACGCCAGCGGCGGATCGCCAGGTCGGTCGAGACCCTGCGGCAGGGCCGTCCCCGCTGACCAGCTGGACGACCACCTCGACACGCTCGGCCGGTGGGCGCCGGCGGCCTGGTGGTGGTCCGGGTCACGGCGCTCCCTCCTCTGCCGCTTCAGCGTGCGCTAGAGGAAATCGCCGGGCAGGTGCCGAACGGCCCTGGCCGGCCGGGACCGGGGCGTGCCCCCGTCGGCGACCCAGGCGGCGTAGTCGCCGCTGCGGACCAGGTCCTGGAACTCGGCCGCCATGCGGGTGTACAGCGATGGGACGACCATACCCCGCCAGTGCATGTCGGCAACGACCTCGCGGGCGTGCCGTTCGGCCCGGATGCGCTCGCCGTTGCCTGGATCGCCTGCTCGCATGTCGCCTCCGAGGCTACCTTGCCCCGGCCTGGTCACCCCTCCTTGACGGTGGCGTACCAGACACGGCTGGCGGCCTTGCGGTCGACCCGCTCGAGCTGGCGCTGGGTCTTCACCGCAGGCCGGGAAGCCCGCCGGAAGGGGGCCGTTCGCAGGGTCCGGGAGGCGGCCGGCGGCCGGTAGCGCCGGCGCACATGGGCCTGACCATCGAGCGAGAGCGCTTCGACCCCGCCGACTACCAGCGGTTTCGAGCAGCGCCTGGAGGAGTGCCTGGTCGCGCTGGGCAGGCTGCTGGAACGGCCGGCCTTCGGCAGCGGCCAGGCGACCGTCGGGGCGGAGCTGGAGCTGTGCCTGGTCAACGACAAGGGCCGCGCCCTGCCCCACAACCAGGAGGTCAGGGCCGAGACGGCTGACCCGCGGGTGGTGCTGGAGATCGACCGGTTCAACCTCGAGTCGAACTTGACCCTGGCGCCGCTGGCCGGCCGGTCGTTCGCGGCCCTGGCCAGCGAGCTGGACCAGTCCCTGGGGATCGCGCCTCGCTACCGGGCCCTCAACAACGGCCTGCGGCGGTTGCGCCAGGAGCCGTCCGGGTCAGGATCCAGGGGGCCGACCCGCTGGACGTGGCCGCCGACGACGTCGGCCTTGAGGGGGCCAACACCTCCTTCCAGGTCCACCTGCGGGTCGACCCGGACCGCTTCGCCGACCACGTCAATGCCGCCCAGCTGGCCACCGGCCCGGTCCTGGCCGTGGCCGGCAACTCCCCCACCTTCCTCGGCCACCGGCTCTGGCAGGAGACCCGGGTGGCCCTGTTCAAGCAGGCGGTCGACGACCGCGACGCCGCCGGCCGGTCAAGCCGGCGGGTCTCGCGGGTCGCCTTTGGGCCGGCTGGAACCGGTCCGGGCCGCTGGAGCTGCTGGAGGAGAGCGTCCGGCTGCACGAGCCGGTACTGCCGGTGGTCGGCCCCGAGCAGCCGCTTGACCGCCTCGACCAGGGCGACGGGGTCCCGGCCCTCGAGGAGCTGCGGCTGCACCAGGGGACGGTGTGGCGCTGGAACCGGGCCATCTCTGACCCGGCCGACGGTGGATATCTCCGCATCGAGATGCGGGCCCTGCCGGCCGGGCCGACCGTGACCGACATGCTGGCCAACGCCGCCTTCCTGCTCGGGCTGACCCTGGCCCTGGCCCCGGGGGCGGCCACCACGACCCGCCGCTTCGCCTTCCAGCAGGCCCAGCACAACTTCTACCGAGCCGGCCAGTTCGGCCTTGGCGCCGAGCTGGCCTGGCCGCTTGGCCCGAGCGGCCGGCCCCGCACCCTGCCCGTCCCCGAGCCTGGCCGCCACCTCCTCCCGCTGGCCCGCCAGGGCCTCGGGGACGCCGGCGTGTTCGCCGACGAGGCGGGCCAGCTCCTGTCGGTGATCGCGGCCCGCGCCGCCAGCGGGCAGACCGGCGCCACCTGGCAGCGCCTCGCCATGGCCACCCTGGAGCCGGCCGGCGCGCCCTGGCCGCGATGCTGGAGCGCTACCTGGAGCTCCAGCGGACCGGCGAGCCGGTCCACACCTGGCCTCTGCCCTGAGGGACCGCCGGTCGGTCAGGTGGAGCGGTCCTGGCGGGCCGGGTCGCGGAACACCGACTCGACCTCGAGCATCACCCGGGTGGCGCGCTCGGCGAAGCGGGCCGGGCGGAAGGGGGCGAGGACGCCGTCGCCCGACTCGGTGGCGACCTCGCCCGCGATCAGGCGGCCCAGCACCGGGGCAAGGGTGACCCCGCTGTGGCTGACGGCCAGGTACAGCGAGTCGAGCCAGGGCAGCCGGCCGACGATCGGCAGCCGGTCCGAGGGCATGGCCCGGTAGGCCAGCCACCACTTGTCCACCCCGACCCCGGCCAGCACGGGGAAGAACCGGGCCGCCTGGGACAGCAGGGCCCGGGCGTGGTGCATGCCCGGGTCGGTGGCCGGCGTCTCCTGGGTGCGCTCGCCGACCAGGACCGACCCGTCGGCCCGCTGGCGCAGACCCACCGCCGGCCCCGGCCCACCGGGCACGTAGACCACCCGGTCGGTCAGCGGGGCCAGCGGCCGGGTCTGGGCCAGCATGCCCGGGCTGGACAGGGTCGGGACCTCCAGGCCAACCGCGGCGGCGACGTTGACGGCCTCGGCGCCGGCGGCCAGCACGGTCGTCCGGGGCCGCAGCACCTCGGTGCCCACCTCGACCCGGACGCCGTCGTCGTCCAGGTGGATGCGGGCCCGGCCACCCACCAACCGGGCCCCGGCCGCCTCCAGCTCGACCCGGCAGGCGGCCAGCACCAGCGGCGGCTCCACCTGCCCGTCGTTGGGGGCGAAGCAGGCGGCCGCCACCCGGCCGACGCGGGCCTCCGGGAGCAGCCGGGCGACCTCGTCGGCGTCGACCATTCGGATCGAGTAGCCGCGGCCGCGGGCGTCGGCCACCTGCCGGGCCAGCCGGCGGCCCTCCTCCGGGTCGCTGGTGAAGCGGACCTCGCCGGCCCGGCGCAGCCCGACGTCGCCGCCGATGCGGCCGGCGAACCGGGGCCAGCCCGACATGCCGGCGCAGGCCAGCTGGAACCAGGCCGCCGGGTCCTTGCCGAAGGCCGAGATCGACGCGAACGAACCGGTCGACGTCCCCTGCCCCGGCCGGTCGGGGTCGATCACCACCGGACGCACTCCTCGGTCGACCAGATGGACCGCGATCGAGCACCCGAGGATCCCCGCCCCGACCACCACCACCTCGCCATCACCCCGAGGGGCCCGCCTGGTCTGGTCCTGTTGCTGTGCGGTCACGATGGTCACCTCCTGGTGCCCGAGGCGGAGTGGGAGGCAAGGGTCTTGATGTAGTTGGCCCGCTCGAAGGCGGCCGGGTTGGGGACCGAACGCTGGCTGAGGCGGCCCCGGAGCTGGTCGACGGTCTCGAAGCCGTGGCCGTCCATCCAGTCGCGTATCTGGACCTCGAGCGGGCGCAGGTGGTCGGGGCCGTTGCGCAGCAGGGCCGAGGTCATCATGGCCACGTCCGCCCCGGCGAGCAGGACCTTGAGGACGTCGGTTGCCGTGTGGACCCCGGTCGAGGCGGCCAGCGACACCCGGTGGCGCCGGTGCAGGATGGCGATCCAGCGCAGCGGCAGGCGCAGCTCGGTCGAGGTGCTGAGCTCCAGCGCTGGCAGCACCTCCATGGTCTCGATGTCCAGGTCGGGCTGGTAGAAGCGGTTGAACAGGACCAGGCCGTTGGCCCCGGCCTCGACCAGCTGCCCGGCCATGTTGGTCAGGGAGCTGAAGTACGGGCTGAGCTTGACGGCCAGCGGGATGGCAATCGCCCGGCGCACCGCCCGGACCACGTCCAGGTAGTGCCATTCCACGTCGCTGCCCGACAGCCCGGGCCGCGACGACACGTAGTAGATGTTGAGCTCGAGGGCGCTGGCCCCGGCCTCCTCGAGCCGGCTGGCGTAGCTGGCCCAGCCGCCCCGGGAGACGCCGTTCAGGCTGGCCACCACCGGGATCTCCAGGGCCACCCTGGCCGCCGAGACCAGCGACAGGTAGGCGCCCGGCCCGGCCCCGTACCCGGCCTGCCCGCCGGCCCCGGCCGGAGGCCCCTGCTCGGCCAGCTCCTCCTCGAACAGCGAGGGCAGGACCACCGCCCCGGCCCCGGCCGCCTCCAGCCGGCGCAGCCCGTCCAGGGTCCCGGTGAGCGGCGAGGACGAGGCGACCAGCGGGGAGCGCAGCTCCATCCCCAGGTAGCGGGTTCGCAGATCGGCCATGGTCGCGTCCTCTCCGGCGGCTCGGGCTCTCCTGGTTCTGTCCAGGCTGCCCCGGTCCGGCCCGGGCTCCTAGGGGCGGAGGTCCCGCCGGGACCCGGCCATTCGGCCCATGACCGGGCGTCACCGCCGCAGGAACCTGTTCCCAGCGAGCGGCACGGTGCCGTCCGAGGAAGGAAAGGAGGCGGGTCGCGCCATGGCAAGCACCGCCAATGGGCGTCCGTCGAGCGCACCGGTGTACATCGAGGAGCCGGCATTCTCGAAGTGGCTGTTCGGATCGAGCAAGGCCGCCTGGATCTGGCTGATCGTCCGGTTGTGGCTGGGCTGGGAGTGGCTCCACGCCGGCTGGCACAAGCTGTTCGGCGGCACCATCACCTGGAAGGTCTGGGACTGGGGCAAGGACGCCTACAGCCTGACCGGCGACGGCAACATCGGCTGGATCCGCTCGGGCACCGTGGTCGGTGAGGGCGGCAAGCAGCAGACGCTGCAGGTCGGCGACGCCGTGGCCGGGTTCGCCCGCGGGGCCCTGGAGCGCGGCACCAAGGGCGAGAACCCCGACATCGCCTACTCCTGGTACGTCAACTGGCTGGAGTGGCTGCGGGACACCGGCCACACCTTCTTCGGCCCGCTGGTGGCCATCGGCGAGGTCGTGATCGGCATCGCGCTGATCCTGGGGCTGTTCACCGGCATCATGGCCTTCCTGGGCGCGGTCCTGAACTTCTCGTTCGTGTTCGCCGGCAGCGCCGGGGTCAACCCGGCCATGATCCTGGTCTCGGGCCTGCTCATCCTGGCCTGGCGCAACGCCGGCTGGTACGGCCTTGACCGCTTCGTCCTGCCCAAGCTGGGCACGCCCTGGCACCGCGGCGAGGTGTTCGGCTCCTCCCCCGGCAGCGGTACCCGGATAACCACCTGACCCACCCCCGACCCGAAGGACCCCGCGGCCCCGCCCGGGGTCCTTCGGCGTGCGACGTGTAGGCTGCTGGCGCGATGGCCTCGACCCAGGACCGGTACGAGCGGCTGCTGGAGGCCGGGCTCGTCCTCGCCGCCGACCTCACGCTCCCTGCCACCCTGCAGCGCATCGTCGAGCTGGCCGCCGGGCTCACCGGCGCCCGCTACGGGGCGCTGGGGGTGCTGGGGCGCGACGGCGTCATCACCGAGTTCATCGCCACCGGGGTGACCGGGGCGGAACGGGCGGCCATCGGCCACATCCCGGTCGGCCGCGGCATCCTCGGCGTGCTGATCGACGACGCCCGGCCGCTGCGGCTGCACGACATCGCCGAGGACCCCCGCTCGGTCGGCCTCCCGCCCAACCACCCGCCGATGCGCAAGCTTCCTCGGCGTCCCGGTCAAGGCCGGCGGCCGGGTCTACGGCAACCTGTACATGACCGAGAAGGCCGGTGGCGAGGACTTCGACGCCGACGACGAGCGGGCCCTGAGCCTGCTCGCCGCCCAGGCGGGCGCGGCCATCGAGGCGGCCAACCTGTTCGAGCAGGCCAACGACCGCGCCCAGCGCCTCGAGGCCATCCGGGCCATCAGCACCGCCATCCTGGCCGGGACCGACACCGGCGAGCTGCTCGGACTGATCGTGCGGCACGCTCGGGCGCTGGCCGGCACCGACATGGCCGCCGTGGCCGTGCCGGTGGACGGCGAGCGCCTGGCCGTTGAGGCGGCCGACGGGCTGCTGGCCGGCCAGCTGCTGGGGACCGTCTTCCCGGCCGAGGGCTCGGTGACCGGCGACGTCATCCGGACCGGCAAGGCGGTGGTCCTGGCCGACGCCGGGGCCGACCCGCGCGTTGCCCAGCCGATCGTCGCCGCCGGGGCCGGCCCGGCGGTGTTCATCCCCCTGGCGGTCCGCGGCCGCATCCTCGGCACCCTGACGGTGGCCAACGGCCGCGGCGGCCCGCTACTCCGCGACAGCGAGGTGCAGCTGGTCGAGACCTTCGCCAGCAGGCCGCGGTCGCCCTCGAGTACGGCCGCCTCCAGGGCCAGCTCCAGCGCCTGGCCGTCCTCGAGGACCGCGAGCGGATCGCCA
>Ga0307409_100001981_pt1 | contig 10493 bp, 8 predicted proteins | sample 322Ometagenome_2_FD_203888 | JGI IMG/M metagenome (GOLD analysis project Ga0307409, IMG submission 203888) | Maize rhizosphere microbial communities from greenhouse at UC Davis, California, United States - 322HYB-O-2 | ecosystem: Host-associated > Plants > Roots > Rhizosphere > Soil | place...
CTGCCGAGTGGAACGATGGGCAACACGCGCGCCGTCCGACTCAGCCAGGCTCGTGGCAGACGGCTTCGACGTTGTGCCCGTCCGGGTCGCGCACGAAGGCGCCGTAGTAGTTGGGATGGTAGTGGGTACGGATGCCCGGTGGGCCATTGTCGCGCCCGCCGGTCGCCAGCGCGGCCTCGTAGAAGGCATCGACCTCGGCGCGGCTTTTCGCGCGGAATGCGACGTGCACGGGCGGCGATTGCGGCCTGCCGCCGGCAATCCAGAAATCCGCCTTGGGCGGAATGCCGATGCCGGCCGCCCCGTCGGGCGCGAGATTCTTCGGCAATTCCTTGATCACCGCATAGCCCAGCGGCGCGAGCGCCGCGAGATAGAAGGTTTTGCTCTTCGCGTAATCGCTGACATTGAGCCCGGTATGGTCGAGCATGCTACTCAATCCCTCGTGACGACCCTCACCACCGTCTCCAGGTAATCCCGAAAGCCCATCTTCGCGTAGAGCGCGCGGGCCGGCGTATTGTGACTCATCACGTGCAGGAAAGGAGTCTTGCCGCGGCGCAGCTGCCGGTGCACGAGCTTCAACGTCAGCTTCCTGGCGAGCCCGCGGCCCTGGAAGTCCGGGTGCGTGCAGATGCCGCTGATTTCGTGCAGGTCGCCGGCGCACATGCGCTCGCCGGCCATGGCGACGAGCCGGCCGCCGTCGAAGTAGCCGAAATACTCGCCGAGCTCGGGGGTGCGGATGCCGAAGGGGCCCGGGTTCGTCAGCTGCGCCAGCTCGACCGCCTGTGCGGCATGTTCGGAGCGCAGCGGGATGGCGTCGGGTGCCGCCTCGTGGTCGGGCGCGGGTGCGTCCCACACCATCTTGAACATGCGCGCTTCCCTCGCGATCTGCCACCCGCCCGGCGCCGCGCCGGACCAGACGTCCACGTAGAAGCTTTCGCCGGGCTGGCAGAACCGCTCCAGGGTCGGGAAGTCGGGCCGCTGCGGATCCCGGCTGCCGATGATGGGCGAGAAACCCGGTGCGTAGCGGCGCACGTCGCCGGAACCCACTGCGAAGTGCGCGTGCGGGCCCGACATGCAGTTCCACATGATGTTGTCGAGCAGGCTCGCCATGAGCCGATTCTGCATCAGCGGGCGGCGCCAGCCGCGAGATTTGCCGAACTCTGGTTCAGCAGAACTAATCGTTCATGGGGTTCAGCCGGCGCGCCGGTGGTAACCCTTGGCGCCGACGGCGCGCGCCAGCGGACTGCGCCAGTCGCCACTCGTGCCGACGGCCTGCACCGCGCGACGGAAGTCGTACCGCGGCTGCCACTCCAACAACCGGCGCGCGCGCTCGTTGTCGTAGACGCGATCCAGCGCGGGCAGCATCTTCCAGCCGCGGGCTGCGAACACGTCGACGTATTCGGGCGCGTGGCGCGCGACTACCCGCGCCGCGTCGCGCCCCAGGTCGGCCGCATCTTCGCGCGTGAACGGCGTCGTCGCGCTGATGATGTAGCGTCCGAATCCGAGCGCACCGACCTTCTCCAGTGCGCACAAGTGCGCGCTGACCACGTCCTCGATGTCGACGCGCCGGTACAGCAGCTCGTTGACCTTGAGATTGTCTTCGTCGTAGTCCTGGCGTTTCTCCCGCACGTCGTCCTCCTCGGGGAAGAAACGCGAGGTGCGCAACACCAGGCAGGGCAGCGACTCGTTGCGGAAGAACAGCTGGCACAGGTCCTCGGCCGCCACCTTGGTCACGCCGTAGATGTTCTTGGGAATCGGGACCACGTCCTCGGTGATCCAGGCCGCCGGCGCGCCGTGGGGTGGCGTGAGCGCATCGCCAAAGGTGCTGGTGGTGCTCGTGTAGATGAAGGCGTCGACGCGCCGGACCACGGCCTCTTCGAGCAGGTTCAGCGTGCCGGTCACGTTGACGTCGATGAAGGACTGCCGGTTGTGACTGGTGACGTGCGGCTTGTGCAGCGTGGCGGCGTGCAGCACGGCGGTGACGCCGCGCATGCTGGCCGCCACCGTCGCGCGGTCGGAGACGGAACCGACCACGTCGGTGAAGGGCGAGGGCAACACATCGAGCCCGACGGCGTCGATCTGTCGGGCGCGCAGCGTGCGCATCAGCGCTTCACCCAGGTGGCCGGCGCTTCCGGTGACGAGTATCTTCATGGCAGGGGCGCAAATTTACCCGGATACCACCTAGGAAGACCTGAAGCCGATGCGCGCGTGGGTGTTGTCGCAGAAGGGCTTGTTGCTGCTCCCCCCACAACGACACAGCCGCGCCGACTCCATGCGCGCCACCACGCGTCCGGTCCCGCTGATGATTTCCATGTTGCCGCGGACCTGCAGGGGCCCGTTGATCTCCGGATCGATGGCGAGCGGCCCGTCACGCACCGCCAACATGTCGGCTTTGCCGGTGGCAGGCTCGCCGCTCGCGACGAATTTCACCTCGTTGTGCGAGCCGTCGCAGAACGGCTTGTGCTTCGAGGCGCCGCAGCGGCACAGCGTCATGCGGTGGCTGAAGCCGGGCTCGCCGTCGAGCCGGATGTTCGCGCGGAACGCATAGGGGCCGTTCTCGCGCACCGAGACGAGATTCACCGGCGGCGGCTGCTCGTCGGGTTTGCCGTCCTTGCGCCGGTAACGGATCGCCCCGGAGACACATACATGGGCAATCTCGGCCAGCGCCTCCGTCGCCATGTTGTCGGGATTGATCCACGGGCCCTTGACGTTCGCGATGAACACCTTCGGTCCCCAGGTCACGCAGAAGCGCGAGTGGATGCACTTGCCGCCCTCGTAGATCAGCGTGAGGTCACGACCCTCGATGTAGTCGACCCCATCGACGGTGCGCGGCGTGGGCGCGACGTTGCCTGGCTCGATCAGGCCCGCGCCGCCGGCCGGCGGGGTGGCGGTGGCGGACGCGACTGGCGCGGGCGCTGGCGCCGGCGATGGTTGCGCGGCCGCCGCGCCCGCGCGCGGGCCATCGTTCGCAAGCGTCGCAAAACGGCGCGCCGCCTTCTGCGCGAGCTCCTCGAGGATGTGCACTGATCGGGTGACGCGCGCGTCGCCATTCGACGCGGCCAACAAGGCTTGCGCGCCGGCCAGCAACTCGGCGAATCGCTCGGTGAAGAATTTTCCGGCGCTGGCGCCCGGCGGGAAGGGCGCGGCATCGCGCAGCGCCGTGAACGACATGCCCGCGTTGCATTCCGGGTTGGACGGGCCGGCGGGCAGGCGCGCCGCGCGCTCGCCCAGCGGTGCCATGGCGCGCATCAGGCCGAGACCCAGGTCGATGCACAGCGCCTTGAGGGGATGCGGCTTCGGTATCAGGTAGGAATGCGAGATCAGCCGCAGCATCAGCATGTAGGCGGTGTTGGCGATGTCCACCGTCGCCGCCGCCTCCTCGTTCTCCAGCCACACGCGCACGCCGGCGCGCACCGGTCGGCGCAGTACCGGGTTCACGGCCGCGGGATGCGCGGCTTCGAATGCCGGGTTCACCGCCTTCAATGCCGCGAGTTCCTTGCGGATCGCGAGGAAGCGGCAGTAGTGGGAATCGGGATTTTCCTCGGCGGCGCCTTCACCCTGGTTGACGATGGCAGCGAAGGCCTTGAGTGCGGTGATGGAGCAGATGACCGGGTCGCAACCCTGGAAGTCGATCTCCGTGCGCGAGATCTGCAGCGCGCGGTCGCCGCAGAACACTTCCTTCTCGCCGAGGCGTGCAACGAACGCTTTCAGGTCACCCGAGAGCTTCACGTAGAAATCGCCCACCGTGTCGTAGTCGACCGGCATGGGCGTGATGCGCGGCCGGGAGACTCCGCGGCGGAACGTGAAGTCGGGCTGGAATCCCTCGCCGTCGGGCTCGTGCGAGTTCGCCGGGCGCTCCAGGTAGATGAAGTGTTGCAGCACCGCCTCGCTGAACGGCGCCAGCCTGACGACCACGCTGGCGGGCAGTCCGCCGGGATCCAGCGGGAAGTTCAGCCGTCCGAAACGCGGCGAGCCACCGAGCGCCGAGGTGATGTTCCACACCGCGGTGAGATGTCCCATCTCCTCGATGGCAACACGCAGGATTTCGCGGCGCCAGCGCGCCGTGGCCTCGGCTTCCGCGGCGCTCAGTCCTTCCTCCGTGCCCGACTTCAGGCTGAAGGCGGCATACAAGTACGTGCACATGAGGTTGTGCTCGAGCTCGGCCGCTTCGTACAGCGCGTGGATGAGCGCCTCGCGCGACACGGCGGAAATTTCGGGTTGGCTCGCCATGTAGTCCTCCGCCGACCCCTGGTTCGGTCACGTGAGTATGTCGGAACGAAATTGTGGGATACAGGCATTGACCTGTACACAAGGAGTCTCTATGGAAGCCAAGGCAAAACTGTTCGGGCATTCGATCCACCAGATGCTCATCGTCTTCCCGCTGGGGTTGCTCGGCATGGGCGTGGTGTTCGACATCGTCTTCTTGAGCGTGCACGACCCGCTGTTCGCTGCCGTCGCGTACTGGATGATGGTCGCCGGACTGGCCGGTGGCCTGCTGGCCGCGCCCTTCGGGTTGATCGACTGGCTGGGCATCCCGGCCGGTACGCGGGCGAAGCGTGTCGGTGCCGCGCACGGCATCGGCAACGTGGTCGTGGTGGCGCTGTTCCTCGGCAGCGTGCTGCTGCGCCAGGACGACCGGGCGATACCGCCGAACGCGGCGTACATCTGTTCGTTCCTCGGCGTGGTGCTGGCGCTGTTCACCGGCTGGCTGGGCGGCGAGCTGGTCACGCGTTATGGCATCGGCGTGCATGAAGGCGCCGGCGTCGACGCCCCGCCCATGAGCGCGCGCGGCCGCCACGCCTGAGCGGCAGGTCGATCGACCGGGTCACACATATATAAGAGCCGGCGCGGCCTTGCCCGGGACCGCGCTAACAAGGACCCGCGCCTCCGGCGTACGGGATGGCCCCTAGGGAGAAGCGCACCCGTGACCCGCACCATGTTCGCGGCGGCCAAAACCGTGGATTATCCTGCACAGGCGCGGGGAGGGAGCGAGTGGAGGATAGCGGCGAGCTGAAGCCCGGTCGGGATCTGCTGATCACGCTCGCCGTTTGCGCGATCGCCGCGATCGCCATTTTCACCACCCCCGTTTCGACCTTTCCCGTTCTCCACACCATCCTCAACACCGGCATCGCGCTGGTCACGGTGGTGTTGTCGCTGCTGTTCTGGGACCTGGGCTGGCGCACCGACGCGACCTTCGTGAGGTTCGCGGCGATCCTGTTCGCCGTGGTCGGCATCCTCGAGGTGCTGCACGTGCTGGCCGCGCTCGAGCCATCCTCGGCCTCGGAAGGTTTCAACGAGGTGCAGCGGCGCCTGCGCTCCGGCACCTGGGCGCCGCCTGCCTATCTACTGCCGCTGGGCATGGGCGTGCTGCTGTGGACGCAGCGTCCTTCGCGCGCCGCGATCGCCATCTTCGCCACCGGCACCATCGTCGCGGCGATCGGGCTGTTCGTGCTGTTCCAGTGGCTGCCGCGTTACGCGCCGAGCGGGTGGATGGGTGTCGTCCGGCCGACGCTGGTGTTGGTGCCGCTGCTGTGGATCCCCGTGGGCATCGCACTCTGGCGGCGACGCCACGTCGACCGCATCAGCCATGCGCTGGCGTTCTACGCGCTGGGTACCGCGCTGGCGCACTGCTTCATGCTCCATTCGGACCAGGCCACCAGCAAGTTGGCGATGACCGCGCATTTCGGCGTATTCGCCACCGGCCTGAACCTGCTGCTCGGTCTCATGCAGATGGGCACGGCGGATACGGCGCGGCGCATGCGCGTCGAGCAGGAGCTCAAGGTCGCCAACGAGGACCTGGAAGCGCGCGTGGCGGCGCGCACGGCCCAGCTCGAAAGACTCAACGCGGACCTGCGGCGCGAGGTCGGCGTACGGCACGAAGCGGAGGTGCGCACGCTCCTGCAACTCGAACGGCTCGACCTGCTGCGCCGGATCACGCACGCCATCGCCGAGCGGCAGGATCTCGCCAGCATCATCCAGGTGGTGGTGCGCAGCCTCGAAGAGAACCTGCCCGCGGATTTCGTCGCGATCTGCGACCACCAGCGCCAGGAGGCCATGCTCACCGTCAAGCAGGTGGGCGCGCGCAGCCAGGCGTTGGCGCTGGATCTCGCCATGAGCGAACGCGCCCGCATCCCCATCGACCCGAATGGGCTCGCGCGCTGCGTCGCTGGACAGCAGGTGTACGAGCCCGACATCAGCGGCAGCACCTATCCTTTTCCGCAGCGGCTGGCGCGCGCGGGGCTGCACTCCATGGTCATCGTGCCCCTGAGGGTGGAGCGCGACGCCGTGTTCGCCGTGCTGGTCGTGGCACGCCGCGCCGCCAACGCCTTCAGCAGCGGCGAGTGCGAGTTCCTGCGCCAGTTGTGCGACCAGGTGGCGCTGGCCGCCAACCAGGCGCAGCTGCACGACTCGCTGCAGCAGGCGTACGAACACCTCAAGCGCACCCAGGAGTCCGTGCTCGAGCAGGAGCGGTTGCGGGCGCTGGGCCAGATGGCCAGCGGCATCGCCCACGACATCAACAACGCGATCTCGCCCGTGGCGGTGTACGTCGAATCGCTGCTCACCTACGAGCGCGGCTTCAGCGATCGCGCACGCAACCAGCTGCAGATCATCCAGCGCGCGGTCGACGACGTGGCGCGCACCGTGGCGCGAATGGGAGAGTTCTACCGGCGCCGCCCGGCGCAACAGGAGCTCGCGCCGGTGCGCGTCGAACGCGTGCTGCGCGAGGTGCTCGATCTCACGCGCGCGCGCTGGAGCGACATGGCGCAGCAACGCGGCCTGGTCATCGAGCCGCGGCTCGAGGCGGCTTCGGGTGACGCCACCGCGCTCGGCGTGGAGAGCGAATTGCGCGAAGCGCTGGTGAACCTCGTGCTGAACGCCATCGACGCCATGCCCGAGGGCGGGCGGCTCACCTTGCGCGCGGGCCGCGACGGCACCGATGAGGACGCGCGCGTGTTCATCGAGGTCGCGGATTCGGGCGTGGGCATGGACGAGGAAACGCGGCGGCGTTGCCTCGAGCCCTTCTTCACCACCAAGGGCGAGCGTGGCAGCGGCCTGGGCCTGGCCATGGTCTATGGCATCGCGCAACGGCATGCCATGGAAATCGACATCGACAGCGCGCCGGGAAAAGGCACGACGTTCCGCCTGACTTTCCCGATTCAGCGGCTGTCGACGTCGGAGTTGCCGGCGGCGGTCCAGAAACTGCCGGTGCGCACGCGCCTGCTGCTGATCGACGACGATCCGCTGCTGCTGACGTCGCTGCGCGACGTGCTGATGTGCGAAGGGCACGACGTCGAGACGGCTAACGGCGGTCGCCAGGGCGTCGATACCTTTCTCGAGGCGCGGGATGACGGGCGGCCGTTTTCCATCGTCATCACCGATCTCGGCATGCCGCATTTCGATGGACGCGCGGTGGCGGCGGCCATCGCCACGGCGTCGCCGGACACACCTATCATCATGCTCACGGGCTGGGGACAGAGACTGGCGGCCACGGGCGAGATCCCGCCAGAGGTTGCCAGCGTGCTCAGCAAGCCACCGCGGCTCAATGAACTGCGCCAGGCACTGGTCCAGTGTCTCGGAGCCGCGGAGGAAAATTAACGGCCATCGGCATGCTTGACGGCGGGGTCGGGAGTGCCGTGTACTCCGGCGTCCGGGCGGGCGGCCAGGAAGGGTGCGCGCCGATACATATAAGAGGGGGCGTTGATGTTCAGCAGACGTTCGTTTCTCGTGTCCGCGGGAGCCGGTGTGGCAGCTGGGACTTTCATGAACGGGGCCTGGGCCGCCGGCGCGCACGTCCCGCTGGGCATCCAGCTCTGGACCGTGAAAGACGAGGCTGCCAAGGACCTCGAGGGAACGCTGCGCAAGGTCTACGCCGCGGGTTTCCGCGAGATCGAATTCGCCGGTTTCTACGGCAAGACGGCCGCCGAGATCGGCAAGCTGCTCAAGGACATCGGTTTCTCGCTGGTCAGCATGCACGCGGGCGCCGCGGACATCGCCGCCAAGGGTGATTCCATCCTCGCCGACGCGAAGACGCTCGGACTGCGTTACGTCGTGTGCTCCTCGCCGGGCGTGAGCCCCGACAAGGACAAGCTGCCGTGGGAAGAGCGCATGAAGGCGGTCGACCTCAACGACTGGAAATGGAACGCCGACCTGTTACAAGTTCGGCAAGCAGGTCAGCGATGCGGGCATGCTGTTTGGCTATCACAACCACAGCGCCGAATTCAAAAAGTTCGACGGCAAGACCGCCTTCGACCATCTGTACGAGATGACCGATCCAAAACACGTGAAGATCGAGCTCGACGTGGGCTGGGTCGTGGTCGCGCAGCAGGATCCGGTCGCCATCCTGAACAAGTACAAGGACCGCGTGATCGCGCTGCACGTCAAGGACGTGGCGAAACGCGAGTCGGCCGACAAGGAACCCGCATCGGTGGCGCTGGGCGAAGGCGTCATCGACTGGAAGAAGGTCATCGGCACCGCCAAGGCCCTTGGGACGAAAGCATTCTTCTACGAGCAGGAAGCCCCGTTCACCCGCCCGATCCTCGACTCGGTGAAGATCAGCGGCGACTACCTGCAGAAGCTTTCCGTCTGAGTGCTCCGTCGCTGAAGGGGCGCGCGTGAAGACCATCAAGGGACCGGCGATATTCCTGGCGCAGTTCGCGGGCACGGCTGCGCACCTGCAGAACTTCAATGACATGTGCAAGTGGGCGAAGGAGTGCGGCTTCGTCGGCGTGCAGCTGCCCTCCTGGGACGGCCGCGTCATGGATCTCGCCAAGGCGGCCGAGAGCAAGTCGTACTGCGACGAGCTCAAGGGCGCAGCCGCCAGACACGGCATCGAAATCACCGAGCTCGCCGCGCACCTGCAGGGGCAGCTCGTGGCGGTGCATCCGGCCTACGACCTGCAGTTCGACAACTTCGCGCCGAAAGAGGTCCACGGCAATCCCGGCAAACGCCAGGCCTGGGCCGTCGAGCAGATGAAGCTGGTGGCCAAGGCCAGCAGGAATCTCGGCCTGAAGAACTGCGCCGCGTTCCCCGGGGCGCTGGCCTGGCCCTATCTATATCCGTGGCCGCAGCGCCCGCCAGGTCTCATCGACGCGGCGTTCGACGAGCTCGCCAGGCGTTGGAAGCCCATCCTCGACGTGTTCAAGGAACATGGGCAGAACTGCTGCTTCGAAGTGCACCCGGGCGAGGATATTTTCGACGGCACGACCTTCGAGATGTTCCTCGAGCGCGTGCACGGCCACGAGGCCTGCAACATCCTGTTCGATCCCTCGCACTTCGTGCTGCAGCAGCTCGACTACCTGGCGTACATCGATTTCTACCATGAGCGCATCAAGATGTATCACGTGAAGGACGCCGAGTTCCGCCCGTCGGGCAAACAAGGCGTGTATTCGGGTTACGCCTCGTGGAAGGACCGCGCCGGCCGTTTCCGCTCGCTCGGCGACGGCCAGGTGGACTTCAACGGCATCTTCTCGAAGTTCGCGGCCTACGATTTCGACGGTTGGGCCGTGCTCGAATGGGAATGCGCGCTCAAGCATCCCGAGGACGGCGCGCGCGAAGGCGCACCCTTCATCCGGAAACACATCATCCGCGTCACCGAGAAGGCCTTCGACGATTTCGCGGCCGGCGGTGACAACTCGGTTGCCTTGAAAACCTTGGGTCTCAAGTAATGCGTGCACTTCGTTGGGGAATGATCGGAGGCGGGGAAGGGGCATTCATCGGCGCCGTGCATCGCATGGCGGCGCGGGTCGATGGCCGCTACCAGCTGGTGGCCGGCGTGTTCTCGTCGGACGCGGAGAAAACGAAACGCTCGGCCGCCGCGCTGGGTGTGGACCCGGCACGCGCGTATCCGAACGTGGCCGCGATGCTCAAGGCCGAGGCGGCGCGCCCGGACGGCATCGAGGTGGTCTCGATCGTCACGCCCAACCACGTGCACTACGAGCAGTCGGCCGCCTGCCTCGAAGCCGGTCTCGACGTGATCTGCGACAAGCCGCTGACCACCAACCTGCCGGACGCCGAGAAGCTGGTCAAGCTGGCCGCGGAGAAGAAGCGGTTGTTGGGCGTCACCTTCAACTACACCGGCTACCCGATGATCCGGCATGCCAAGCAGCTCATCGCCGATGGGCTCATCGGCGCGCTGCGCGTGGTGCAGGCCGAGTATCCGCAGGGCTGGCTGGCGACGGCGCTGGAGAAGACCGGGCAGAAGCAGGCCAGCTGGCGCACCGATCCCAAGCTGGCCGGCGCCGGCGCGCTGGGCGACATCGGCTCGCATTCCTTCCAGCTGGCCGAATTCGTCACCGGCGCGAAAGTGAGCGAGGTCGCCGCCGACGTGACCGCCATCGTTCCGGGCCGGCCCATCGACGACAACGTCAACGTGCTGCTGCGTTTCGCCAATGGCGCGCGCGGTAGTTTGTGGGCCAGCCAGGTGGCCATCGGCCACCTCAACTCGCACCGGCTGCGCGTCTATGGCGAAACCGGTTCGATCCAGTGGTTCCAGGAAC
>Ga0307409_100001982_pt1 | contig 10492 bp, 8 predicted proteins | sample 322Ometagenome_2_FD_203888 | JGI IMG/M metagenome (GOLD analysis project Ga0307409, IMG submission 203888) | Maize rhizosphere microbial communities from greenhouse at UC Davis, California, United States - 322HYB-O-2 | ecosystem: Host-associated > Plants > Roots > Rhizosphere > Soil | place...
TGGACGGAGTACGCCTATGACGTCGACGAGGCCAAGCGGCTGCTCCAGCAGGCGGGCGTCCGGAACCTCGAGCTGTCGATGATCTACTCCATGCAGGACCCGGTCATCTCCGCCTGGGCGGCGATGGTCCGCGACCAGCTTGCGGAGGCAGGGATCACGCTCAAGCTCGAGGGTCTCGACCGCAACACGTACCTGGCGAAGACCACTGAGGGTGACTACGACATCTATGCAGGGTCGTACGCGATCATGGACGAGCCGGTCTCCAACATGTCGCTGCAGTACCTGCCGGGGGCGGCCATCAACCGGGCGCACGTCGACGACCCACAGCTGAGCGGACTGATCCAGTCGGCGCAGGGCACCACCGACGAAGCCAAGCGCAAGGCGTTGGTGCAGCAGGCCGCCAGCCGCGTCCGTGAGCAGGTCTACGAGAACATCATGTACGTGCAGAACCTGTACGTCGCGCACAGTGATGACTGGACCGGTTTCGTCGTGCGGCCGAGCGAGCTGCTCTCCATCATCGACCCCGAGTCCCTCGCCAAGGCTCACCCGGTCGGCTGACCGGCGAGCCGACACCAGGAGTTCTCATGCCACCGATCGTCGCCTTCGTCGGGCGCAGGTTCGCCCGAGGGGGGCTCACCCTCTGGTTCGCCATCACGGTGACGTTCCTGCTGCTCCGGCTACTCCCCGGAGACCCTGTCACGGCACTGGCCAGCACCAACATGGACGAGGCGACCAGGCAGGACCTCCTGGACCGGTATGGCCTGAACGACTCGTTCATCACCCAGTACGTGAAGTACTTCGGACAGCTCCTGCAGGGAAACCTGGGGATCTCGTTCAGCCAGAAGCAGCCGGTGACGGAGGTGCTCATGGCAAGGCTTCCGTGGACGCTTCTGCTCACCGGGACGGCATTGCTCCTCACGGTGGCGGTCGGGGTCCCCCTCGGGGTCCTGGCCGCCACCCGGGCGAAGTCCTTCGTGGACCGGGCCGTGCAGGTGGGAGGAGTCGTCGGCCAGTCCCTGTTCGTTCCCAGCGTCGGGATCTTCCTGCTCTACGTCTTCGGTCTGCAGCTGGGATGGCTCCCGATCGGAGGAGCCGTCGACGAGAACGTGTACGGGATGGACTGGTATGCCAGCGTCGCGGCGCACCTCGTCCTCCCGTGCATCTCCCTGACGCTGATCTCGTTGGGGTCCTACGTCCTCACGTTGCGGGCAACCCTCATCGACTCGCTCGGTGAGGACTACTGCGAGCTCGCTCGCGCGAAGGGCCTGCCGCAACGGACAGTGGTCTGGAAACATGCCCTCCGCAACGCCCTGCTTCCGACGACGACCCTGCTGGGTCTGCAGCTCGGATTCCTGGTCGGTGGAGCGGTGCTGACCGAGACGATCTTCGCCTACCCAGGCGTCGGCCGGGCCATCTACGACTCCGTGAACCGCCTGGACTTCCCGGTCCTTCAGGGCGCGTTCATCATGCTGGCCGGCACGGTCGTCCTGGCCAACCTCGCCACCGACCTGGCCTATGGTGCGCTCGACCCGAGGGTGAGGGAGTCATGACGGCAGTCGTCAGCGCTCCCGCCGAGGCGGTCGCCGAGGAGACAACGGCAGCAGCCGAGACCTGGCGGCACTTCCGATCCAACCCACTCGGCATCGGGGCGCTCGTGGTCATGGTCGGTATGGCGCTGATCGCGGTGGCTGCGCCGTGGATCGCCGACTATCCCAAGGGCTTTGGGACGGATGTACTGGTGCCACCCTCCTCGGAGCACTGGTTCGGCACCGACACGCTGGGCCGCGAGGTCTTCGCGGAAGTGGTGTGGGGCACGCGGGTCAGCATGGTGGTCGCCTTCTTCGCGTCTGCTCTGGCTATCGCCATCGGAGTGCTGGTCGGCATCCTCGGTGCCTACTTCCGTCGGCTCGACGGAATCCTCGGCATGGTCGTGGATCTCTCGCTCACGCTGCCGGTGCTGCCTCTGATGATCTTGGTCGCCGCACTGGCCGGCCCCTCGTTGAAGACGATCGTGCTGGTCATCGCCCTGTTCTCGTGGCCGGAGGTGGCGCGAGTCGTGCGCTCCCAGGCCCTGACCGTCTCCAAGCTGTCCTTCGTGGAGGCGGCGAAGGTCCTCGGCGGGACACACCGATGGATCATCCGGAAGCACCTGCTCCCGGCCGTCACACCGGTCATCACCGTCTCGGTCGTGCTCACCGCGTCGCGAGCGGTACTGTCCGAGGCCGGGCTGTCGTTCCTGGGGCTCGGCGACCCCGACAGCTGGTCCTGGGGCCGAATCCTCTACGAGGCCCAGCAGTCCGGTGCCATGGCACGCGCCTGGTGGACGACCTTCTTCCCCTCCGTCGCGATCCTCCTGCTGGTCGTCTCGGCGACCCTCATCGCGGTCGCCTACAACGACGCACGCAACCCGCGCTCCCGAGAGGACTGACCTTGGAGTTCACCCAGCGGCTCGAGCCGGAGTTCTACCGCGCCGTCCAGGCCGACGTGCGCGACCGGCTGCAGCCGGCAGGGCTCGACGCCCTCGTCCTGGACCATCCGGAGGACGTTGCCTACCTGACCGGCTTCTTCCACCACCCCTGCGAACGGCCGGTCGTGGTCCACCTCGACGCGACGGGCGGGGCCACACTGCTCGTGCCGGAGCTCGAGCGTGAGCACGCCGAGGTGCAGCGCAGCGAGGCGGAGATCGTCACCTACCCGGAGTTCCCGGGCGTGCGCTCACCCTTCGACGTGCTTGCGGACGCCGTACGGCCCGGCCGTCGCGTCGGACTGTCCCCCGAGATGACGCTGGCCCGTCATCGGCGGCTGCGGGACTCGTTCCCCGGAGCGGAGCTCGTCGAGACCGACCTGGTGACCCGGGCCAGATACGTCAAGCGGCCGGAGGAGGTGGCGCTCCACCAGGAGGCGGCGCGGATCACGGACAGAATGCTCGCGGCCGGCATCGCCCTCATCGAGGACACCGTGCGCAAGGGCGCCCCGTTTCCCAGCGAGGCCGAGCTGGCGTCGCACGTCGGTTCGGTGGGCGTCGAGACGATGTACTCCGAGCATGCGGACGTCGTGGTCAGCGGCTTCCTCGCCGGTGGGCTGGTCTACTCGGGACCGAACAGCGCCAAGCCCCACGGCCTGCCGTCCGCCCATCGCCTCCGGGTGGGGGAGACGTTCATGCTCTCCCTCGGCTGTGCCGTCGGCGGACGGTACGTCGAGGGCGAGCGAACGTTCGTCCTCGGTGAGCCGACGGCCGAGCAGATCCGCTACTACGAGGCTGTCCAGGCCGCACAGCAGACCGGCTCCGACACCCTGAGACCCGGCATCACGTGCGCGGAGGCGAACCGACAATGCCTTCAGGTCATCCGCGACGCCGGGCTCGGGCAGTTCATCCAGCACCGCCAGGGGCATGGCATCGGCCTCGGTATGCATGAACCGCCCTGGCTCGAGGACGGAGACGACACCGTCCTGGAGGCCGGCTTCGTGGTGTCCAACGAACCGGGCATCTACATCCCCGGTCACGCCGGATATCGCATCTCCGACTCGATGATCATCACCAACGAGGGCGCCCAGCCCTTCACGTCGTACCCCAAACAGCTCGACGACGTCATCGTCGCCGCCTGACGCAGCCACCCATGAAGGAGCCCTCCCGTGTTCGTCGAGATCAACGGAAACAGCCTGAACGTCGAAGTGATGGGCCGAGAAGATGCGCCGGTCATGATCGCGCACCACGGCGCCCCAGGCCTTGGCTCGATGGCGGAGCCCAAGGCTGCCTTCGGCCCGTTCGCCGACGCGTTCCGGGTGGTGGTGTTCGACGCGCGAGGCTCGGGGAAGAGCGAGGGTAAGCCTCCGTTCACGCACGAGCAGTGGGCGGCGGACGTGGACGCGCTCCGTGAATGGGTCGGCGCTGAGCAGATCATCATGGCCGGGGGGTCGTACGGTGGCTTCATCTCCATGGAGTACGCCGTCCGCTACCCGGAGCGGGTGCGCGCGCTCGTCCTCAGGGACACGTCCCCCGACAACTCGAACGAAGAGCTGTCGCGGGCCAACGCGCTCGCCTCGTCGCGGGTGCAACTCGACCTCGAGAAGTTCTACCGCATCATGGACGGCAAGACGCTGAGCAACGAGGACCTACGGGAATGCTGGGCAGAGATCCTTCCGCTGTACGACCATGACTACGACCCCGCGGTGGTCACCGCCCGGGTCGAGTCGACGCAGTACCGCTACGAGACCCACAACTGGGCGTTCACCGAGAACATGCCGCGCTACGACCTCAAGCCGTATCTTCCCCAGGTCACGTGCCCCACGCTGATCACGGTGGGCCGCCACGACTGGATCACCCCGGTGTCGTGCAGCGAGGCCATCAACGAGCTGATCCCGAACTCCAAGCTGGTCATCTTCGAGGAGTCCGGGCACTCGCCGCAGATCGAACAAGCAGAGCTCTTCCAGCAGGTGGTGCGGGAGTTCCTCGCCGAAGTGCTCAGTCCGGACAACGCCAAGGTCTGAGAGGGTGGCGCCTACTCTGGTTGCCGTGGACGAGACCGGCCAGCGCATCATCGCCGAACTGCAGGCCAACGGGCGCGCGAGCTGGACCGAGATCGCCGAGAGGGAGGGGATATCGGTCGCTGCCGTGGCGCGACGCGGCCAGCAGCTGCTCGCGAGCGGGGCGATCCGGATCGGAGTACTCCCGCGGCACAGCATCCTGCAGGACCAGGGCGGGCTGAGTGACATCAGGATCGTCTGCGCGCCGGGCAAGCAGTTCGAGGTCGCCGAAGCCCTCATCGACGTACCGAACCTGCGGTTCCTGGCCTTGGTCACCGGCAAGTACGACCTCATCGGCGAGCTGTCCTCGCGCATCGACGGCGGCGCGCATGTCCGCCAGATCCAGGCGATCCAGGGGATTCCGGGTGTCGAGCGGTGCGTCAGCAATCCCCACATGCATGCGTACAAGTGGTCACAGCGGTGGTTGCGCCAGACCCTGGGTGACCACCTGCCGGAGCCGGCTCCGGAACGCGAACCCTGCGACGGCGCGCACATCGACGACGTGGACCGCCAGATCATCGATGCGATGGCCAACGACGGCCGGATCAGCCTGCGTGCGGTGGCCGAGCGTCTGTCGCTCAACGAGAGCACCGTACGCCGGCGGTTCGAGATCCTCACGAACTGCGGCTGCTTGGAGGTCATCACGCTCGTATCGGCACATGCCGTCGGGTACGAGGCGGAGACGTTGCTGGACGTCTTCGTCGAGCCGAAGATGTTGGGCCAGGTGGCGGACCAGCTGTCGACGTTCGACGGTGTCCGTTACATCGCGGCGTCCTTGAGCAGCCCAGCGTTGTTCTGTGAGGTGATCCTGCCCGACGCCGGCAAGCTCCACTCGTTCTTGACCGAGGACCTGGCGTGGATGGACGGCGTGCGCAGCTGGGAGGCCGGCACCGAGCTGCTCACGTTCAAGCGCGGGTTCCTCGAGACGCCGTGGTGGCGGCGTGCCGCCGGTCGCGAGATCGACTGACCGACCAGCCCCCTGACCCTTGACGCGATACCCCTAGGGGGTATGGTGGAGACATGAGGGAGTACCCAGGACACGGAGCAGGGCAGACAGCGTCGGTCGTGAAGGACCCGGTCTGCGGGATGGACGTCGACCCGGCTGCGAGCCAGCACCGCCTCGAGCATCACGGGCAGACCTACCACTTCTGCTCAGGGCACTGCCAGGCGAAGTTCGAAGCCAGCCCCGACGACTATCTCGACCGCCGAGCGGCGCACGCGCACCAGGGGACGCATCACGCGGACCACACGCCAGCCCACGAGGTGCCATCGGCCGCTCCGGTCGGACAGGTCGAGGAGTGGACGTGCCCGATGCATCCCGAGATCCGGCAGGCCGGCCCGGGGTCATGCCCGATCTGCGGCATGGCGCTGGAGCCCGTGACCGTGACAGCCGACACCGGTCCGAGCCCCGAGCTCGCGGACATGACACGGCGGTTCTGGGTCGGGGTCGCCTTGTCCATACCGGTACTCATCCTGGGAATGGGAGGGGACCTGTTCCCCGCGATCGACGACGTCATCCCGCCGACGGTGTCCAGCTGGATCCAGCTGGCCCTCGCCACCCCGGTCGTGCTGTGGGCGGGCTGGCCGTTCTTCGAGCGGGGCTGGACCTCGGTCCGGACCTTGAAGCTGAACATGTTCACGCTGATCGCGATGGGTACCGGAGTTGCGTGGCTGTTCAGCGTGGTCGCCACCGTCGCACCGGGGATCTTTCCCGAGGCCTTTCGGATGGAGGGCACGGTTGATGTCTACTTCGAGGCAGCCGCCGTCATCACCACTCTGGTCCTGCTCGGGCAGGTTCTGGAGCTGCGGGCCCGCGAGCAGACCTCCGGCGCCATTCGGGCCCTGCTCGACCTCACGCCGAAGACCGCGCACCGGATCAAACCCGACGGTACCGACGAGGAGGTGACCCTCGACCAGGTCCAGGTCGGTGACCGGCTCCGGGTCCGGCCCGGCGAGAAGGTCCCTGTGGACGGGGTCGTCGAGGACGGCCGCTCGTCACTGGACGAGTCCCTGGTGACGGGGGAGTCGATGCCCGTCACCAAGGCCACGGGGGACACCGTCATCGGCGGTACCATCAACCAGACGGGGTCGCTGCTCCTTCGCGCCGACAAGGTCGGGCGCGACACGATGCTCGCCCGGATCGTCCAGATGGTCGCCGAAGCGCAACGCTCCCGCGCACCGATCCAACGGGTGGCTGACCGCGTCGCCGCCTGGTTCGTGCCCGCCGTCATCGTCGTGGCTGTCATCGCGTTCGTCGTCTGGGCCTTGGTCGGACCCGAGCCGCCCTTCGCGCACGCGCTGGTGGTCGCGGTCTCCGTCCTGATCATCGCCTGCCCGTGTGCGCTCGGGCTCGCCACGCCGATGTCGATCATGGTCGGCGTGGGACGCGGCGCCGGACTGGGTGTGCTGATCAAGAACGCCGAGGCGCTCGAGCTGATGGAGAAGGTCAACACCCTTGTGGTCGACAAGACCGGGACTCTGACGGCAGGCAAGCCGTCGGTCGCCCACGTCGTACCGGCCGCCGGATTCGACAGCGACGGCCTGCTGCGACTGGCCGCTGGTGTCGAGCGCGCCTCCGAGCACCCGCTCGGCGTCGCCGTCGTCGACGCCGCCACCGATGCCCAACTGGCGATCCCCGACGTGAGCGACTTCGACGCTCCGACCGGGAAGGGCGTCCGGGGGACAGTGGAGAACCAACGGGTGGTGCTCGGTAGCGCGAGCTTCCTGGCGGCTGAGGGGCTGGATCCCAGCCCGCTGACGGCTGAGGCCGACCGGCTCCGTGCCGACGGCGCCACGGTGATCTTCGTCGGTGTCGACGACACGCTCGCCGGAGTCGTCGCGATCGCCGACCAGATCAAGGAGAGCACCCCGGCAGCGCTCGAGGCGCTGAGGGCCGAGGGGATCGAGGTGGTCATGCTGACCGGCGACAACCGGGTCACCGCGGAGGCGGTCGCACGCCGCCTCGGGATTGAACGGGTCGAGGCCGAAGTGCTTCCCGACCACAAGAGCGACGTCGTCGAGCGGTTCGGTGAGGAAGGGCGCGTGGTCGCCATGGCTGGAGACGGCGTCAACGATGCCCCGGCCCTCGCCGCAGCCGACGTCGGTATCGCGATGGGGTCGGGGACCGACGTGGCCATCGAGAGCGCGGGGATCACCCTGCTCAAAGGGGACCTCACGGGGATCGTTCGGGCTCGGAACCTTTCCCAGGCGACCATGTCGAACATTCGGCAGAACCTCGTGTTCGCCTTCGTCTACAACGTCGCCGGCATCCCCATCGCCGCCGGCATCCTGTACCCGGCATTCGGGCTGCTGCTGTCCCCGATGATCGCCGCCGCAGCGATGGCCCTCTCGTCTGTGAGCGTGATCAGCAACGCGCTGCGTCTGCGGGCCGGGACCCTGTAGGGAGCCGTCTGCGAATCATGAATACACCTCATGGTGTAGTACCCTCACCAAAATGGAGGCCTTTACCGCCACACTCGACAAGGTGCTCCATCTCGCGACCCTGGTCGCGACCGACCTGACTCGCTTCGAGCGTGAGTCCGGACTGACCACCTCCCGGACCCACCTGCTGTGGGTCCTCGGTGCGACCGGCCCCAGCACCCAACAGTCGCTGGCCGCCGCTCTGAGCGTGTCGGCTCGCAACGTGACTGGACTCGTCGACGGACTCGTGGCCTCCGGACACGTGAGCCGAGAGCCGCACCCAACCGACCGCCGCGCCACGTTGGTCACCCCGACGGCCACGGGTGAGGCGGCGATCCGGTCACTCATCGACAGTCATGAGCGCCTGGCGCGGCAGCTTTTCTCGCACGTTCCAGCAGAACGGCTAGCCGTCTTCGCAGCCACCCTCGATGAGACCGTCGCCACCTTCGCGCGACTGATGGAGGAGACACCGTGACGCTGCTGCGACGACTTCCCGGCCTTCTGCGGGAAGCCCTCCTTCTCGAGCTGGCCCTCTACCGCTCGTTGGCCCGGTGGGTCGCCCGCCGGCCCGACGTGCCTCCTGGCGCCACGCCGATCGGCTACTCACGCCTCGTAGCCCCGATGCTGTGGTTGTGGATCTTCGGGTCCGCGGTCGAGGTGATCGTCGTCGAGGTCGTGTTACGGCACCTCGACCAGCCGTGGGCGGCCGCACTGCGAGCTCCACTGCTGCTACTCGGGATCTGGGGTGTCGCCTGGATGCTGGGGATGCTGGCGTCCTACCGGGTGCGACCGCATCTACTCACCGACACCGAACTGCGAGCTCGCAGTGGGGCCCGGACATGGCTCGTCGTGCCGCTCGAGGTCGTGGAATCGACTCGCCCGGTCGAGCACGAGCTGCCCGGCGTCATCCGATCACTCCACGTCGACGAGGCTCTGGCGTTGGTTGGCGCGGGCAGCCGCACCAACCTCGAGCTGGTTCTGACCCGGCCGACGACCGTGTCCACCTCGAAGGGCGAGGTGACGGTCAGCCGGGTGGGCCTCTGGGTCGACGAGCCCCGCGAGATCGCCGCTCAGATCAGACCCCGTCTGGGCACTCGCAGCTGACGGTTCCAGCCTCGGTGGCCCGAGCGCACCGTCTGGGCCAAGAAGAGAAGCGGTTCCGTCGACGCGGCGTGCTGGGTGTGGGACATAGCCACCCCCGGGACCCCGGCGCGGTGGGAGGTCCGCACCGAGGTCCCTAGATGCGTGTCGTTGCCTTCTTCACGCGATCCGCGCGGGTGAGTAACCATCCCCGGCAGATCGAAACGCCGTCGGCTGAAAGTACGCTCACGTCCCGACGATCGCCTGGGGATGCGGCCCTACCCGGACGTGTCCACACCTCGGTGGGCGACCCACGCGGCGACTTGGGCGCGAGAGCCGAACCCGAGCTTGCGCAGGATGTTCTCGAGATGGCCCTGCACCGTTCGCACCGAGATCACCAGTGCGGCAGCTATCTCACGATTGGACATGCCTCGGGCTACCAGCTCCGCGACCGCCATCTCCCGTGAGGTGAGCGGCGTACTGGCCTCGGCCCGACGCTGACGAGGCAGGAGGTCGTCCTCCGCGTAGCGAACGGCCTCCTTCCACGCGAGAGCCGCCCCCCGCGCGGCGTACCGCTGGAACTCGCGTCGGCCCAGCGCACCCCGTGCCGCCGCAATCCGGCCGTCACGGTCAGCGGCGAGGGGGCCCATCGATGCGGGCGTCACTCCGGCGTGGGCCCACATACCCTCCGCGGCCCCTAGCAGGATCGCCGTCCGAGCAGGATCGTCGTCGGCCAGCGCGACCCACGCCAGCACCTCGAGCAGGAAGGCGGCCCCGAACCAGTCCCCGGCCGCTACCTTGGTGCGCAACCCCTCGCGGGCGAGCCGCAGGGCGCTCGACGCCTGACCCCGGCGGACGGCGCCGAGCGCCTGAAGGCTGAGCGCGGAGGCGCGCAGCTGGGATTCTCCGGCACGCTCGGCGAGGGCCAGGCAGCGACGAAGGGCCAGCTCCGCGTCGTCGTCCCGGCCCGCGAGGCCACGGGCCAGGCCGAGCAGCAGCCAGGCTTCGGCTGCGACGGCCTCGCTTCCTGAGCGGACCGCGAGCTCCACCGCGTGCTCGAAGAAAGCCTCCGCGGCGTCCACGTCACCCCGCGCGACCGACAGGCCGCCATGTGCGCGCGCCAGGGAGCTCAGAGCTGCGGACGAGGTCACGTCGCGGGCCCCCGACGCCTCGTCGAGGAGTCGCTCCGCCTCCAGAAGATCCCCCTGGATCGTCGCGAACCACGCGGCCAGCGCAAGGGCTTGCGCGTGCATCTCCGGAGCACTCGTACTGTGGTGAAGCGCTGCAGCCAGCCAGTGGCGGGCCTCGCTGACCCGGCCACTGACGACCCACCAGGGCTCCAGCGCCTGGATCATCCGGAGCGCCTGCGATGCCCGTGCGGGATCCTCCGTGGCCCGGTCCAGGGCGGCGACGACGTTCAGCTGCTCACGCCGCAGACGACTCAGCTGGCTCGCCTGCCGAGGACCGA
>Ga0307409_100001983_pt1 | contig 10492 bp, 8 predicted proteins | sample 322Ometagenome_2_FD_203888 | JGI IMG/M metagenome (GOLD analysis project Ga0307409, IMG submission 203888) | Maize rhizosphere microbial communities from greenhouse at UC Davis, California, United States - 322HYB-O-2 | ecosystem: Host-associated > Plants > Roots > Rhizosphere > Soil | place...
AAACCTTGATTTTTTAAAAGTTTGGCAATTCGAACGGGTGAACGCTGCGGATAAAGCCGTTCGGTTCTGGGATCGAGCTTTCCCGGAATCGAACACTCCGGGGGTGAACCGGGGATGCCGCTCCCGGCTTTACTCAACCGCTCCTGGCGTATGGCCCTCCTCGACTCATGCGACTCGGACTGGGTTTGTTGTTCTGAGCCAGGTCGTCCTTCAGGAGTGCCTTATTGATCGCCACGGCCGCCTGGGTTCCCTCCGCCGCGGCCACGATCACGAACTGCGCCTCTTTGGACGAGTCGCCGGCGACGTAGAGCCCCGGAACGTTGGTGGACTCACACACCCCCGTGTCGACGGCCCCTTTTTCGTTGAACTGCGCGCCCAGCTTCTCGGCCAGCGGTGATCGTTGATGCTGACCCGTTGTAAAGAACAGCGCGCTTCGCGGCAGCGGGGCTCCGCTGGCGAACACGACCCGTTGCAGCCTTCCGTCGTTTCCTTCCAGTCGGAGGATATGCTCTTCTCGAACTTTGATGCCGCAACGAGCGAGCACCTCCTGCTCTCTCTCCGACAGCTCGCTTGGTCCGTCAGTGCACAGCACCACGTCATCGCTCCACACTGTCAGCCCAACGGCCAACGCTGACCCGGTTTCACCGCGGCCGTGGACCGCGAGCGGATGGTCGCGCCATTCCCAACCATCGCAGTAGGGGCAGTGGTGCACGCTGCGGCCGTAAAGCTCAGGCAGACCTTCCACCTGCGGCAGCTCGTCGACCACTCCGGTGGCGAGAAGGAGCTTCCGGGTGCTGAATCGGAGCCCTCCAGCGCACTCGACAGTGAACCCACCCGACGTTCGGCTGGCGTCGACCACCTTACCCCGGTGAAACTCCACTGAGGGATACCGAGCTACGTCTTGTCGGGCCAAACGGAGAAATTCGGCCGGATCGATACCATCGCGAGTGAGATATGCGTGGAGCTCGGCGGACCTCGCGTTGCGTGGCTCGCCCGCATCGCAGACGAGCACGCTCCGCCGGCAGCGGCCCAGCATCAAGGCCCCACTGAGCCCTGCCGGTCCGCCTCCTACTACCAGACAATCGTACGTCACCTGAGCTACGCGCGTCCCGCGATGGGGCGAGCGCCCGCCATAACGTCGCCGGACTCCATCACCTGCTTAAAACGCCGGAGATCGTCTGCCACCTGCTTCGAAGGCTCTTCTCCGAGCAGCTTCGCCACGGCGGCACCAATCTTTCCAGCCGGTGGCTGATAGCTCAGCACCACGCGGACGTCCGTACCAGTGCCATCGGGTGTCGGAGTGAAGTGCACCGAGCCGGCGTTGTTTACTTCGGATCCGCGGAGTGAGCGCCAGGCAATCAATTCGTCGTCCACTTCATTGTGAATGATCGCATCCCACTCCACCTTGGTTCCGGCGGGGCCCTTGGCGACCCAATGCGAGCGAACGTCATCGATGACCGTCACCGCCTCCAGATGATCCATGAATCGTGGAAGATTTTCGAAGTTTCGCCAGAAGCGATACACCTCGAGCACCGGGCGGTTGATGGTGACACTCTCCTCCACCTTGATTCCCTCTCCGCGTCCCACGCTCGCCACCGGGCTGGTGCGTGCTTCTCCGCGTGATCCGATGCCCGTTCGAGACGCTTTTCCCGCCTGACCCCTCAAGGCCTTGGCAATCAGCCCGGTTGCGACCGGAAAGAGAAAGGGACGCAACCGCCTGGTGCGGAAGGTGAGAAACAGGAGGGCTGCACCAGCCACGCCCGAGATCAGTCGCTCGGTCTTGCCCGCATCCCCCTGGCCGGTGGCCTGGTGCCTGCGAAGATTTTCCCATCGATCATTGAACGGTATTCCGTTGTCACGCGATGCCATTGGACCTTCCTTATGCTGTGGCGCCCTCGTTCGGGGCTATCTGGTTGAACTTCCGTGCGGCCCGGTCGCCCAGGCGGGTCATCCATGAAGGCGAAAGCCAGGACTGGCTGTCTGCGCCGCGGCGGCGTCCTGCGCCGGCTCCATCCGCGCCAGGGAGCAGCCGATCCACTGTGGCGAGCACCCCGGCGATCAAGCCGGGAGCGACGGCATTGACCATGGCAGCCAGCTTGGCCGGTAGCGGGAACAGCACTTCGGCGTCGCCTCGGCAACACGCGGCTACGATCCGCCGGGCAGCGGATTCGGCGCTGATCGACAGCCCGGGCAACGCGTCGCTGATGCTGAACCAGGCGTACTCGGACCGGTGCTGTCCCCTGAAGATCGCGTTCCGGGGACTGCCCGTCCGCATCAAGCCGGGACAGACCGTGACGACCTTGATCCCATCGCCGGCGAGCTCGGCTCTCAGACCCTGAGAAAAACCGACCGCGGCGAACTTGCTCGCACTGTAGGGGAGCAAATGGGGTATGCCGAGCTTGCCGCCGATGGACGTGATATTGACGATGCGACCTGATCCTCGGGCCTGCATTTCCGGAAGCAAGGCGAGCGTGGGATAGAGCATGCCCCAGAAGTTCGTGGCCATCGCCTCCTCGTAATCGGCCAGCGACATCGCTTTGGCAGGACCAACCTCGATCACGCCGGCGTTGTTGACGAGAACGTCCACGTAGCCGTAGCGCTGGCGAACTGCTTCGACCATCTCGGCCACTGATCCTGGATCGGTGACGTCGGCACTGATCGCCAGCACTTCCGCGCCGGTCTTCGCCAGCCTGGCAGCGGCTCGCTCCAGCGAGCCGGGGTCACGGCCGCAGATAATCAGACGGGCACCTTGAGCCGCCATCTCGCTTGCCAGCGCCAATCCGAGCCCGCGGGAGCCGCCGGTGATTAGAACGATTCGGCCTCGCAGGTCATACGTGGCGCGGGCACCCAGTCGGCGAGCCGCCAGGAGCGATGCTCCGGCTGCCAGGAGCAGCGGCACGGCTTCGAGGCGACGTTGTGGCCGCTTCCGACGCCGAGTCATTCGCCGTCGGACTCTGGCACCTGCCGGTTCCGCGTTTGCTCCCGGACCGCCTGCTCGTGCGCCTCATCATCCAGCAGCGCCGCCGCCCCGTCCCGGTTCTCCGGGTTCGAGACCTCCTGCTTCAGACTGGAAAAGCCAGGTCCCATGTTGTCGTCATTGCGCGGCTCCTCAAAATCGAGCTCGGCCGGGCGATCATCGTTTCCTTCACTCTCTTCCTGCGCGAAACGGAGGCGCTCCTCTTCCGACATCGTCGCGAACTTCCGGCTCAGATTCTTCGCCATGCATCCCGCTCCTTCCAGTTGCCTCGAGCAGATCCTTCATGCGCCCGAGATCTTCGTTCAATTTGGCTCGTGGGTCGGAACCCAGCAGCTCGGCGACTGCTTGGCCGGCACCTCCGGCAGGCGGGTAATAGCAGAACCTCAAATTGACGCGAGTGCCGGTACCGGCTGGAAGGAACCGGATGACTCCGGCGTTCTCCAGCATCGAGCCGGACTCACTGCGCCACGCGATTACCTGATCAGGGACCTGCTGAGTCAGCACCGCGGTCCACACGATGGGAACACCACCGGGTCCACTGACGCTCCAGCGTGATCTCCCGGCTCCCAGGTCCTCTACTTCCCGCACATGAGACATGAACACGGGGAAGTTCTCGTAGTTGCGCCAGAAGGCGTACACCTGTTCGACGGGAGCATCGATGTAGAGCGTTTTCTGGATATCCACAGCCCGCCGCCGGTCAAGCGGGGAACCGGCTGTAAACCCCAGCTTGCCGCGGCCTGCGGTGCTCACCAGGAGACCGGTGCCCACAGTCTTGAAGACACTGGGAAATCCTCCGCGTCGCGTGAGGATGTACATCGCCAGTACCCCTACGGCAATCTGCCACAAGGTGCCGCTGCTGCCCCCCGCGGCCGGCTCGCGTGGGCGCGAGCGAAGAGTCGCGTAGCCCAGTCCCTCGAGATCGCCGACGCGTGACCCGTACCCGGGCGCTGGCGGAACAATGGAGGTAGCACCCCGCTCCACTGTCCGAGTCACTCCGTCGAGAAGAGGTTGCAGCTGCCGACTCAGGCGCTCGCGCCGCGTACTTCCGCGCTCAGGATCCAGCAGATATACGAGACCTGCGCCGGCGGCAAGGCCGCCGAGAAACATCTTCATCGCCATGGTGCCTCCCGTAGGTAGAAACTGACCATTCTGACGCACTCTTCTGTGACCGCACTCACATGGTTTAGGAGGTGCCCGACCCCGAAAAGACCCGGTGAAAAGGCAAGATTGGCCGCGCTGAAAGAAAATAGCTACGGCTCCGAGTTGTGTGAGCGAGCGTGAGCAATCACCTTGCTTCGGAAGGAGTTCTGCCTCGACGCAACTGGTTCAAAGAGAGTACCGCCGAACCGAAGTTCCACTCGCAACCGCACGAGCGCTTGATGCAGCTTCCGTACACCATTGTCACTTTCTCGCATCTTCGCTGGAACTTCGTTTATCAGCGGCCTCAGCATTTGCTCTCGCGTCTTGCCGCACTACACCCAGTCGTGTTCGTGGAGGAGCCGGAATTCGACGCTGATGGCCCACCCCGGTGGGAGCGCAGCAGCCCGCATCGGAATGTGACGGTGTATCGCCCGCGGACACCGGTCCAGGCACCTGGATTCCACCGAGACCAACTGCCCGTGCTCGAGCCCCTGATGGCCGAGCTGAGTGGTGATCTTGGGGACACTAATGCGCTGGTCTGGCTGTACACGCCGATGGCGCTGCCGCTGGCACTCTCCCTGGATCCAGACGCAGCGGTTTACGACTGCATGGATGAGCTCTCGCTCTTTGCGGGTGCACCGCCTGAACTGCTTGGATTGGAGGAGCAGCTGCTGGAGTACGCAGACGTGATGTTCACCGGCGGCCCCAGTTTGTACCGGGCCAAGCAATCCCGGCACCCGAACGTCCACTGCTTTTCGAGCAGCGTGGATGCCGATCACTTTCGGCTGCGGGACGACGTTGGTAACGAAGTCAGCGAAGCGGAAGATCAGGCCGAGCTGGCGCGGCCGCGGCTGGGTTTCTATGGCGTCATCGACGAACGCCTGGACCTCGACATCGTGCGACGCCTGGCTGAAGCGCATCCTGAGTGGCAGATCGTTCTCGTCGGGCCCGTGCTGAAAATTGATCCCGCCCGGCTTCCGAGACTATCGAATATCCACTACTTCGGCCAGCGCTCGTATGATGAGCTGCCGCGGTATCTGGCCGGCTGGGACGTGTGCCTGCTGCCATTCGCACGGAACGACGCCACCAAGTTCATCAGCCCGACCAAGACGCTGGAGTACATGGCGGCCGAGCTTCCGATCGTCAGTACGCCGATCACCGATGTCGCGGAGCCGTACGGCCACATCGTGTATCTCGGTGACACTCCAGATGAATTCATCAGTGCCTGTGAGGCGGCGATGGCGTCGTCTCCCGAGGAACGGGCCAGCAGAGTGGTACAGATGCGGCAGGTACTGGCTGGAACGTCGTGGGATGTGACGGTTGCTGCCATGGAGAGGTTAGCGACGGAAGCAATCGCCGGAAGAACGGCCCTACGGATTCCGGCATGATCTGAGGACGCAGGAAGACACTCTGAGCCCTTGCGCTCATAGCAATAGAAAGGATTCAGGCTTTCACATGCCACCTAAGCATACGGATACATCTACTCCGGCGGCTCCCGTGGTCGTAGTTGGTGCCGGACCAACAGGTCTCAGCGCAGCATACCATCTTGGCGAAGATGCCCTGCTGCTGGAGCAGGCCCATCGTGTCGGAGGCTGGTGCCGGTCGGTCGAGGACAACGGCTTCACGTTTGACATGGCCGGACACATCATGTTCTCCAATGATCCTTACGTTCACGAGATGTATCGTCTGCTTCTGGGAGACAATGTTCACTGGCAGGACCGGGAAGCCTGGATCTTCAGCAAGAACGTCTATACCCGATACCCCTTTCAGGGCGCACTCTACGGGCTCCCGCCCGAGGTAATCTCCGAATGCATTGTCGGGGCTATCGAGGCGCGGTTCGGCAGTCTCACTGCCAAGAAGCCGGCAGCGGATAACGGGTCGAATGCTGACTATACCGGCCCGGACCGGCGGGGCATGTTCGAGCCGTTGATGAAAGCCAGCGGGAAAGGCAAGCGGCTCACCTACTCGGGCAAGGAGCGGAGGACTTCTCCGATCCACAAGGGCGAGCCCCGGAACTTCGAAGAGTTCATCTACAAGGTGTGGGGTGCGGGGATCGCAAAGCATTTCGCCATTCCGTATAACCAGAAACTCTGGGCTGTTCCTCTGGCGGAAATGGAAACCTCCTGGCTCGGCGGGCGAGTGCCGCTCCCCAACCTGGAGGAGATGATCCACGGCGCACTGTCGCCCGTGCCAAAGCCAATGGGACCTAACGCCCGCTTCGGATATCCGCTGCATGGTGGGTTTCAGGCGTTGATGGACGGGTTCCTTCCCCACCTCAAGGGCGAGCTGCGGCTCAACACGAAGGTGACGGCCGTGTCGCCGCAGCGACACAGAGTGACGTTGTCAGACGGGAGTGTGGTTCCCTACGAGTACCTCATCAGCACCATGCCCTTGCCGGTTCTGGTTCGCCTCATCGGCCAGGAGGCACCAGCCGAGGTTCGGCGGGCGGCCGCTGCGCTCCGTCACGTGTCGGTACGCTGCGTCAACATCGGGGTCGGGCGTGAAAACCTGACCGAGAAGCACTGGATCTATTACCCGGAGGACACCGTATTCCACCGGATCTTCGTCCAGGGCAACGCCAGTCCGCACTGCAACGCTCCGGGAGGGTTCGGACTCACGTGCGAGATTACGTACTCGGACGCCAAGCCCCTGCCCGCGGAAGGTGATGCTTTGATTCAGCGCTGCATCGAGGATTGCCACAAGGTGGGATTCTTCACTCCCGAGGATCCGATCTGGGCAGCGCACGAGGTGGATCTCCCGATCGCCTACGTGGTGTACGACCACGAGCGGGCTGCAAACGTCAAGCTGATCCGGGAGTGGCTCTCGACCCAGAATATCGTGCTGTCCGGACGCTATGCCGAATGGGAGTATTACAACTCTGATCATGCGTTCATCGCCGGCAAGAAAGCGGCCGATGACGTGGCCGAGCTCCGCCAGCGGCAGTTCATGAACTTTCCGGCGCTGATGTCGTTGTCGGGGAAGTAGGACGGGCGGACGGGCGGACGGGCGGACGGGCGGATCAAAAGTAAGAAAAATCCTCATCCTGAGCGCAGCGAAGGATCTGCTCGGGATGAGGATTCTTTTTGGGTCCAACTCTCCGCCTTCTCCGACCCTCCGCCTACGCCTCCTGGCGCTCACCGACCGAAACCATCTGGCGCTGACCGTACCCCGTCTCCCCGATATACCGCAACAACGCATGCTCCAGTGGCGGCATCAGGGACGCCCGCTCACTCGTCAGCGCACTGTACCTGGGCCGCGGGGCAGGAAGTCCGAGGCTCGTCATCGGCTTCCCCTCGATCAAGTCCGGGTCCAGGCCGGCCAGCTCCGCGGCGCGGCGACCGAAGTCTGCCCACGTTACCGCTCCGGGATTGGCCAGATGCCAGATCCCGTGCTCGCCATCGATGAGCAGGTCGAGACACGCGTCCACCAGATCCGGAAGGTATGTGGGTGAAACCACCGTGTCATCCGCGGCGGCAAACGGCCTGTGCTCCGCAATACTCCGTAGCACCTGGGTAACGAAGTTGTACTCGTCCCATGGTCCGAAGAACGCGCTTGTTCGCACGACGAGAGACTCCGAATTCAGTATCAGCACCCGGCGTTCCGCTTCGGCTTTGCTCCTTCCGTAGGCATTGAGCGGCGCCACTGGGTCCGACTCCCGGTATGGCTCCACCTTGTGACCGCCGAACACGAGGTCACTGGAGAAAGTCACCAGTGCGACACCTCGGGCCCGGCACAGCTCCGCCAGCACCGCTGCACCATGCGTGTTCTCTCGAAGACATCGTTCTGCGTCGCGCTCGGCATCATCTACCCGCACGTAGCCCGCGGCATTCACGACGGCCCATGCACCGTGCAATGCCAGCGCCGTGTCCACCGAGTACGGATCAGCGATGTCCATCTCCGCTCGAGTCAGCAGGCGATAGGCCAGGCCGCGAAGCTCGCATCGGGCGCCAAAGGCTCGTCCGAGGGTGCCGGTCGCGCCGGTTATCAGCAGGGGCCGAGCTGCGGGCGGAGGACGAGAGGGCCTCAGCGTGCGACCCTCGAGGGCATGGGCATATACCAGCCGTTTGCTGCGGCGCCACCACCCGGGCATATCCAACACGGGATGCGACCCGCGGCCTTCGGTGGCCAGCTCCTGGATCAATGTGGCCAGAGCCGTGGGACGGGGCTCGGAAGATCGCAGGTCGAATGCCCCCGGCTCGTAGTGTCCCTCATCGCGCGTGGCCAGACTGTTCCAGTCGTAGGCGCCAAGCAGGGCCCAGATGGTCACAGCCCGAAGATCCGCTCCTTCGCGCTTCAATTGCACCGCGGCGTCCCAGACTTCATGCAACCACCGCATCTGCTCCTCACGGGTGCACCCGTTGTGCACTTCGGTAATGGCAAGCGGCAAGCGGTACCGCTCCCATACCTCCGACAATAGCGCATGCGGCCCCGCTAAACCCTCGGGACGGAGGCGAACGGCCTCAACGTCGGCGTAGGCATGCCGTCCGTTTCCACCGTGAGTGGAAGGCGGATAGAGGGTCAGACGCTCATCCAGCAGTCGTTCGCTGGTCAGGTAATAGTTGAGGCCTATGATGTCGGGTGGACACGGATGATCGGCGAAGAAGCGGAGCTCCTCCTCGCTCACACCGGCCACGCGACGGAGATAATCCCAGAGTGCGTGGTCCGGCCCAACCCGGCCGCACAACAGGTCGAAGGTGAGCCAGCGGCGCTGGTTCTCGAATTTTGCCTGGTAGGCGAGCAGCCGCGTGCTGAAGACCTTCCCGAGATCATCGGTCTGGACCAGCTTGGCGTCCGGATTGACTTCGCGAATGCGGTCCATGGCAAGCACCACGGCCCGGCACTGGTGCAGAAGTGCCCTGGCAAACGAGCGGGGATCGTGCCCATGCGGGTACCAGTGCCCGTACAAACCACTGAAGCGAGCCGTTGTGAGCGGCTCGTTAACCGGCGTGTAATGCGTGATCCAGGGATAACGCTGGGCAACCGCTCCCGCATACTCGCCAAGCAGAAGTGGAAATGACGGATCGAGCAGACTGGTGTAACGGGGCCCGCTCCCATGATGGACTAGACCCACGATCGGATTTATCCCCAGAGCTTGGAGGAGGCTGAGCCGCTCATCCGGCCAGGACCAGTTAGCGGTCGACAGGCCCTCAGGAGCGGTTCGTTCCCAGAGCACGGGGTAGCGAATGGCCCGGATCCGCAGGCCTGCAAAGCGCTCCAGATCCGCTGCACGATCGGCATGGCCAGAGCGCTGGATCTGGTCGAAGTACCTATCGCCGACGCGGTTGACCGTACACTCGATACCACCCCAGACGTCAGGAAGTACGAAGTCGTTGTCCCGAAACATCTTAGCGATTCATTCCGGCACAGCGGCGTGCTGCCGCCAAGCCCTGTTTCCAGGTGGCTTTCTGCTGCTGTCGCTCCGGCACCTTACAGGCGGCCGGCGCCGGACATTATAGGTGTCGGGAGGAGCGTTCGGACGTGATTTCTGACCTCTACGGCACAGGTTAGGAGACTGTCGCCGGAGGGGTGCTCGGGACGGAACGCTCCGGCTCTCCAGTTGCAATTCGCGCCAAGCGGGTGATCATGTCGCGCATCATAAGGGTGGCCACCGGGTGACTGCCCAGCTGGTCGCGAAGCCGGTAGGTGCAGATCATCACCCGTCCACGATCGATCGGCCGCTCGGCCACGAGTGCCACGAGGTGGTGAACCCATCCGACGAAGAGGCCGGAGTGAACATTGGCCGCGAAGTCGCGCGGTGTGAGACCCACGATCACGGTCTCGGGCGTCAAATCCGCGAATGCGAAGTCAACCGTGCCGCCGGTCGGAATGCCGCGGAATATCTTGTCCTGCCGGATCCAGCTCATGCTGCTGGCCCAGTCTCCCTGCCAGCTCCTGCCCTGCCGTTGCGCGATGCTGATCGTTCCGAGATGGGTCTGCTCGGAATCGGGTTCCTCCGCTAGCCAGAGGACCTTTCCTCCGTTCTGGACGTACCAGCGAAGCTCGTCGGTCATGCGCTCCACCACGACCAGATCCGCGGATTCCTGATCGGTCAACTCGTACCCCATGGCAGCCAGCCGGGCTGCGAGCCTTGGCAATCCTGGTACGGCCAACCGCACGTGCCGCTCCGCCGGCTCGGCCCGGGGGAAGAAGTACAGCTCATGATGGTTTCGAGTCACGAGCTCGCCGGCGGCATTCAACAGTCGCATCTCCAGGCGGGCGCGCGCCGCCTGCTCCAGGTGCGGAACCTCCAACATCGCGGTGCCCAGCTGGGTGAGCTGCGCTCTGTGCGGCATCAGGTTATCGAACGAGCCCCGGATGTCAGGCCACAGATCCAGGTTCCATTCCAGACGCGAGTTGCGCAGATCCGCCGAGGAA
>Ga0307409_100001985_pt1 | contig 10488 bp, 11 predicted proteins | sample 322Ometagenome_2_FD_203888 | JGI IMG/M metagenome (GOLD analysis project Ga0307409, IMG submission 203888) | Maize rhizosphere microbial communities from greenhouse at UC Davis, California, United States - 322HYB-O-2 | ecosystem: Host-associated > Plants > Roots > Rhizosphere > Soil | place...
AACAGTTTCATGTCGAAGCCTCCATCGGGATTACGCCCGCGCACCGGAAAAGGATGCCAGGAACAGGGAGAACAGCTCCGCCTGGCTGCCGATGCCGAGCTTGGCATAGATGTTCTTGCGGTGGATCTTGACCGTTCCGGGCGCGATCTTCAGCGCCGCCGCGATCGCCTCGGATGAGTGGCCGCGCAGCACCATCGCCACCACCTCGCCCTCGCGCTGGGTCAGGCGATGTCGGCCGAAAGTGGCGAACGCCTCGCGCAGGGCCGTTTCCGCCGGCAGGGTCTCGGGCGCCGCATCGAAACGCTGCGACAGGTCGCGCCAATGCCGCTCCGCCGCAGCGATCACCACCGGCGCGACCGCATGCAGCGCCGCCATCTCGCGCATGTTGAAGGATGGCGAATGGCCGGCGCGCATCAATGAGATGACGACACGCGCGCCATCGCCGGTCGCGAGGAAGAAGCCGATTTCCTCCGTGAGCCCTGTCTGCATGTAGTAGGAGCGATAATATTCGCTCTGATAGAAGCGGTCCGGCGCCAGGTCGCGCATGCGGTAGAGCCCGGGCGCCACATTGTTCCGGCTGGCGTGGAAGAAGGGGTCGAGCAGATAGGGTCCGGCCTGGTACATCGAGACGAAGATGTCCCGCTTCTGCGGCCCGAAATCGTCGTAGAGGTCGAGCGGCCGATCCTCGCCGCGGTAGCCGAACACTACGTTGTAGTCGAAGGGCGCGACCTGGCGCAGGGCGCGCGCCATCGCCGGCGCAAAACGCGGTCCGTCCAGTTCACGGATCGCCTCCGCCAGGGCCGGATGCCAGTCCAGCGTCCGCTTAAGCATCTATCCCCACAATCAGGGGCAAAAGCGCCTCCCTACCCCTCTGGAGGTATATACACGGCCAGCCGGTTGCCGCAACCTGGGACCCAATAAGGAATAGACCCTGGCGGCGAACCGCCGACCGGGGCGGGGCTGGCAGGGAGCAGAGGTGGGTGTGACCTCATTGGCTGAGCCGAAAGCAGCGGCCGCGACGCGGGCGGCTAGCGCTCCGGTGGACGTGGAGTTTCGCGGCGTCACCAAGCGGTTCGGCGCGGTGGTGGCGGTCGATGCCATTTCGTTCGAGATCCCGCGCGGTTCGTTCCATTCGTTCCTTGGACCATCCGGCTGCGGCAAGACCACCAGCCTGCGCCTGATCGCCGGCTTCGAGCAGCCCGACGAGGGCGAGGTTTCGATCGGCGGACGCTCGATGGTCGGCGTGCCGGCCTATCGCCGGCCGGTCAACATGGTGTTCCAGCACTACGCCCTGTTCCCGCACATGAATGTCGCGGACAATGTCGGCTATGGCCTGCGCCAGGCGCGGCCGAAGCTCGACAAGGCCGAGATCGACAAACGCGTCGCCGAGACGCTCGAGCTGGTGCGCCTGCCGAGGATGGGCGTGCGGCGGACCTGGGAGCTCTCGGGCGGTCAGCAGCAGCGCGTCGCCCTCGCCCGCGCGCTCGTCAACCGCCCAACGGTGCTGCTGCTCGACGAGCCGCTGGCGGCGCTGGACCGCAAGCTGCGCCGCGACATGCAGATCGAGCTGCAGAACCTGCAGCGCGACGTCGGCATCACCTTCATCCTGGTGACGCACGACCAGGAAGAGGCGCTCTCGATGTCCGACACCATCGCCATCATGCGCGATGGGCGGATCGTTCAATTCGGATCTCCGCAGCAGCTGTATGACGCGCCGGTCAATCGCTACGTCGCGGACTTCGTCGGCGAATCCAATTTCCTGAGCGGCAAGGTGACGACGGCCGATGCGCAGGGCGCGAGCGTGGCGCTGGCGAACGGCCTGATGCTCAAGGCGCGCTGGAGCGCTGCGGGCGAGCGGCTGCCGGTCGGCGAAGAAGGCGCGATCGCGGTGCGACCGGAAGTCATCGGGCTGTGGCCGGTCGGTCGCGCGCCGGCCGATCTGGATCTGCGCCGGCCGGGCCAGGTGCGCAACCGCATCTATCTCGGCGGCCACACCGAATTCAGCGTGAACGTGCCGGAGCTGGGCGAGCTGATGGTGCGGCTGCCGAAATCGGATCCGCTCGCGATGCGCCTGCAGCCGGGCGACTCGGCGGAGATCGGCTGGCGCGCCGACCAGGCGCTGGTGCTGAGCGCCACCTGAACGGAATCTCGGGCACGAGGACGGCGACGCGCCCCGCTGCCCGCAACAACCAAAGACGTCGTATGCGCGGAGGAGGCAAACATGGATCGCAAGGACTTCATCAACCAACTGCGCCGCTACCAGAAGGGCTCAATCAGCCGGCGGCACTTCCTAGGAGTGACCGGACTGGGCACCGCGACGGCGGTGCTGGCCGCCAGCATGCCGCATTTGATGACGCGGCGCGCTTACGCTGCCGGAGAGCTGGGCGATCAGGTGAATCTCACCACCTGGCCCGATTATCACGAACAGAAGAACTTCGAGAAGTTCACGTCTGAGACCGGCGTCAAGGTCAACATCACCGTCTTCGGCTCCAACGAAGAGATGTTCGCCAAGCTGAAGGCGGGTGGAACCGGCTGGGACGTGCTGGTGCCGACCAACTACACCATCGAGACCTATGTCGGCGAGGATATGTTCGAGCCGCTCGATGCGGCGATGCTGCCGAACTACGACCCTGCCTCCTACACGGACCCGCGCTTCACCGAGCCGGGTACGGTGGGCGGCAAGCTCTATGCCGTGCACAAGGATTGGGGCACCACCGGATACGTCATCAATTCCGCCAAGGTGACCGACAAGCCGACCAGCTGGAAGGAGTTCTGGGACCTCACCAACGGCAAGTACCAGGGCCGGACGATGGTGCATGACTACCAGCTCACCACCATCGGCAATGCGCTCAAGTATTTCGGCTACTCCTTCAACTCCAACGACGAGAAGGAGCTGGCCGAGGCGGAGAAGCTGCTGCTCGACAGCAAGCCGAACCTGTTCGCCATCAACAGCGACTACAAGCCTTCGCTGCTCAACGGCGATGCTTATATGTCGGTGTGCTGGACCGGCGACGCCAAGCAGCTCAAGAAGACGGATCCGGCCTACGAATACATCCTGGGCAAGGAAGGCGGCGAGATCTGGGCCGACTTCTACGCCGTTCCGAAAGGCGCACCGCACCAGGCGGCGGCCTATGCGCTGATCAACTTCCTGCTCGAGCCGAAGGTCAATGCCGACGAGGTGCTGTTCCACGGCTATCCGGTCGCGGACAAGCGCGTGATCGACCTGCTGCCGAAGGAGATCATCAACGACCCGATCCTCTATCCGGCGGCGGAGCTGCTGGCGCCGCTGGAATTCGGCGCGGCCGCGACGCTGACCAATCCGGCCCGCGCCGAGATCATGGCGCGGTTCAAGTCGGCGTAGGCGGCTGCTCAATTGCACGTGACCGCAGCCATCCCAAGCAGACTCCCCCTCTCCCCTCGCGGGAGAGGGCGGCGGAGGCTTAGCGAACGTAGTGAGCTTAGCCGGAGCTGGGTGACGGGGACGCGCCTCGTGATCGAAGTAACGCTATTGCGAGCGCGCGTGCCTCTCGGCACGCAACCCCTCATCCAACTTCGCCTAGGCTCGGCTGCGCCTCGCCAAGGCTGCGTATCCTTCTCCCACAAGGGGAGAAGGGGTGCTCCTTCGTGATAGGCGGAGCCTACAGATGACCGCCGGGGCACAAGCGATCGCGGCAGTCCCGGTTCCTGCACGCAAGCAGTCGGGGCGGTGGCTGACCGCCCTGCTGCTGGCGCCCAGCGCTGTTTGGTTCTTCGTGCTGCTGATCCTGCCGCTGATCGTTGTCGTGGTGTACAGCGTCGGCATGCGCGCGCCGGCCGGCGGCTATCAGGCGGCCTTCACCTTCGACAACTATCTGAACCTGCCGGCGCGCTGGGCAGCGTTCCGCAACACGCTGACCCTGGCACCGCTCGGCACGCTCATCTGCCTGCTCGCGGGCTATCCCCTCGCCTATTTCCTGGCGGTCAAGTGCAGCGCCAAGTGGCGGATGCTGCTGCTGATCCTGGTCATCGTGCCGTTCTGGACCAGCTTCCTGATCCGCACCTACGCCTGGATCTTCATCCTGGGCGGCCGCGGCATCCCGGCGCTGCTGGAGTCGATCGGCATCGAGGGCGTGCGCCTGATCAACACGCCCTTTGCCGTCATGTGCGGCATCGTCTACGCCTATCTGCCGTTGATGGTGTTCCCGATCTACGTCAGCCTGGAGAAGCTGGACAAGCGCCTGCTGGAAGCGTCCGAGGACCTCGGCGCCGGGCCCGCGGCGACGTTTCGCCAGGTGACGTTGCCGCTATCGGCGCCCGGCATCATCACCGGCTGCATGCTGGTCTTCATCCTGCTGATGGGCGAGTACCTGATTCCGCAGATGCTCGGCGGCGGCAAGGTGTTCTTCATTGGCAACGCGCTGGTCGATTTGTTCCTGCAGAGCCTGAACTGGCCGTACGGCTCCGCCTGCGCGATGGCGCTGGTCATCATCATGCTCGTTACCGTCACGCTCTATCTCCGCGCCACCGCGGCGACCGGCGGACGGCGCGACGCCTCGCTGATCTGACGCGATGCTGCGCGCCTATTCCGCCCTGCTATATCTGTTCCTCTATGGGCCGATCGCGCTCATCGTGGTGTTCAGCTTTAATTCGGGCCTGAGCGCCGCCGACTTCCAGGGCTTCTCGCTGAAGTGGTACGCCAAGGTCGCCACCAACGATCTCATGCTGGCGGCGCTCAAGACCAGCTTCACCGTCGCCTTCACCTCCGCCGCGCTCGCCACCATCATGGGCACCATGGCGGCGCTGGCGCTGCAGCGGGTCAAGGGCGCGGTGCGCGCGCTGTTCGACGCGCTCATCTACATCGCCATCATGGTGCCGGGCATCGTCATCGGCATCGCCACGCTGATCGCACTGGTCACCACCTTCGACGCGGTCAATGCGGTGCTGGCGCAGCTTTGGCCCGGCGACGCACCGCCGAAGCTCGGCATGGGCTATGGCTCGATCATCCCGGCGCATACCTTGTTCTCGATGGCGCTGGTGGTGGTGATCGTGCGCGCGCGGATCGCCGGCATGGATCGCAGCCTGATCGAAGCATCGATGGATCTGTACGCCGATCCGTGGGCGACGTTCCGGCAGGTGACCCTGCCGCAGCTGGCGCCGGCGATCCTGGCGGGGTTCCTGCTCAGCTTCACTTTCAGCTTCGACGATTTCGTCGTCGCCTTTTTCGTCGCCGGGCCGCTCAACACCCTGCCGATCTATGTCTTCTCCTCGATCCGGCGCGGCGTTACGCCGGAGATCAACGCCATCGGCACCGCCATCATGATGTTCTCGCTGGTCATGCTGTTCGGCGCGCAATTGCTGCTGCGGCGCAAGAGCGCGCCCAAGGGAGCGTAGGAGAAACCCATGATCCTCAAGGATCGCGTCGCCATCATTACCGCCGCCGGTTCCGGCATCGGACGCGGCGGCGCCGAGATCATGGGGCGTGAGGGCGCGATCGTGGTCGCCACCGACCTGATCGCCGAGCGCGCCGAGGAGACCGCGCGGCGGATCCGCGAGGCCGGCGGCCGAGCCGAAGCGCACCAGCTCGACGTCACCAAGGACGCGGAGGTCGAGTGCCTGATCGAGCAGACGGCAAAGTCGCATGGCCGCGTCGACATCCTGCACAACCACGCCGGCATCCAGGTCGAAGGCACCTTGGAGCAGGTGCCGGCAAGCGGCCTCGATTCGAGCTATGCCATCAACGTGCGCGCGCATTTCGTCGCGGCCAAGGCGGCGCTGCCGCACATGAAGCGTCAGGGCAAGGGCGTCATCATCAACACCTCGTCCAACTCGGGCGTGTTCTTCGACAAAGGCATGCTGGCCTACATCACCAGCAAGACGGCTGTGATCGCGATGACCAAGCAGATGGCGCTCGACTACGGGCCGCACAACATCCGGGTCAACGCGCTCTGCCCTGGCTGGGTCGATACCCCGTTCAACGATCCCTACATGCGCCAGATGGGCGGGCGCGCCGCGCTCGAAGCATACGTGAAGGACAAGATCCCGATGGGCCGCTGGGCCAGCGTGGAGGAGATCGCCGAATCCATCCTCTATCTCGCCTCAGACCGCTCCAGCTACATGACGGGTCAAGCGCTGGTGGTCGATGGCGGCGAGTGCATCGCGTAGGCGCGCGGCTTAGTTCGAATACGGCCCCATCGAGGGATTGAGCGTGTCGTGGCACCAGGCCTCGTTCACCAGGAATCCGTTGCCGGAGCAGTTGTTGTCGACGAACTTGTATTCCGACAGCGACGTGCCTTCCTTCGAGACGGAGCAACCGGCCAGCACGGTCGCGCCGAGGATGATCGCGGTGACGGTGAGACGCGTCATTTTGGCTCTCCAGGATTGAATGCATAGGGACCCGAGGCACCAACGCCGGAAATGCCAGCAGGTTCCGCAATCTCCCTGCCCGACATGACCCTTGATCGTCTTCCTCGATTGAAGTGATGAAAACAATGCGTTGGATCGATTAAATCATTCCGCGTCACAGTCCCTCTCCAGCCTGATCGACCGTGGAGAGGAGAGCCCAATGTCCCGTGAGCCCAAGACCGAACGACCCGCCCTGACTACCGCCGCCGGCATCCCCGTCGGCGACAACCAGAACAGCCTGACCGCCGGCCCGCGCGGACCGCTGCTGGTGCAGGACTGGCAGCTGTTCGAGAAGCATGCCCACTTCAACCGCGAGCGCATTCCCGAGCGCGTGGTGCACGCCAAGGGCTCGGCCGCGTTCGGCACGCTCACCATCACCAACGACATCACGCGCCATACCAAGGCCAAGCTGTTCTCGGCGGTTGGCAAGAAGACCGAGGTGCTGCTGCGCTTCTCCACCGTCGCCGGCGAGAAGGGCGCCGCCGATGCCGAACGCGACGTGCGCGGCTTCGCCCTCAAGTTCTATACCGAGGAAGGCAACTGGGACCTGGTCGGCAACAACACGCCGGTGTTCTTCGTGCGCGATCCCTACAAGTTCCCGGACTTCATCCACACCCAGAAGCGCGACCCGCGCACCAACCTGCGTAATCCGACCGCGATGTGGGATTTCTGGTCGCTTTCGCCGGAGAGCCTTCACCAGGTGACGATCCTGTTCTCCGACCGCGGCCTGCCCCGGAACTACCGGCAGATGCACGGCTTCGGATCCCACACCTACAGCTTCATCAACGCCGAGAACCAGCGCGTGTGGGTCAAGTTCCACTTCAAGAGCCAGCAAGGCATCGCTAACATCACGGACGCGGAATCCGCCAGCACCATCGGCGCCGACCGCGAAAGCCACCAGCGCGATCTAGTGCAGGCGATCGACCGCGGCGAGTTCCCGCGCTGGCGCATGATGGTCCAGCTGATGAGCGAGGACCAGGCGAAGCGCACCGCGTTCGATCCGTTCGACCTGACCAAGGTATGGCCGCACAAGGAATTTCCGCTGGTCGAGGTCGGAATCCTGGAGCTGAACCGCAATCCGGAGAACTATTTCGCCGAGGTCGAGCAGGCCAGCTTTTCGCCCGCCAACGTGGTGCCGGGCATCAGCCACAGCCCGGACAAGATGCTGCAGTTCCGCGTCTTCTCCTATGCCGATGCGCACCGCTATCGCCTCGGCGCCAACTACGAGAGCCTGCCGGTCAACGCGCCGCGCTGCCCGGTGCACAACTACCACCGCGACGGCGCCATGCGCTTCGATGGCAATGGCGGCCGCGCGGTGAACTACGAGCCCAACAGCTTCGGCGGGCCGGTGGAGGATCACCGTTTCAAGGAGCCGCCGCTGCCGCTCGAGGGGCCGGCAGACCGGTATGATCACCGCGCCGGCAATGACGACTACACCCAGGCCGGCAACCTCTACCGCCTGATGACGCCGGAGGAGCGCGGCCGCCTGATGGATGCCATCGCCGGCGCCATGCAGGGTGTGCCGGACTTCATCCAGCGCCGCCAAGTCGGCCACTTCACCAAGGCGGATCCGGCCTACGGCGCGGGCGTGGCCGCGCGGCTTGGCTTAGCCGGGCAAGGTTCCGTGGCGGCGGAGTGACCCCATTCCGCCGGACCGGAAGGGGACAAAAAAATACGCGGCAGCCTGCATCTCTCCAGGTGGCTGCCGCGTAGCCCCTCCGGGGACCGCCCACCGGTCCCCTAAAGCTGCGCGTTCCCTAGGGAAATCTGTGACGGCTAGTTCCCGGGGCGCCCCAACTGAGGGCGACATCCGGGCCGATCCCAACCCCGGCCCGACCGGCGTGCCAGCAGGCGCGGCGACTCACCTCGCCGCGCCTTTATCTTGTCCCTGTGTTGGCGGTATCGTCGGCGCCGGACAGATAGAGCAAAGCATGACCGATTCCGAAAAGCCGCGCGGCCCGATCGCCATCGACAGCATCCCCTGGTCCGACGCAGGCGAGGGCGAGCGGTTCGCGATGCGCTACCGGGTGCTCTCCGACACCCGCAAGGACGGCCGCAAGATCGGCATCGCCTATGAAGAGTTGCCGCCGGGCAAGCAGTCGGTTCCGTTCCACTATCACCTGCTCGAGGAAGAGCACCTGATCGCGCTAGAGGGCGAGGCAACCCTCCGCCTGGGAGAGGAGCGGCACCGCATCAAGGCCGGTGAATATGTCGGATTCCCCGCTGGTCAGCGCGCCGGCCACTGCCTGGTGAACGACGGGAATGCGCCGTTCCGCTACATCGTGATCGGCGACCACGAGCCGAATGACGTCTGCGTCTACCCCGATTCCAACAAGGTGCTGGTGCGCAAGCTCGACCGCGCGATCTTCCGCGATGGCCAGCGGCTCGACTACTGGGACGGCGAACGCGCCGACGAACCGGTGAAACGAGAATGAAAGCCGCCTTCTACGACCGCAACGGACCCGCCGACGAGGTGCTGCAGGTCGCCGAACTGCCGATGCCGGCCCCAGGACCCGGCGAAGTGCTGGTGCGGGCAAAGGTGTCTGGCGTCAATCCATCGGACGTGAAATCGCGCGCCGGCCTGCGCGCCAAGATGGCCTACCCGCGCGTCATCCCGCACAGCGACGGCGCCGGCGTGATCGAGGCGATCGGCGCTGGCGTCGATCCGGCGCGCGTCGGCGAACGGGTGTGGCTGTGGAACGGGCAGTGGCAACGACCGTTCGGCACTGCCGCGGAATACATCGCGCTGCCGAGCTTCCAGGCGCCGCATCTGCCGGACGGTGTGCCGTACGAGGCTGGCGCCTGCCTCGGCATCCCGGCGATGACCGCCCATCGTTGCGTGTTCGCAGATGGACCGGTGGCCGGCCAGACCATCCTGGTGACCGGCGGCGCTGGTGCGGTCGGGCACTACGCCATCCAGCTGGCGCGCTGGGGCGGCGCCAAGGTGATCGCGACGGTGAGCGGGGCCGACAAGGCTGCCCATGCCAGGGCCGCCGGCGCCGACTACATTGTCAACTACAAGACCGATGACGTCGCGCAGAGCGTGAAGGACATCACCAAGGGCCAGGGTGCGGACCGTGCCATCGAGGTCGAGTTCGGCGGCAACCTTGCCACCACCCTCGCCTGTCTCAAGACCAACAGCGTGATCGCGACCTATGCCTCGTCCGCGGTGATGGAGCCGAAGCTGCCTTTCTATCCCATGATGTTCCAGGGCATCACGCTGCGCATGGTGCTGGTCTATATCCTGCCGGAGGCGGCGCGCCGGCAATCGATCCAGGACATCAACCATGCGCTGGTGCAGGGCGCGCTGGTGCACGCGATCGCGCAGACCTATCCACTGGAGAAGATCGTCGCCGCGCACCAGGCCGTCGAGAGCGGCAAGACCATCGGCAACGTGGTGGTGACGATCGCATGATGTTGGCGACATTCTGGGTCGCCGTCGGCGGCGCGATCGGCAGCGTCGCGCGCTTCTGGCTCACCGAGGCCAGCGCGAAATGGTGGGGCGCCGAGTTCCCCTGGGGCACCGTCATCGCCAACGTGACCGGCAGCTTCCTGATCGGATTCATCGCCGCTTTGCCTGTGCTCGGGCCACGCGACCTGCTCGGACCGATGGGCCGACAGTTCCTGATGGTCGGCATCATGGGCGGCTACACCACGTTCTCGTCATTCAGCCTGCAGACGCTAGCGATGGTGCAGCACGGGCATCTGGCCAAGGCAGCGCTGAATATCGGCGGATCAGTCGTGCTGTGCTTGTTCGCCGTCGGAGCAGGCTATGCGCTCGGTGCTGCGATCAGCGGAGCGCGCTCCTAGCCTCACTCCTCCGGCAGCCCGAACACTTCCTGCGGCGCGTCGAAGCCGTGCATGGGGTAGTGGCCGAGGGGAACCAGCTTGCTGCCGCACGGCGAGGCGAAGGCCCTGGAGGCGAGCAGGCGCTGGTTGAGCGGGCGGCACAAACCGGTGATGCGGGCGGCGAGGTTGACGGCGGGGCCGATCACGGTGAAGTCGAGCCGGGTCTGCGAGCCGATGTTGCCGTAGCTGACCGAGCCGGCGTGCAGGCCGATGCCGACGCCGAGCGGCGCCTTGCCGGCGCTGGCGCGCAGCTCGTTG
>Ga0307409_100001987_pt1 | contig 10486 bp, 10 predicted proteins | sample 322Ometagenome_2_FD_203888 | JGI IMG/M metagenome (GOLD analysis project Ga0307409, IMG submission 203888) | Maize rhizosphere microbial communities from greenhouse at UC Davis, California, United States - 322HYB-O-2 | ecosystem: Host-associated > Plants > Roots > Rhizosphere > Soil | place...
GCGGCGGCCGGGGCGGCTGCCCTCGGCGGGCCCGAGCGGGCGCCGGACCCGAAGCCCCGCGGTCGCCGGGCCCGGAACCTGCTGCGGTTCACGGCGCCCAAGCGGCCCGAGCACACCGAGCGGGAGGCCGCCACGCCGGACGCCCCGGCGGCGCCGCTGGCCGACTTCGACCGGCTGACCCAGTCGATCGAGAGCGTCACCGAGGCCCTCGGCGGCCAGCCCCTGGAGTTCTACGAGCGCGACCTGCCCCAGATCGCCGCCGCCGAGACGGCCAGGCGGGTCCGGGCCGACGTGGTCGTGCTGCTGCTGGACAACGGCGAGGGGATCATGGAGGTGTCCGGCGGGGTCGGGCTCACCCCGGCCGAGCGGCGCCTCAGCGTCGAGTACAGCCGCGACGTGATGCGCGAGCTGTTCCGGGCCGGGGTCGGGCTGATCGAGGACACCGACCGGGTCCGCGGCGCCCTGGCCGGGATCCCCGGGAGCCGGGCCGAGACCCTGGTCATGGTGCCGCTGGTCCACGAGCGGCTCGGCTTCGGGGTCCTGATGGCCGGCCGCAACCGCAGCCAGACCGGCGTCCCGACCGAGGTGTTCAGCGACGCCGAGATCGAGGTCCTGATGGGCTTCGCCGACGCCGCGGCGGCCTCGCTGCGCACCGCGGTCCTCCTGCGCCACCTCAAGGGCCAGCTCAGGGCCCTCGAGGAGGACGACTAGACCCGCACGTACACCCGCTGGTCGCCGCTGGCGAACACCACCCGCCAGCGGCCCGACCGTTCCAGGAGCTCGGCCAGGGCCGGCGACGACCGGCGGCTCAGGACCACGTGGCCGACCCCCCAGTCCTGCAGCTGCCGCTCGGAGTCCCAGCGGCCGGTGAACACGGCCTGGTAGCGGTCCCAGCTGTCCGCCGGCGGCAGCTCGACCCGGGAGTCGAACGCCACCTGGACCTCCGGCCCGAGCCGGAACTCCAGGTAGGAGCCCCACGGCTGGTAGTTGAGCATGCGGCCGGGCTGGGGGTTGGCGGCCAGCCAGTCGGCCGCGGCCACGGGGGCGAACGTCATCTCGGGCCTCGGGCCGAACAGGGTCCGGCCCAGCGGCGGCGCGGCCGCCATCAGCGCCACCGCCAGCACCGCGAGCACCAGCACGCTGACCGCGGGCGTGCCGCGGTCGGCGGCGGCGGGCCGGGGCGGGCGCTCGCGGGCCAGGGCGCACAGGGCCACCGGCAGGGCGAGCCCGAACCAGGCGGCCCCGCGCACGGCCCAGAGAGCGAGCCCGCCCAGCAGCGCCATCCGGAGCAGCTGCTCGGGCACCCGGCCGGGCGCAGGCGCCCGCACCAGGGCGACCACCAGCAGGCCGATCGCGGCCAGGATCAGGATCCCGGCGAGCTGGCGGGGGTTGGTCGGCCCCCACTCGGACACGATCCGGGTGACCACCTGGTTGGCGGGGAGCGAGACGGCGTACCCGAGCACCCGCACCCCCCAGGGGTTGACCAGCAGCCCGGCGACCCCGGCCAGGCTGACCAGGGCGTACCGGGCCGCGCCGGCCCGGTCCCGCCGCCAGGCGGCGGCCAGGACCTCGACCGCCAGCAGCCCGATCCCGACCACGAAGGCGCCGTGGAGGTTGGCCCATAACGGCATGAGGAGGGGGATCGCCAAGGCGACCCGGGGACGGGTCCTGGCCACCTCCAGCAGGTACAGCTCGGCGGCGAACAGCAGCAGCGAGAACAGCTGGGGCCGCACCGAGAAGGCGGCCGCCGCCACCGCGTACCCGGCCAGGACCGTCCCGGCGATCAGGCGCAGGTTGGCCGTGCGCCGCCGGCAGGCCGCCGCCACCAGCGCCCAGGCGGCCACCGTGAGGGCAGCACCGACGATCGTGAGCAGCGGGAACCCGCCGAGGCGCCAGATGTCGTAGAGGACCAGCTGGGCGCCCCAGTTCTGGTCCAGCCAGGGCCGCCCGGCGGTCGTCCAGGCGAGCACGTCGGTCCGGGGCACCGCGTGCCCGGCCACCATCAGCTGGCCCACCTTCAGGTGGTAGGCGAGGTCGACCGCCCCCGGCAGCTGGGCCAGCTCCATGACCCCGATGGCCCCGAGCACGACCACCACCCACAGCCGGGACATGGTCAGCCAGGGGCCGGCCCGGGCCCGGCCGTCGGCCGACACCTGGAGCGGCGGGCTGGCGGTGCGGGCCATGACCTAGGTCAGGTACAGCCGGCCGTCGACCAGCTGCTCGCTCAGGAACCCGCCAACCGGGTCGAAGCAGGCGTGGGCGAACCGCTTGCGCAGCTCGAAGTCGATGCCGTCGACCCCGCCGCGGTTCTTCTCCAGCGAGAACACCACCCAGCCGTGGAAGCCCTCGGCCACGTTCGGCTGGTAGACGACGTGGTGGCGGGCGACCGCCCGGTGCTTGTCGTTGAGGATCAGGACCACGTCCGCCTCATAGGCCAGGGCGGTGTCGCCGCGCAGGTGGTGGATCCGCATGCGCTGGGCCTTGACCCCCTCGGTGTCGGCCGCGACCACGGCCACCACCGCCACCGACTGGCTCATGGCCAGCTCCTTGAGGCCCTCGACGCTGCGGCGGACCTGCTCCTCCTCGCTCGGCGGGTCGGGGAAGACCGACACCTTCTGCAGGTAGTCGACGATCACCACCAGCGGACCCTCGCCCGGGCAGGCCCGGGCCAGGCTGCCGATCGCCTCCACACTCGTCATGGCCCCCGCCTTGACCAGGAACAGCCGCTCCTCGTAGGCGGCCAGGCGCTCCAGCACCGGCTGGGTCGGGCCGAGCTCGGCAAGCAGCTCGCCGATGCCGCCCTGGTAGCTCCCGCTTCCGGTGTTGCCGGCGAGCAGGTTGCGCAGGTCGCCCACGCTGATCGGGGCCTCCTCGCCGGCCATGGCGCTCTCCATGGCGATCAGCCGCTCGAGCAGGAACTCCTCGGAGTGCTCGTAGCACACGTACAACGCCCGTCCGTGCCCACCGGCGGCCACGTGCCGGGCCAGCTGCAACGCCCAGGTGCTCTTGCCGACCCCCTGGGCGCCACCGACGAGGAACAGCTCGCCGACCCGGACCCCGCCGTGCAGGTAGGCGTCGAGCGGGCTGAAGCCGGTGGGGATGCCGCGCAGCCCGTTGGTCCGCCCGGCCCGGACGTCGCCGTCGAGCTGCCGCAGCACCCCGCGCAGGCTGACGATCCGGTGCCCATGCACCCTCGACTGCCCAGGTGTCGTCAACCGGACCCCCTTCAGGCCGCCGGCGCGGCCCCCGGCAGCCTAGGAACTCCCGGGCCGCCTACGCATCCGCAGAACTGCCCACCCCCATCGGACCAGTGCCGCGGAACCACGACCCGGCCGGCCGTCAACCCGGGGCGGAAGCGGACGACGAGGCCACCCGGGCGACGGTGACGATGTCGTCGCCTGTCTCGGTGAACGTGACCACGTCGCCGGTGACCGACTCGACCCGGTAGCTGATGCGCAGCGCGCGGTCGGCGTGGTCGACGACGTCGATCGGGTTCGCCGGGTTCCAGCCCTCCGCCCGCACCCGAGGGTTGCGGGTGCCGAACACCAGCCGGCCGCCCTCGGCGAGCGCGGCCCGGGTCGCGGCCAGCGAGGCCTGCAGGTCCTGGTCGGTCACGAGCACCTGGAACACGTTGCTCGCCATGACCGCCAGGTCGAACGCCTGGTCCCAGGGCATCTCGGCGGCCGTGGCCACACGTACGACAGGTAGAAGTCGTCGCTGGGTCCCCAGGGGTTGAGGCGGTCGTAGAGGGCGGCGGCGTCGGCGTCGGAGTACAGCGGGCTCACCGATCCAGGTGGGCGGTGATGAAGCTGCGCAGGACGGCGCGCGCCTCGGCGCCTTCGCGTCCGAGGTTGAGCAGGTTGGTGCCGTGGGCGGCCGACGACAGCACGAGCAGCTGCTTGTCGCGCGAGGCCGTCGCCCCGTAGAGCCCGCGGGCGGCGGCCAGGACCCTGGCCACGCCACGCCGGCGCAGCTCGCCGACGGCGGCGACCACGTCGTCGTCGAGGCGGTCCTGATCGTGGAAGTCGAAGACCAGGGCCCGGTAGCCCAACCGGGCGTAGGCCCGGGCCGTCGGGACCCATTCGCACAGGTTGCTTCCCCGCTCGTGCCCGAAGACCAGGCCGCTGCGGCCCTCGCCGAGGACCACCCCGACGGTGTCGAACCCCTGGCCGACCTGGAACCGGAACGCCGCCGCCCGCTCATCACCCCGCAGGCAGGGGCTGCCGTAGGCGGCGCTCCGGGTGGCCGGCGGCGAGCCGGGCCGCGCCCCGGTGGTCCTGGATCCTTCGGCATCCCGGCCAGTGTCGGTGCAGCCGGCGGCGACCAGCACCACGCCGAGCAGCAGCAGCGCAGGCAGCCGGCGCCAAGCTCCGTTCACCGCTGCATCCAACTGGGGCTCGCGACCCGGGTCAACGGGGTTACGGGCGCCCTCGCCCCTGTGGCGCCTCCCACCGCCTCGCCCGGCCGGCGCCGCGCTGCGGCACCTGGTCCCGGGTGTACGAGGACGGTTGATCCGAGTTATCGTCCGAAGCAGATCAACGTGCATCGCTGGCGACTCCTCCATTCGGTGCTCCAGGAGGCGGCGCGACGGGGGATGTCCCATGACGACAAGTCTCGCCGCGATGAACCTCATGCAATACCGGGAGCGATATCCATACGACGGCGCAGCCCTCAGGAGCATGTCCGAGAGCGAGGCGGCGAGGCAGGCCGAGCGAATGAAGATATCGTCGGTCGGCGCCGCGGCCCTGGTGGCCGATCACCTGGAACAGCAGATGCTCGATTTCGAGCGCGAGCTGGTCAGGGATCTGGGCTCGTCGGCGGGACGGGATCTCTCAGACGTGGAGCTTCTCCACGTCCTCATTGACAGCCCCAATGCCAGCGCCGTGGAGCGCCGAGAGGCTGCTGCGAGCCGACTGATCACCGCGCTGAGCTGGTTCTGGACGGTCTACACGGTCTCTGCACTGGTTGGTACCGCGCTGTACAGCGCGAACCTCGATGTGTGGGTCGTGCCGCTGGTGTTGTCCCCGATCGCGACGCTCTCGGCGGCCTACCTGTGCGCCCTCTGGGCGTTGAACCCGATCGTCGGAAGCATTCGGCAGACCGAGTCTGACGCCCAGGCGCTCCGGAGCCGGCTCCTGGATCAGAAGCTGCGTCGGCTCCGGCTGGCGTCAGCCCTTCTCGTTCTGTCGGTCGTGCTCATCCTGGCGAGCGGAATCGTGGTGGCCACCTCTCCGGCATAGGCGGCGTCACGCTCGTCCGGAGGTCTGTTCGAAGGCAGCCAGATGGCGGACTCGCCACACGATCCCGAGTGCAGGGTCGTCCGTAGGACTGGCGTCGATCCGCTCCACGGTGAAGCCCTCACGCTCATAGAACGCACCCGCGCGCTCGTTGGCGACGAAATGTTCGACAGACAGCCGATCGGCGTCAGCGGGCAGCCGCGCGGTGATGGCGGCAAGCAACCGAGGGCCCAGTCCACGGCCGCGATGCTCGGGGTGGACGTAGAGCTTGTAGACGACATGGTCGGCACCTCTGCGGCCGCGCTGCCCGACGCCGAGCATCTGCCCGTCGGCCACGGCGACGACCACCAGCCCCTCGGCCACGGCTGCCCCGACGTGCGTCTCGTTCCACCACCTGCGGACCTGCTCATCCGCGGCCTCCGCGCCGATCAGCGGTGCGTAGTGGGGTCGGATGTGCGCCTCGCCGAACCGGCAGATGGCCGCGACGTCGGCGTGCTCAGCATCCCTCACGACAGGTTCGGCCCTCGACGTCATCTCGCTCCCTGGCTCCATGCACCCTCGGAGAGGATCAGCCAGACGCCCACCTGCCCGAGGGGAAGTCCCGAGAGGCGGTCGCGGATCAGATCGGCCCGCCGCTGTCTGTCCCGCACGCGGTGCTCGAACAGCTTGGTGCGGATGGGGCGAGTAGGAGCGCTAGTGTGGTCGCCTTGGAACCATCGGTCTGATGGGGACAGCATGCAGGACGACCAGGGCGCGGTGAAGCCGGGACCTGAACTGGCTGGCGGGAGGTTCGACCATGACCGGAGGATCGGGAGCGAAGGATGATCCACACCCGTTCACCGACGCGGCCCGAGCGCTCGGTATCGATGTCGACGATCCTCGCGCCTTGGCCTGGATGGAGGCGCACCTGCCCGAGTTCCGGCAGCAGGCATCCGGGCAGCGGCCCTTGTACTGGATCCTCGGGATCGGCTTCGTGGTTGGCCTGGCCGCTCAGATCGTCGGGTTCCTGCTCAAGACCTCGGTGACGACGGAGTTCCTGTTGCTGGTGGCCGACCTGCTGTATGCGCTCGGCTGGTCACTGTGGACCGGTGTCGTGGTGGTGTTCTTCGTCCAGATCTGGCCGGAGGCCAAACGGCGCCAGCTCGAGCGGTGGCTCGATGCCTACGAGGCAGCGCGGCGCGAGAAGGCCCGAGCCGGAAGCGACCGGGCGCCGGGGGACGACGCAGCGCCGACGGCGAGGTAGCGGCCGGGCTGAAGGCCTTGTCGGGTTCCTCTCCACCCTGATCCTCCTCTGTATGGAACTGACGGAGATGATTGACCTTTTGGGGTCTTCGAGCAGCAGATCCCGTCTGGGATGAACCGGCCGCCCGGTCAGCTCCCGGGCGCTGGGCGACCTCACCGCCTTCGACGAAATCACCCGCTAGAGATGATGTCGGATCCGGGCATGTCGGCGAGGCTTCCGTTGAGCCCAGACAAGCCGAGATGTGCAGACGAGGATGGTGTCAGCCGTGTCCGAGAATACGGGCCTGTCCGCCGACGAGCGTATCGAGCTGGAGCGGTTGCGGTCCGAGAACGCCGCCCTGCGCGCCCAGGGGCAGGCGGCCGGCCCACGGCCCCCCCGGCCCGGCGGGCGCCAGCGGTGGCGGAGCATCGTGGCGGTCCTGCTGATCGTGCTCGGCTGCGTGCTGGCACCGCTCGCCGGGGTGGCGGTGTGGGCCCGCAACCAGGTCACCAACACCGACCGGTATGTGGCCACGGTGACGCCGCTGGCCTCGGATCCCGCCATCCAGCAGGCTGTCACCGACCAGATCACCGCCCAGGTCTTCACCTACATCGACATCCAGGCGCTCACCACCCAGGTGGTGGACGCGCTGGCCGCCCGCGTGGAGGGCCGCGGGCTGCCCCCCCAGGCCGCGGTGGCGCTGCAGGGGTTGGCCGGCCCGGTCGCTAACGGCGTCCAGGGCTTTGTCCGCACCCAGGTCGAGCGGGTCGTCCAGAGCCAGGCGTTCGAGGACGCCTGGATCCAGGCCAACCGGGCGGCCCACGAGACGTTGGTCAAGGCTCTGACCGGCGAGGGTGGCGGGTCGGTGACGATCGAGAACGACACCGTCACCCTCAACCTGGGGCCGTTCATCCAGACGGTCAAGCAGCGGTTGGTCGCCCAGGGGTTCACCCTGGCCGAGCGGATCCCGCAAGTCGACAAGTCGTTCGTGCTGTTCCAGTCCGAGGACATCACCCGGGCCCGCAGCGCCTTCAACCTGCTCAACACCCTCGGGAACTGGCTCCCGGTGGTCGCGCTGGTGCTGTTGGCCATCGGGATCTACGTGGCCAAGGACCACCGCCGGGCGCTGGTCGGCGCCGCCCTTGGGGTGGCGGGCGGGATGGTGCTGCTGGGTCTGGCACTGGCGGTGTTCCGGACCATCTACCTGGATGCGGTGCCGGCCGCGGTGCTGCCCCATGACGCGGCTGCGGTGTTGTACGACACCATCGTGCGGTTCCTGCGCCTTGGGCTGCGCACCATCCTGGTCCTGGCCCTGGTGGTGGCGGCGGGGGCGTTCCTGTCTGGCCAGTCCGTGACCGCGGTGCGGACCCGCGAGGGCCTGGGCAACGCCATCGGCTGGCTGTCCGGGGGAGCAGAGCGGGCCGGGTTCTCGACAGGCCCGGTCGGGACCTGGGTCTACGCGAACAAGAAGGTCCTGCGCATCGGCGCCGTCGCCCTGGCCGCCCTGGCCCTGGTGTTCTGGGGCCGGCCTACCGGCAAGGTGGTGCTCGGCCTCACCCTGGCCTTGCTGGTGGTCCTGGCGCTGATCGAGTTCCTCGGCCGGCGGCCGGCCCAGGTGCCGGTCGACGCGGCGGCCAGCCAGCTGTGACACCAGCGGGCATCCGGGTCCGGGGTTGACGCCGGCGCTCTTCTAGCGATAGTGATGTCACCGGACAGTGAAGTGAGGTGCGTGTGCAGCCCGCCCTGTTCCGCCTGCCTGCCACCCCGGCCAGCACCGAGCTGGTCGCCAAGTACTTCCCCGCGATGCTGGGCCTGGCTCAGGGGTTGCTGGACGACCACGCAGCCGCCTGTTGCCGCATCCCGGAGGCCTGAGCTGCCCGCCACCAGCCCAGCCGGCCAGGCACCAGCCCACCGACCGCCCCTTGTCGAGGTGTTGGCCACCCCTGGCTGCCCCCACCGCGACGCCGCGATCGCGCTTGTCCAGCAGGCTTGCGCGGAGCTTGCCTGCAACGCTGAGGTCCGGGTGATCGACATCTGCGACCAGCAGGCCGCCGAACAGACTCGGTTCCTGGGATCGCCCACCATCCGCGTCGACGGCCGCGATATCGACCCAGACGCCCAGCAGGATGACGAATACCTCCATAGTCGTCGGCTGGATCGGGGCGAGCACAGCCTGCGCGGGCTGCCCGAGGCGCACTGGGTGCGCGAGGCGCTGCGCAGCGCCCAGGCGCGCCGCTACGACCTGGAGGTAGCGGGCTTGGCTGACGAGGTCGCCGCGTTCTTGGCGCAGGTGCCGGTGGCTGAGGGGCTCGGCGCCAAGCTGAGCCGCTTGCTGTTCGGCTTCCTGGAGGCCGACGTCCTGCCGCAGGCGAGGCGGGCGGCCGAGCTTGGCATCGACCCGACGCCGTTGTTGGAGGTCGTCACCGCGGTATTGCAGATCTACGCCGACGCGCTGAAGCGGCCCGACGGTAGCACGTGCTGACCATGCGAGACTGCAGGCTTATCGGTATTTGGTAGGGCATCGACCAGGCCGCCATCGGCCAGCGACCCGCCCGACCGTGCAACGACGACGGTGCTTGGGTGCGATAGCTACCGGTCGGTGGGTGTCGACCGGGAGAGCAGGCCGAGCTCGCGGGCGTGGGCGACCGCCTCGGCCCGGCTGGCGACCTCGAGCTTGCGGTAGATGGCCTGGACATGGCTCCTGATGGTGGCGACCGAGACGTAGAGTTCGCGGCCGATCTCTCGGGTCGACAGTCCGGTGGGGAGCAGCCGCACGACCGCCAACTCCCGCTCGGTGAGGGGCGCGGTCCCCTGGACCCGCCGACGGGGCCGCGAACCAAGCACTGCCTCGGTCTGCTCCAGCAGCGTGGGAAGCACGCCAGGATGCGTAGCCTGCTCGACCAGCTCACGGGCTCGCTCAACCAGGGCCCGACCGCCAGCCAGCTCGCCGCGACCGTGACGCACCAATGCCAGGGCCAGCAGCGCGAACGCCCGGTGCAGGCTCATGCTGTCGACCTCGAACAATTCCAGGGCCCGCTCTAGCTGCGCCTCGGCCTCGGCGAGCTCGCCCTGGTGTGCCAGCGTCCGGCCCAGGGCCAGGTAGACGATCCCGCACAGCGGCTCGAAGCTGAGCCCGTGGGCGTCGAGGACTGCCAGGGCGCGGCGGGCCAGCGAGGCGGCGGCGGGATCGTCCTGGTCGTCGGCGATCAGCGACAGCACGGCCAGCGCGGTGACCACGTCGTAGGGCTGCACGGCTGCCGGCACGCGAGCGATCAGCTCCTCCAGCCGCAGCCGGGCCTCAGCCGCGTGGCCGGACAGGTACAGGCCATGGCCGAGCGCCGCCTGCGCCGTCCAATGGGAGGGGGAGGGCTGGGGGCCGGCGAGCTCCAGCGCCCGGCGGGCCGCAGCCGTCGAGCGGCCCGCGTCGTCGAACACCATCGTGGCCCGGGCCATGGCGACACCGAAGGCCAGCGAGGGGATGCCGTCCGGCGGCGGCCCCGCATAGCTCGCGTCCTCGGCGGCGGCCAGCCAGTGTTCGGTCTGCTGCTTGGAGGCGCCACCGAACCCGCGGATCCAGGCAGCGATCAAGGCGACCGGGGGAGCGGCCGTGATCGCCTCCTCTGGCAGCCCGTCCAGCCGGCGGGCCACGGTCGCCGGCTGTCCCCGGAGCCAGTAGGTGAGCCAGTGCTGGGCGATCAGCGCGGCGGCGTCGGTGAGATCCCCGGCCGCGCTGGCGTGACCGATGGCCTCGTCGACGTTGCCGGCCTGCCGGTGCCAGGCCGCGGCCCGCCGGTGCAGCATCGGGACCAGCTCGGGGTCGCGGTGGGCCAACTCGAGGCGTAGCAGCTGCGCGAACAGCTGTTGGTAGCGGTACCACTGGCGCCGGTCATCCAGCGGCACTAGGAACAGATTCGACCGCTCCAGCTCGGCCAGCAGCTCGGTGGAGCCTTCGGTCTCCAATACGGCGTCGCACAACGGGCCCGACAGGCGCTCCAGGATCGAGGTCCGCAGCAGGAAGGTCCTGCTC
>Ga0307409_100001988_pt1 | contig 10485 bp, 9 predicted proteins | sample 322Ometagenome_2_FD_203888 | JGI IMG/M metagenome (GOLD analysis project Ga0307409, IMG submission 203888) | Maize rhizosphere microbial communities from greenhouse at UC Davis, California, United States - 322HYB-O-2 | ecosystem: Host-associated > Plants > Roots > Rhizosphere > Soil | place...
ACCTTCTACCGTGGGGCGGCGGCCGTCATGGCGGCCGATCTGGCCACGACTCCGGTGTCGGGCATCGTCGTGCAGGCCAACGGGGATGCCCACATCTCCAACTTCGGCGGATTTGCAGCTCCGGACCGCCGACTTGTCTTCGGCCCAAATGACTTCGACGAGACGCTGCCCGGACCGGGGAGTGGGACGTCAAGCGGATGGCGGCCAATGTCGAGATCGCGGGCCGCGACATTGGGCTTCCGGCCAAGCGCCGGAACCGGCTGGTGACCGCCTGCATGCAGGAGTACCGCGAGGGGATGGCGGGATTCGCCGCCGCGAGCCACCTCGACGTCTGGTATGACCGGTTGACCGCGAGTGAGCTGGTCGAGCGATTCGGCGGGAGGCTGGGCCAAAAGGACCGAATTGTGTTTTCAGAGCCGTTCGCCAAGGCCCGGCGGAAGACGAGCTTACGCGCGTTGACGAAGCTGACCGAGCGGGTTCACGGCGAGGTACGTTTCCGTAGCGTCCCGCCGCTGCTGGTCCCGCAGCGCAACGTTTCGAGGACGCTCACCCGCAGGATCAAAAGGAGTGAGCGGAGGAACTCAGCCGCGAGTATGCCGAGAGCGGCGTACGCGGACCAGAATGAGCTTGACCATCAGCAACTGGCGGAGGCAGCCGCCGCGGGTGAGGTCCCCACTGAGATCGGCATCTGAATGTGGCTGTACATCCACCGCTTGTTGTCCAGCCTCAGGGATCGGTTCCGGTGACAACAGGGCGATCCGGGTCACCGATCCAGTCGCTCCATGAGCCCGGATAGATTGCCGCCCTCACTCCCGCCGCGTCCAGGGCCAATAGGCCCTGCGCGGCAGTGACCCCCGAGCCGCAATAGAGCACGGCGCCCTCGATACCGCCTGCTGCGGCGTACTGTGCTGCGATCTCGGCTGGCGGCAGAAACCGGCCAGCGGCATCGAGGCTGGCCGTGGCGGGCAGATTGATCGCTCCCGGAATATGGCCGGCAACCGCATCGATTGGCTCCTTCTCACCCGAATACCGCTCAGGAGCCCGTACGTCGACCAGCATCGGAGCATCGGGCCTTCCCAGCGTGGAAGCGATCTGAGCCGCATTCAGTTGCGCGCGTTGGCCGGGACGGGCGACGAAGTCGCCCCGCGCTGGCGGCCGCTCGGAGCCCCCGGACACCGTTGGCAAGCCTGCGGCGATCCAGGCAGCCAGGCCACCATTAAGGACCCTGACCTTGTGATGGCCCGCGTCAGTCAGCAGCCACCATAGGCGCGAAGCAGCCTGGGAGGTCGCAGCGTCATAAGCCACGACCAAGGAGCCCTCGCGTACGCCGAGGTCTCGCATCGCCTCCTCGAAAACGGCAACCGGTGGGAGCGGGTGGCGGCCACCGGCGCCTGGCGGCGCCGATAGGCGTGTCTCCAGATCCACCCACACCGCGCCTGGAATGTGGCACGCCTCGAAGTCCGACTTGCCAGGCGGTCCGCCAAGAGTCCAGCGCACATCGGCGACGATTGGCGGCTGGTCCGATCCGAGCAACTCGGCCAGCTCGGCCGGAGAGAACAGCACAGACTCAGGGCTCATCGTCGGCTGCTCCAAACTCTCCAAGTGGAAGCGGTTCTGAGAAGCTAGCCCGTGCCACCGCTCGCGTCACCCGGCGACGGTGATGCCGGCGGCACAGCACTTCGTAGGCGATCTCCTGCACCATGTCACCGCCTGCTCCATCAGGAACTGGGAGCGTGTCGCCGACGACGACCTGATCACCCACTAGCACCATCTCACCGTTCACCGTGCGAGCGTTGTGAGTCGCCCGCTCGCCGCACCAGCAGAGAGCCCGTACCGGAAGAATCTCGATGCAGTCACACAGCTCAACTAGCCGCCGAGAGCCGGCAAACAGCCGAGTCTGGAAGTCGGTGAGCAAGCCGATAGCAAAGACGTCGATCTGCAGCTCGTCGACGATACGGGCCAACTGATCAATCTGGTCAGCTAAGTAGAACTGTGTCTCATCGCACACCAAGTAGTCGATCCGTTGCCCGCCGGTCAGCTGGGCGACGACATAGTCCCAGAAATCGAATTCCCAGGTGACCTCGATTGCCGGCCGAGCCAGGCCGAGGCGTGAAGAGATCGTCGATTTCCCAGCGCGATCATGACTGGTGAACAGCCGACCCTTTCGTCCGGCGGCTGATTGGGTGTATTCCAACTGCAATGCCAAGGTCGACTTGCCACTGTCCATCGGCCCGGTGAAGTAGCTCAGCTCAGCCATGCTGTGCTCAGGCCACGATGAGCGGCACCAGCATCTCGGCTGGCGTCAGCGATCCATGCATGCCGATCAGGGTGAACTCGCGTGGGAATGCCCTCGTCATGACCGCCCAATCTCCACGAAGCGCGACCAACACATGTCCCCAGCGGTCTCGGAGTTGATCATCCGTGGCGGCGAACCAGCCTTCGTCGATCGCTTCGTCTCGAGTCCGTACCCAAGCCAGCTCTGCAAGCCGCGCCCGCCATCTGTCCGCTACTCGATCGGACGGCTCATGATCAACATAGAGCTGACGGAAACGGCCCTCGCCGGCAATCGCCGAGACGCCAGCCACCAGGGCTGGATCATCCTCGGCCACGATTCGCTGATCGGCCGGGATGTCGATCATGCCGTGGTCACCAGTGATGATCACTGTCACCTCGGGAGGCAGCGCAGCGCGCAGTCGCTCGCACATGGCGTCGATTCGAGCCAGTTGTTCGAGCCAGGTGGCCGACTGACAACCGTGCACATGCCCGCAATGATCAAGTTCTCGCTCGTAGGCGTACACCACACTGCGATGACCGCGTAATGCAGCCTCAGCGATCAACGCGATTCGCAGGTCCTCGGCACTGTCGTCGGCGAACGGAACGAAGGCCGCACCACGCAGAGCAGCTTCGGTAAGCCCGGTGCCACGAAATCGTGATAAGGCAACCGTGGTTACCGCGATACCGGTTTCGGCAGCGCGCTCGAAGAAAGTGGGTTTGGATTGATACACCGTCGGTACCGGGTCGGTTTCCCATGTCAAAGCGTTCAAGATCGCCCCGGTCGCCGGTACCCGAGAGGTGTAACCGACCAGCCCGTGCTGGCCAGGCGGCAGACCCGTGCCCAGACTCGCCAGGCTCGTCACGGTGGTACTCGGTACCGCAGACGTAATCGGCTGCGCACCGCCGAGCAACGAGGCAAGGTACGGCGCTTCCCGTACGGCGCGGCGGAGCAGGTTCCAGCCGAGTCCGTCGATCAGGACGACGACATAACGCGCTGATTGTGGCAGCCGGAAGGCATCCTCGGCGAAACCTGACACTCCTAAATGCGCACCGATGCTCGGCAGCAGCTCACCCAACGTTGTGGACTGGTACGCCGGAATGACCATCCCGGGCAGTGACTGGCTCGCCGACTGTGGTGGCGATGAGCTCCCCATCAAGGGTGAGCTCATACTGCCGCCGCTCGCTGTAGCGAGCTGGCAAACCGCACCAGGCGGATGACGCGATCAGGGCCGTCAGCTGCCGCGCTCATCCGGACAGTGAGGTCGTCACCGACGAGAGTTCCGGTGTATCCGTGGTCAGCCTCACACTGCGGATCAGTGCATGTCGCCAGCTCAAGGTCGATGCGGCGTACCGCTCCCCAACCCACCGTCAGCCAGGTTTCGAAGACATCGTCCGAGCCCGCCTGGTAAGCCTCCGGCTGGTTAACGACACGCGTCAGCGCAACCGTGTTGATCTTGTTCAGCGCCACCGACTCGGTCGAGGAGGCTGCGTAGATGCCAGGCGTCGGCGGCTCGGCAGGCTGATCATCGGTATGTCCGATCACCAGCCGGCTCGGGGTCAGCGCAAGCACGGTGACGTGGCGATGAATCTCGTCACGGTTGAAGGTCGGCTCATGGTGCACCACGAAATCCACCAGCTCCTCGTCGCCAAGGGCGAGCATGATCGCGTCCTCGACGAACTCGGGGAAGTATCCGCAGGCATCAATTTCCGCGCGCAGATCTTTCCTGGTGGAGCCAATCCTCATGTCGATCATCCTGCCACGCAGCACCGAGAACTGCGCTCACCAGCGACTGTTTGCATCGGGACCCGCAGATCAACCGCTAGAGGACCCGAGCCAACGGATCACGTTGATCTGCCGTAGGCGCGATGAACACCCGAGCACCGAGGACCGCGATGGAGTTGACTGAGACCACACAGGGCCGGAGCATCACCGACGCCAACTGCGGAATTGCGTCAGATAGTTGTGCCACCCGATGTAGCAAGTCCTCGATTCCTGCAATATCGACTCCCGGTGCTCCGTGACGTCCGAACAGCGTCGGGGCGGCCTTGAGGTCCCGAACCATCTCCGCAGCATCGACTGTTGTCAAGGGCGGCACCCGGTAGACGACGTCGCCGAGCAGCTCGCTCGGGATCCCGTCCAGGCCGAGCGAGATGATCGGGCCGAAAGCGGCGTCCTCGCGACCGGTGATGATCAGTGCCACGCCGGGCGGAGCCATCGCCTGGACAACGGGTTTGGCGACTGAGAGGTCATCGCCGTCAGAGAGTCCGATCTCGGCCACCAACTGCTGCAGATCCTTCCACGCGTCGGTCATCTCGGCCGGGGCGTCGATATTGCGATGCACGCTGGCCAAATCAGGCCGACCTCGGACAGCCGCGGAGGTCGCCTTCAGTACCACATTCCAACCCAGCTGCTCCCCCGCATCGATCGCATCTTTCAAAGTGGAGACGGCGAACTGCGGCACGAGGTTGATGCCGTACGTCCCAAGCAGCTCAGCGGTCTCGGCGTCGGGCAGCTCCCGTCCCCCAGGTTGCTCGGCCAGTGTGCGATTGACTATTCGTCTGGCCGCTTGGGTGTCGACCTCCAGCATCGGCACCGCGCCGGCGTCGCGATTCCGCCACTCGGCGTAGCCGGTGATGGCTGCTAGCGCCTGGATGGCATCCACCGAGCCGTCAAACTTCGGCAGCTGTCCTGGAGTGTCCGGCTCGCCACTGCTCATTAGGGGTGGGTGGAAATCAAGAAACGCCCCAACCAGCGGCTTGGTGGCTTCGGCCGCAACATTCTCCAGGGCGAGAATGACATCCTCTGTGCCCGGCTCGAACGCATTGACCGCTGCGCACACCACAGAGTCGTAACGCCGATCTGCCAATGCCTCTCGCGCAGCCGTGGCAAAGGTAGCTGCGTCCGCGTCCGGCTCGAGCAGCTCCGGCTGTGGATCGCGGAGCAGCCCGACCGACTCCATCTTCTGCATCAACTGCTGTGCAAGCGTCAGAGAATTCGTCACGATCCGAACCCTGGGGCCGGAGGGTAACGGCTGCCGCGCTGCGATCTTGGCGATGTCGATCATGTCGCCGCGGCGGTGCACCACCATCACGCCGGCCTGCCGGAAAAGGGCATCGACCGCCTCCTCAGGAGCATGGCCCAGCCCCCCTCGTACGCCAGCATGATCGGCGCGCTGCGTGCGCCCTGGTGCGAACACGACCACCGGCTTCTTGCTGGCCAGGTGCCGAGTGATCCGCGAGAACTTCCGCGGGTTGCCGATCGAATCGAGCGTCAGCAGACAAACGCGGGTGGATTCGTCGTCTTCCCAGTACTGCATCACGTCGTTGGCCGTGACGTCGGCATAATCGCCGGTGCTGATGAAGGACGAGAGTCCCAGGTCGTTCCGATTGGCGTGGTTGAGAAGGGCAACCCCGACAGCCGCCGACTGGCAGAACATCCCCACTCCCCCAGTCCGCGGCATCGGCCCAGGTGTGGCATTGAGCTGGACAGTCGGACTTGTGTTGATCACCCCCAATGCGTCGGGGCCAAGTGCCCGCACGCCGTACGCCCGAGCCAGGTTGATGATCTGGAGATTGGCGCCGGGGGCGTAGCTAGTCCCGGTCAAGACAACGATGCCGTGGGCACCCTTGTGCGCGGCCTCGATGACAACGGTGCCGAGCTGGCTGGTTGGCACCGACAGGATCGCTAGATCAAGACGACCGGCTAGGTCGCCGATTGACCCAGCATTGCTGACGCCCGGCACCGCGCCACCATCGCTGCTCACCGCCATGACCTCGCCGCGAAAGCCGCCGCGCAACACGGAGTTGATCAAGTCTTGGATTCGATCACCCTCTCCGTACAGGACGATCCGTTCCGGAGTAAGCAATCGGTGCATCGAGACGCTTTCCGCACGATGTTCCCGGCGTTCCATAACGCCGACCGAGGTATCGGTGGGCAAGATCGGAAACTCGACCCCGAGCACGCCATCCTCGATTCCCTTGGTGACTCGGTAGCCGGCATCAGCGAACACTTTGGCCATCCGCCGGTTCTCCGGCAGCACTTCGGCGACGAATCGCCTGATGCCGCGTTCGCGTGCCGCCTGAGCCAGATGCTCCAGCAGCAGCTGGGCAATGCCGCGTCCCTGATGGGCGTCCTCGATCAGGAAGGCCACCTCAGCATGATCATCTTCGACTCGGTCATAGCGGCCGACCGCGATCATCTCATCGCCGAGGGTGAGGATGAACGCCACCCGATCCACGTAATCGACCTCAGTGAATCGCTTGACATCGCGATCACTCAGCCGCGGATAAGGGGCGAAGAAGCGGAAGTACTTCGACTGCGGCGAGACTCGATCGTAAAAAGCGACGAGCCGCTCCGCATCGGACGGCCGGATGGGACGCAGGTGGGCCACACCGCCGTCCGCAAGCAGCACATCAGCTTCCCACTCCCGTGGGTATCCGGGCGGGTCGGAATCAATATTCCCCGGAGCCTGGCTCACGGACACGGCCAAAAGCCTATCGGGCGCGAACGTCGGGTAGCGCGCGCCGACGACTGGAAGAGCGATGAGCGAGCACCTCGCTCACCAGATTGATCTCGGTGCCCATGTGTTCGCGAACCGTGACGACATCGTCGGCTTTCTGGCGCGCTGCGCGAGCGCCCTGAGGGACTAGTGGTTGAGATTGCACTGAGGTTTCGAGGGCGGCACAGAAGCAGGCGATATTCAGCGAGAGGCGCTGGGGAATAGTGTCAGCCCATGGCCGACTTCGTCGCTGCAATCGACCAGGGTACGACGAGCACTCGCTGCATGATCTTCGATCACGCCGGCCGCGAAGTAGCGAAAAACCAACTTGAGCACGAGCAGATTATGCCCAAGGCGGGATGGGTGGAGCACGATGCACAGGAGATCTGGCAGCGCACCCAAGAGGTCGTTCAACAAGCCCTAGCACAGCGCGGCCTGACGGCCGCTGATCTTGCCGGCCTCGGCATCACCAATCAGCGTGAAACCACACTGGTATGGAATCCGACTACTGGTGAGCCGTACGGCAACGCCATCGTCTGGCAGGACACCCGCACGGACACGATCGCCGCTGCACTGGACCGCGACGGCCGGGGCGAAGTGATCAGGCACCGGGCCGGCCTACCTCCAGCTACCTACTTCTCCGGCGGCAAACTGCAGTGGATCTTGGAAAACGTCGACGGCATACGCGAGGCCGCCGAACGTGGAGAAGCCATCTTCGGCACCACCGACAGTTGGCTGTTGTGGAACCTCACCGGAGGCGTTGAAGGCGGACAGCACATCACCGACGTCACCAATGCCAGCCGCACCATGTTGATGGATCTTGAGACCCTTGACTGGGACCCGGAGTTGCTGAGCTTCTTCGGCATTCCCCAGCCGATGCTGCCGACCATCGTGCCGTCATCCCACTCGACCGCGTACCAGCGGACTCGGGCAGACGGGCCCTTCGGGGGCGAAGTCACCATCGGCGGTGACCTCGGAGACCAGCAGGCAGCCATGGTCGGACAGGTTTGCCTCAGCGAAGGCGAAGCCAAGAACACCTATGGCACCGGCAACTTCTTGCTGCTCAATACCGGCGAGAAGCTGTGCCGCTCAGCCAATGGCCTCCTTACCACCGTCTGCTTCCAGTTCGGTGAGGCTGCGCCGGTCTACGCACTCGAGGGTTCCATCGCCGTCACCGGTTCCGCCGTGCAGTGGCTGCGAGACCAGCTCAAGATCATTAACAACGCAGCGGAAATCGAGACGCTGGCGAGCCAGGTGGACAGCGCCGCACATGTCTATTTCGTCCCTGCCTTTTCCGGGCTCTTTGCGCCCTACTGGCGCTCTGATGCCCGCGGCGTCATCGTCGGCCTGTCGCGCTTCCATACCCGGGAACACATTGCCCGGGCAACACTGGAAGCAATCTGCTACCAGAGTCGCGACGTCGTCGAGGCCATGGAAAAGGATGCTGGCGTCCAGCTCGATAAGCTGAAAGTGGACGGCGGCGTCACTGCGAACAAGCTGTGCATGCAGATCCAGGCCGACACGCTCGGGGTCGATGTCAGCAAGCCCGTCGTACCGGAGACAACAGCGCTCGGCGCCGCGTACGCAGCGGGGCTCGCGACAGGGTTTTGGTCTTCGCCTTCCGAGCTTCGGGAGAACTGGCTGGAAGACCGACGCTGGACCCCGCAGATCAGCGAGGAGGAGCGAGCGGCCGGGTATGAGGGCTGGAAGAAGGCTGTGACACGAACGCTGGATTGGGTTCAGGTCGAATGAGGTATCCCAAAGACCACGACAAGGGTGACGACAAGAGGAGTGGTGCAGATGGCAACGACGACTCAACCCAGGACCAGGGAACGCATCGCGCCGGATCCTGACCGCAATCTCGCGCTTGAGTTGGTGAGGGCTACCGAGGCGGCCGCGATCAACTGCTCGCGGTACATGGGGCTTGGGGACAAGAACCAGGTGGATGGCGCTGCGGTTGACGCCATGCGCCCGGTGCTCGGAACCGTCCGGATGAACGGCATCGTGGTGATCGGTGAGGGTGAGAAAGACGAAGCCCCGATGCTGTATAACGGCGAGCGGGTCGGGGACGGCTCGGGGCCTGAGTGGGACATTGCTGTCGATCCTGTCGACGGAACCACGCTGACCGCCAAGAGCCTGCCGGACGCCGTTAGCATCATCGGCGTCTCCTCCCGCGGCACCATGTTCTCCCCTGGCCCTGCGGTGTACATGCAGAAACTGGTGGTACCCGGATATGCAGCGGCCGACGTTGATCTTGACGCGCCCGTTGCCGACAACCTTGCCAAGATCGCCGAGGCGACCGACCGCACGGTCTCCGACCTCACGGTCTGCGTCCTCGATCGGCCACGACATGCTGATCTTGTGGCGGCAATCCGCTCCGCAGGTGCCAGGATCAGGTTCCTGCTCGACGGCGATGTGGCCGGTTCGATCATGGCCGTCACTCCATCGACGGGAGTCGATCTGCTCGTTGGCGTCGGTGGCACTCCCGAAGGTGTCCTTGCCGCGTGCGCGCTTCGCTGCCTCGGTGGAGAAATATTCGGGCGGCTCATCGCGCGCAATGACAGTGAGCGCGCGGCTATCTTGGACGCGGGTTACGACCTTGATCGCACGCTGACCACCACGGACCTGGTCTCTGGCGACAATGTCTTCTTTGCCGCTACAGGCGTCACAGATGGCTCATTGCTTCGGGGAGTGCGATTCGAGAGCCACCGAATCATCACACAGTCATTGTCAATGCGATCCCGCTCCGGCACCATCCGGCTGATCGAGGGTCGCCATGACCCCGAACGGTCATTCCTGGTCAATCCCTGACGGCTCGGATGTTCTCCACCACATCTCCGATCGGCCCCGCGGCCCGGGCAGCGGCGCTCGACCGGCTAGCAAGCGAAGACCAAGACATCCTTGTCATCGGCGCCGGCGTCACTGGTTGCGGTTGCGCACTCGACGCCGTCACACGTGGACTGCGCGTCGGCTTAGTGGAAGCCCGTGACTTCGCGGCTGGCACGTCGAGCCGATCGAGCAAGTTGTTCCACGGTGGGCTGCGCTACCTCGAGCAGCTGAACTTCGCCTTGGTTTTCGAAGCCCTCAAGGAGCGCTCGCTGGCACTCAACAAGCTGGCTCCGCATCTGGCTAAACCCGTGCCGTTCCTCTACCCGCTGATGCGACCGGTGGCCGACCGCGGTTACGCGGGTCTAGGCATCGGCGTCTACGACCTGATGGGCGCCGGCCGCGGAGTGCCGCATCACATGCGCCACCTGAGCCGCAAACGCACCTTCGAGAGTTTTCCGTCTGCGAATCGGCAGAGTGTGGTGGGTTCGATCAAGTTTTACGAAGGCATGGTCGATGACGCGCGGCACACCATGATGATCGGCCGTACTGCCGCCCATTACGGCGCGGCCGTTGCGACCAGCACCCGGGTGGTCGGTTTTCTGCGGGAGGCTGACCGAGTCGCTGGTGTTGAGGTTCGTGATCTTGAGTCGGGACGGACCTTCACCATCCGCGCTAAGCAGACCATCAATGCCGCCGGGGTGTGGATCGACGAACTGCAACAGATGCTTGGCGGACGGGGGCAGTTTCAGGTCCGCGCATCCAAAGGCATCCATCTCGTCGTACCGCGCAACCGCATCAACTCCATGACGGGGTTGATCACGCGCACCGAGAAGAGCCTGCTGTTCATCATTCCGTGGGGCAGCCACTGGATCATTGGCACTAC
>Ga0307409_100001989_pt1 | contig 10483 bp, 9 predicted proteins | sample 322Ometagenome_2_FD_203888 | JGI IMG/M metagenome (GOLD analysis project Ga0307409, IMG submission 203888) | Maize rhizosphere microbial communities from greenhouse at UC Davis, California, United States - 322HYB-O-2 | ecosystem: Host-associated > Plants > Roots > Rhizosphere > Soil | place...
TCCCGAAGGCGTTGAAACCTGTTGCGGACGGTGGGTTTTCGATATGCCAGACCAGGAGCGCTGACTCGCCGGGTTTGAGCGTCGCCGGCTGCGCGTCGAACGTGAGGATCCGTGTCGCAGGAGCCGGTGTACCGCGGCCGCGTCCAGCCGCTGGCGGTGCCTGCCCGGCAGGGGCCTGAGCCGCCGTGGGAATGACCGCGCCCCACCCGAGCAGCAGGACGCCAAGCGAAGCAGTGAGCGTCTTCACGGTCGCCAATTGTATCGCTCACGGAAACCGATCGGGTGCGGCGTGGCTCGCATTACAATCCACCCGTCATTCCGCCTCTTCTGGAGATCGACACATGTCTATATCAATCCGCCCTCTCGCCGTTGCCTGCTTGGGCCTCCTTGGGCCGTGGGCCCTAGCCCTTGGGCCTGCTCTTCTCGCCCAGCAGGAAGTGCCCATGCGCGGCAACACACCCGTCGCACCGCAGGGCATCAAGATTCCGCCGCTGCCAGACACGCCGGTTCGCTACGAAACGGGGGAGGGACAGAACATCCGCGTGTCGGTCTACGCGCGCGGATTCCGCAACCCGTGGAGCATGGCGTTCGTGTCGTCCGACACGATACTCGTCGCCGAGCGCGGCGGTGCCATCAGAGTCGTGCGCAACGGCGTCGTCGATCCGCAACCGGTCGCCGGCGCACCCGAAGCGATCGGCGCTGGTCTGTCAGGGACGGACCTGGCGCTGCATCCCGACTTCGAGCGCAATCGCCTCGTCTACATTGGCTACACGAAACCGCTCGGGCCCGCCGCGCCTGCTGCTGGACGCGGCGCAGCCCCCGCCGCGGGTCAAGGCGCTGCACCCGCCGCGGGTCAAGGCGCGGCTCCGGCGGATGGACGAGGTGGCCGTGGCGGCGGGCAGCGGACGACCGTGGCCGTGGCGCGTGCAGTCTGGGACGGCAAGCGGTTCACCGACACCAAGGACATCTTCGTAGGCGAGGGCGGCAGCGGCGGCCCGATCGTGTTCGGCGGCGATGGCATGCTGTATGTCGCCCATGGTGGCGGCGATACCCAGTCGCCCAAAACGCTCGGCGGGAAGATTCTGCGACTGACCGACGAGGGCAAGGTGCCGCCGGACAATCCGTTTGTCGGCCGCGCGGATGCCAGGCCCGAGATCTTCACGATGGGCCATCGCACATTCCTGCGAATGGCCAAGCATCCGATCACCGGCGCTATCTGGCAGATCGAGAACGGACCGAATGGCGGTGACGAGGTCAACATCCTTGCGCCCGGTGCCAACTACGGCTGGCCGCTGATCAGCCTCGGGCGAACTTACGGCGGGCCATGGCAGGGGCCGTTCACGAAGGAAGGGTTCCGTGACCCGGTCGTCTACTGGATGCCCGCCATTGCCGTGTCGAGCATCGAGTTCTACACCGGGGACCAGCTTCCGAAATGGAAAGGCGACGTCTTCGTCAGCGGCATGCGGTATGGAGAGATTCCAGGAACCGGACGTCTCGATCGAATCCTGATCAACAAGAATCTCGAGGAGCTGCGGCGGGAAACGTTGCTCGGCGATCTGCGTCGGAGAATTCGCGCGGTGAAGCAGGGGCGCGACGGCTTCCTCTACCTGCTCACCGACGAAGCAGAAGGTGTGATGCTCAGGATCGAGCCCGCGGAATAGGGATACGGAAGGAGGCGGGAGATGAGCATGCGATTGTCCATTCTGTTGCTGGCGGCGCTTGTATCTGTCGCCACGGCTCAGGCGCCGGTGCCGTCCGACATCAATCCGGTGACGTGGTCGCGTCTGCCTCCGGTAACGGCGGCAGATCTGGACGAAGAAGGGCGGAAACTTCTGGCCTCGCGGCCGGAGCCGAAACCCGGGCCGGGGCCGACACACATCACCAGCTACAGTCCGCGGGAGCGTTCGCTCGGCGTTCCGACCGGCGAAGGAAGTCCGGTCGGGGCGCGCTTCTTCCAACTGGCGGTCCTGATCGTCGCGCGGGAGATCAACCAGCAGTACGAATGGACGGCGCACGAACCGGCTGGTCTCAGACAGGGACTCGAACAGTCGGTCATCGACGTCGTCAAGCACCGGCGAAGCGTCGCCGGCCTGTCCGAGAAGGATGCGGCGTTTATCACCTTCGGACGGACGCTGCTGCGCGAGCATCGCGTCAGCAGCGCGGTCTGGGCGGAGATGGTGCGCCTCTTCGGCCGCCAGCAGACGGTGCAGCTGATGACGATCATGGGTGACTACCTGAGGGTCGGCATCATGCTGAACGCCGTCGATCAGCGCTTGCCGCCCGGCCGCGAGGCGCTGCTGCCGCTGGACAAATAACCGAACAGGCGGCGGGCCAGCGTCAAAGTGGTCGATGCATCCGCGCGGCAAGGCGCTCGTGCTCGCGATCTTCGCGGTTGCCGCGGTGCTCCTGTGGGAGGCCCGCGGCGACGGCCCGGATTTCGGTCATTACTTCGAGTGGGGCCGCGCGGCTGTCACCGCAGACATCTTCGAACTCCACGGCGATGTTCTCTCCCCAGCCGGGGTGCCGTTCAGTCAATGGTCTGCGGCGCCCGGGATGCTGTTCGCCGCGACGTACTACGCCGCCGGCGAGCAGATCGAGTTCAGGACGGCCGCATACCTGACCGGATGGGCGGCAGCCCTGCTGTTCTGGATGTCCGCCGTCGCGGCATTGCGAGTCGTCGCGCGCGGCAGTCCCGGGCTCGCCGCCTTCGGAGCAGGTGTCCTGTTCGTCGGCACGCACGCCGGACTCTACTCGCACACCTATTCCACTGAATTGCTGGCCAGTTCGCTGATCGCCGCCGCCTGGGCGATCGCGTTGTCGCAGACGGGCGGCGGAATACTCGCCTCCGCGGCAGTGGCCGCATGTGCCGGGCTACTGCTCTTCGTGCGGCCGTACCTCGTGCTCTATGCTGCCGCACCGCTGTGGCTCGTTGTTTCCCGCCCATCAGGGTCCGGGCGTGACGCATCGACCCGCCGGTTCATGACGCTGCTCGCCGCCGCGATACCACTCGGTCTGGCGGCGCTCGAGGCGGGCGCAGTGAATCGCTGGATGACGGGTTCGCCCCTCCACCCGGCGTACCTCTACGGTGGATTCGGATTCCACTCGGTCGATCTTCTCCATCCCCAGCCGGGTGCGATCCTGACGCACCCGTGGCGTGGATTGCTCGCGTACCACCCGCTGTACGGAATCGCGTTCGTCGGACTCCTGATTCGGGCGTCGCGCGGCGGACCCTGGCGCCTGTTATGGGTGGCTACCGTCGTCGCGGCGCTGATCCATCTGTGGATCCAGTCGGCGTGGCACATCTGGTGGTTGGGCGGATCGTTCGGCATGCGCGGGCTGGCACCAGCCGCATTGCCGCTGGTGCTCGCGCTTGTGACGACAATCGGCCAGGAGATGGACGACAGACCGCGGCGGGCGATCTGGTGGGTGCGCGCGAGCCTGATTGCCAGCGTATGGTCCTTCGCGCTCCTGCTGCAGGGGTCCAGTGACCATCTGACGTGGTCGGCGCTTCTCGCCGCACAGTTACCGGCAGCGGTTGCGACGGGCGCTCTCGTTCTGCTGTGGATGCTCCTCGCGGTCAGTCGACGTCGCTGGAGAGTGCCGGATATGCGTAGCGAGGTCGCCTGCGCCGGAGTCGTTGTCCTTGCCGCCAGCATCGGCTACCTGATCGCGAGGACGAACGCTCGTGCCAGCGTGCCCCTTTTGTTCACGGCGGCGGTCGCGGCAGTCGGCGTGTTCTATCTGTCGCGGGTGCAGCGGCTGAAACGCTCCGCGTTGTCGGTTGCATGTGCCGCGGCAGTCGTGCTTTTTGCGGCGCAGGCATTGATCTTTGGGCGCCTGGCAGTGCGAACCGAGCGTTACATCGCGTCGGGGGACCGGCCATTGCGTCAGTTTCAGTCGGTTGGAGCCGTGCCGATTGGCGACCTGCGGCAGAACTACGCCGAATATATGGGCATCGCGGGCTTCGATGATCGAAAACGGAAGCTCCGCGCCTATCTGAACTGGCTGGAGATCGACGCGGCAAAAATGACACCGGCTGACCGCGATCTGGCTGAACGCGTATTGCGCGCGATAACTGCCGATCCGGTCGCCGGGGCGATGTTCGTTCGTGTGACGGCCAGCAATCGCGTCGTCCACCTGGCCAGCAGCGATTCGAACGCTGAGCAGAGGGACCGTATCGTCGAAGTCGTCGGACGTGTTCCAGGCGCTGCCGGCGTCGAGGCCGACATGAAATGACCGGCATCGCACGGCCCCGCCGGCTGACGACGTTCGTCAACCCCTCGGCGAGAAGAACTTCCTCCGTCCGCTAACGTCAGAACAGATCACGAAGCTGCGACGTAACATACGAATCGTCAACTGCTCGAACTGCGTCGCGGCTGAAGACGTGAGGTGTGCCGAATGGGTCTGATGGATTTCATCAAGGGCGAGCTGCTCGAGATTGTCGAGTGGACCGATGATTCTCGCGACACGCTCTGCTGGCGTTTCCCCGACGAGGACAAGGCCATCAAGCGGGGCGCCCAGCTGATCGTCCGGGAATCGCAGGTCGCCCAGTTCGTCTACCTCGGCGAGTTCGGCGATACCTTCGGCCCGGGACTGCACCGGCTGGTCACCGACAACATCCCGGTGCTGACTCGGCTCAAATCGTGGCCCTACGGATTCGAGTCGCCCTTCAAGGCCGATGTCTACTTCGTCGTCACGCGTCTGTTTACCGGCAATAAGTGGGGGACGTCCAACCCGGTAATGCTGCGCGACAACGACTTCGGTGTCGTCCGCGTGCGCGCCTTCGGTACCTACGATTTCAGGATCGTGGACGCAAAGGCCTTCCTTCGGGAGGTGGCCGGGTCGGACCACAATTTCCGCCTGGACGAGTTCAGCGAGACGATGCGCTCGCGCATCGTCAGCATCTTCACCGATGCGCTCGCGTCGGCGAAGGTGCCGGTGCTCGATGTGGCATCGCGTTATACGGAGCTTGGCGATGCACTCCTCCCCCTGATCAATCCTGCTGTGCAGTCGAAATACGGTCTCGAAATCACCAGCTTCATCGTCGAGAACGTGTCGGTGCCACCGGAAGTCGAACAGGCGGTCGACAAGCGGTCGAGCATGTCGGCAATCGGCAATCTCAACGACTTCGTGAAGTACCAGATGGGGAAGGGCTTCGAAGCCGGCGGCGCTGCGGGTGCGGCAGGCACGGCCGCCGAACTGGCCGTCGGTTTTGGCCTCGCACAGCAGATGATGCGCGACGGTTTCGCCGGCGGGGCCGCGACGCCGACGGCAACGCCGGCACTGCCGGAGCTCCTGAGCGCGGCCGAGGCCGCGCAGGCGCTTGGCGTATCGGAGGCCGACGTACTCACGGTACTCGAGTCCGGCGAGCTCAAAGGCAGGAAGATCGGAACGACCTGGCGCATTCCGCGCGCCGCCCTCACCAGTTATATGGCGCCGTAGCGCGTTGGACGCCACTACCACGCCGCAACTGACACTCGAGAAGCACGAGTGCCCAGCCTGCGGGGCGCAGGCCGAGTGGAATCCGACAACGCAGAAGCTGGCGTGTCCTTTCTGCGGGACCGAGTCTCCGTACCGGATCGACCGCGAGACAGGCAAGGTCGTCGAGCTCGACCTTGTCTCGGCGCTGCGCGCCCTCCCTGACGACGCTCGTGGGTGGCACGACGAGCGTCGCAGCGTGCAGTGCCAGTCGTGCCGCGCCGTGATGGTCTTCGAGGCCGCCCGCGTCGGGCAGAACTGCGAATTCTGCGGATCGCCCGCGCTGGTGGATTACGCGGAGATCAAGGCGCCGATCCGGCCGCAGGGAGTGCTGCCCTTCCGGGTGGACGTTCACCGCGTCCGCGATGACATCCGCCGCTGGTGGCGCAGCAAGTGGTTCGCGCCCGGCACGCTCGCCGGCAAATCGCTGGTGGACACGGTTCGGAGCCTCTACATCCCGTACTGGACATTCGACGCGAAAGTGCATTGCCCGTGGACTGCGGACGCCGGCTACTACTACTACGTTCCCGTGACGCGGATCGTGAAAGGCAAGCCGACCGTGCACATGGAGCGGCGCGTACGGTGGGAGCCGGCGTCCGGCGTGGTCGACACGTTTTTCGACGACCAGGCGGTGCCCGGTACGCAGGGGCTGTCGCTCGATCTCTTACACGGCATCGAACCGTTCCCGACGCCGGAAGTGGTGCCGTACGACCGCGCCTTTCTCTCCGGCCACATCGTCGAGCACTATCGGGTGGTGCTGCTCGAGGCCGCGCAGCGCGCCGAGGAGCAGATGTACGCGCGGCTGCAGCAGCTCTGCGCGGAGCAGGTGCCTGGAGACACCCAGCGCAACCTCCAGATCCAGCCCGATTACTCGCACCGCACCTTCAAGCACGTTCTCGTGCCGGTGTGGGTGTTGTCGTACAACCATGGCAGCCGGGCGTTCCAAGTTCTGGTCAATGGATATACCGGGGCAATCGCCGGCCAGTACCCGAAGAGCGTCTGGAAGATTCTCCTGCTCGTCGCGGCGGTGGTGCTGGTGGCCGTCCTCTTTGGGCTGGTCAGCGACCGGTGAGGTCGGACGGATTGCCGTATTTAACAAAAACCTAACGATTTACGCCACCACGCACCTTGCGGCTCGAGTGCCCTAATTGCTAACATCCGCGGCTAATCACGCATAGGAGCAACAATGCGCAAAGCAATCGGTCTGGTCCTTCTTCTCGGACTCGTGCTGGCCGGCGTCTCGCTGCAGGCTCATCACGCCGTGGCGGGCATTTACGACCTGAACAAAGAGATCGTCCTCGACGGCAAGCTCAAGAAGCTGAACTTCGTCAATCCCCACGCGAGCATCGTGCTCACGGTCGCGGATAAAAAAGTGAAGGGCAAGCTTGTGGACTGGACGCTGACCACCGCCTCCGTCACCACGCTGACCACGCAGGGGTTCAGCAAGGGCACGATTAAAGTTGGCGACCCGCTCAAGGTGACCATCCTTCCGGCTATCAACGGCAACCCGGCGGGATATATTCGTCGACTCGTGCTCGGCGACAAGGACTTCAAGTTCGACGTCGAATAGCTGGATCCTTGAGGAACGCCGTCAAGGCGTTCCGGGAGACCTGGAGTTGTCCATGTGTGAACGACGAAGTCCCCGGCCACCGAAGCGCGCGGCGCGAAGGTGGGGCGCGACGGGTGTGATTGCGCTCGTTGTCGCGATGAGCCCGATGATGTCCGAACTGGCCCAGGGCCAGGCTCCGCAGGGTCAGGGTGCCGCAGCGCCGCAGGCACCGGCAGGCGGACGTGGCGGGGCGCCGCAGGGTCGAGGCGGCGGTCGAGCCGGCGGCGGAGGAGGTGGCGGCTTCGGCGGTGGCGCTGCGGGCCCCTTTACGCCGACAGAGGGCGCCAAGGACCTGAAGACCGTCCTTTTCAACTGGACGTGGCGCATGGGGATGCTGCGCAGCGGCGCCGAGTCGGAGCTGGTCAAAACGCTCGACTACCACGCCGCCGGCGGCACCATACAGGTAAAAGGCGAGCCCTGCACGCTGACCAAGTACCGCGTCCAGGCCAACTACCAGGTGCCTGGCTGGCGGACGCAGATCGAGTGCACGTTCAAAAACAAGCAGACGTATAAGAACGTGGAAACGCTGAGCGGGGATTACGCGTGGGACGAAGACATGCCCGGCGCCGAGCTCGTTCCCGGCAAGGGTAAAGCGACGCCCAACCCCGCCTCGCTCATCGAGCGGCGGATCCGTCTGTGGGGGAGTCCTCACGGCGCGGTGAAAGCCGCCATTGCCACCGCGGCCGGCATGTCGACGCTCGAATCGTTCGGCGAGAATCCAGCCGTGCTGCTCGATGCCCAGGCAAAGGCTGGCGTGAAACCGGCGACGACGCTGGAATGGCAGGGCGAGAAGGCCGTCCTGACGTTCCCGGTTCCCGGCGTGCCCGGTGCGACGGCCGTCGCGACGCTCACCAATTACCTGCCCGACAGCGTGGTCGTGACGAACGGGGCAGACAAGACGGAATTCATCTACGGCAAATGGGCGGATTGGAACAACCCGCTGTTCAAGATCGATGCGCTCTACGCTGGAACGATTGTCGAGCGCAAGAACGGGACGGTCGTTCGCAGCGTGAACGCGAAGGTCACCGAGATCGGCCAGATCTACGTGATCATGCCCGTGCCGGAAAGTGTGCGGAAGGCTGGAAAGTGAGGATTGCGATGAACAACCAGCGAATTGACGGACTGCGCCTTCTCGCGTGTATGGCGGCAATCCTTGCGGTGATTGGCACGTCCCTGGTGGCACAGGGCGGATTTGGAGGCGGCCGTGGCGGCGGCGCCCCGCAGGGCGATCCGACGGCGGCACCGACTCCCAGGCTGGCCAACGGCAAGCCTGACCTGACTGGATCCTGGGGTGGCGGAGGCTGGAACTTCACGGGCTCCGGCGCGCCGGGTGCGACCGTCGGCGGTATGTTCCGGCGATGCACGCCGTTCCAGGCGAAGACCTGCATGGAGTGGACGAACCAGAGCCAGGACTGGCCGTTCATGTCGACCGCGCGACTGGATATGCGCCTGCCGATTTACAAGCCCGAGCACTGGGACAAGATGATCGAGATGGATCAGTGGTCGAATCGGGACGATCCGGTCATGACCTGTCTGCCTCTCGGCATTCCGCGGCAGGGGGCGCCGGCGCGGATCTTCCACACCGACACGGACATCACGATGATCTACCGGGGCGGCAGCGACGGCGCCGGGGGCTACGCGGAATTTCGCATGATCCCGCTCGACGGAAAGCCGCACGATCCAGCGCGGGCTGCGCGGTACACCTATCTGGGATACACCGTCGGCAAGTGGGAAGGCGACACGCTCGTCCTCGACTCGATCGGATTTTCCGACGAGACCTGGCTCGCGCGCGGCGGCTACTTTCACTCCGATCAGATGCGCGTCATCGAGAAGTTCACCAGGACCGGGAACCAGCTGGTCTACGACGTGACCGTCGAGGATCCGGAGGTGCTCGTCGAGCCGTGGGTCATGCCGACGCGGAGGATGAACCTCGTGCCCAACAATGCCATCATCGCCGAGCGCGGCAGCTGCACCGAGAGCGAGCACCAGGAAGTCGCCACCCAGATGCGCCACTGAGGCTGGATCGGACGAGGTTTGCTGGAATCTATTGAAACGAGCCAGCTCGCACTCTGGCTGCGTGAGTCGCCGTCGGTGTGGGCCTTTCCGACGGTGCTCACGCTTCACACAATCGGACTGGCGGTCCTGATCGGTGCGAGCTGGGTGCTCGATCTCCGCCTGCTTGGCGTCGGGCGTCACGTTCCGCTGTCGGCCTTCCGCTGGGTCTTTCCCGCCGTCGCTGTCGGCCTGGTCATCAATCTCGTGACCGGCGTGCTGCTCTTCATCAAGAACGCGACGGTGTGGGGGGTGGCGCTGCCGTTCTTCGTCAAGATGGCGCTGGTTGTCGCCAGCGTCGCCACGTTGCTGCCGATACGGGCAATCGTGTTGCGCGGCGGGGAGGAAGGGCGCGATGTCGGCAGTAACGCGCGACTTCTCGCCGTGGCCTCGATTCTCACCTGGAGCGCGGCCGTCACCGCGGGCCGTCTGCTCGCCTATCTGGTGGTGTAGGACCTGTGACCCTCGCACACCTGCACCTGATCATGAACCACGTGCCCACCGTCGGATCGGTGGTCGCACTGGCACTGCTGATTCTCGGCTATGCGCGACGCAATCAGCACCTGAAGCATGTCGGCCTGGAACTGCTCTTTGTCATTGCCGTCCTCACGCTTCCCGTTTACGTAAGCGGCGTCGCCGCGCACCGGGAGCTGCGCGCGGTCAAGGAGGTCTCCGACGACGCGATCAGGATCCACCAGGATGTGGCGCTCTTTGGTTTTGCCTGGATGGAGTTCGCCGGGTTCATTGCCTGGGTCGCCTTATGGCAGTGGCGACGCCGCGGTGCCGCGGCGCGCGGGCTTGTTCCGGTCGCCACGGCGCTTCTGATCGTGTCGCTCGCGGTGATGGGCCGGGCGGCAAATCTTGGCGGCGAGATTCGCCATCCGGAGATTCGCGCCGCTGATGCCGCCGCATCCACGCCGGGCGATCCGAAACGCTTCGTCCAGTATTCGATCAATCAGACGGCGGTGTACAGCCGTTGGATATGGCCCGCTGCGGAGGCCGTGCATTTCCTCGGTCTCTCACTGTCTTTTGGTGTGCTGCTGGCCGTGAATCTGCGGATCCTCGGTGTGATGAAGCAGGTTCCGTTTGCGGACGTGCATCGTCTGCTGCCGTGGGGCATGCTCGGGTTTGGGGCCAATCTAGTCACCGGAATGTTCTTCTTCGTCGGGCAGCCTGCTCAGTACGTCGAAAGCAACCCGTTCTACTGGAAGGTCATCTTCCTGGTGATCGCCGGCGCGAATTTTCTCTATCTGACCGTATTTGGCAAGGCCTGGCGCGATGGCGACCACGACAGATTCACTGCGAACGTGGGCGACAAGGCGATGGCGTTGATGTCGCTGACCG
>Ga0307409_100001992_pt1 | contig 10477 bp, 5 predicted proteins | sample 322Ometagenome_2_FD_203888 | JGI IMG/M metagenome (GOLD analysis project Ga0307409, IMG submission 203888) | Maize rhizosphere microbial communities from greenhouse at UC Davis, California, United States - 322HYB-O-2 | ecosystem: Host-associated > Plants > Roots > Rhizosphere > Soil | place...
CACGCGCCCACGGTTGTCGTACGACACGCTGAAGCCCTCACCGACGCTCACCGGGCGGCCGCGGCTCGGCGCGTTCTGCAGGGCCGGCCCGTCCGGCGGCCGCGCCACAGTGGCGTAGTAGCGGAGTCGCGCGGTGTCCGGCGCCGACCAGTCGGTGCTGTAGAACAGCCACTGCGGGATGCCTTGCGCCAGCACGTATACCGGCTCCCCGGACTTCCCGGTGCGCCCCTCGGCAGTGAGCGCGGCGATCACTGGACGGGAGTGCTCCTGCACGTCGGCCAGCGGATCGCGCGCTCGCTGCCCCGCGTGGTACGCGGCGGGGAGCATGAAGAGCGCCCCCCCGAGCGCGAGCCCCTGCCGCCGCCACCGCGCCGGCAGTCGCTCCACGCAGGCCGAGATGCCGGCGCTCGCCAGGATCGCGAGGAGCGGGATGGCGTAGGCCATGAGGCGGGCCGTGACCGGGTACATGCGGACCACCGACGCGGCCAAGGCCGCTACGATCGGGGCGGTGAGCAGCAGAGCCACCGCCGCCCCGCGCCGGCGCGCGAGGGCCGCGGCACCCATCACGCAGAGCGCGAGCGCGGCGGCCACGTATACATGCCGCAGCGCTGGCACCGTGACGTCGAACAGGTCGCGGTGAAAGAACGCGCCCGAGACCGTTCCCCCAACGGCGAGCCCTACCCTGTCCAACACGTGGGGCGAGCCCGGCGTCAGGAACAGTCCCTCGAAATAGCGCTGCAGGAACCGGTTGTTCGTCGTGTGGTGCAGGAACGCGAGGAACACCGTGGCGAACGACGTGCCCCACACGACCGCCGTCACGACGATCCGGCGCCAGAAACCCTTCGTCCGCCGCGCCGCCGGCGAGGCGAGGAGCGCGAGGCCCGCCCCGCCGAGCACGAACAGCGCCGGACTCGAGGCCCACAGCGCCACCGCGCCGGCTGCCCAGAGCGCTCGCCAGCGCCCCGCGCGCTCCGGTGCCTCGAGTAACGCCAGAGCGGCCCCCACCAGCAGCGCGGCGACTAGCGCGTCGGACTCGTAGGGCTTGACCTCGTTCGAGTAATAGACGAGGACGGGAGAGAGCGCGACGACGGCCACGGCGAGCACCGCGGCGCCGGGTGACAGGAGTCGGCGCGCCACCCACCACGTCGCCGGCAGCAGCGCCAGCCCGGCGACGAGCGCCGGCGCGCGGAGGCTCCACTCGCTCACGCCGAAGAGCGTGACGGCCGCGCGACCGGCCCACAGGAAGAGCACGGGGGCGTTCTGCGAGTAGTCGAGCGGGCGAAGGAGCCCCGCGAACGACCGCGAGGCGACGTTCAGCGCGACCATCGCCTCGTCGAGCCAGAGCGAGCGCCGGGCCGCGAACTCGATCAGTCGCGCCGCCATGCCCACGGCCATGAGCACGACCAGCATCAGCAGCACCGGGCGCGAGGCTGGCGTCGTCAGGCCATTCGAGGCGCCGAGGCGGGCGGGCGGCGCTGCCGCCGGGGCGCCGGGCTCGGGCACCACCGGAGCGGCCGGTGATGTCACGGCTGCTCTGTCACCGGTGCGCCGCGGCGGCCGGCGCCGCTGCCCCCTGCATCCAGTCGAGCATCTTTCCCGTCACCGCCCGCCACGTGAAGTGGCGCTCGGCCCGAACCCGGCCGGCTTCCCCCATGCGCCGCGCGCGCACCGGGTCGGTGAGGAGCTGCAGCAGCCGGTCGGCGAACGCGTCGGCGTCGTCCACCGGGGCGAGGAGTCCAGTCTCGCCCTCGGCGACGATCTCGGGAATCGCCCACGCGTCGGTGGCGACGCACGGGAGCGTGAAGAACATCGCCTCGGCGAGGACGATGCCGAACGGCTCGTATCGGGTGGGGAAGAAGAACACGTCGGCCGATGCGTACGCGTCGATGAGCCGCTGCCAGTCCGCCGGTGAATCCTTGCGCAGGAAGCCGAATGATTCGACCCCGGGATCCCTCACCTTCAGGTCCGGTGGGCCGATGATCACCAGCCGCGCCGTGGGGAGTGCCTCGCGCACCTTCGCGAACGCGCGGAGCACCGTGTCGCCGCCCTTCCGCTCGAACTCGCGTCCCACGAACAGCACGGTCGGCGGACGGTCCGCGGGGCGCGCACCCCGCGGCGGCACGCGCGACAGGTCGAGGTTCGCGCCCGCGAACACCGTGACCACGCGTTCCGGGGGAACGTCGAAGTCCTCGATGAACGATCGGCGTACCCGCTCGCTGAAGACGAAGATGCCGCGCGCGCCGTCGTAGATGCGGCGCTCGCGCTCGACCGCGGCCTCGTACTCGCGCGGGGTGAACGCCGCGCCGGGCGAGTGGCCGGACCGCTTCCCGAGCAGCTTGTTGGAGTCGCAGTAGAGAAAGTACGGGATCGCGCCGCACTCGCGCGGCTCGAACGTGGCGCCGAACTGGAGGATGGCGTCCACCGAGCCGCCGTGCGCGGCGATGTGCCGGCGGGCCGCGCCGGAGCGGACCCGGAAGGGCAGCGTGGCCCCGCGGTACTTGGCGATCCACCGGCGCCGCGACGGGGACCACATCAACCCCCCCACGAGCATCCGCTTCAGCCCGTGCATGTCGACGTCGCCCGGCACCACCTGGTGCCCGGCAGCCCTGAAATTGTCGACGATGTTCTTCCCGATGCCCGAGAACGCGAACGGCTTCTCGGGGTCCCCCTCGGAGAGCAGCAGGATCCTCAACGCGTGACTCCTCTGGAACGCGACGGCGATGTTTCGATGCTACGATTCGGCCGGGCGGGCCGCACCCCGGCCGGGGTGCGGCCCGCCCGTGTGGTATGACGCACTCGCCGCGGGTCGTGTTACGCGGCAGTGTCGCGTGTCTGCGGGGCTACGGGGCCGCCACGCCGCGCGTGGCCTCGTTCAACGCGTCGGTGTCCGCGCCGGCCGGTCGGCCGTCGGTCCCCTTGAACCCGGCGGCCTCCCGCGCTGAGGCGGGGAAGAAGTTGCGGCCGGGGAAGTTCCCGGGCTTGCCGTCGATCAGAACGTTGCCGGCGAAGGTGGCCCCGGGGAAGTACTTGTCCAGCGTCTCCGTTCCGCCCCGGGCGCGAGCGCCCTTGATGCCGTACCGCGTGCGGCCGAAGACGTTGTTGGCGATGTAGACGTTCCGCTTCGGGTCGCCGTCGGGCATGATCGTGTACTTCGTCGCGTAGCCCGTGTTGTGATCGATGGTGATGTTCCAGAGGGCGCCGAGGATCTGAAACAGCCGCCCCACGTGCCGCGGGTTGGCCGTGCCGATGTCCGTCAGCAGGTTGTTCTCGAACAGCACGTTGTTCAGGAACTCGCCCGGCCAATACTTCCCGCCGTTCACGGTGCCGGCCATGTTGACGCCGCCGGCGGCGTCGCGCATCACGTTGTTCCGGAAGGTGACGTGGCGCACCACGCACCAGGTGCACCGCCCGCTCTGGTTGACGGACTTGATCACGACGGCGAAGCCGTTCTGTCCGTGCGGCCACACGCTCTCGAGCACGTTCCCCTCCACGAGCACGCGCTGCGCGTTCTTCAGCTCGAAGATGTTCTTGATCGCCCACACGCCCTTCCACGACTTCGGCTTCGTGAAGTGGTTGCGGCGGATCTCGATGTCGGAGGGGATCAGGTTGGGGATGGTGGGATCGGAGCCCCCGAACATGACGTTCTGCGCCGAGCCCTCCACGTAGTTGTTGACGATCTTGAACGGGCCCGGCCCGTTCCATCCCAGAATCCCCTGCGCCTCCTGCCAGCGCGAGTGGCAGTCAGAGAGGTACGAGTCCACCACCGCCGAATGCGCGCTGTTGAGCAGGACGCAGCGCTTGGTGTTGTGGCCGGCGTTGCCGTGGACGTACACGCGGTCGAGGATGAGGTGATGCGGCACCTGGTCGAGCGTACGCTGGTCCTTCCCGCTGCTGCCGAGCCGCACCACTCCCCCGTTGTTCCCGACGCCCGTGTCCACCGTGACCTCGAGGCCGACGAGCCGGTAGTGGTGGGCTCGGGGTCCCGCGCGGAGCGCGGCATCCTGGTCGGGCGTCACGATCTTGGCGAGCGCCGGCGCGTACGCGGGCGTGATGCGCTCCCCCTCGCGCGGCAGGCGCGCGTCGGGGACCGCCGTGCGAATGGTGATCCAACCCGGCCCCGGCGTCCCGGACTTCTCCGGCAGCGTGAAGTGCCCGCGGAAGGTGGCGCCTGACTCGAGCATGATCACGTCGCCGGGCCGCGCCTGATTGATCGCCCGTTGGAGGTTCCCGCCCGCGCGCACGTCGATCGTGCGACCCGTAGGGGGCACGTAGCGCGTGTCGACTGACTCGCGCGGCAGGTCGGGGACCGTGCGCGTCGCCGGCCCGGCGGCAGCCTGCGCGGTGGTGGCGGCGCCGCGCTTGTTCACCTTCGCCGGCCGACCCTGGGGCGTACACGGCGCGGCGACGAACGCCAGCGCCGCCGCGGACGCGAGCCCTGTGAAGAGACGATGCTTCGAGAACACGTTCGCGATGTGGAGTTCGGGCATGGTCATGCTCGGCGGGTGCGGAGTACCCGACCGCAGCCCCTCGGCTGGTCAAGTATTGGACCGCTCGAATGGTGCTCGCATGATGATACCGGCAAGCGCCCCGACGGTGCCCGATCCCACGGAAAAGCAGAGCGGGAGGCTTCCGTGTAGAAGCCTCCCGCTCTCGCACCCTGTCAGTATGCCAATGCCAGCGCTGAGCCCGCTGTCGCGGGAGGTGGGCGGCCGTGGCCGCCCATGCGCTTGGCCTACTGGATGATGATCGGCACCGTGTCGGACATCGAGCCCAGCTTGGCGATCGCCTTCGTCTTGCCGACCGCACGGCCCCTCACGACGCCAGTCTTGGCGTCGATCGTCGCGATGAGGCCGTTCTGGGTGGTGTAGGTCACGTACGGTTCGCCCTTCAGCTTCCCGCCGCCGCTGTACCACATCTCGGTGAGCAGGTTGTACGTGTAGCCGACCTTGATCGACGACTTGGGGGCGAAGGTGACGAGCTTCTTCAGCACCTCACCGGACTTCACCGAGTAGCTGGTGGCCGGCGTGGCGGTGAAGCTCGCGTCGTTGTAGTTCCACGTCCACCAGCGCGTGTAGCAGCCCGAGTCGAGGTTGCCGGTGCCGGTGACAGTGACTTTGACCGTGTCCGCCTTGCCCCACGCTGAGGCGATGATGTAGACGGTGCCGGACTTGATGCCGGTTACCTTGCCCCACGTCGGCGAGACGCTGGACACCTTCGCGACGCACGGATCGACAGACGACCACGAGGCGTACGGGGACGAGGAGATCGAGCCCGAGGTGTAGTACAGTCGGCCGTACATCTGCTTCACGCCGCCGACGCCCATCGAGTAGTAGCTCGTGCTGGGCGTGGTGATGACGATCCGCTGGAAGCTTCCCGAGATGTACGGGCTCGCGACTGCCGGAGCGTCGGCGGCCGGGGTCGGGGCGGTAACGTCGTCGGCGCACGCCGAGGCGAGCAGGCTGATCGCGAGGGCGAGGGGCGCGAAGGGGCGCGGTCGCATGTGAAGGAACTCCTCTTCTGATGATTCGGCGCCGGACCAGCGTGCGTCGGCAATCCGCCGCTACATAGGCTGTCTGGGCTACGGATGCGGTATCCGAAGCGCTACGGGTGTCCAGTGGAGCACGTGCGGCAATCTGGGTGGACGCCGTAGCCGGCCCGTGCGCTGCCCGTTCCGGCGGGATTCCCTGAGCGTTCCTTCAGCGTGGCCCGATCTGCTTGGGCGGTCCCGGCGAGCGAGGCGGCCTGGCTCGCGTTGAGGACCGACGGGCCTGCGCACTGCCGGGTGAGCGGTTACTGCTGAGCGGACGAGTCTAAGTCTGATCGGTCAGGACGTCAAGTCAACGTGGGACAATGGGTCGCACGTTGGGTCATAATGTCCAAAGGAGACCAGCACACCCACACGAACCCGCGTGCGGTGGACGCCAAAAAAGGCGGGCCCTGCAGCGCAGACGATCACGCTGCAGGGCCCGCCAGATCATCCCTTCAGTTTTGAGTCAGTTCAGTGATTCAGTTCAGTGATTCAGTTCGGCGTCGCTCCGGGCGGGAGAGCGCTCTGGCGCTACACCGCCGCGGCGAGCTTCGACGGCTGCGCGATCGCGCCGGCTTGCAGCCCGTCCATCCACCCGTCGAGCACGAGCAACCGCCAGAGCGTGGGGCTGTGATCGCGGCGCCCCGATCGATGCTCCGCCGCCACGCGCGCGACCGCCGCCCGATCCACGTACTCGTAGATCGGCGAGTCGGGACGCAGCAACGCCTCGACCCGGTGCCGTAGCTCGCCGCGGAACCACATGCGCAGCGGCACGCCGAAACCCTGCTTCCGCTTGCTCAGCACCGCGGGCGGCACGAGGTCCCTGATCGCCTCGCGAAGAATCCACTTGCCGGTGCCGTCGCGCACCTTGAGCGCACTCGGCAGCGACACCGCGAATTCCACCACGTGGTGGTCGAGCAGCGGCACGCGCGCCTCGAGCGACACTGCCATGCTCATCCGGTCCACCTTCGTGAGGATGTCTCCCGGCAGGTAGCTCTGCAGGTCCACGATCGTCATCTGCGCGGCGAAGTCCCGGTCGCGCGCCTCGTCGAACCAGGGCGCCACCAGCGCGTCGAGTGAGCGCGCACCAGCGGCCGCCACCTCGGGAAGCGCCAGCCCGCCCTCGTCGACGGCGAGCGGAGCCGCCACGGTGGCCGCGTACCGGCCGCGGAGCGTACGCGACAGGTCGACCAGCCGGTTCCGCCCGGGGGCGCCATGGGGCAGGCGTCGGGCCGCACGGCCCACGAGCTGGCGTACCGGGCCGGCCAGCTCGCGGCGGCGCAGCAGCTCCAGGTAGCGCGTGTAGCCACCAAACAGCTCGTCCCCGCCGTCACCGGAGAGGGCGACCGTCACCTCGCGCCGGGCGAGCTGCGAGACGAGGAACGTCGGGAGCGCCGACGAGTCGGCGAACGGCTCGTCGAACGCGCGGACGACCTCGTCGATGAGCGCCTCGGCATCGGGCCGGACGATGAGCTCCGTGTGGTCGGTGCCGATCGCCGCCGCTACGGCCGCGGCGTGGGGGGCCTCGTTGAATTCGGGCTCCTCGAAGCCGATCGAGAAGGTCTTCACGGGCCGGTCCATCTGTCGCGCCATCTCCGCCACGACCGTGGACGAGTCGATCCCGCCGGAGAGGAACGCGCCGAGGGGGACCTCCGACTCTAGGTGGCACCCCACCGAGTCGGCGAGCAGGCGCCGCAGCTCTTCCACCGCCTCGCGCTCCCCGAGCCGTGCTTCGGGCCGCACCGGCGTCCAATAGCGCGTGACCACGGCGCCGCGCCCGCGCTCCCAGGCCAGCGTGTGGCCGGGCGGGAGTTTCTTCACGCCGGCAAAGACGCTGAGCGGCTCGGGCACGTAGCCGAGCGAGAGGTAGTACGCGACCGCGCGGCGATCGAGGTGGCGCGGGAAGCGGTCGAGCGCGAGCAGCGAGCGCACCTCCGACGCGAAGGCGATGCCGTCGCGGGTCTCCCAGTAGTAGAGCGGCTTGATGCCCACGCGGTCGCGGGCGAGGAGGAGCCGCTCGCGCCGCGCGTCCCAGATCGCGAAGCCGAACATGCCGCGCAGGTGCTGGACGAGCGCGTCGCCGTGGTCTTCGTACAGGTGGACGAGCGTCTCCGTGTCGGAGCGCGTCGCGAAGCGGTGGCCGCGGCGCTCGAGGTCGGCCTGCAGCAGGCGGTGGTTGTAGATCTCGCCGTTGAAGACCACCTGCACCGCGCCGTCCTCGTTGGCGATCGGCTGCATGCCCCCCGCAACGTCGATGATGCTGAGCCGCCGCATGCCGAGGGCGACGCCGGGTGCGACGAGGTGCCCCTCGTCGTCGGGCCCGCGGTGCCGGATCGCCCCGCACATCGCGCGCAGCTCGCGCGCATGCGCGTCGGGACTGCCAGTCCAGCCGGCGAAGCCGGCAATGCCGCACACGATGCCTTACCCCGTCGCGTGATTAGTAGTGGTCGCCCGCGCGCCCGTCCGCGGGGCCCCGCGCGCGGGCGCGCGCGTCCACCCCTCCAGGGCGGCGCGGTGCCGCGCGCCCTCGGTCGCGGCCTCGGACGGTAGGTACTCGAACACGAACTCGTTGCACCCCACGCTGCCGCCGGCCGTCTTGAGCTTCCGCATCCGGAACCCGCGCGCCGTGAAGAACTCGAACACGGCCTCCGGCTTGGCGACCTCGAACGGGTACCCGCCGAGCCAGTCGATCATGTCGCGGAACAGGGACATGCCCCGCGATCGCTTGTACTCCACGTAGCGCTTCAACGGATTGCGCCGCCACACGATGTCGGCTGCGAAGTTCCGCACGACCGTCGCGGGAACGAAGACCGCGCAGACGGCCGCCCTGCCGACGGGGCCGGAGCAGTAGACCCGCTTGATCTTCTTCCACCGCTCCGACCACGCGCCCTGGTCGTTGTAGATCGAGACGAAGAGCTGGCCGCCCGGTGCCACCGGGATCGTGGCGTTCTCGCAGGCCTGCCACATCTCGCCCGTGTGGTGCAGCACCCCCCACGAGTACACGACGTCGAACCGGCCGAGCGACTCCACGTACGCCCGGTCCAGGACGGAGCCCTGCTCGATCGTCCACGCCGCGTCCCCGGGCGCGAAGCGCCGCTTCAGCTCCTGGGCGCAGGCGACCGACGTGGGGTCGTAATCGAGCGAGTGTACCTGCGCACCGAGGCGGCGCGCGGCCAGGCTGAAGAGGCCACTCCCGCAACCGATGTCGAGGAAGCGAAGGCCGGCGAGGCTCGGCGCGCCGAGCATCTGCGTCAACGACCGCTCGGCCTCCGCGATCCGCTCGGCGTCGATCAGGCGCACGTACTTCGCCCAGTTGTGCCCGAACGCGAACCGCTCACCGCGCGCGACTTCTTCCGCATGCGCCTCGCGAAGCTCTGGCGACGTGCCTGCTCCCCCACTCGACTCAACCGGCATACCGACCCTTGGACAGACCGTTCTGCGTACCCGCGGTGGCCGACGTCGGCGCCCGCGGGTCCTGCGTGCTGACTTGCCGAGCCTTGAAACTAAGCCCGCGCACCCCGGCGCGGGGCCTTGCTTGCCGGCGCACCCCGCGTGCCTCGCGACGGTGCCGGTACCGTGCCACCGCGCCGGGGGGCGCGGGCCACCAACTCCCCGTCCACCATCTCGGCGAAGGCCCACACCAGCACGGCGTGCACGTACGCGAAGCTGAGGTGCGAGTACGACCCGAAGACGCCGGCAATGAAGAAGGCGAGGAGCCCCAGCTCCAGGAAGAGAAGCTGGCGCGCGGTCCTCGGGACGGCGTCCCGGGCCCGCCGCCGCGTCTTCTCGGCGTGCAGTGCCACGGTGCCGAAGATCCCCAGGTAGAGCAACAGCCCGGGGAACCCCGCCTCCGCGGCGACGTTGAGAAACGTACTGTGCGTGTCGCGGTAGCCGTGCGCGGTGCCCTTGAACTCGGGGTTCTGCGCGTAGACGTAGTGGGCCAGCGGATACGCGCCGATGCCGACGCCGAACGCCGGGTGGTCGGCGATGATCTTCCGCGCGACTCGCCAGATCTCGAAGCGCTGCTCCGCCGACCCCCGGTCGCTCTTGTCGACGGTCCGCAGGTCGACGTTGCTCGCGACGCTCCGCATCGCCCTGAGCCGCTGCCACACGCTGCTCGGCGCGAACATCACCAGCACCGCGAGCACCCCGCCGACCACGAACACCGTGCGGAGTCGCTGGTGCTTCGAGTAGAAGAGGGCGGCGAAGCCGAAGACGCCGAGCGCGAGGATCGCGCCGCGCGACTGCGTCATGAAGACCAGCAAGGTCAGGACGCCGAGGCCGACGAACGCCGCGGTCCGCACGAGGTTCTTCCCCTCACTCATGAGGAGACTCGCCGCCATCGAGAGCTGGAGGATCGTGAGCGTCGCCAGGTCGTTCGGGTTCGAGTAGATGTACTTCCACACCGCGCGCCCGAAGGGCCGGTGGTGGTAGATGTAGTAGTTGAAGTACGCGCCGCGCGTGGGGTAGAACGCGAAGCACGCGAGAAAGAAGATCATGAAGAAGCGAAGCTGGGCGCGCGTGCGGAGGGCATTCGCAGCCACGAGCGTGATCGCCCAGAGCTTGACCGTGTCGTACGCAGCCTGCCACACCGTATTCGGGTAGTCCGTGCTGGCGTACCCGACCCAGCACCACGTGACGAACACCGCGAAGACGACGAGAAAGGGCGGAAAGCGCAGCGCGTCCTTCTGCAGTCCCAGCGCGACGAGGCAGAACACCATGGCGACGTCGCCGGCCGCCACCACGCGCGTCGTGACACTGAGGACGTACACGAGGAAGCCGACGAACAGTGGCGTCCACTCGACGCCGCTGACGATCAGTCGCCAGAGCGACTGCGCCGGCGGCTCCGGTGTCCCCGCGGTCTGAGCCGCCGGCGCGCCGAAGCGCCGGCCCCGCGGCGGCACGGCCGGCGACGGAGGCACGGGCGTCGCCCGCGCGGCCGGGTGCGCC
>Ga0307409_100001993_pt1 | contig 10475 bp, 10 predicted proteins | sample 322Ometagenome_2_FD_203888 | JGI IMG/M metagenome (GOLD analysis project Ga0307409, IMG submission 203888) | Maize rhizosphere microbial communities from greenhouse at UC Davis, California, United States - 322HYB-O-2 | ecosystem: Host-associated > Plants > Roots > Rhizosphere > Soil | place...
CGGCGTTCCGATCAGCATCCGCAACGTCGCCAAGGTCTTCGGCGCCGACGAGGACGAGCCGTTCCGCGCGTTGAACGCGATCGACGTCGAGATCGCCGCGGGCGAGTTCATTTCGGTCGTCGGACCGTCGGGGTGCGGCAAGAGCACGCTGATGCTCATGGTGGCGGGCCTCCTTCCACGAACGCAGGGTGACATCGTCGTCGGCGGCGAGGTGGTCACGAAGCCGATCACCGATGTGGGCATCGCGTTCCAGGACCACCTGCTGCTCGAGTTCCGCACCGCCATCGACAACGTGACGCTGCAGGCGGACGTGCGCGGCCTGCCGAAGAAGAAGATCGAGACGCGGGCGCGCGAGCTGTTCGAGCAGCTCGGACTCACGCGCGCGATGCGCAAGTACCCGCGGCAGCTCTCGGGCGGCATGCGCCAGCGTGTCTCGCTCGCGCGAACGCTCGTGCACGATCCGCCGGTGATCCTGATGGACGAGCCGTTCGGTGCGCTCGACGCGCTGACGCGTCTGCAGGTGCGCATGGATCTCGAGGCATTGTGGCTGCGACGCAGGCCGACGGTGCTCTTCATCACCCACAGCGTGGAGGAGGCGGTCGGGCTGTCGGACCGCATCCTGGTGATGAGCCCGAGCCCCGGCGAGGTCGTCGAGGAGATCCGCGTCGACCTTCCGCGCCCGCGTCCGCTGGTGCTCGGCGATGCGCCCGAGTTCGGCGCCTACGTCGATCGCATCCACAGGACGTTCGAGAAGATGGGCGTGCTGCACGGCATCGCGGTGCAGCGCTCGCAAGCGAGCGAGTGACGATCGTGGTCGCCTCGACATCGTGCGTTCATCTCGCCTTCCACGGCCCGGTGGCCGAGATCGCGTTGGATGGCGGCCCGCTCAACCTCGTCACCCGCGAGCTGCTGCGAAGCCTCCATGGCGCGCTCGTCGACGTCGAGGCCCGAGCGGACATTCGTTGCCTCCTCCTGCACGGTGGGACGGGGCGGGCGTTCTGTGCCGGCAGCGACATCCGCGAGTTCGAGCACCTGCGCTCCGACGCGAGCGAGCACAAGATCCTGTTCGAGGACATGGTGCTGCGTCGCCTCGCCTCGGCCGCAATGCCGACGATCGCCGCCATCGACGGCGCGGCGCTGGGTGGCGGCTTCGAGCTCGCGCTCGCCTGCGACCTTCGCGTCGTCCGCCGCGGGACGCCGATCGGTCTTCCCGAATGCCGGCTGGGCGGCCTCGCGGGGAACGGCTCCGTCCGGCTCGCGCGCCTGATCGGACCCGCGCGTGCGAAGGAGCTCCTCTACACCGGCGAGCCGCTCACCGACGAGCGCGTGCTCGCGTGGGGGCTCGTCAATCGCGTCGTCGACGGATCGGCGCTGGAGGCTGCGCGCGAGCTGGCGGCCACGATCGCGTCGCGCGGCCCGCTGTCCAATCGCTTCGCGAAACAACTGGTCGACGCGGCGTGCGATGCGCCGCTCGACGCCGCGCTGTCGACGTCGACCGCGTTGCAGCAACGGATCTTCGACAGCGCCGACCTGCACGAGGGCGTTGCGGCATTCTTCGCCAAGCGCGCACCCGAGTTCCACGGTCGCTGAAAAGGCGCGGACACGGGCAACGAACGTTCATAGCGGACCATGGAAAAGATCACCGCGGACGAAGCCGCACGACTGGTCGCGGACGGCGATGCGATTCTCATCAGCGGATCGGGCGGCGGCCACTCGGTGCCCGAGGCGCTGCTCGCCGCCGTGGAGCGGCGATTCCTCGCCGAGGGCCAGCCGCGCGGACTCACGTCGGTGAGCGTGGTCGGCGTCGGCGATCGCGCGGCGCTCGGCGCGTCGCACCTCGCTCACGAAGGGCTGCTGAAGCGCGCGATCACCAGCGCGCTCGTCGATTCGCCCGGGCTGGTGCGCCTCGCCGCCGAGGACAAGATCGAGGCGTACACGCTGCCGCAGGGCGTGCTCTCGCAATTGATGCGCGACATGGCGGCCGGCCGACCGGGCCTGTTGACCAAGACGGGGCTGCATTCGTTCGTCGATCCCCGCCAGCAGGGCGCGCGCCAGAGCCCGCGCACGCCGCCCGCATTCGTCGAGGTCGTCGAGCTCGCCGGCGAGGAGTGGCTGTTCTTCAAGCCGGTGCCGGTCGACGTGGCGTTCCTGCGCGGCACGACGGCCGACGAGGACGGCAACGTGACGATGGAGCAGGAGGCGGTGTTCGGCGAGATGCTCGCGATGGCGCAGGCGGCGCGGCGCGCCGGTGGCGTTGTCATCGTGCAGGTGAAGCGCATGGCGCGCGCGGGCACGCTGCCCGCGAAGCAGGTCAAGATCCCGGGCATCCTCGTCGACTTCGTCGTCGTCGATGCCGCGCAGCGCCAGACGTACGCGACCGACTACGACCCGAGCTATTCGGGCGAGCTGCGCATTCCGGTCGGCGACATCAGGCCGCTGCCGTTCGGTCCACGCAAGGTGATCGTCCGGCGCGCGGCGATGGAGCTTTTCCCTGGCGCGATCTGCAACCTCGGCGCCGGCATATCGACCGGCCTGTCCACCGTCGCGGCCGAGGAAGGCCTGCTCGACGCCGTGTACCTGACCAACGAGCAGGGCCTGATCGGCGGCGCGCCGATCACCGGCCGCGACTCGGGGGGCGCGCAGAACTTCGCCGCGATGATCGACCAGCCCGCGCAGTTCGACTACTACGACGGTGGCGGGCTCGACCTCGCATTCCTGTCGTTCGCGGAAGTCGACCCGCAGGGCAACGTCAACGTGAGCCGCTTCGGCGACCGGATCATCGGCGTCGGCGGCTTCATCAACATCAGCCAGAACGCGCGCTGCGTCGTGTTCAGCGGCACGCTCACCGCCGGCGATCTCGACGTCGCGTGGGAGTCGGGGCGAACCGTCATCCGGAGCGAAGGCCGGCATCGCAAGTTCGTGCCGCGTCTCGAGCAGGTCTGCTACAGCGCGCGGATGGGACGCGAGCGCGGCCAGCTGGCGCTGTTCGTCACCGAGCGCGCGGTGTTTCGCGTCGCCGACGACGGTCTCGAGCTGATCGAGATCGCCCCCGGCCTCGACGCCGAGCGGGACGTGATCGCGCACATGGGGTTCAGGCCACGCGTCTCCGCGGACCTGAGGACGATGGATACGCGCATCTTCGATCCCGCGCTGATGAATCTCGCGCCGGAAATCCACGCCCGGCCGCGTCGTCATCGCTCGAGGCGCGTCGCCGAATGGCACGCGGCCCGCGCGCGGACCGCGGGCTGATCGCGCTTCCCCGACGCGGTCCGCGCGCATGGCCCACATCCCCGCCGAACGCTGCCTCGCGATCATCGAGCTCCTCGCCGATGGCGTCGAGCGACCGCTCGGCGAAATCGCCGAGGCGCTCGCGCTGCCCAAGAGCGGCGCGCACCGGATGCTGACGACGCTGGTCGATGCCGGCTGGGCCGAGCAGCACGCCGGCACCGGCTTCTACCGCCTCACGATGCGGCTGGCCGTGCTCGGTCAGCAGCTGTACGTCGCGAGCGGCATTCCGGACGTGTGCCAGCCGCTGCTGATGCGCCTCGCACAGCAGTCCAGGGATTTCGTGCGGCTCGCGGTGGTCGACGGCCATTCGCTCGTCTGGGTCGCGCACGCACAGGGCGCGACGCGCGGCCTCATGTACCAGCCGTCGCTCGGCACGAACACCGTGCCGCTGTATGCGACGGCGAGCGGCAAGGCGTTTCTCGCCACGGTGCCGCCGAACGCGGCGATCCAGTACGTGATGGAGCAGGGCGGATTCGACGACGCCGACCTCTACGGCCCCAGCGTGCTGCGCTCGACGCAGGCGCTGGTGCGCGAGATCAAGGCGACGGCGAAGCGAGGCTACGGGCTCGCGATGAACGAGGCCGAGCCGGGCGTCACGGCGCTCGCCGCGGCGATTCGCGCGCCCGGCGACGGGTCGGCGCTTGGAACGGTGAGCGTCGCCGGGCCGAGCCTGCGCATGACCGACAAGCGCGTTCGCGAGCTCGCGCCGCTGGTCGTGCAGAGCGCGGCCGAGCTCGCCAGCGTCTGGCCGCTTCGCGCGCGCGTGGCCGATCCGCCGGCCCGAAACGACGTGGCTGCCGCCGCATGATCGCGTGGTCGATGGGCGCGGCACGCGCGGCGCGCGACGATCGCCGGCCGGCAGGGCGATGAAGCACGCGAAGCGCGCGCTCGTCACCGGGGGCGCCCGCGGCATCGGCGCGGCGATCGCGACGTCGCTTGCCAACGCCGGCTTCGACGTCGCGATCGCGAGCCTGGAGCCGCCGTCCGAGGCGGCACCGGTGCTCGAGGCGATCGACGCTTCCGGCCGCCACGCGCGCTATGTCGAGTTCGACATCGGCGACATCGCGCGGCATGCATCGCTGGTGGCCGACCTGTGGTCGACGTTCGGCGCCATCGACTGCCTCGTCAACAACGCCGGCGTGACGTCGCTCGAACGCGGCGACCTGCTCGACCTGTCGCTGGAGAGCTTCGATCGCAGCGTCGCCGTCAACCTGCGCGGCACGTTCTTCCTGACGCAGGCGGTGGCGCGGCGGATGCTCGGTCAACGCGAGCACGTCGCTTCCCAGCGTTCGATCATCACGATCACCTCCGCGAACGCCGAGATCGTCGGCGAGAACCGGGCCGATTACTGCATGACCAAGGCGGCGCTGTCGATGATGTCGAAGCTCTATGCGGCGCGCCTTGCTGCCGCTGGCATCCAGGTGTTCGAGGTGCGCCCCGGCATCATCCGCACGCGCATGACCGAGCCCGCCGCGGCCAGGTACGACGAGCTGATCGCCCGCGACGGCGTGCCGATGCGGCGCTGGGGCCTGCCGGAGGACGTCGGCACGGCCGTCGCCACGCTCGCCTCCGGGCGTCTGCCGTTCGCAACGGGCGAAGTGATCAACGTGGGCGGCGGCCTGCATCTGCATCGCTTGTAGCCGCTGGGATGCGGTTCCCGCGCCACCGCCCTGCTTGGATCACGCCATGACGGTTCGTCGTGCGAAGCGCGGCCCGGGGATCGGCGCGCGATTCAGGAACTGGCGCGCCGACTTCGAACGCGCCTACGACGCTCGCCTCGTCGGAGCCGTTCCGCGCATCAGCTGATCATCCGGCTTCACGTCCCATGACGATGAGGCGCAGGATCTCCTCCCGGTTCGTTTCGGACACATGCCGCGTGCCGACGACGCTGCCGGTCTTCATGACCGAGATCCGGTCGCACAGATCGAACACGTGCGCGAGGTTGTGGCTGATCATCACGACCGAGAGCCCCTGGTCACGCATTTCCCTGACGAGGTCGAGCACCTTGCGCGTCTCCTCGACGCCGAGCGCCGCAGTCGGCTCGTCGAGGATGATCACGCGTGCGTTGAAGTAGACGCTGCGGGCGATGCCGACGCACTGCCGCTGGCCGCCCGACAACGTCCGCACTTTCTGGTGCAGGTCGGGAATGCGGATCTTGAGCCGCCCGAGCAGCTTGCCGGCCTCTTCGCGCATTCGCCGCAGATCCATGAACAGCGCGAGGAGCCCGCGGCACATCAATTCGCGCCCGAGGAAGATGTTGGCCGGGATGTCCAGGTTGTCGGCCAGCGCCAGGTCCTGGTAGACGGTCTCGATCCCGAGCGCCTTGGCGTGCCGCGGCTCGCGGATCGCAATCGGCCGGCCCTCGAACAGGATCTGCCCATCGTCGGCAGGCGCCGCGCCGGAGAGCGCCTTGATGAGGCTCGACTTGCCGGCCGCATTGTCGCCGACGAGCGCGTGGATCTCGCGCGGGTAGATCGTGAAGTCGGCGCCCTCGAGCGCGTGGACGCCGCCGTAGCGCTTGTGGATGCCGCGCATCTCCACGAGCGGTGCCTGCGCCACGGCGGCGGCGGGCATGGGCTAGCTCCGCCCGCCCTGCGATTGCAGCACCTTGCTCCAGTCCGGCACCGGCTTCTCCTCGACCGGGACCGTCCATGGCTTCGCGTTCGCCTGCTCGACGATGACGACCGGCAGCGCGATGTCCTTGGGCAGCTTCTCGCCGCGCAGATGGCGGATCGCAGCGGCGGTCGCGAGGTAACCCTGATCGTGACCGCTGTAGTCGGCGCTCGCCTGCATCTTGCCCGAGACGATCGCCGCGACACCGTCGGGAATCGCATCGATGCCGACGACCTTGGTCTTGGCGCCGCGTCCCGCTGCGGCGAGCGCTTCGGCCACGCCGACGGCCATGTCGTCGTTCGCGCACACGACGCCATCGATGACCGGGAATCGCTGCATCAGGTTCTCGAACACCTGCGTTGCCGGCAGGCGCCGGTAGTTGCCGGGCTGGGAGGCGAGGAGCTCGACCTGCGGATACTCCTTCAACGCGCGCTCGAGGCCTTTCTTCCGGTTCTGCGCGGTGATCGCGGCGGGAACGCCGTCGATGTGGACGATCTTGCCCTTGCCACCGATCGACTTGATCAGATACTTGGTGATCTCGTAGCCGATCGTCTCGTCGTCCGAGCCGACGTAGGTCACGAAGTCGACGTCGCTCATCCGGTTCGAGAAGACGACGACCGGAATGCCCGCCTGGTTGACCTTCTGGATGCTGGGAACGAGCGCCTTGAAATCCACCGGGACGAACACCATCGCGGCCGGCTTGCGCACGATCCAGTCCTCGACGAGGCGCGTCTGTTCCTCGATGTTGTCGGGCTTGGTCGGCGCCGCGTGCTCGATGTCTGCGCCGAGCTCCTTGCCGGCCTTGTCCGCACCCACCCGGACCGCCTTCCAGAACGGGTTGGTGACGTTCTTGGTGAACACGACGATCTTCGGGCGGCCCTGGGCGGACGCCGGGTCGGGAAGCGAGAACGACAGGACGGCAACGACGCTCAGCACAAGCGCGGCGGTTTTCATGTTCTCCTCCTGTGGAAAGAAACGTCGGCGAGCACGGCAAGGATCACGATCGCCCCCATGGCGAACGCCTGCCAGAGGGTCGCGATGCCCAGCATGTTCATCCCGTTGACGACCAGGGCGAGGATCAGCGAGCCGATCGCGGTGCCGGCGATCCCGCCTGCGCCGCCGAACAGAGACGTCCCGCCCAGACACACGGCCGCGATCGCCGTCAGCAGCAGTTCCTCGCCGGTGCCCGAGTCGGCGGCGTTGACGCGGGCAATCACCACGAGGCCAGCGACGGCCGCGAGCATCCCGCTCAGCGCGTAGACGGTCACCAGGTGTCTCCTCGTCGGCATTCCGGTCAGCCGCGCAGCGACCGCATTCCCACCGATCGCGTAGAGCGCGCGCCCGAAGCGCGTCAGGTGCAGGACGACGTGGAGCGCGACGATGAGCCCGGCAGCCACCAGCACCGGGACCGGCATGCCGGCCACGAAGCCCGCGCCGACGAAGCGGAAGCCCGCCGGGAAGCCGTGGATGACCTCGCCGTTCATGAACACGTAACCGAGCCCGTGCGCGACCCACAGCATGCCGTAGGTCGCGATGAACGAGGGGATGCCGACGTACGCGACGAGCGCGCCGTTCACGACCCCGCATGCCAGCCCGACCGCGAGCGCCGCGGCGATGCCGAGGCCGACCGCACCGTTTGCGATGAACGTCGCGGCGACGCACGCGGCGAGGCCGAGGACCGCCCCGACCGACAGATCGATGCCGCCGGTGATCACGACGAGCGTCAGGCCGGCGGCGATCAGGAACTGCAGCGCCGCTTGCCGAAGGACGATGACGATGTTGTCGACGGTGAGAAAGTGGGGCGTCGCGAGCGCGAGAAGGGCGACGAGCGCCGCGACGAAAGCCGTTCGCGTGAATACGACGAACAGCACGTCGGCCGGCAGCCGCTGCACCGACGCGATCACACGCGCCCCCGCAGCGCATCCAGGGCAACGGCGGTGACGATCACGAGGCCGACGACCGCGACCTGCCACTCGGTGCTCAACCCGATCAGGTTGAGGCCATTGCGGAGGACGGCGATCGCGATCGCGCCCAGCAGCGTTCCGCCGATTCCCCCGCGGCCTTTCTCGAACGACGTTCCGCCGAGAATGACGGCGGCGATGGCATCGAACTCGAGGCCGATCGCGATCGTCGGGTGCGCGGCGTTCATGCGCGCCGTCATGATGAGCGACGCGAGTGCGGCGAGGAGCGCGGCGTACGCATACACGGCGACCAGCCAGACGCGCACGCGGACGCCGGCGAGCTCGAGCGCATGGCGATTCCCGCCGATCGCGAAAATGTATCGTCCGAAGCGGGTCCGGTGGAGGAGCAACCAGGTCGCGCCGAACACGGCGAGCACGGCGAGGATCGGCACCGGCGTTCCGATCCACGAGCCTTCATTGAACCAGCGAACGGCCGGCGGCAGCCCGGTCACCGAATTGCCGGACGTCAATACCATCGCGAGGCTCTGCGCCATGCCGTACATGCCGAGCGTGACGATGAACGGCGGCATGCCGGCATACGCGACGAGGACTCCGTTGCACATGCCGGCCGTCACACCGACCAGCATCGCAGCCGCCATCGCGGCCGGCAGCGAAGCGCCATACGATACGAGCAGGATCGCGGCCACGACCCCGCACAAGCCGAGGACGGCTCCAAGGCTGAGATCGATGCCCTCGGTGAGGATGACCAGCGTCATGCCGAGCGAGAGGATCGTGAGGGCGGCCGCCTGCAGTGCAACGTTCCCCAGGTTGCGCGCAGAGAGGAAATCCGCATTGGCCGTGGCGAAGACGCCGACGAGGATCACGACCAGGTACGCCGCGCCCGGCACGTCGGGCATTCGCCAGGACCGAAGCACCGCGGCGGGTGCGGCCGTCGTCATCGCGAGCTCAGCGGGCGAGCGTTTGCGCTGCGCTCACATGCGACCAGGTCGGCCATGAGTCTCGACATGGGCGCGGGCGCGGTGAAGCAGCGCCGCCAACGATCGATGCGACGTTGCAAGTTCGAGCGAGCGCGATGGCGTGATGGGCTGAGGGCTCGACCGCGCCCTCACGCGTCCAGCGTCTGGAAATCGGCGGGCGAGCAGATCTCGAGGATCTCGCAGTCCGGCGAGCATTCGAGGAAGTTGTGCCTGATTTCCGGCGGCTGCAGCCACGTGTCGCCTTCCTCGAACGTGAATACGCCTTCCCCCTCGAATTCCATCCGGCACCAGCCCTTGAGCAGGTAGTTGAACTGGAAGTCGAGCTTGTGGATGTGCGTTCCCGTGCCGTCTTTCGGGCAAGGTCCCGCGGCTCGATGCACTTCCGCCATGTATGCGCCATTCGTGCCTTGCCGAACGCCCAGGTCGCGGTCGACGAAATAGCTTCGGAAACCGGGACGGAACGGACTTTCCTTGCGCCGGCTGACGACCAGTCTTTTGTACTTGCCGCTCATGAGACCTCCGACTGCGATGCGAAAGCAGCAGCGCCCGCGTGCGCACGTTCGGCCCACGCGCCGCGTCGTGACGTTGCGCCGACCAGCAATGCCGAAAACGGGTTGCATGATGTCGTACACACCGACCGGGCGCAAGCGATCGGCGCCCCGATCGGTTGCTGCGCTGCAGTGTCCCGACGCTATCGGCTTCGCTGGCAGCGCGGCAGGCCGGTCGAACCGGATAGACACTACAGCGCGTCGGCATGCGTGGACCTCGCCGTTCGGCAGCGCGGGTTGACGTGATCCGGGTCGCGATCGATCATGGCGCCTGACACTCGCTGCGGCCGATTCCACAACGGTTCGCAGCTCGGCAAAACTGTCGTAAGGCAGTGACGCAAAGCCTCCGGCCCTGCCGTTCGCAGGGTAGCGGGGTTGCCGGCGACGATCTCGCCGATGCAGGACCGATTGCGCGTCCACGATGCGCACTTCGATTCCACGTCACCGTCCTCGGCGTCGCAGGAGGGCCTCATGGAATCGAATCGCCAGGCGTTCCTTCACCAAGCGGCTCGCCCGTTTCGGCACAGCGTTCGATCGCCATGCATGTCGGCGCGTCGTGGCGCCGGCGGATTCGCTGCCGCCGCTTTGCTGTGCTCGGCGCTGTATGGCGCAGCTGCCCACGGCGAGGTCTATCGCTGCGACGCTGGTGGCGTCGTGAGCTATGCCGATCGGCCGTGCGCGGCAGGGACGCAAAGCACCATGGGCGGGAAGTCGAAGCCGGCGCTCGAGCCGATCGCTGTAGCGCGCTCCCGTGTGCAAACGTCGCTCGACGCGCGGCCCGCGAAGGCCAAGAGCGGCGCGCAGTCGGCCGGTGCCGACTGCCCGCGCGCGGTGGAGATCGTGCAGATCCTCACGCTCGCTCCAACGTGGGCTGCGCCCGGCGCGGCCGAGGCTCCCGCCCAGGTGGCCGCCAGGTAATCGGCCCGAGGCCTCTGCGGCGCTTGCCGGCAGACGGCAGAAGCGGAGAAAGGAGGCTTCACCGCCGAAGCGCATCGCCGGTGTGGACAGCTTCGTGCGTGCCGAAGGATTGCGCCACGCGGGCGACTTCACGTCATGACGGCCCGCCCCGCCCATGGTCGCGGTCAGCCACACGACGCGTGCCGCGCTGGAGACCGGTCACTTCGACA
>Ga0307409_100001994_pt1 | contig 10469 bp, 10 predicted proteins | sample 322Ometagenome_2_FD_203888 | JGI IMG/M metagenome (GOLD analysis project Ga0307409, IMG submission 203888) | Maize rhizosphere microbial communities from greenhouse at UC Davis, California, United States - 322HYB-O-2 | ecosystem: Host-associated > Plants > Roots > Rhizosphere > Soil | place...
TGAGTGAAGGTCCCCAAGAGCCTGCCGCGGTGGGTGCCCTGCGGGCGTCCCAATCAGTTCGTGCCGCTGGAGCAGGTGATCGGCGCGAACCTCGGCGCCCTCTTCCCGGGCATGGAGGTCACCGGCTGGTACGCCTTCCGGATCACCCGCTATTCGGACCTCGAGGTGGGAATCGTCGACGAAGCCGAGGACCTGCTCGAGACCATCGAGGAGCAGGTGTTCCAGCGGCGCTTCGGCGAGGTCGTGCGCCTCGAGGTGCAGGAAGGGATGCCCGCCAGCCTGCGTGCGCTGCTGCTCGACGAGTTGCGGGAGGACGACGAGCCCGCCGACCCGCCCGTGGCCGACCCCGACGTGCAGGAGACCGGTCCGCTCCTCGAGCTCGGGGACCTGATGGTCCTGGCCACGCTCGACATCCCCGAGCTGCGCGACCCGCCGTTCGTACCGGTCAAGCCGCCCGAGCTCCGCGACGGATCGCGCTCGATCTTCGACGTGATCCGCGGCGGCGACCTGCTCGTTCACCACCCCTTCGACTCGTTTTCGGCGAGCGTCGAGCAGTTCGTGGAGGCGGCGGCGGTGGACGAGCAAGTCCTCGCCATCAAGCTCACCCTGTACCGCACCTCGGGCGACACCGCCATCGTTCGCGCGCTCATCGAGGCGGCGCAGCGCGGCAAGCAGGTCGTCGTGCTCATCGAGCTGCAGGCGCGCTTCGACGAGGTCAACAACATCACCTGGGCCCGCACGCTCGAGGGGTACGGCATCCACGTCATGTACGGCCTTCCCGGGCTCAAAACGCACACCAAGACGGTGCTCGTCGTGCGGCGTGAGGCCGACGGCATCCGTCGGTACGTGCACGTCGGCACTGGGAACTACAACTCGAAGACGGCGCGCCTCTACACCGACCTCGGCCTGTTCACCTGCAGTGCGTCGATCGGCGCCGACGTGAGCGACCTGTTCAACGCGCTTACCGGCTTCTCCCGCCAGCGCTGGTACCGCAAGCTCCTCGTGGCGCCCGCGAACATGCGTCAGCGCTTCCTCGAGCTCATCGCACGCGAGGTGACGCACGCCGCCGCGGGCCGGCCGGCGCGGATCGTGGGGAAGGTGAACGCGCTCGTGGATCCCGAGATCATCCAGGCGCTCTACCGCGCGTCGCAGGCCGGGGTGAACGTCGACTTGATCGTTCGCGGGATCTGTTGCCTGCGTCCCGGGGTGCCCGGGGTGAGCGACCGGATCCGGGTCGTCAGCATCATCGGCCGCTTCCTCGAGCACTCGCGGCTCTGGTCCTTCGCGAACGACGGCGAGCCGGAGTACTTCCTCGGGTCGGCCGACTGGATGCCGCGCAATCTCGACCGCCGCGTCGAGACCGTGGTCCCGGTGGACGACCCGTCACTCCACCCGCGGCTGCAGTCGCTGCTCGACCTGTGCCTGACCGACAACCGGCAGGCGTGGTACCTGCTGCCCGACGGCTCGTACCTGCAGCGCACGCCCGGCGACGGTCCCGAGTGGGCGACCCACGCGATCCTGCTCCGAGACTCGTGGGGAATGGTCGAGGGACGGGGGGCGAGGGACGAGGAACGCGAGCCCGCACTGCAGGGCCCCGTGGAGCAGGCGCCCCACTGAAGCGCCCCGGGACCGATCACTCCTCGGCCCTCGGCCCAGGGCCCACCTCCTCAGTCCACCTTCCCCTCCTCCTCCACCTCCACCACCGTTCCGTCCGGACCGACCACCTCGACGGGAACGCCGGCCACGTAGGCGAGGAGGTCGGACTTCCGGCTCGCCCCCCACAGCTCGAGCCGCAGCGACGTGGCGCGCGGGTTCGCCACCGGCGTCAGACGGAGCGCCTGGTCGGTCCACTGGACCTTGATCCGGTCCACCGCGCCGACGTGCCCGCGATCGAATCCGTCGGCGACCCGCAGAACGGCCGCGAGCCGCTCCACGCGCTCGCGGCGGCGGCGGTCGAGCGCGGCGTAGTTCCGATGCTTGCGCTTGGGCGGCGCGCCCCGGTGGTAACGCGCCACGTTCGCCACGAGCACCTGCTCCTCCGGTGACATGCCGAGCAGATCGGCGTGGACGATCAGGTGGTACGAGTGCTTGTGGTGCTTGCTGTAGTTGATGTGGTATCCGACGTCGTGCAGCAGCGCGGCGTCGGCGAGGATCTGCCGGTCGCCAGCCTCGGCGCCGATCTCCTCGCCGATGTCGTCGAGGAGCTGTAAGGCGAGGCGCTGAACGTGGTGCGCGTGCGGCGCCTCGTAGTGGCACCGCTCGGCGAACGTGCGAACGCTCCGCTCGCGGGCTTCGCCCGGGTCGGCGATCGACGGGACCACCTGCGCGGTCTCGAGCAGCAGACCTTCACGGATGCCGTAGGCGGACACCTGCAGGTCGCGCGCGTCGAGCCGCGCCATGACCTCGGCGGCCACGGCGAGTCCACCGACGATGATGTCCGCCCGCGCCGGGTTGAGCCCGGGCACCTCGAGCCGTTCCTCCGGCGACATGTCCTGCAGTACGTCGAGGGTGTGCTCCAGGTCGACGCGCGACGCGCGCGTGCCGTGCACCGTGCGGGCCTGCACGCCCTGCCGCGCGAGCAGGATCCCGGCGAGGTTCGTGAAGGTGCCGCCGGACCCGATGACCTGGGCCCCGCGCCAGTCGCGCACGGTGAAGGTCTCGCGCATCGCCTCACGCACGGCCCGCCGCAGCGCCGCCACACTCCGCCGCCGCGTGCCGCCGCGCAGGTACTGCTCGGTGACCCGAAGGGCGCCGAAGGGCAGGGAGATGAGGCGCTCGACCAGTCCGTCGGCACTGAGGGCGAGCTCCAGCGAGCCGCCCCCGATGTCCATGACGACCGCGCGCCCGACCCCCAGGTCGAAGTGCGCGAGTGCGCTCCGAAAGCTGAGCCGCGCCTCCTCCTCGCCGTCGAGCACGTGGACGCTCAGGCCCGTCTCCCCGCGCACCAGGTCGAGAAAGTCCCGGCCGTTGGCCGCGTCGCGTACGGCGCTCGTCGCCACGGCCTCGACCCGCGCGCAGCCGAGCTGGCGCGCGAGGGTGCTCATGCGCTGCAGCGCCTCGACAGCGCGGCGCATGGCGCTTCCACTGAGCTCCCCGGACTCCTGGACGCCCGCGCCGAGTCGGGGCTGGGCCTTCATCTCGTCGACGACGCGGATGGCGCCGTTGGAGGCGACATCGGCGATGATTTGGCGGATAGAGTTGGAGCCGATGTCGATGGCGGCGATGCGGATGTCGCCCGCACCATCGCCGCTGCGCCGCCCGGGGGGGGCGGCGGCCGAGTCGCCGTCGGCGGCGCCGAGGGCCAGCGTCAGCGCTCCGCCCCCGCGCTGCGCGGCTCCCGCATCTCCGCGCGGTGCTTTATCTGCTTCCCCTCGGCGAGGAAGACCGCGTCCTCACCGATGTTGGTCGCCAGGTCGGCGACGCGCTCGAGGTTCCGGCTGACGAGGAACAGCTCGAGCGACGGGGTGATCGTCCGCGCGTCCGCCATCATGTGCGTGAGCAGGATGCGGAAGACCGAATCGTGGAGTGCGTCGACGTGGTCGTCGGCGCGACACACCTCGCGGCCCAGGGCGCCGTCGCCGCGGATGAAGGCGTCGAGCGCGTCCGCCAGCATCTTGCGGGCGCGGCGGGCCATGTCCTCGATCTCCGGGTCCGGGGTGATGTCGGCGCGCATGGCGATCAGGCGGAGCGCCGACTGGGCGATGTTCACGGCGTGGTCTCCCACGCGCTCCAAGTCACTCGAGATCTTGATCGCGCTGATGATGAAGCGGAGGTCCCGCGCCATCGGCTGCTGCAGGGCGAGCAGAGCGACCGCCCGCTCCTCGATCTCGAGCTCCAGCAGGTCGACCTCGCGGTCAGCCGCGAGCACGGCCTCGGCCTTCGCCTGGTCGCGCGTCAGCAGGGCCTCGACTGCCAGGTCGATCAGCGCCTCGGCGCGCTCGGACATGTCGAGCAGCCGGCGACGGAGGGTCGCGAGTTGGTCGTGGAAGTGCCGAAATCGTGTCGCTTCGGCGGGGGCGCTCATCCGAATCTCCCGGTGATGTAGGCCTCGGTCCGCTCCTCGCGCGGCCTCGTGAAAATCTGCTCGGTGGGACCGACCTCGACGAGCTTGCCGAGGTAAAAGAACGCGGTGCGGTCGGACACCCGTGCGGCCTGCTGAAGATTATGGGTAACGATAACGATTGTCAGCTCCTCCTTCAGTCCGTAGAGGAGCTCCTCGATCTTCTGCGTCGCCACCGGGTCCAGGGCGCTCGCCGGCTCGTCCAGCAGCAGGATCTTCGGCTCGTTCGCCAGCGCCCGCGCGATGCAGAGGCGCTGCTGCTGCCCACCCGAGAGCGTGAGGGCGCTCCGGCGAAGCCGGTCCTTGACCTCGTCCCACAGCGCCGCCCGACGCAGCGAGCTCTCGACGATGACGTCGAGCCCCGCGCGCGACGCGCGGGTGTTGATCCGCGGGCCGTACGCCACGTTGTCGTAGATGGACTTGGGGAACGGGTTCCAGCGCTGGAACACCATGCCCGCACCCTGACGCAGTGCCGTGAGGTCCACGCCCGGCCGGTAGATGTTCTCCCCGTCCAGCCGGATCTCCCCCGAATGGCGCGTGCCCGGCAGGAGCTCGTTCAGCCGGTTGATCGACCGAAGAAAGGTGGACTTTCCACACCCCGACGGGCCGATGAGGGCCGTCACGGACCGCGGGGGAATGGCGAAGTCGATTCCGTGGAGCGCCTGCTTGGTGCCGTACCAGAACGAAAAATCATGGGCCGCAATCGACCCCGGGTGGTCGTTGCGCGTGCCGACGGCCGGTGACGGCGGGCTCGCCCGGATGGAACTCGCCGTCACCCGAACCGCCCGGTGATGTAGGCTTCCGTTCGCGGGTCGCCGGGCGTAGTGAAGAGCAGGTCGGTCGGCGCCACCTCCACGAGCTCGCCCTCCAGCATGAACGCCGTGCGATCGGAGACTCGGGCCGCCTGCTGCATGTTGTGCGTCACGATCACCACCGTCATCCCCGCGCGCAGCTCGTACACCAGTTCTTCCACCCGCTGGGTGCTCACCGGGTCGAGCGATGCGGTGGGCTCGTCCAGCAGCAGCACCGGGGGCTCGGTGGCGAGGGCGCGCGCGATGCAGAGGCGCTGCTGCTGCCCACCGGACAGCGCCAGGGCGCTCTCGTGGAGCCTGTCCTTGACTTCCTCCCACAGCGCCGCGCGGCGGAGCGCATGCTCCACGATCCGGTCTACCTCGGCGCGCGCGGGCGCGCGCCCCGCGGCGTTGAGCCCGGCGGCGACGTTGTCGCGAATGGACATCGTCGGAAATGGGGTGGGCCGCTGGAAGACCATGCCGACCTGCCGGCGTACGGCGATCGGGCTCACGCCGCGCTCGTAGATGTCGTAGGCCGTACCATCCGTCCTGAGCGTCACACGGCCGGCCACGCGCGCTCCGGGCACGGTCTCGTGCATCCGGTTCAGGCAGCGGAGCAGAGTCGACTTGCCGCATCCTGACGGGCCGATGATGGCCGTAACCTGCCCCTGGTGAAAGTCCAGCGAGACGCCCCGGACCGCCCGGGTGCTGCCGAACGACGCCTCGAGCGTCAGCGCGGCCAGCCGTGGAGCGTGCGCCGCCGCGCCAGCCGCCTCCACGGCGGCCGATTCGGTCGTGCGCGCTTGGGCCGAGGCGGCCGTCGGAGCTCCCCCGGGTGCCACAGCCGCCGCGGGCCGCGGGCGGTCCGCCGAAGCGGGCGCCGGCCCGCTAGTCGCCGCCAAGGCCGAACCGCGAACGGGTGGCGAAGCGGGCGAGGACGCTGATGACGAGGACGAGGCCGAGGAGGACGACGGCGCCTGCCCACGCCTGAGCGTGCCATTCGTCGTAGGGGCTAATGGCATAGGTGAATATCTGCAGCGGAAGGGCGGCAATCGGTTGCGTGACGGACACCGACCAGAACTGGTTGCCGAACGCGGTGAAGAGCAGCGGCGCCGTCTCGCCGGCCACTCGCGCCACCGCAACGAGCGCCGCGGTAACGATGCCGGGCAGGGCGGTGCGGAGTACCACCGCGAGCGACGTCCGCCAGCGCGTGTAGCCGAGCGCGAGCGCCGCCTCGCGGAGTGCCGTGGGCACAAGTCGGACCATCTCCTCGGTGGCTCGCGTGACAAGCGGGATCATGATCGCGCCGAGCGCCACTCCGCCCGCCAGCGCGGAGAAGTGGCCGAGCGGACGGACGAGGAACTCCCAGGCGAAAATGCCGAGGACGATCGACGGCATGCCGTTCAGCACGTCGGAGAGGAAGCGCACCACGGTCGCCAGCCGCGTCCCCCGGCGCTCGGCCAAGTAGAGCCCGGCCCCAATCCCGACGGGCAGACCCACCGCCGAGGCGATGCCAATGAGGATCAGCGTGCCGACGATGGCGTTGGCCATACCGCCCCCCGCCTCGCCGACGGGCCGCGGCATGTTCGTGAAGAAATGCGGCCGTATCGACGCCGCACCCTCCTTCAGGAGGAGGAACAGGATGAAGAGAAGGGGCAGCGTCGCGACGAGCGCCGCCGCGAACGTCAACGTCACCATGACGCGGTTTACGACGTGCCGCCGGCCGACCGTGGTCGCCGTGCGCTCCGCGAACGCGCGCTGCGTGCCGCTCGGGTGCGACCGGCGCGTGGACTGGGGCGCTGCGCCGGGTGCGGTCACGCCCGCGCCTCCCGCGACACTCGCCAGACGAGCCAGCGCGCCAGGGCGTTCACCACGAGTGTCACGGCGAACAGCGTGGCGCCGACCGCCATGAGCGCCGACAGGTGCAGATCGTTCGTCGCCTCGCTGAACTCGTTCGCGATGAGCGAGGCCATCGTGTAGCCGGGCGCGAACAGCGAGCTGGCAATCTCGTGCCGGTTGCCGATGACCATCGTCACCGCCATCGTCTCGCCGAGGGCGCGGCCCAGGCCCAGGATGATGCCGCCCACGATCCCGGAGCGCGCGTACGGCAGCACGGCGCCCCAGATCGTCTCCCAGCGCGTGGCGCCGAGCGCCATCGCCGCCTCCCGCTGCGACCGCGGCACCGCGAGCAGCACCTCGCGCGCCACGGCGGAGATGTACGGGAGCACCATGATGGCGAGGATCAGCCCCGCGGCGAGCATACTCGGCCCGTAGGCCGGGCCCGAGAACAGCGGGGTGCGGCCCAGCCCGAGGTCTTCAGCGAGGAACGGCATGACGTACTCGCGGAGGAGCGGGATGAGCACGAAGATGCCCCAGAGCCCGTACACCACGCTCGGCACGGCTGCCAGCAGGTCGACGAGGAACGCCACAGGCTGGCGCAGCCACGCCGGCGCGAACTCGGACAGGAAGATGGCCACGCCGAGCGCGAGCGGAGTCGCGATCACGAGCGCGATGATCGATGAGACGACGGTGCCGTAGATCGCGGGCGCGGCCCCGAACTCTCCGGCGACGGCGTCCCACCGGCTCGACGTCAGGAACGAGAGGCCGAAGGCCCGAAAGGCGGGCGCCGCCGCGGCCCCGATCGCCACGGCGATGCAGCAGAGGAGAAGCGGCACGCCGAGGGCGAAGACAGTGATCGACACGTGGTAGATTCGGTCCCCGACCCCCGCGTCTTCCATCCGCACGGCGAGTCCGCCGTCACCCGGCGCGACCGGCGGGACGCCAGGAGCTGCGGCGGGCGCGACGACGCTCCCCGCCGAGGCCTCAGCCACCGGACGCTCCCAGCTTGATCGACGCGAGGCGCTGCTCGAGCTGCGGCGTCAACGCCGCTGGCAGCGGCGCGTAGTCGAGCGCGGCCGCCTGTTGCCCGCCGCTGGTGAGCGCCCAGCGCAGGAAGTCGACGATCTTCCGGCCCTTGACGCTGTCTGGCTGGTTCTCGTAGACGAGAATCCACGTGAACGACGATAGCGGGTACGCGTCCGCGCCCGGCGCGTTCACGATCGAGATCCGGTAGTCGGTGTTCGGCCCGAGCTTCTCGACCGCGCCGGCCGCGGCGGCCGTCGCGCTCTCCACCGACGGGGTGACGAAGTTGCCGGCGCTGTTGCGCAGCGCCGCGACGGCGAGGCGGTTCTGCTTCGCGTACGCCAGCTCCACGTAGCCGATGGCTCCCGGGGTCTGCTTGACCTGTCCGGCCACGCCCTCGTTCCCCTTGCCGCCGAGCCCCACCGGCCACTGCACTTCCTTGCCGCGCCCGGGCCCACCGGCCCAGGCGCGGCTGACGGCGCTGAGGTAATCGGTGAAGATGTACGTGGTGCCGCTGCCGTCGGACCGGTGGACGACCAAGATGTCGCGCGCCGGGAGCGCGACGCCGGGGTTGAGCGCGGCGAGGCGCGCGTCGTTCCACTTCGTGATCTTGCCGAGGAAGATGTCGCCGAGGACCTCGCCGGTGAGCTTCACGGGCGCCGGCAAACCGGGCAAGTTGTACGTCACCGCCACCGCACCGATGACCGTGGGAATGTGGAGTACGGGGCCGCCCTTCGCCTTGCCCAGCTCCTCATCGGTCATGGGGCTGTCCGACGCCCCGAAATCGATGGTGCGCTCGGACAGTTGGCGGATGCCGCCGCCCGAGCCGATCGACTGGTAGTTGATGCGAACGCCGGTCGCGGCGGCGTAGTCCGAGAACCACTTCGAGTAGATCGGGTAGGGGAAGGTCGCGCCCGCCCCGGTGAGATCGACGGCGCCGGACGAACGCGAGGCGGCTCCGGTGTCGGAGGCTCGATCGGCGCCGCCGTCGCCACCGCACGCGGTGAGTACAGCCATCGTCGCGGCAGCCAGGAACCAAGGCTTCACGGTTCGCTCCCGATTCAAGGTACGAGGAGTAGTGCGTAGATGAGAGAAATCTGCGCCGCCGACGTGCGCCCGGAGTCCGGCTCGGGTAACGGTCTGGTCACGGTGCGCGGGAACAGCGGCGACCGCCGAGAGCTCAGTAATTGAACTGTGCCTGTAATCGAAGGAGTTGGCCGCGCTGCCGGTTGTCGGGCGTGGCGGCGTCCTCGAAGCGGCGGTCGGATATCGTGTACATGGCCGTCAGCTCGAGCGCCGAGAACGGGAGCCACTCGGCGCCCACTTCGTACTCGCGCATCCGGTACCGGCGCGCGTCGGTCTCCTGCTTCTTGCCGCCGCGGTAGTACTGGGCGCGGATGAACGGCGTCAGGAACTGGTGGCGGAACCGGGTGCGGAGCATCGTCTGCGCGTAGCCGCCCTCGAGACGTCGGTTCGCGATCGTCTGAGATGCGAGGTCGATCTCCGGTCCCGTGCCCGTGTTCCACTCGGCCTGGAAGCCGACAGGCTGGGGGTAGATCACGAGCGTCGCCGCGGCACGCCGGTCGTCGAAGTTAGGGCCGCCGGCGACCCCCGCGGTGCGCTGCGACGACGGGACGACCACCCTGCCGTCGTAGCCCTGAACGCCCACTTCCACGAACTGGCCGCCGGCGAACCGGAACGGGTATGTGACGCGCGCGACCACGTGCTGGCCGTTGTTGGCCTCCGGGCGGTTCGCCGTCTGTCCGTTGAAGGTGCCGACGCCCACCACACCGTAGTCGCCCGTTCCCTTGAGGCCGCTGTCGGTGAGAATGCGGAACCGCTTCCGCGCCTCCGTGGGCGACCAGTACGCGAAGACGCCCAGGTCACGCTCGTTCGGCATGGCGCTATTGAGCGGATCCGCACGGTCGAGCGGAAGCCGGTTGGAGCTCGACTGCAGGTTCTCCCAGCCGAACGGGATCTTGCTCTGACCGACTCGCACGCGAAATGTCTTCGCGGCGTCCAGGAAGACATCGAAATACGCGTCGCGGAGCTGCGCGAAGTGGAGCGAGCCGGCCGCCTCGGTCGCCAGGTCGGGTTGGATGTAGACGGACAGCCGGTCGCTCACGTCGCCGCTGACGACGAGCCGCGCGCGGCGAATGAAGAAGCCGCCGTTGCGGCCGATCGAGCGATCACACTGCGCGCAAACGAGGTCCGGGTTGGTCTCCAGCAGACGGTTGTATCGCACCTGCGTGTAGCCGCGGAGCGAGAGGCGCTCGTACCACGCCCGTCGCGATGGCTGCGGTGGAGGCGTCGAATCCGCTGAAGTGGGTCGCGACGCCTCCTGCGCGCCTGCCGAGCGCGGAGAGATACAGAGCACCCCCGCCGCGACGAGCGCGGCGGGAACCTGCCAGAGCGAAAAGGGCATGGCTGGGCACCGTCGGAGCGAGGATCGGCGGTGCGTCGCCCGCATGGGCCAGCCCGCCCGTTACAAACGACGGGAGCTTGTGACGGTTGTGTAACACCCCACGCACCGGACTGTAACGGACAGGTAACGCAGCGCGGGGCACGCGTCAGAAGTCGTTCTCGTAGGAGGCGAATTTGAATCGTCCCGCTCGTTCAATGATGACGCCGAACAGGCGGCCGGCCAGGGTGTCTCCCGGCGCGGGCGCGCGACGGACGCGGCAGTTCCGCCAGAGGCGATTCGTGCCCTCCACGAAGGGCGTCGGGTCGCACTCGTAGCCGAGGTAGCGCACTGG
>Ga0307409_100001995_pt1 | contig 10466 bp, 9 predicted proteins | sample 322Ometagenome_2_FD_203888 | JGI IMG/M metagenome (GOLD analysis project Ga0307409, IMG submission 203888) | Maize rhizosphere microbial communities from greenhouse at UC Davis, California, United States - 322HYB-O-2 | ecosystem: Host-associated > Plants > Roots > Rhizosphere > Soil | place...
TGGGACGCCACCGGGACCGTGGTCACGGCCCGGGCCCGGTGCGGCCGCGCCGGCCCGCCGGCCTCGGTCAGCTGGCGTCCCAGAGCCCGCGCCCAGATCGGGCGCAGCCAGCCCCAGTCGCGCTCCAGCGGCACCACCCACGGCCGGAGCATCGAGGCCGCCGCCCCGTGGGTGGCCAGCTGGGGATGCCAGTAGCCGGTGGCCGCGCACACCTCCAGGGCCGCCCGCTGGCCGGGGGTGGACAGCTCGAGCAGGCTGGCGGTGACCCGGTCCAGGGCGGCCCGCAAGGTCCGGGACCGGCCGAGGGCGTCGGCCACGGCGTCCGACGACCAGTCCCGAGCGGCATCGAGCACGTCGTGGACGACGGCGACCCGGCGCCCGGCCAAGCTCATCAGGTGGCGGTAGCTCCCGGCGGGAAGGGCGGCGCCGCCCGGTGCCGGCAGCCGGCCCAGCTCGGCCGTGGCCACCACGGGGCCAGAGCCGGCCTGGGCGGTCCCGGGCAGCCAGGGCTGCGTGACGGCGATGACCCGGAGCCCCCGGTCGTCGGCGATCGGGCGGATGGCATCGCCCAGGCGGGCCAGCCCGGCGGCTCCGCGCTCCAGCTCCAGGACGACGATCCCCCCGCGCGGGGCCAGCCGCAGGGCCACATCGACCCCGTCGGCGGGCCCAGGCGGCGCCCGGTCGTCGCCAGCCCAGCGGTGGCGGCACGCCTGCAGCAACGGCCCGGCCAGCGACTGGGCGCCGGCCGTTCGCAGCCACACGCAGTCCTGCCAGCGGCCCCAGCCATTGATCAGGCCGGCCAGCCATTCGGCCACGTACGAGCCGTTCGGGCCTCTGAGCACCGAGAACGGCGTCTCGGCGAGGCGCTGGACCCCAGGAAGGGCGGGCCCGGCGTCGCCGGGAAGCGGCCGCATGATCCGTGGCAGGAACACGTGTATCCCTTCGCTTCGGCTCATTGATCGACCCGTCGCGTTTGTCCGCCGCCGGTCGATTCTAGGGAGCCAGGCAGAGGTGAGAAAGGACTTGTGCCGAAGGTCACAGCCACCCGGTGACGATGGTCCCGGCCGGGCCCCAGGGCCCGGGACCCGGGGATGCCGGGCGCTCAGCCCCGCGGGGCCCGGGTCGAGGTCGGCCGGGCGACCACGGCGACCAGGGCCAGGGTGGCGGTGGTGGCGACCACCCCCACGGCCAGACGGGCTAGGCCCTCACCGGCCGGTAGGGACGCGGCCAGCAGGACCAGCGCCCCCACGACCACCGCCCCCAGGGTGCTGGCCGCGACCACGGCCGCCCTGACCGCCAGGACCGCGCGCTCGTCGCGGACCCGCGGCCTGGCCTCCCGGGCCCAGGTGGCGAGCTCGGCATACAGCAGCAGCCCGGCCCCGACCAGGGGGGCGGCGGCGTCGATGCGGTCGCCGCCCCGGACGACCACGATGGTGTGCTCGGCCACGAGCACGACCAGGGCCGGGCCGAGCAGCGAGCCCAGCCGCAGGGCGGCCGCGGCCGCCAGGACCAGGCCGAGGGCTGCCAGCCAGGCCATGGCCTCGCGCAGCGGCCCGGTGACGGCGGCCAGGGGCGCGGCCGCGAGCCCGGCCGCGACCGCCGTGGCGGCCAGCCCGCAGGTCAGCCGGGTGCGAGCCCGGCGCGGCGCCGGCATGCCTCCACCTCCAGGAGGACCTGCTGCAGGGTGGTCGCCTCGGACCACTCGACCACGGCCGCGCCGAGGCGCTGGTAGCGGTGGCGGAGCGTCTCGCGCTCCAGGGCCCAGAGGCGCGTGGCCAGCTCCCCCCACTCGCCGGCGGCGGCCGGGGCGGCCGCGGTGAGCGGGGAGATGTCGACCACGGCCAGGTCGTAGCCGCGGGCCCGGAGGTCGAACAGGGCCGCGACCCCGCGCTCGTCGACCAGCGGGGTCAGGGCGACGATCAGGGCCTTGGCCGGCAGGGTCCGCGGCGGCAGGTGGCGGATCCCCTTCCAGGCCGCGGTGGCGAACACCTGGGTCTCCATCAGGGTGTCGAGCAGCCGGTAGAGGGCGGCGTGGCCGCTGCCCGGCTGGAGCCACTGCACGAACCCGCCGAAGCTGACCAGGCCGACCCGGTCCCGCTGGCGCAGGTAGGCCGCGGCCAGCGAGGCGGCCGCGCCCACGGCCTGGTCGAGGGTGCTGCCGGCGGCCCCGCGGACGTCCAGGAAGCTGTCCAGGAACAGGACCACGTCGGTGGCCCGCTCGGGGTGGCGCTGGTTGACCATCAGGGCCCCCCGGCGGGCGGTGGCCCGCCAGTTGATCGAGCGGGGCCGGTCGCCGGGCAGGAACGGGCGCAGGTCGGCGAACTCGATGCCGTCGCCCCGCTGAGGGGCGACGTGGCTGCCCGTGCTGACCAGGGTCTCGAACGGGCGGACGAGGGCCCGCAGGGCGTCGGGGACGGGAAAGACCTTGACCGGGGTGTGGCGGTCCAGGTGGCGCTCCCAGGTGAACAGCCGGAACCGGTCATGGGCCCGGAGGTGGACGTCGCCGAGCCAGTGGGCGCCCCAGCGGCGGCAGGTCACCGGGACCTCCAGGGTCCGCCGCTCGCCGGCGGCCAGGGTCACCGCCACCGCCCAGGTCCGGACCGCCGCGTCCGGGCCCTCCATGCCCGGGGGGAGGACCAGCAGCACCTCCAGCCGTTCGACCCGGGCGGCGGCCCGCAGGTCCAGCGACACCGTGACCTGGTCGCCGACCAGGACCCGGTCCTGGTCGACCCGGACCTCGGCCTCCAGCTCGGGGTCGCGGGCCCCGGCCAGGCCGGCCACCACCAGCACGGCCAGGGGGGCCGCGACCGCCACCAGCTCGGGCCGGCCGAGGGACAGCCCGGCCAGCAGGGCCAGGGCCGCCACCCCCACGTAGACGGCGATCTTGTCGCTGGGGCGGCGGGTCACGGTCGGCCCGTCAGCCGCCGGGGTGGGTCCGGACCGGGGCCGGCTCGGCCTCCGGCGGCGGAGTCGGGACCTGCTCGAGCAGCTCGGCGACCACGTCCTCGGTGCGGACCCGGCGCACCCACAGCTCGGGGCGGAGGATCAGCCGGTGGGCCAGGGTGGGCACGGCGACCGCCTTGACGTCCTCGGGGGTGACGAAGTCGCGCCCTTCGAGGGCGGCCCTGGCCCTGGCCACCTTGAGCAGGGCCAGGCTGCCCCGGGGGCTGGATCCGACCTGGACGCGGGGGCTGGCCCGGGTGGCGCCGACCAGCTCGACGATGTAGCGGCCGACGCTGGCGGCCACGTGCACCTCCTCGACCGCCCGCTGCATGGCCAGCACGTCGGCCGGGGTCGCCACCTGGGCCAGCTCGACCTCGTCGTCGGCCCGCTCCAGGCGGCGCTGCAGCATCCGCCACTCGGCCTCGGGCGAGGGGTAGCCGACCGTCAGCCGCAGCAGGAACCGGTCCAGCTGGGCCTCGGGCAGCGGGTAGGTGCCCTCGAACTCGATCGGGTTCTGGGTGGCCACGACCAGGAACGGGCGCTCCAGGGGCCGGCTGACCCCGTCGATGGTCACCTGCCGCTCCTGCATCGCCTCCAGCAGGGCGGCCTGGGTCTTGGGCGGGGAGCGGTTGATCTCGTCCCCGAGCAGCAGGTTGGTGAACACCGGCCCGGGCCGGAACTCGAAGTCGCCCAGGCGCTGGCTGTAGACCGAGGACCCGGTCACGTCCGAGGGCATCAGGTCGGGGGTGAACTGCACCCGGGCGAAGCCGAGCGAGGTCACCCGGGCGAACGACCGGGCGATCAGGGTCTTGGCCAGCCCCGGGTAGTCGTCCAGGAGCACGTGCCCGTCGGCCAGCAGCCCGAGCAGCACCAGCTCGAGGGCGTCGCGCTTGCCGACCACGGCCCGCTCGACCTCGTCGAGCACGCGGGTGGCGAGGCGGCGCAGCTCGCCCAGGCCGCCGTCAGCCATCGGGGCCGCCGATCCGCTCCAGGCTGCCGACCAGCTCGGCCAGGGCCGCCGGCGGCAGCCCGGGCGCCTCGCGGTCCGGCAGGTCCCGCTGGTCCCGGGCCAGCAGCGCCCACCCCGCCTCCCCGAGCGCGGCCCGGGCGGCCCCGGGGTCGCCGTCCAGGTCGACGGCCAGCGACCACCGCAGCCGGTCGGCCGCCACCGGCCGCAGCTCGGAGCGCAGGCGGGTGTGGGCGTGCAGGGCGCTGGCGCTGGACAGCGCCAGCAGCCGGGCCAGCCGGTCCAGCTCGGCCGGGATCCGGTAGGGCGCCGGCCGGGCCGCCAGGGCGGTGTCGAACGCCGACGCCGCCGGCGGCGGGTAGGTCACCCGCAGCCAGGCCACCAGCACCTGCACCGCCACCCCGCCCATGACCAGCAGGTAGATCGCGACCACGAGCGGCCGCCGGGTCGGGGCGAGCTGCACCATCGCCGAGAGGGTGATCGTGGCGATCACCGCCACCACCACCGCCCGCACGACCGCCCCGATCACGGTCCGCCTCCGGTGCGCGGCGGTTCGCCGCCGCCGGCCGTCCGGGCCGCCCGGGCCGCCGCCCCGGTCCCGGCGGCCGCCTCCACCGCCTCGGCCACCTCCCGGCGGACCGCCCGCAGGGCGGCGATGGCCTCGTCGCGGTCCTCGTCGCCGATGGCGTGGCGGCTGAACTTGGCCCGCTCGAACAGCCCGGTCAGCCGGTGGACCGAGGCAGGCCGGGCCAGGGCCGACTCCAGCACCCGGCCGGCGTACTCGAAGGGAGCCTCGGCCGGGTGCCGGGGCAGGCCGGCCGCGGCCAGCCCCCGTTCCATCCGCGCCCAGGCGGCGATCACCGCCCGCCGCGGGTCGGGCTCGCCCTCGAGGTCCTCCAGGGTGTCGTCGAGCAGCTCGACCAGCCGCTCGGCCGGCGTCCGGGGCGGCTGGCGCCGGCGCCGCTCGGCCAGCAGCTGAGCGACCGCCAGCCCGACCATGGCCGCCAGGGCCAGCCCGGCCACGACCAGCGGCACCACCCCGGAATCGGTCGGCGGCACCGTCGCGTCCAGGGTGCTCTGGTCGGGCAGGGTGGTGGCCGTGGGATCGTCCCGCCCCCCGCCGAGCCCGAACAGGTCCCGGAACAGCCACAGCAGCACGACCGCGGCCATGGGCAGCAGCAGGCTGAAGCTGCCCCCTCGCCGGGGTCGCCGCCCGATCATGCGCCGGTCGGTCCACAGGGCGATGGCCGCCAGCACCGCGGCGGCCAGCATGGCCAGGATCAGCAGCAGGATCAGGGAGTCGACCAGGTCGGCCGGGTAGTGGGGCCGGCCCCGCCCGCTGCCCAGCGGCCCCCGAAGGCTCCCCACCGCGACCAGCCCCAGCAGCACCACGGCAACCGCGGCCGCCAGCACCCCCCGCCGCCCTCGTCCCGGGCCGTTCGGGTTGGTCGGGCCGTGACCGGGCGGTCCCCACCGCTCCGGCTGCCTGTCCTCCGCCACGCGCTCCCTCGCCGCCTGGTCCCACCCTCGGCACGAGCCATGGTCCCACAACTGCACCGCCCTCCGCCCCTGGAAGATTCCACGGCGGCGTTCTCCAAGCAACGCGAAGCCCCGAGGAAGGCGTGCGCAGGGTGGATGGGAGGAGGTATGCGGGGGGCTCCGCCCCCGCATGTCTCTTCCCCTGCTTCTCTCCCCTGCCCCTCCGCCCGGCGCATCTGGGAGCCGGTTGGGGATCGCCTCCGCGACCCCGACCCTACCCCGGGGGCCGTGGTCGGCTCACCGCGGCTTCCACAGCCTGGGCGGTGAGCTCGACCATCTCGTCGACCTCGGCGTCGCTGACCACCAGGGGCGGCCCCAGCATCACCAGGTCGCCCTCGGTGCCGTCGACGCAGCCGGTGGACGAGTACAGCAGCAGCCCCCGCTCGCGGGCCGCGGCCACCGCCCGCTCGGTCACCCGGGCCGAGCGGGGGAACGGCGCCCGGGTGCTCCGGTCCGCGACCAGCTCGACGGCCACCATGAGCCCCAGGCCGCGGATGTCCCCGGCGGCCGGGTGGTCGCCGAGGCGGGCCTCCAGCCCGGCCCGGAGCCGCTTGCCCTGGACCTCGGCCGCCTCGACCAGGTGGCGCTCGCGCAGGACCCGGAGGACGGCCCGGCCGGCGGCGGCCCCGACCACGTGATGGGAGTAGGTGAGGCCGTGGGTGAACCCGCCGGCGGCGGCGATGGTGTCGTGGACCGCGCCCGAGGCCACGGCCAGGCCCAGGGGCCAGTAGCCGGAGGCGGCCCCCTTGGCCAGGACCAGGAGGTCGGGCCGGACCCCCCAGTGGTCGCAGGCGAACCACCGCCCGGTGCGGCCGAACCCGGTCATGACCTCGTCGGCGACCACCAGCACGCCGTGGCGGCGGCAGACCTCGGTGACCGCCGGCCAGTAGTCGTCGGGGGGGACGGCCGCCCCCAGCCCGGCCCCGGCGACCGGCTCGGCGACGAACGCGGCCACCGTCCGCGGCGGCGAGGCCAGGATCTCGGCCTCGAGGGCCTCGGCGTAGCGGGCACCGCAGCCGGCCGGGTGCGTGTCCGGGAACGGGCAGCGGTACTCGTAGGCGGCCAGGGTGTGGCCGGCCTGGCCCAGCCAGGGCAGGTACGGCTGGCGCAGCGGCTCGCGGCCGCCGACGTCCAGGGCCCCGCGGGTGTTGCCGTGGTAGCTGCCCCGGCGGCCGATCACCCGGTGGCGGTCCTCGCCCCGGGCCAGGTGGTAGGCGCGGGCCATCTTGAGGGCGGTCTCGACCGCCTCGCTGCCCCCCGACACCGGGTAGATCCTCGGGCCGTCCAGGGGCAGCAGCGGGGCCAGCTCGTCGGCGTAGGCCTCCAGGGCCTCGGAGGCGAACATGGTGCCGTGGGCGTAGGCGACCCGCCCCATCTGGTCGGCCACGGCCGCCGCCACCGAGGCCTCGCCATGGCCGATCCCGACCACGATCGCCCCGCCGGCCCCGTCCAGCCAGCGGCGGCCGTCGGTGTCCCACAGCTGGCAGCCCTCGGCCCGGGCCACCGCCGGGAGCCCGCTCCCCCGGGCGAACACCCGGCTCATGACTTCACGTACACCCCGTCCGGGTCGAGCTCCTCGCGGATCAGCCGCAGCTCCTCGTCGGTGGGGTCCGGGGTGGTCTGGAGGTCCCCGGCGACCTTGAGGTCCCAGCCGGTGGCCGCCCGCACCTCGTCCACGGTCACCCCGGGGTGGACGGCGGCCAGGACCATCTCGCCGGTGTCGGGGTCGAAGCCGTAGCGGGCCAGGTCGGTGACCACCACCGACGGGCCCTGGCCCTGCCAGCCCTGGGCGGCCCGCAGGGCGGCCCCGCCGAGGTTGCCGGGGCTGGTCCGGAAGTCGATCCGCTCCACGAACGAGCGGGCCGACTGGCGCATGAGCACGAACACCTCGCGGGCGTTGATGGCGATCTCGCACGCCCCCCCGGACCCGGGGAGCCGCACCTTGGGCTGGGCGTAGTCGCCGATCACGGTGGTGTTGATGTTGCCGAACCGGTCCAGCTGGGCGGCGCCGAGGAAGCCGACGTCGACCAGCCCGCCCTGCAGGTAGTAGCTGAACAGCTCGACCATGCTCATGGCGGCGGTGGCCCCGGTGACCAGGCACGGGTCGCCGATGGACAGCGGCAGCCGGACCGGCCGGGCCCCGTACACCCCCGACTCGTAGACCAGCTCGATCTCCGGGGCGACGGTCCGCTGGGCCAGGGCCACGGCGATGTTCGGGAGGCCGATGCCGACGAAGCACACCCGCTTGCCGGCCAGGGCCCGCGCCCCGGCGACCACCAGCATCTCCGACTTGGACCAGGTCACTTGTAGTCCCCGTAGTCGACGGAACCGGACAGGGCCGGGGCCGGGGTCAGCCCGGTCCACCGCTCGGCCCCCAGCTTCTCCACGTACTCGCTGTGCTCCCTGGTCCCGTGGACCCACTCGTCCAGCCAGGCGTCCAGCACCGCCGGGTCGCGGCTGATCCGGTCCCACTCCAGGTAGAAGCGGTTGTCGCGGTCGTAGTAGCCCTGGGCGTAGGAGGGGTGGGCCCCCCGCGGGCAGACCACCACGGCGTCGACCTTGATCCCCGGGATCAGGGTCCGGTTGGGGTCGGCCCGCACCACCTCGGCGTCGACCAGCTCCTCGACGACCACGATCACCCGGGCGGCCGCGAACGCCGCCTCCTTCTGGCAGCCGGTCAGCCCCCAGACCTGGGTGTTGCCGGCGGCGTCGGCCCGCTGGGCGTGCACGACGGCCACGTCCGGGTGCAGGGGCGGCACCGCGAACACCGGCTCGCCCCCGAACGGCGAGGCCACCGGCCGGATGTTGGGGTTGACCCTGGGCAGGTCGGTCTCGAAGTAGGACCGCAGCGGCCAGAACGGCAGGTTGGCCGCCCCGGCGGCGTAGCGCCCGACCATCCCGAAATGGCTGTACTCCTCCAGCTCCAGCGGCGCCGGGTCGTGGTGCTCGACCCGCCGCCGGATGGCGTGCAGCGACCCCACCCCCGGGTTCCCCATCCACGAGAACACCAGCTTGGACGCCACCCCGGCCCCGATCATCTGGTCGTAGATGACATCGGGGGTGAGCCGGCACAGGGTCAGGTCCCGCTTGCGCTGGCGGATCACCTCGTGCCCGGCCGCGAACGAAATCAAATGTGTAAAGCCTTCGATGGCAAGCGTGTCACCATCGTGGACCAGCTCGCTGATCGCATCTGACATGCTTGCGACCTTATTCTGATCCTGACCCATATCGCCTTCCACGCTAGATCCACGTGCTCGCCCTGGTGACCCCGCGCCTACTGTATGCGAGGAGGGAGAGATCAGGTGGGTGAACCGTTACCGGGACACGACCGAGAGGAAGCGCCATCGGCAGTCTTGCCTTGCGACAGGACGGTGCCAGCCTGATGCCACGTTGGGCTGCTGGCTTCTCGCTTCATCGCGGCCTGCCCGACCGGGCCGGGTCTTACGTCCGCTCCACGAGCGTTTGTTGTCTCCCAGCCACTCTGGGCGACATGCTGCGCGAGCTGAGCGAGATTGCGGGCGGCGTTCAGGTCACGGTCGAGAACCAGCCCGCAGACCGCACAGTGAAAGGTGCGCTCGGCCAGGGTGAGCTTGGCTTTCACCCAGCCGCAGGCCGAGCACCTCTTGGACGAGGGATAGAAGGGCTCGGCAACGACGAGTCGACTGCCGTACCAAGTCGTCTTGTAGGTGAGTTGGCGGCGCAGCATGCCCATGCCAGTGTCCTGGATCGCCCGCGCGATCCGGTGGTTGCGAAGTAGGGCGGACAGATTCAAGTGCTCCACGACAACCATGCCGTACTGGGTGGCCAGGCTGGTCGTGAGCTTATGGAGGGCGTCATGGCGAGCACTGGCTACCCGGGCGTGGGCGTGGGCCAGACGTCGCCGACTCAGGTTTCTACGTGTCGATCCGAGCTTGCGACGGGCCAGCTCTCGATTGAGGCGCCGGAGCCTCATCAACGAGGCTTCCAGACTGCGGGGGTTGGCAATCACCTCGCCGGTGGAGAGCACGGCCAGGTGCCGAACACCTGCGTCGACCCCAACGGTGCCCGCCTTGCCGCTGCTCGGGATGTGACGTTCCACCTCGACGGTAAACGAGACATACCAGCGGTCGGCCCTTCGGGAGATCGTGGCGCTCAGAATACGGGCCGTACCCCGATCGATTCGACGGGTGAGCTTTCTCGTGGATTCGTGAGTCTTGAGGACCCCTATCCTTGGGAGCTGGACATGCTTGTGGTCGCTAAGCACGCGGATCACACCGGTGGAGAAGCGACAGGTCTGATGTGTACGGGCTTTCTTCCAACGCGGGAATCGCATTGGGCGCCCTTTGCGGCGGCCGCTGCGTGAGTCGCTCCAGTTCGCAAGTGCTCGAGCAAGCCCGTCCAGGCCGGACTTATAGGCTTCTTTGGAATTCTCGGCCCACCATGGAGCGGCCTGATGCTTGGCCTGATTCCACTCCCGTTGCAGCTCAAAGAGTGTCCAGGGAACCTGGACGGCCGGGTCGGTTTGGCGCTGGTCGAGGCGCGTCTTGACCAGGGCGAGTCCCCAATTGAAGGCGAATCTGGTTGCACCGGTATGCGAGGCGAGCCGGCCCTGCTGCCGTGGCGTGGGGTCCAGGGCAAACCGGTAGGCTTGCATCACCGTGGCCATGCGGGCGCTTTCCCGAGGCTCTCGTGTCGCTCCATACGGTCAATCCTAGAAGCTGGTCCTGACAGCCGCTGGCGCTCATCCACAGTCCGTACCCGGCAGGCGGTCGAGAGCGCTAGATTGCTCCTCATGAAGTCTCTTGTTGTCCGCCGGGCACAACCAAGTGATGCCGAAGACCTGGCTCGCAACTGGATCCATGCCGCACAGCACTACGCGGAGCTTGATGCCGATGCCTTTCAGGTTCCTCCTACCGGTGGTCTGGTCGCGTGGTTCGAGGGGCTGCTGCAACGACCTCGATCAGAGGATGCCGTCTGGTTGGTCGCCGAAGTTGATGGCCGCGTAGTGGGAGACGTTGCTGCCCGCCTGGAGCGTCCG
>Ga0307409_100001996_pt1 | contig 10465 bp, 8 predicted proteins | sample 322Ometagenome_2_FD_203888 | JGI IMG/M metagenome (GOLD analysis project Ga0307409, IMG submission 203888) | Maize rhizosphere microbial communities from greenhouse at UC Davis, California, United States - 322HYB-O-2 | ecosystem: Host-associated > Plants > Roots > Rhizosphere > Soil | place...
CCGCTGGTGGAAGGATCGGGCAGCGGTTCGGAGCTACTGCGGTTACCAGGCTCCGATGCTCGACGGAGACATCAATCCCGAGGTCCGCACCATCTTCGAGCTGGTGCCGGAGAGCATCGGGATCTTTACCCCGGTTGCTCGTGGCCTCACCCGGGAGCGGGATCCCTCACGTCGGGAGCGCCAGGTCTGGGGATCGGTGGCGCATGTTACCAAGTGGCACCAGCCCTCGGATGATTCGGTCTCGCGCCACCTGCTCCGTGCGGTCGAGGCGGACTGGCAGTTTGTCTTTGCGCAATTTCCCGCCGTAGACGGCTACACCCACCAGTCAGGGCACGATTCAGCGCCGGTGCACCGAGCACTCCGCCGGCTGGACTTTACGGTGGGCAGGCTGCGGGATACGCTGCGGCGCAGAGGGGAGCTGGAGGAGAGCCTGATCCTTCTCGTGAGCGACCACGGCGCCACCCCCGTGCATACCCATCTTGAACTGGCCGACTGGTTCCGGGCCCACGGCGTTCCAACCATGGCTCACCCCGTCGTGTGGGAGCGGAGCCCTCGGGCTGCTGTGATGGTGGCCGGAAACGGGTCCGCAATGGTCTACGCCAGGCCGGGGGAGCCTCGGGAGCAGCGGTGGTCGATCGAGCGGCTATCCGATCCCAACACCTTCGGCGGTCGGGGCAACCTGGTATCCGCTCTCATGCGGGAGCCGGCTGTGGCCTTCCTGGCGGCCGAATCCGAGTACGGCGGACTGTGGCTTGGCGGCAGGGCTGGTCAGGCTCGGCTCAGGGTGCGCGGAAGCGAGGTGGAGTATGATCCGATCTGGGGAGACCCGCTCGAGCTCGGAGGGGCATGGAGCGGCACGTCGCGGGATTGGTTGGAAAAGACTCGTGACGGAGCCTATCCCGATGCTCCTTTCCAATTGCTGGACCAGTTCCGCACCCCCCGCTCGGGAGATCTCCTCGTGATTGGACGTGAGGGGTACGATTTTCGAGACCGGTTCGAGACTCCGGAGCACCGGTCAGGACACGGAAGCCTGATTCGAGCGCACATGCAGACTCCGGTTTGGGCGAGCGAGCCGCTACCGGATGTACCGCTTCGGACGGTAGATCTCTTTCCGTCCATGCTCCAGTGGCTGGGCGTTGCTCCGCCGGCGGTAGTGGATGGCGAGCTGGTGTGGAATCCGGCTGGTCCCGTCCCCGAGAAGAAGTGGCACCGGAGGACAGCAATTAGCGTTTAGATGGATCCAGGATGTTTCGAGAGCGCCGTGTCCTCGCCCAGGTCGAGCGATCTTCCGCAGTTACGACAGAACACCTGCCGAGGGAGCCGGAATACCCTCCCCGCCAGCCCCAGCCTTTGCTGGGTTCCGCAAAATGGACATGCTCCCTCTGCCAGCCGGAAAACTTCCCGTTGCCGAAAGCGAACCACGGACAGAATCAGGCCCAGGAGGATGGCTCCCGGAACTAAGACGAAGTGCACCAGCGGAATGGGAACAGCAATGAGCGCGAGAGCGAGGCCGCCCGCAAGAATCATCGCGGCGCGAATCACTCTTTGGCGGAGGTCCAGACTCTCGACCACCACATGGGCGGAGGTGGGCTCCGACCCGAAGCCCTTGAGAGACACATGAAATGAACGAGGTTCCATGGCGCGAGCCTCTACCGCGGGATCTCCGTCATCCAGACGTCGCTCTGCCGGTCGCCGACGGTAAAGTAGAACTTGCCGCCGTGCAACCGGAACCCATTCTGGTGCCACGGCCGCCCCGGGTCGTCGAAGCGCACGGCGAGCCGAGGTAGGCCGCCTGCGACAGGCACGCGCCAGATTCCGACGGTTGGGTCCTTCGGATCCAAGCCCACGAAATAGACCGCTCGCCCATCGGGCGACCAGACCGACAGGTAGGGACTCACCGGCGTCACGTCCGTGGTCGGGTCCCGAACTGTCATCAGCACGCGGCGCTCTCCACCACCAACCGGGATGGCCTCCAGCGATAAAGGTGCCCCGAAGCCCCCCGTAACCGTCAAAATCGCATGGCCATTCGGCGCCCACTGTGCGGGGCCGCCGCCCTTAACCAGCATCCGCGGGGCGCCCCACCGGCCTCGCACGTCGCGGCTCGCAAGGTGGAGTTCCTGTGCGGGAGTCAATGGAGCCTTCGCGAACGAGAGCGTCCTCCCGTCGGGCGACCACCGTGGCGCCCAGTAGTGCTCGCCCCCAGGCGTGACCTGCGTTGGGGTGCCGCCGTCGGCTGGGATCACGAAGATCTGGCGGGTACGGCCTTGGAAGGCGTGATAGGCGATCTCCCGCCCATCAGGCGAGAACGTGGGGACGAAGGCAGGGCCCCCACCCGAGGTGAGTTGCTCCACGTCACCGCCCCCGAGCGGCATCCGGTAGAGCTGTTGGACACCGCCACGGTCGGAGTCGAACGCCAGCCATCGCCCATTCGGCGAGACGTCGGCATTCTCGATCACCTGATTGCCGCGTGTTACCGGCTCGGCCCGGCTCGCGAGCGCGATTCCGGAGCTGGGAACGCGGAGGGACCAGACGTTCGACGTCTGAGTAAATACTGTGTACGCGAGCCGGCGCCCATCGGCCGAGAGGCTCACCTGAGCCGCGTTGAGACCGGTGGTGAGCCGGGTTGGGTCCCCCTCCGGCCGCCCGTCACGCCTGAGCGACACCTGGTAAATGTCTCGGCCTCCGTCCCGATCCGAGATGTAGACCAGCGACCGGCCTCCTGGGAGCCATGCCGGGCTGGTGTTGAGTGCCTCGTCATCCGTCACCCGTACCGGAGTGCCACCGGTTGCGGGGACCACCCACACGCTGCTCAGCGCGATGTTGCCGAAGTCCTCGTTCCCGACGAACCGCCGGTTGCCCGAGACGCAGGCGAGCCATCGGCCGTCGGGGGACCAGGCGCAGGAGTGCGCCTCGGGGAGCCGCCCCAGGCCGCGGGTCACGCCGCCTCCCGCCGGACGCGAGTACACCGAATCTGCCAGGGCGTAGGCAATGGTGCGCCCGTCGGGCGACCAGGTGCCGTCCGCCCACGCGCCCTGGTCAATAGGCACGAGGAGCTTCGCAGGGCCGCCGAGGGCCGGTACCAGCTCCAGCCCACGCGAGGAGCGGAACAGGAGGCGGCCGCCGTCCGGTGCCCACCGCGGTACCCGAGCGAAGCCTGCGCCGGCCGGTGTGATCGCCACCGAGGTGGCACCGTCCACCTGGCGCACGTAGACCCGGGTCTGCCCGAGCGGCCCCGCGCTGTAGGTAACCAGCTTGCCATCGGGGGACAGGGCCGGGTCGATCTCCAGCCCCGGATCCAACGTGAGCTGCAACCGCCGTCCGAGTTGCACGTTTGCGGGGGGACGATCGAAGATCAGCCCCAGCGCCATCGCGATCGCGAGCAGAGCGGCGGCCGGCGCGACCCACCTCCGCCAACGCGCGGGGCGCGACGTTTCCTTCAGCGCCTCCACCGGTCGGGTAGCGGTCGGAGTGGTGCCGCCGCTCGGTGTCGCGAGCGGCTCGAGCTGGGCCAGGAGCTCGTCCGCCGACTGCCAACGGTCGGCTGGGCGCTTCTCGAGACAGCGCATAATGACCAACTCCAGTCCCGGTGGGCAGGCGGGCCGCTGGTTGCAGAGCGGCGGGGGCGGCTGCATCACGTGCGCCGCCAGAACTTCCTGGCTGGTGCGCCCGGTGAAAGGCGGCCGGCCGGCAATCAGCTCGTAGCCCAGCACGCCCACGGCATAGAGGTCCGCCCGATGGTCGATCGCCGGGTCGGCGGTGGCCTGCTCCGGTGCCATGTAGGCCGGTGTGCCCAGGGCAATGCCCTCTGTCGTGAGCTGCTGCCGTGCTGTCGCCTCGCTCAGCGCCTTGGCGACTCCAAAGTCGGTGACCAACGCGTGCCGTCCCGAGTGCAGTACGTTGTCCGGCTTGATATCGCGGTGCACTACCCCCTGGCCGTGCGCGTAAGCCAGTGCGTCCGTCACCTCGATCAGGATCTTCACGGCATCGTGCACCGGCAGCTCGCCCCCGCGATCGAGCCGGCCGCGCAGCGACTCGCCTTTCACGTAGGGCATGACGTAGTAGAGGAACCCGCTGGCCTCGCCCGAGTCATGCAGTGGCAGGATATGCGGGTGCTGGAGCTGCGCAGCGAGCTTGATCTCGCGCAGGAAGCGCTCGGGGCCGAGCGATGCGGCGAGCTCGGGCCGGAGCACTTTGACAGCGACCAGGCGCTCATGGCGGAGGTCCCGGGCCAGGTACACCGTGGCCATGCCGCCCTGGCCGAGTTCGCGCTCGAGGGCGTAGCGGCCGGCCAAAGCGGCGGCCAGGGGCGAGTCAACTAGGGTCACAGGGTCATTGAGTGGAGACGACTGGAATGTGTGGTGGGCAGAGGCGAATTGGTAGCAAGCTTTTCCGTCGACTCAATGGAGTTGCGGAAATTCTTCCGGGCGGCGACTTTTCTCCTCCCACAAAGAGGGTCCGTAGCTCAGTTGGATAGAGCGCTTGCCTCCGGAGCAAGAGGTCGCGCGTTCGAGTCGCGCCGGGCCCACTCCGGAACTTCCTCCCCCGCTGGGACTTCGGTAGCAGCGGGGTTTTCTGCGTCGAGGAGTGCCCCTCCAGCAGTAACGTTCCCAGTAACAAACCCCAGCTTTCGCAGCCGATCGGCCAGCTTCTCGAGGTGCTGGGCGACGCGATACTCCACTACGTCCGAGCGGTGCCGCGTGGCGCCGAGGTGGGCATACACGCGCCGCACCATCTCGTCGACTGGTGGCCGAGCTCGCGCGCCACCGTGTAGATCGACACAGGCGCGCCGGCGTCGAGCGTCTGCAGCCGTGCGGCGCAGTAGGTGTGACGGAACAGTCGCGTGCGAATCTCACCCCGCGCCCAGCCTGCGCGCTCCGCCAGCCGATCGAGCGGCTTCCGCACGTCGGTCAGCATCTGCTCCCGGCCGTCCACGAAGGCGGGGAACAGCAGCCGGCCGCCGCGCTCGAGCCGCGGCCCGAACACGTACGGCCGGAGTATCTCGCCGAGCTGGGGCCAGAGCGGCACCACGCGGTGCGAGGTGCGAGTCTTGAGCCGGCGCAAGGCGTTCGGCCGGAACGTGATGATGCTGCGATCGAATGACACATCGTCCAGCTCAAGCCCGAACACTTCGGCCGAGCGGCCGCCCGTGAGCAGGAAGGTGGCGACGAGCGGGTACGCGAGCTCGGCGCCGATCGAGAGCCCCGCGGCGGTCTCCACCCGCGGCAGCTTCGCCGCCGAGGCCAGCAGCAGCGCAGCGTTGGGCACCTCGAGCCAGCGGGCCTCCTGCTCCGCGCGTCCCGGCTTCTCCATGAGTGAGGCCACGGGGTTGTATCCTGGGGGCACCAACTCATCTTCCATCGCGCGTCGGTACAGATTTGAGAGCGCGTTCAGGTGATGCCGGATCGTCGCCGTCCTCATCAGGCGGCCGGGCCGGTCGCCTTCCTTTCGCGGCTTGCGCGCCGGCGTGGTCGCCAGTTGCGCGGCCCAGCGGCGCACGTCGCTCACTCGAATGGTGTCGAGCTCGCGCTGGGCTCCGAAGTAGGCCACCGCGCGCTCGAGGAACTGCTGGGTGGCGTCCAGCCAGGAATCGGTGACCACCCCAGCTCGCTTCTTGGCGATCAGGTGCAGCCGTGCGAAGTCGGCCAGTGCGGGCGCCGAGGTGTCGCCGTGGAAGGCGCGACGGCGCCGTGCGGCCTCCAGCTCCGCGAGGCGCTCGCCCGCGAGCCGCGTGGCAACGTCAGAGTCCGTCGTGGCGAACCGCTCGCTTCAGCGAACACCCTTCAATGAGCTCGTCACCGCGGGGGTTCTACTCAGCGGGGCGGCTTCCCCGCTCATCCTCGCCGTGCCCCGCCCTTGACGACGCCCGGACCCAACTGCAACGTCGGGCACATTTTCATCGCAGTCCCTCTCCTCGGAGGGCTAGGATCATCTCCACGGCGGCTGGAAGAAGAAGGGAGGGCGTCCATGAGCAGGGAGTCGATCGACCGAGCCAGGGAGCAGATCGATGCCGCTTGGCTGAGCGGCGACGCCGACGGTATCACCCGCTACCTAGCGGAAGATGCGGTCCTCATGCCGCCCCATGATGCGGCAATCGTGGGGAGGCAACAAATCAACGCTTGGCTTCGCGGCTTCTTCGAGCACTTTGCCATGCCGGAGCTCGCGATGCCTGAACGGGAGCTTATTCTAGCTGGCGACTGGGCGTTTGAGCGAAGCCTCTACGAGTGGACGATCACTTCGAAGGACGGCCGCGAGGTCATGCGCGATAGGGTCAACTTTATGGCGCTTTGGCAGCACGGATCAGATGGTGTCTGGCGGGAGGTACGTGGACTCTGGAATAGCACCCTCCCCCTCGCCGTCGCTCAGGGATCGACCTGAAATTTTCGTGGCAGCCGCGCATTCAACAGACAATCGGAGGGATGAGGTCCACTTGGGCGGGAGGCTCCTCGGTGGTAATGTGCGGACTCGCAAGCAACATGCCCGGACAGTCGGAACCCCTTTTTCTGATAGTGTTCAGGCCCGCCCTCACCGCGCGGCTGCCAGAGATCGATACACGGAGCATAACTGAAGCGGGGGCGACGCTTCCACCCCCGCTCCATTCCTCAGTCCACCTCGACCTACGGGGGCTCAGAGCGGCGTCAGTCTGACGTGTTCCTCGTCAAACAGCAGCGTGCCGTCCGGCAGGATGGTCACCTCGCGGGCGCACGCTCACCGAGCATTACGTTGTGCACGGGCCACGTGGTAACCCGCGGGGGCATCTCCGCCCCGATCTTGCGCATCGCCGCGTCGAGCTTCTCGCGCCGGAAGCGGTCGAAATCGGCCTGTGACTCCCAAACGTCCACGACGCGCCAGCCGGCATCCCCTTCCATCGGGCCGGCGCAGTGGAACACCCCTCCTGGCGCCAGATGGCCGCCGAGGTTCAGCTCCAGCATCACCGCCTCGTACTGTTGCTCCGTGAAGCCGGGAAACTCCAGGTAGAGTGCAATCGCCATGGCAACCACCTCTTCTTTCTGGCAGACGATGCCGGGCTCCCCCCGGCGCGGGTGACCTCTCAAATCGCTGTTGGTGGCGAAGCGGGTGGCAGCGCATAGTCCCGATGAATACCGCCGGCCCCGGGCTTTCGCCGTGTGTGCCTTTGTCGTGGGATTGGCGACTCTGAGTTACAGAGCGGGACGAGGGCTGTCAAGCGAGCAAGAGGGAACGGCCCGCGTCGCTTGCAAAGCAGTGCGCCGGGAATCCTCAGCACAGCGCACCGACGCGCCTGCGTTCGCTGCCCTGCCCTGACTGAGCCTCTCCGCCGCCTCGTGTATGATCGCCACCTCCCGAGCGGACCAGCCGAGAAGGGTCAGGTCAAAGGCGAGAAGGCGCAAGCGGTCAGCGAGAGTCACGAGTGACAGGATACACAGCCTCCCCTCCTGCTGCGTGCCGTTCCCCGGGTCGTCATGGCTCAAGATCAAGAATCCCACCTACACGCAGGCGGAGGGTAGGCGTGAACTGTTTGAGCGGGGCAGCGCGTACTAGTAGGGTGTCAGGTTTTGGGCGGGAGCTCTGCGGGGCCGACGTTTCCTTGCCCTCTTATCTGCTCCACGATGGCGGCTTCGGCCAACTCCACGCTTTGCAGGTGCTCGTTTATCGCCGATTCGGTCGCAACAGTGACGGTTGGCATTTTTCCAGGGCTGCTGTCCAGGCTTGCTAACTGGACATCTCCTCCGACGCCACCGGGATTGGTACGGCGAACGTGGTCAATCGTCCAGACCGCCGCGAATCGACCTTCCGCGAGCGTCGGCTCCTCCTTTGGCCAGAGCAACCTCCTGAGGAGCGCTAGGAAGGGATCTGCGATACCCTGCCCAGAGCCTAGGGCAACAAATGGGAGCTCCGATGTAGCTCGCTCAGGTGCCCCGTTGAAGTCGAACTGAAAAAGGCAGGGCTTTTGCGCGACGGGGAAGGCCACGAGTGACTTACACAATGAAGTGCAAGAATCGCCGGTCAACGAACGCTGCAGCTGGGCCGTATGAAGATAGGGCGTCACCAGTTGCGAGATGTCCTTACCCAGCTTGTCCATCGCCGCCTCCGGCGTGACGTTGGCCCCGCCGAGTTCCTAATCGGGCTCATGGTCTCCGTGACTCTTTATTCACGTCAGAACATAAATGTATCGTGGCGATTGTGCCCCGGCTGTGCCCCGGACCACGGGTAGCCAGAAGAATTAGGGGTGCAAGCTGAGGACGAGCTGCGATTTTCTGAGCCTGCCAGCGACTTACTACACCTGCTTTTGGTCTCTCCCGCGCTCCGCCAGCCCTGCTCTCCTCTGCCTGCGATTTCCCGACCCTCGAACCGACTTATTGCAGTAGCCGGTAGACGCCGGTTACATGCGGCTCACAGGAGATGAGCAGCCTGCCGAGCCTCTGTCCGGAAACGGGTGGGGTCGAGGAGGGGTGGTGAACAACAAGTTGTTGCTGGTAGCGGGCGTGATGCTTGAGTTGGCCCAGCTCGTGGTTATGCTGCTGCAGCGCGGCTGCTGACCAAACGTGGGCGGGCGGTCCGGGAAGGCTCCGGGCCGTACCGCCTGGCGCGCCAGCCGCCGTCCAGCACCGCACTGCTAGCGGAGACTGAACCATGTCCCGCGGAGCGCGAGCCATCTACTTTGGGGCGGGTTCCCCCGATGGTCCGCACGGGAGCATCTACAAGCTCTGGGGGATTGATGGCGAGGTCCGCCCCCACGGCTCGAGCGACTTTTACCTTGCATATCGCTCCTCGGGGGACTTCCTCAGGGCGAGTTTTCACAAGAGCGGGAAGTGGCGCACGGCGGTCACAGAAGCCGCCGTGAAAGCAGGGAAGATCGCCTTGCCGCCCGGGGCCGATCGCAAGGTGTCCGGGCGGGATCGACCCGCGATGCACGAACGTGGCTTAATAGGCGCCTATAAGGTGGCAGTGCCTTCCTCCGAGCTCAGGAGCGGTGCCCTAGAGCTGCCGAAGGCACCCGTCCACTGGGTTGCTGATCCTGGGCCGGGGGAGGCCGTGGAATTCCTCGTCCTCCTGGTCGCTTCCCGTATCCGGCACCTGAGGGTGAGCGACCCGGGACCGAACGACGATCGCCTGCACGACTATTTTCGCCTTCCCAACGAGGAAATCCTGGCGCTGATGAGCCGCTGCGTTCCACTGTCGGAGCGTGCTATAGCCATCATCCGTGCTGCCGTCGAAGGCTGGACCTTACTGGCCCCCGGCGGCGGTCCAGCTGATCCAGGTGCGAGGGTACGATGCACGATGATCGTTGAGGATGTGGGTGGTGGGGAGGCAGTGCTCGACCTGGCGATCCCCTGCCTGGTGTAGGGGCGCCAATAACGTTCCTAGTAACAGCTACTGCCTGCGACCCTTCCGAGCATGTCACGCCCTCCGCGCATTTTCCTCGAGACCAACGCGCTCAAGTTTGCCTCCGAGCGTATCCTGCGGGGGTATCGTATTCCCAAGGTCGTGCGGTGGGGAAGCGCCGCAATCATGATCCCGATGGTGCGATGGTACGAGGAGTACCCCAACCTTCGGTTAGATCGACGCCAGTGGCGGCTCATTCTGGAAATCAGCTGCCTGCCCAGCATCGCCTGGATGGCGAGAAAAGGGCGCGTCGAGCTGCTCTGCACCGACGAGGTTGTGACCGAGCTGCGGGGGCTGCCCAAGACAGACGATCCCCGCGGACTCTTTTATGGCGCGCCGATCACCTGGGTTAAGGCACCTGCCTACACGACCGGGAGCGGCCTGCTCGAGCGGCTACTGCAACCCCGGCCGCAACGCCACCCAAATGCCCGCGAGCGGCAGCTCGAGTTCATGGGGCGCGTTCAGCGCCAGCGATTCCTCGAGCTGCAGAAAGCTACCGGCGCGTATCAGGGTCCGGGAAAGCCGCCGCATCGCAATCAGTTGTGGGACGCCTTTCACGTGTGGTCGGCAGAGTCCGCCGAAGCAGATTACTTCCTGACGCTGGACATGAGGCTGCTACGCCATCTGGCCCAGCATCGGCGCTTTCCCCCGTTGATCCCGTGCTTGAGTCCTCTCGCCCTGCTCCGCCGCCTCGAAAAGGATGGCGCCTACAGTTGGCGCGACTGGCCCTCCCTTTTGAGATCCGGGGTTCGACAGGTCATCAACCCACGCACGAACCACCCGCTCGAGGAGCTGGTCGCCCTCACGCGCGCCCTGGACCGAGACGAGCGGCGGCCATGGTGGAGGCGCTGGTTGGGCCGCCAGTAACGTTACCAGTAACAAAGGACTTGGCACTGACTAGCGCTGGCTGGCGACGGCCAGTTTATTTGTCAGCGACTTACGCCAACGGGGGCTGACCGTCGCTGGGGTCGGGCGGCTCCGGAGCAAGAGGTCGCGCGTTCGAGTCGCGCCGGGCCCACTCCGGGACGTTCCCCGTCCTCCAATCTCAATTCGGGCGGGGTTTCGTTTTCGGCTCCCGGGAGCAGGAGGTCGCGCGTTCACG
>Ga0307409_100001997_pt1 | contig 10464 bp, 9 predicted proteins | sample 322Ometagenome_2_FD_203888 | JGI IMG/M metagenome (GOLD analysis project Ga0307409, IMG submission 203888) | Maize rhizosphere microbial communities from greenhouse at UC Davis, California, United States - 322HYB-O-2 | ecosystem: Host-associated > Plants > Roots > Rhizosphere > Soil | place...
CGTCCTGGACCGCGAGCGGGGGGTCGAGGCCTGGTCGCTCCTCGCCTTCGACAACGGCGTGCACGTCGACGACCTGGAGTTGCCGGTGCTCGGGCTCAAGCGCGAGAAGGGCGACCTGGGCCCGCCCGCCATCGAAGGCCGGCTCCCCCTGGACTCGAGCGAGATCGCCGTCGGCACCGGGACGCTCGAGCGGCTGCACAAGCGCGTGGGTGACACCGTCCGCATGGGTGAGGGTCCCAATGCGGCCGACCTCCGGATCGTGGGCACGGTCGTCCTCCCGGCCATCGGCCAGGTGAACTCCGATCACACCGCCCTCGGACGCGGCGTCCTCGTCACGATGAGGGCCCTCGAGCAGATCGAGTCGCCCGATGTGGCCTGCTTCGAAGGCGACGAGGACGATTCCCCCACGTGCCCGGTGGCCATCGCCATCGACATGGCCCCGGGCGCCGACGGGAACGCCGTCGCCGCGCGCATCACCGCCGCCCGGCCGGACGGGGTGCCGAACGGGACCATCCCCAAGCCGGTCCAGGTGGCGGCCGAGATCCGCAACGCCGACGAGATGGGCGTCCTACCCCTCGGCCTCGGGCTGGCCATGGCCTTCGGCGCCGTGCTGTCGCTCGGTTTCGCCCTCGCCGCCTTCGTCCGCCAGCGGCGCCGGGAGTTGGCCATCCTGAAGACGGTCGGGTTCACCCGGGGCCAGGTCAGATCGGCCGTGGTGTGGCAGGGAGCGCTCGCGCTGCTGGTGACGCTGGCCGTGGGGGTGCCCCTGGGCATCGCCGGCGGGCGCTGGCTGTGGTCGCGGTTCGCCGCGGACATCGGGATCGCCCCGACGGCGTCCGTCCCGGCCCTGCTCCTGCTGGTGGCCGTGGGTGTCGTGCTCGTGGTCGGGATCCTCTCGGCGGCCGCGCCAGGCGTGATGGCCGCCGCCACCCGCCCGGCCGAGGCCATGCGGGCCGACTAGGAGGCGACCCAGTCGCCCACGCCGCCGATCCGCTCCGGGGTGATGCGGGAGATCACGCCGGGCGGCGGGTCGTCCATGGGCGGGAAGCGCACGTCAGGCCCCAGGTAGGTGCGGGCCAGCCGCTGGAGCAGCTCGGCCGCTCCGCCCTCGGTGATGCGGGCCCGCCCGTGCACGACGAGGTGCTCGCGCAGCCCCATCGGGTTGGTGACGTCGCTCTCGACCGACAGGGCGACGCGCGGATCGCGGCGGAGGTTGCGCACCTTCTGCTGCCGCACGTCGAGGTGGCCGGCCACGATCTCGTCGTCCTCGATCCCCACCCACACCACCGCGACCTGCGGGCTGCCGTCGGGGTTGATGGTGACGACGTGGGCGAGGCCGTCCGACTCGAGCAGGCGTCGCGCGGCGGCTGAGAGGCGCACGGCCGCAGCTCAGCCGGGATCGGGCAGGTAGGTCCAGTCGGGCTGCTTGCGCTCCTGGCGCTCGTCGACGGTGGCCACCCCGGCGGACAGGTCCACGAGCTTCGGCAGCACGAGGGGGCGGGGGAGCGGGCAGCCCCGCTGCGCCACGTGGGCGACGAACTCGTCGGGGAAGGACTGGAGCAGGCTCGCCACCACGAGCTGCTCCTCCGTGGCGAGGTAGCAGCGGGCGCCGTCGGTGACGCGCGCCAACCAGTAGGTGATGGCCTCGAGGTCGACGTCGCCGGCCACGCCGGCCTGCAGGCGCTCGAGACGGGCGGTGATCTCGCCGCTGCCGAGCTTGCACGGCGGGCACTGCCCGCAGGACTCGACCGAGAGGAAGCGGGACACCACCCGGGCCGCTTCGACCATGCAGGCGGTGTCGTCGAAGACGATGAAGCCGCACGAGCCGATCCCGGTGCCGAGCGCCGAGAAGGCCTCGTAGCTCACCGGCGTGTCGAGGTCGCGGGGGAGGACCACGGGGTTGGCCACTCCTGAGAGCACGCCCTTGACCGAGCGCCCCGGCGGGAGCCCGCTCCCCACGAGGTCGATCACCTGGCGCAGGGTGGTGCCCGCCTCCACCTCTCCGACGTCCGGCGCGACGACGTCGCCGACCACGGTGCACGCGAAGGTGCCGGGCGTCTCGCGTGTGCCGAGGGAGCGGAACCACTCCGGGCCCCGGGCGAGGATGTGCGGCAGGTTCGAGAGGGTCTCCACGTTGTTGACCACCGTGGGGTTCGATCCCCGGACGCCGGGCACGTCGGGATCTTGCTCGTGGCCCTCCCACCCGGTCTGGACGGCGGTGGCGAACAGCCCGTGCTCGTAGGGCGGCAGCAAGCGGGGGAGCGGCGGGTTGCCCTCGATGACCTCGAGCAGGCCCTTCTCCTCACCGAAGAGGTACTCCTCGGGCCCGGTGGCCACGCGGATCTCGCAGTCGCGGCAGATCCCGGCCTCCTGCATCTCGCCGATGGCCCGGGTCAGCGCCTCGAACTCACGGGTGAAGCTCGCCTTCACCGCGACGTAGGCCTCAGCGACGTCCACGGCCAGCGCGGCGATGAGGAGGCCCTCGACGAGCTGGTACGGGTTGGTGCGGAGCAGGGCCCGGTCCTTGAACGTCCCCGGCTCGCCCTCGGCGCCGTTGGCCACCAGGTAGCGCGGCGGAGCCCCGGCCGTCACGGTCCGCCACTTGCGTCCGGTGGGGAACCCGCCGCCGCCCCGCCCCCGCAGGCCGGACCGGTCGACGACGTCGCGCACGCCGGTGGGGCCCAGCTCGGTGGCCCGCTGGAGGCCGAGGCCGCCGACGTCCGTGGCGAGCCACTCGTCGAGCGCGGTGACCGGCTGCTCGGGGAGCAGGTGACCCACGCTAGGCAAGCGCGACGGGCGTCCCCAGGCCGGTCAGGCCGAGCACGCGACGGACCGCGGGCGCGGCGGCGCGCAGCTCCACGTGGGTCCCCACCCGGGTGCCCTCGCTGACCGCCCACCGCACGGGCCGGAGGCCGGCGCAGTCCGAGAACGTCAGCCGGCTGAGATCCATGATGAGGCGGCGGTGGTCGCCTCCGAGGAGGCGGGACAGGGCGGTGCGCAAGGTGGGCGCCGACGCCACGTCGAGCTCCCCCTGCGGGTAGACCAGCGCGAGCCCATCGCTCGAATCGATGGTCACGCCGAAGTGGTCCATCCCCGCCACCGTATCCGGCCCGGTCGGGCTAGCTCGCCGGCGGCGTCGAGTACCGCGCCGCCGGGGTGCCGGGGGGGTTGAAGACGCCCGGCCGGGCGTCGGGGTTCGGGACGCAGACCTCGCCCTCCAGGCCGTCGGGATCCCGGAAGAAGACGCTCAGGATCGGACCGAAGTCGGTGACGAACCCGTCGCTGGCACCGCGTGCCACCAGGCGGTCCCGGATGACCTCGAACGCCTCGACGGAGGCGGCCTGGAGGCCGAGGTGGTCGATGCGACCGCGGCCGAACATCGGGGTCTGGCGCCCGGCCTCGTCGTTGCCGTCGATCTCGAAGACGTTGAGCTCCCGTCCCGCCCCCACGTCGATGAACGACAGGCGCGTCCCCTCGCCCTCCGGCGAGTCGCGGGAGACGGTGGCGTCGAACACCTCTCGGTAGAACGCGTGCAGGCGGTTCGAGTCGGCGGTGAGGATGGCCACGTGGTTCACACCGTCGAGCAGCATCTGTCGGCCTCTCCCTTCAGCTCGTCTTGAACGGTCCCCGGACCTCGTAGGTGACTCCGCTGCCCGTGCCCGTCGGCCCCCGCTGCGAGCTGAAGTACAGCCGCGTCCCGGAGGGGTCGAAGGCGGGACCGGTCAGCTCGGAGGCGGCCTGGCCCGTCACCTGGAGGAAGGGCCACACCTCCCCGTTCGGCCGCACGATGACGAGCTGCATGTCGCCGCCGTCCTCGCACACGAACAGGTCGCCGTTGGCCGACCGCACGACGTTGTCGACCCCCGTGAGCACCGGGGTGGTGAAGCGGGCGGCGTCGTAGAGCACGCTCAGCTCGGACGCCACGAGGTCGAGCTCCCAGAGGCGGTTGTCGCCCTTGGTGGTGAACCACAGCGTGTCGTTGCCGTACCAGGCGCCCTCGCCGCCGTTGAAAGGTGTGCTGGTCGGGACCTGGAAGCGGGTCGGAAGCAGCGTCGCCGCCGGGTCGGGGACCACCGCCCACTGGACGAGCCCGGCCACCACCGTGGCGACCTCCAAGGCGCCCGTCGAGAGGTCGGGGTAGGCGGCCGGCACGAACCGGTAGAGGCGGCCGTCGGGCTTGTCCTCGGTGAGGTACACGTGACCCCGGACGGGATCGACGGCGGCGGCCTCGTGGCTGAAGACGCCGAGGGCCGGTCGCACCACCGCGGCCTCGGTGCCGGAGGGGTCGCACTCCCACACCCGCCCGCCGTCGAACTCCTCGCACGAGAGCCAGCGCCCCCACGGGGTCGGGCCGCCGGCGCAGTTGCGGGTGGTGCCGCCGAGGATCCGTGAGGCCGCCACGACGGTGCCGTCGGAGGCGAACCGGATGGCACCGGCTCCGCCGGCGGCGGCGGCCAGCTCGCTGTTGGCCACGTAGGTCCAGCCCCCGTCGGGGGCGGGGAAGGTGGCCCCGCCGTCGGGAGCCGCGGGCCAGGTGTAGGTGGTGCCCGGGACCACCGAGCCGCTGCGGGCCACCACCGCCGAGGCGAACCCCGAGGGCAGCTTGATGCCGTTGGCGTCCGCCGCCCCGAGTGCCCCGTAGGGCCCGGTGTTCGGCGTGCACCCCGCCAGCCGCGGCCCGATGGTCGCCACGGCGGCGCTGGCCAGCCCGGCCCGCAGGAAGGCACGACGGTCCACCCGGACGGGACGCTAGCCGGGGGATTGGCGGGCGCCCGGCCGGGTAAGGCGATCGGACGTTCGAGAGCCGAGGAGGCTGCAATGGCTGACGACCGCATCGATGACCTGAAGGGCCGGGCCAAGGAGGCCGCCGGTGACCTGACGGGGAACGACGACCTCGAGCGCGAGGGCAAGGCCGATCAGGCGGGGGCGTCGGTCAAGGAGAAGGTCAACAAGGTGGCCGACAAGGTCAAGGACAAGGTCGACGACCTGAAGAAGTAGCGAGCGGCACCCCGGGGCCGCCGTGGCCCCGCGGTGGTTGACTGCGGCGTGACCGATGCGCCGTGGCCAGGGGACGCCTGCTCGCTCGTCGACGCCTTCCGGGCGGGGGAGCGGTCCCCGGTCGACGAGCTGGAGGCGTCGCTGGCCGCCATCGAGGCCAGCGACCTCAACGCCTTCTCGTCGCTCGACCCCGAGCGGGCGCGGGAGCGGGCCGCGTCGGCCGACGTCGGCCTGCCCTTCGGCGGCGTGCCCCTCGCCATCAAGGAGCTGGAGCCCGTGACCGGTTGGCCGGCCACCGAGGCGTCGCTGGTCTTCGCCGACCGCACCTGGCCCTACAGCTCGACGATGGTCGAGCGCCTGGAGGCGGCCGGCGTCGTGCCGGTGGGCGCCACCACCGCCAGCGAGTTCGGTGGGCTCAACGTCTCGGTGTCGCGCCTCCACGGCGTGACCCGCAACCCGTGGGACCGGAGCCGCACCACCGGGGGCTCGTCGGCCGGCAGCGCCGCCGCCGTGGCCGGCGGCCTCGTGACCATCGCCAGCGGCGGTGACGGCGGCGGCTCGATCCGCATCCCGGCCGGCTTCTGCGGCCTCGTCGGCATGAAAGGAACGTTCGGCCGGATCCCCCGGGGACCGCGCACCGCCATCCAGCCACTGACCATCCTCCTCGGCTGCCTGGCCCGGTCGGTGCGTGACGTGTGCCGTTGGTACGACGTGTGCAGCGGGTTCGACCGGCGCGACCCGTACAGCCTCCCGCGGGTCGAGGGGTGGGAGCGGGCCCTCGGCACGAACGACCTCGCCGGCAAGCGGGCGGTCATCGCCCCCACTCTCGGCTCCGCCGTCGTGCTCCCCGAGGTGGCCGAGCTGGTGACGGCGGGCGGGGAGCAGCTGGCCGCCGACGCCGGACTGCGCCTCGTCGACGTGCCCGTGGGGCTGCCCGGCCTCGGCACCGAGTGGGCCCTCACCAACCTGGTCCAGCTCCGGGAGGAGCTCGGCGATCTCTGGCCGGGGTGTGCCGAGCAGCTCACGCCCGAGATCGCCTTCGGTCTCCAGTTCGCCGAGCAGGTGTTCGACCTGGCCATGGCCGGGCGGGCGGAGAGGGCGCGCACGGAGGCCAACGAGGCCATGGCCGCGCTGTTCGACGAGGTCGACTTCGTCATCGCGGCCACCAACCCGGACGTCGCCTTCCCCGCCGAGATCGGGCTGAACACGCGCGTGGGCGACCAGTCCGTGGGTCCCGAGAACAACGGCGCGCTGACGATCCCCGCCAACGTCGTCGGCAATCCCGGCATCTCGATCCCGGTGGGCGACGTCGGCGGGCTCCCCGTCGGGATGCAGGTCATCGGCCGGCACCACGAGGACGCGCTGCTGCTCGATCTCGCCGCCGTCGTGGAGCGCGAGCGGCCGTGGCCCCGCGTGGCGCCACCCGCCTAGGGTCCCGCCGGTGACGACGCCGTTCGAGAAGGCGGCCGCCGCCGTCGCCGGCGGTGCCGACCCGCAGGTCGAGGCGGCCACCCTCGTCGAGGCCATGACCGCCGAGGAGCGGCGCTGGTGCCTCGACGGCGACGTCCCCTTCTGGGCCGGCCTCTCGGACCTGGGTCGGGGCGGCTACCACAAGCGCCCGTTCCCGGCCGCCGTCGTCGAGCGCCTGGGCGTGCCCGGCTTCCGCTTCAGCGACGGGCCCCGCGGCGTCGTCATCGGGCCGGCCACCGCCTTCCCGGTCAGCATCGGCCGGGGCGCGACGTGGGACGTCGAGCTGGAGGAGCGCATCGGCGACGCCATCGGGCGCGAGCTGCGGGCGGTGGGCGCCGACCTCTACGGCGGTGTGTGCGTGAACGTCCTGCGCCACCCCGCCTGGGGCCGGGCCCAGGAGACGTACGGTGAGGACCCGTTCCACGTGGGCGAGCTCGGCGCCGCGCTGACCCGCGGCGTCCAGCGCCACGCCATGGCCTGCGTGAAGCACTTCGCCTGCAACTCCATGGAGAACGCCCGCTTCAAGGTCGACGTCAGCGTCGACGACGAAGCCCTGCACGAGGTCTTCCTGCCGCACTTCCGCCGCATCGTCGACGAGGGCGTGGCCTCGGTGATGAGCGCCTACAACAGCGTCAACGGCGAGTGGTGCGGGCAGAGCCACGCGCTGCTGACGGACGTCCTGCGCGACGAGTGGGGGTTCGAGGGGTTCGTCATCAGCGACTGGATCTTCGGGCTGCGCGACGCCGGGCCCTCGGTCACCGCCGGCCTCGACGTGGAGATGCCGTACCGCATGATCCGCGCCTTCGGGCTCGACGCCGCCGTGGAGGCGGGCGAGGTCACGGAGGACGACATCAGCCGGCGGGTGACCTCGACGGTCGCCACGCTGCTCCGCTTCGCCGACGTCCTGTCGGAACCCGTGCCGGGAGCGGACGTGCTCGCCTGTCCCGAGCACCGGGCCCTGGCCCGGGAGGCGGCCACCAAGGCCATCGTGCTGCTGCGCAACGAGCCGGTCGACGAGGCGGCGGTCCTGCCGCTCGACCCCGGCGCGCTTCGGCGGGTGGCGGTGCTCGGGCGGCTGGCCGCCCTGCGCAACCTCGGTGACCACGGGTCGAGCGACGTGTGGGCCCCCGAGGTGGTCACGCCGCTCGACGGCCTGCGGGCGGCCCTGCCCGATGCGGTGGTCGAGCACCACGACGCGGCCACGGACGCCGCCGGGGCCGACGTCGCCGTGGTGGTGGTCGGGTACACGGCCGACGACGAGGGCGAGTACATCGGCGAGTCGGGCACGAGCCACCTCGGCGCCCTGTTTCCCGGACCGGACGACCCCGAGCTGGCGGAGCGCTTCACCGCCTCGGCGGCCCGCGACCCGTGGCCAGCCCCGCCGGAGGGCGTCGGCCGGCAGGGCGGGGGCGTGGGCTTCGCCGCCGGCGGCGACCGGGTGTCGCTGCGCCTGCACGAGGACGACGAGGCGCTGATCACCGCGGTGGCGGCGGCCAACCCCCGCACCGTGGTGGCGGTGGTGGCGGGGAGCGCGGTCCTCATGGACCGGTGGATCGACGCCGTGGCCGCCGTGGTGCAGGCCTGGTACGGCGGCATGGAGGGCGGCGCGGCGCTGGCCGACGTCCTCCTGGGGGCGGCGGCACCGAGCGGCCGGCTGCCCTTCACCGTCCCGGCCGAGGAGGCCCACCTCCCCCCGTTCGACCGGGAGGCCGACGCCGTCACCTACGACGCCTGGCACGGCTGGTGGCGGCTCGAGCGAGACGGGCACCAGCCGGCGTTCCCCTTCGGCTTCGGCTTGACGTACACCGACTTCGCGCTCGGGCCGTGGACGCTGGAGCGAGACGGCGACGATGTGGTGCTGCGGGGCTCGGTGGTCAACACCGGCGCCCGCGGCGGGAGCGACGTGGTCCAGGTGTACGGCGGCCGGCGGGGGAGCCGGCGCCGCCTGGTCGGCTTCGCCCGCGTCGACGCGCCCGCCGGGGGGGCGTCGCCCGTCGAGCTGCACCTGCCCCTCGACCGCTTCGCCGTGCGGGCCGGAGCGGCCCGCAAGTGGACGGTGGTGCCCGGCCGCTACGACCTGCGGGTGGCCCGCCACGCCATGGACACCGGCAGCAGGCCTCTCACCGTCGATCTCCCCTGAGGAGGACCGGAAGAAGTACGTGGAGGCGGGTGGGGCTGTCGGCCATCGGGCTCGGCACGTGGGAGTTCGGAGTGTCGTCCGGCGGCCCAACGTGGTGGCCATCCCGGCTCCGCCGTCAGGCGAGGAGGTCGGCCACGGCGTGGATGGCGAGCCCGGCCACGCCACCGACCACCGTGCCGTTGATGCGGATGTACTGCAGGTCGCGGCCGAGGAGCAGCTCGAGCCGGCCGGAGGTCTCCTCGGCGTCCCACCGCTGCACCGTGCTGGTGACGAGCCCCGTGATCTCGTCGTGGAAGTGCTCGGCCACGTAACGGGCGCCCCGCTCGGCCACCTCCTCGACCGCGGTGCGCAGCTCGGCGTCCTCCTGGAGGCGGCGGCCCACGCCGGCGATGGTCGTGGCCAGGCGCCGGCGCACCTCGGACTCGGGGTCCTGCGCCTGCTGCCGCAGCGCCGCCTTGGCGTCCTCCCACACCGACCGGGTCCACTTCCGCAGCTCCGGTGACCCCAGCAGCTCGGCCTTGAGCTGCTCGCCCCGCTCCCGCAGCTCGGGGGAGTGCTCCAGCTGGTCGGCCAGGTCACGCAGCCGGCGATCGAGCTCCTTGCGCAGCTCATGGTCCGGATCGGTCGCCACCTCGCCGAGCATCCGCCGGGCCCCGTCGACCAGCCGGTCGAAGATGCGGTCGTCGATGGCCTCGGGGATCCACCACGGCGACTCGCGGTGGTACCGCGTGCGCAACGCCTCCCGGTTCTCCTCGAGGAACCGGTCGATGGCGCTGACGACCGCGGCCAGGGCCTCGTGGTGGCGGTCGGTGGCGGTGATCGCCCGCAGGGCCCGGCCGGCCAGCGGAGCCAGGTGGACGGCCTCGGCCTGGCGGCGGACCACGGACTCGAGGGCGACGTGGACGTCGTCGTCCTCGACGAGGTCGAGGCCCCAGGCGGCGGCATCGGCCAGCCGGGCGGCGACGGTCTCGGCGTTGTCCTGGTCGGCGAGCCAGGCGGCCGCCCGCTCGGCCACCCGGGCGGTGCGCACGCGCTCGCCGAGGGTCTCCGAGGAGAGGAAGTTCCGCTGGACGAACTCCCCGAGGGTCTGGCCGAACTGGTCCTTGCGCTCGGGGATCACCGCGGTGTGGGGGATGGGCAGCCCGAGGGGGTGGCGGAACAGGGCGGTGACGGCGAACCAGTCGGCCAGGCCGCCCACCATCGACGCCTCGGCCGCGGCCCGCACGTACTCGGCCGTGGTGCCGTCGAAGGGCAGGGTGCCCAGGAAGACGGCGGTCACGACCACCAGGGCGCCGGTGGCCCGCCGCTTCATGACGGCCAGCTGCCGGGCCTTCTCGGCGTCGTCCCGGCCGGCGGGGAGGGTCGACCGTGTCGCCACCACGGGGGACGAGTGTGGCGCAGCGGGCGCCGATTCCGGCGCCAGAGCACGATGGGGTCGTGGCCTTCTTCGACCCGCCGGCGCCCGGACCACCGCCGCCGCGACCGCCGGGTCCCCCGCGCCCGAGGTGGGCCCGACCGCCCGAGGGCGTGCTGGGCGCCCTGGTCGTCGACCGCATCGAGGTGGTGCGCACGCCCGACGTGCACGTGGCCGTCGAGGAGCTCCGGGCCTACCTCGAGGGGTTCGAGCTGCGGCTGGCCATCCGTTCCCGCTCCGGCCCCCTGCCGGATCACGCCGTCGTGGCATGGCGCAACGCGCCGGAGCCCGGCCAGGCCGTCTCACCGCCACGGCTCGGGCTCGGGTTCGCCGACGGTGTCCGGCTCACGAACCTGAGCCCGGCCCTGGGCGTGCCGGCCGACGCCCGCGGGCCCCTCCTCGTGCCCCTCGACGTCCCCGGCCCGCCTGGTGTGGGCCAGCC
>Ga0307409_100001998_pt1 | contig 10463 bp, 14 predicted proteins | sample 322Ometagenome_2_FD_203888 | JGI IMG/M metagenome (GOLD analysis project Ga0307409, IMG submission 203888) | Maize rhizosphere microbial communities from greenhouse at UC Davis, California, United States - 322HYB-O-2 | ecosystem: Host-associated > Plants > Roots > Rhizosphere > Soil | place...
TGGAAGCGCGCGAGCTGATCAGGAAGGCGCTCGAGCTCAGTCCCGGCGAGCCCTCGATCACCGACAGCATGGGCTGGGTCGAATACCGTCTCGGCAACCGCGAGGAAGCGCTCCGGCACCTGCGCAACGCCTACCAGGCGCGGCCCGACCCGGAGATCGCCGCCCACCTCGGCGAGGTCCTGTGGAGCGTCGGCCAGATCGAGGAGGCGCGCCGCGTCTTCCGCGAGGCGCGCTCGCGCGACGCGCAGAACGACGTGCTGCGCGAGACGCTGGCGCGCCTGCGCGTCGACCTGTGACCGGCCGCGGCGCGACGGCGCCGCGAGCTTCGCCACCCGCGGCGCCGCATCTCGCGGGCCGTGCGCCGACGATCGTGGCCTTCGTCTGCGCGCTGCTCGCGAGCGCTTGCACGACGCTGCCGCCGCCGTCGCCGACTGCCGGCGACACGCTCTCGGGCCGGCTCGCCCTGCGCGTCGAGGCGCTCGGCAGCGCCGCGCCGCGCGCGTTCTCGGCAGCGTTCGATCTGCGCGGCGATGCCCGATCGGGGACGCTCGGCCTGTCGACGCCGCTCGGCAGCACGCTCGCCGAGGCACGTTGGTCGCCCGCCGAAGTCGTGCTGGCGACGCCGCAGGGAACGCGTCGCTTCTCGAGCCTCGACGAGCTCACGCGCGAAGCGCTCGGCGAGAGCGTTCCGATCGAGGCGTGGTTCGACTGGCTGCGCGGCCGCCCGTGGCCGGGCGCGCCGAGCGAGGCGTCCGCGGCGCCGCCGCAGGGCTTCGCCCAGCTCGGCTGGCGCGTCGATCTCGGCGGCTTCGAGCAAGGCACGGTCGCGGCGACGCGCGAATCGCCGCCACCGACGGTCAGCGTCCGCATCCGCCTCGATCGTTCCTGACCGAGCGCGCACCCGATGAGCGTGCTGGCCCTCTACGACGTCCCGGCGCCGGCCAAGCTCAACCTGTTCCTGCACGTCGTCGGCAAGCGCGCCGACGGCATGCACCTGCTCGATTCGCTGATGGTGCTGATCGACTGGTGCGACACCCTGCAGTTCGAGCTGCGCAGCGACGGCGCGCTGCGTCGCCACGACACGAACATCGCGCTGCCCGTCGACGACCTGTGCCTGCGCGCGGCGCGCGCGCTGCAGTGGGCGTCGGCGACGCCGGCGGGCGTCGACATCACGATCGACAAGCGCATCCCGGCGGGCGCCGGCCTCGGCGGCGGCAGCTCGGACGCGGCGTCGACCCTGCTCGCCTTGAACCGCCTCTGGCGGCTCGACTGGCCGCTCGAGCGGCTGCTGCCGATCGGCGCCGCGCTCGGCGCCGATGTCCCGTTCTTCCTCGCCGGCGCCAACGCCTTCGCCGGCGGCGTCGGCGAGCGGCTCGCGCCGACGGAAGTCGCTGCCGCGTGGTTCGCCGTCGTCAAGCCCGAGGCGAGCCTCGCCACCGCGGACGTCTTCCGCAGCCCGGCGCTGGCCGAGCGCGTCGCCGCTGCTAGAATTGCGGGTTTTTCCGAGGCTGCTTCCGGTGTCGATGCCGGACCGGAGCCCCCCGGAGAAACGGGGCCTCGACTCGCCGAGGACTTCGGGACCAACGACCTGCAGGCTGCCGCCGAAGGTCTTTGCCCCGATGTCCGGCGCGCGGCGGCCGCCCTTCGCCGCACCTTCGGCAACAGCCGGATGACGGGTTCGGGAAGCGCGGTCTTCGCACGGGCGGGCAGCGGCCCGACGCCTTCGGCAGCGATGCCGGGCGACTGGCCGACGGGCTGGTCGGGCAGGATGTGCCGCTCGCTGGCGCGCCATCCGCTCGCCGGCTGGGCCGGGCGCGGCGAGACGGGCGTGGGTTGAGGGCGGCGGGCGCGAGCCGGCCGCCTGCGTAGGGGAGTCGCCAAGTTGGTTAAGGCATCGGATTTTGATTCCGACATGCGAGGGTTCGAGTCCTTCCTCCCCTGCCAAATTCGCTGAAGCGAGACCATGCTCTTCAACACCGTCCTCTTCTCGGGCAACGCGAACCGGCCTCTCGCCCAGGACATCGCGACCCACCTGTCGATCAACCTCGGCAAGGCCAAGGTCGGGCGCTTCTCCGACGGCGAGGTCGACGTCGAGATCGAGCAGAACGTCCGCGCGCGCGACATCTTCGTCGTCCAGCCGACGTGCACGCCGACCAACGAGAACCTGATGGAGCTCTGCATCATGGTCGACGCGCTCAAGCGCGCGTCGGCGCGCAGGGTGACCGCGGTGATTCCGTACTTCGGCTACGCCCGCCAGGACCGGCGGCCGCGCTCGACGCGCGTGCCGATCAGCGCCAAGGTCGTCGCCAACATGCTCGAAGCGGTCGGCGTCGAGCGGCTGCTGACGATGGACCTGCACGCCGACCAGATCCAGGGCTTCTTCAACATCCCGGTCGACAACATCTACGCGTCGCCCGTGCTGCTCTCGGACCTGCAGAGCAAGCGCTACGACGATCTGGTCGTCGTCTCCCCCGACGTCGGCGGCGTGGTGCGCGCGCGCGCGCTCGCCAAGCAGGCGGGCTGCGACCTCGCGATCATCGACAAGCGCCGGCCGAAGGCCAACGTCTCGGAGATCATGCACGTCATCGGCGAGATCGAGAGCCGCAACTGCGTGATCATGGACGACATGATCGACACCGCCGGCACGCTGGTGAAGGCGGCCGACGTGCTGAAGGAGCGCGGCGCGAAGAAGGTGTTCGCGTATTGCACCCACGCGGTCTTCTCGGGGCCGGCGATCGAGCGGATCCAGAACTCGAAGCTCGACGAGGTCGTCGTCACCGACACGATCCCGCTCGCCGGCGACGGCAGCAAGTGCAAGAAGGTGCGCCAGCTGTCGGTCGCGTTCCTGTTCGCCGAGACGATCCGGCGCATCTCGGACGGCGAGTCGGTGACGTCCCTCTTCGCCGAGCAGAACAATAATTTCTAGAGCGAGAGAAAAAAACGGGGCGAAGCCCCGCCACTGAGAAGGGCTCCGCAAGGAGCCCGCTGTCCTGTCAATTGAAGCCTGGTCGCGGGCCTCACTTTTGGAGTCGAGATGAAATTCACCGCTTTCGAGCGCACGCAGCAGGGGACCGGAGCGAGCCGCCGCCTGCGCAACGCGCACAAGGTTCCCGGCATCGTCTACGGTGCCGGCGCACCGGCCATGATCGAGCTCGATCACAACGCGCTCTTCTTCGCCCTCAAGAAGGAGGCGTTCCACTCGTCGCTGCTCGAGATGGAGCTCGCCGGCAAGACCGAGCAGGTCCTGCTGCGCGACTACCAGATGCATCCGTTCAAGCCGATCGTGATGCACATCGACTTCCAGCGCGTCGACGGCACGACCAAGATCACGAAGAAGGTGCCGCTGCACTACGTCAACGAGGAGAACTCGCCGGCGGTGAAGACCGACGCGTGCGTCGTCAACCACGTCGTCAACGAGCTCAGCATCCAGTGCCTCGCGTCGCAACTGCCCGAGTTCATCACCGTCGACCTCGGCGAGCTGACCAAGGGCCAGTCGCTGCACGTGAGCGACATCAAGCTGCCGCCCGGCACCAAGGTCGTGACCCACGGCAAGCCCAATCCGGTGATCGTCTCGGCGAACGTCCAGGCCGCCGAGGAGGAAGAGCCTGCCGCGGTCGCCCCGGTCATCGCGGCGCCTGCTCCGGCACCGACCAAGGCGAAGAAGAACGAGAAGCAGAACAAGAAGTAGGCCCCTCCACGAGGGATCGGAAGCCCCGCCGACGCGGGGCTTTTTTCTTCGCCTCGCACTCGATAATCGCCCCACCATGATTCGGTTGATCGTCGGCCTCGGCAACCCTGGGGCGGAGTACGCGGCGACGCGCCACAACGCCGGCTTCTGGTTCGTCGACGAGGTCGCCGACCGCCTCAAGGTGTCGCTCGCTCCCGAGCGCAGCTATTTCGGCCTGGCGGCGCGCACCAGCGTCGACGGGCGGCCTCTCTGGCTGCTCGAGCCGACGACGTTCATGAATCTCTCGGGCAAGTCGGTCGCGGCGCTCGCGCGCTTCTTCAAGATCGCTCCGGGCGAGATCCTGGTCGCCCACGACGAGCTCGACCTGCAGCCCGGCCAGGTCCGGATGAAGCTCGGTGGCTCCCACGCGGGGCACAACGGCCTGAAGGACATCCATGCGCAGCTCGGCAGCCCCGACTACTGGCGACTGCGCATCGGCATCGGCCATCCCGGCGTCAAGGCAGAGGTCATCGACTACGTGCTGCGAAAGCCGTCGCCCGAGCACCGCGTCGAGATGCAGAAGGCGATCGAGCAGGCGTTGACCGGGCTCGAGCTCCTGCTCGACGGCGACATGGAACGCGCGGCGATGAAGATCAACGCCAGGCCGCCGCGGCCGAAGCCGCCCAAGCCTGCCAAGCCGAATGCCGCAGACGAAGGCGACTCCGCCGCGCCTTCCGAGCAGGTCGAGCTCGGTCCGGGATGAAAGCGCTGCGGGCCTGGCCCGTTCTGCTCCTCGCGCTGGCCACCTCGGCGGCCGGCGGCGAGACGACGATCTTTCGTTGCGGCGACAGCTACTCGCCGACGCCTTGCGCAAACGCCAGGGCGATCGAGTCGGCAGCGCCGGTGAGCGCCGCGCGACGCGCCGAGGCGCGCGCCGTCGCCGCTCGCGAGAAGCAGCTCGCGCTCGAGATGGTGCGCGACCGGCAGGAGCGGGAGCGCGCGATCCGCCCTGCCACGGCGGGTTCGCTGGGCCCGGTGCCTGCCGCGCGCGCGACGAGCGCGCCACCGGCCGCGAAGAAGCACGTGCGCGCGAAGAAGCGCGCTCCACCCGACGAGGGCCGCGACTTCGTCGCTGCCGTGCCGAGGGCGAAAACCTAGAAGGCCGGGCAATGCTCGGCCGCGGCTGCTCAGGCGCCGAGCGCCGGCGCTTCGGCCTGCAAGCGGCGGTACTTCGCCCAGAGCGTTTCCTTCGACTCGTCGTGGGCCGGGTCGAGCGGAATGCAGGCGACCGGGCATACCTGGACACACTGCGGAGCGTCGAAATGGCCGACGCACTCGGTGCACCTGCGCGGGTCGATGACGTAGATCCGTTCACCCAGCGAGATCGCCGAGTTCGGGCACTCCGGCTCGCAGACGTCGCAGTTGATGCACTCGTCGGTGATCATCAGCGCCACGTTCGGGCTCCTGTCGCCTGCGGCGTGCTCAGGGTTCGGCCCGCTTGACGCGCTGCTGCAGCCGGTCGAGGACGAGGGGCGAGACGAACTTCGAGACGTCGCCGGCGAGGTTGGCGATCTCGCGGACGAAGGTGCCGGAGACGAACTGGTACTGGTCGCTCGGCGTCAGGAACACCGTCTCGACTTCGGGCATGAGCTGCCGGTTCATTCCCGCCATCTGGAACTCGTACTCGAAGTCGCTCACCGCGCGCAGGCCGCGGACGACGACCTTGCCGCCCTGCGCGACGACGAAGTCGCGCAGCAGGCCGCGAAACGCCATCACCTCGACGTTCGGATACCTGGCGGCGAGCTCGGTGGCGATGTCGAGCCGCTCGGCGACCGAGAACATCGTCCGCTTGTGGTGGCCGGCGGCGACGGCGACGAGCAGGCGCTCGAACAGCCTGCTCGCCCGGCGCATCAGGTCCTCGTGCCCGAGCGTCATCGGATCGAAGGTGCCCGGGTACACGGCGGTCAGTCGGGTCGCGGACGTCACGTCATCTCCACGCGGCGAGGCGGCTGGCAGCGCTGCGCTCGCCCGGGCCTCGATGCGGCGCAGTGTAGCCGCCGCATCAGCCGGGCGTCGCCTTGCGCAGGAGGTGGAAATGGACGGCGCCGGCACGACCGGCGCGCCAGGGATCGAGGCCGAGACCGGCCGCCTCGTCGGCGGCGAGCGCGTGCGGTCCTTCGACGTACACGAAGCCGCCCTCGCGGACGATTCGCGCCGCCGCGGCGAGCGCCGGCACGCGCAGCGGCGAGTCGAACGGCGGGTCGAGGAAGACCAAGTCGACGCTGCCGGCGCCGGCGCGCGCCAGCCACTGCAGCGCGTCGGCGCGCTCGACGCGCACGGCTTGCGCTTGCAGTCGCTGGCGCGTCGACAGCAGGCTGGCGACGAGCGCCGCGTCGCGCTCGAGCATCACGACCGCGGCGGCGCCGCGCGATGCCGCTTCGAAGCCGAGCGCGCCCGAGCCGGCGAACGCGTCGATGCAGTGCCAGCCTTCGAGCGACTGGCCGAGCCAGTTGAAGAGCGTCTCGCGGACGCGGTCGGGCGTCGGCCGGAGGCCGGGCCGGTCGGCGACCGGCAGCTTGCTGCGCTTCCAGGCGCCGCCGATGACGCGCACCTCGCGCGGAAACGCCGGCGCCGCCGCCCGTCGCGGCGCGTTCCGCGTCTGCCGCGCCGCAGCGCGCGCCTTCACGGCCGCACCGGAACGCCGTCGCGCGCGAGCAGCGCCTTCGCCTCGCGCACCGAGAACTCGCCGTAGTGGAAGATGCTGGCGGCGAGCACCGCGTCGGCGCCGCCGATGCGGATGCCTTCCGAGAGATGCTCGAGCGAGCCGACCCCGCCCGAGGCGATCACCGGCACGTCGACCGCGTCGGCGACGGCGCGCGTCAGCGCCAGATCGAAGCCGCTCCTGGTGCCGTCGCGGTCCATGCTCGTCAGCAGGATCTCGCCGGCGCCGAGCGCGGCGACGCGGCGCGCCCACTCGACTGCGTCGACTCCGCTGTTGCGCCGGCCGCCGTGCGTGTAGACGTCCCACGCCGCCGCACCGCCGGCGCGCCGCTTGGCGTCGATGGCGACGACGATGCATTGCGAGCCGTACTTCGCCGCGGCGTCGCGGACGACTTCCGGAGTTGCGACCGCAGCCGAGTTGAAGCTGACCTTGTCGGCGCCGGCATTGAGCAGCCGCCGCACGTCGGCGACGCTGCGCACGCCGCCGCCGACGGTGAGCGGGATGAACACCTGCGATGCGACCGCCTCGATGATCGACAGGATGAGGTCGCGGTCGTCGCTCGTCGCCGTGATGTCCAGAAAGGTCAGCTCGTCGGCGCCCTGGTCGTTGTAGCGCGCCGCGATCTCGACCGGGTCGCCGGCATCCTTCAGGGCCACGAAGTTGACGCCCTTGACCACGCGGCCGGCGGTGACGTCGAGGCAGGGGATGATGCGTTTGGCGAGCAATGTCAGCCCGGGGTCAGGCCGGCCGGGCGCCGGGCCGCCCCGAGCCTGGCCGCGCCCCCTCGGAGGCCAGCGACCGCAGGGAGGCGCCATCGCGCTTCATACAGCGAGCTCGTCGGCGCGCGCCTGCGCGGTGGCGAAGTCGAGGTCGCCGCTGTAGATCGCGCGGCCGCAGATGACGCCTTCGATGCCGACCTCCTCGACCGCGCAGAGCTTCTCGATGTCGGCGAGCGACGACAGGCCGCCCGATGCGATGACCGGGATCGTCAGCACCTGCGCCAGCTTGACCGTCGCCTCGATGTTGACGCCGGTGAGCATGCCGTCGCGTCCGATGTCGGTGTAGACGATGCCTTCGACGCCGTAGTCCTCGAACTTCTTCGCCAGGTCGGCGACCTCGTGGCCGGTGAGCTTGCTCCAGCCGTCGGTCGCGACCTTGCCGTCCTTGGCGTCGAGGCCGACGATGATGTGGCCGCCGAAGGCGCTGCAGGCGTCGCGCATGAAGCCCGGGTTCTTCACCGCTGCGGTGCCGATGATGATGTAGCTGAGGCCGTCGTCGAGATAGCGCTCGATCGTGTCGAGATCGCGGATGCCGCCGCCGAGCTGGACCGGAATCTCGTCGCCGACCTCGGCCAGGATCGCCTTGACCGCGCTCTCGTTGACCGGCTTGCCGGCGAACGCGCCGTTGAGGTCGACGAGATGAAGCCGCCTGGCACCGGCGTCGACCCAGCGCCTGGCCATCGCCGCCGGGTTGTCGCTGAAGATCGTCGAATCGTTCATGTCGCCCTGACGCAGGCGAACGCAGTGGCCGTCCTTGAGGTCGATCGCGGGAATCAGCAGCATGGCCGAAGCAGAGGCGAGCGGAGGTGGACGGGCCGGGGGACGAGCAGGCCCGCGATGCGCGCGGTGCCCGAAGGAATCGTCAGGGGTTCCAGTGGAGGAAGTTGCGGTACAGCGCGAGACCGTGGGCGGCGCTCTTTTCGGGGTGGAACTGGGTCGCGAAAATATTATCGCGCGCCAGCGCCGAGGTAAAGCGACCGCCGTAGTCGGTTTCGCCAGCAATGTGCAGGCGATCGGCCGGCTGCGCGCAGTAGCTGTGGACGAAATAGAACCAAGCGCGGTCGGGAATGCCCCGCCAAAGCGGATGCTCGCGCGCCTGCAGCACCTCGTTCCAGCCCATCTGCGGCACCTTGAAGCGGCTGCCGTCTTCCTGGCGCCTGCCCTCGAGCCGGAAGCGGACGACCTCGCCGGGGATCAGGCCGAGCCCGGGCGTGCCGCCGGCGGCGTCCCCTTCCTCGCTGCGGTCGAGCAGCATCTGCATGCCGATGCAGACGCCGAGCAGAGGCTTCGTCGCCGCCGCCTCGCGCACGGCGGCCTCGAGGCCCGAGGTGCGCAGCTCGCGCATGCAGTCGGGCATCGCGCCCTGACCGGGCAGGACGACGCGCTCGGCGGCGACGACGGCGTGCGGGTCCGACGTGACGACGACCGCGATCTCGTCGGCCGCGCTCGAGGTCTCGCGCGCGACGTGCGCGACCGCCTGCGCGACCGAGCGCAGGTTGCCCATGCCGTAGTCGACGACGGCGACGGTGCGTTGGCTCACGATGGCGCCACCCGAGTCGGCCTAGAGCGACCCCTTGGTCGACGGCACGACGTTGCCGAGGCGCGGATCGACCGTCACCGCCGCGCGCAGCGCCCGCGCGAACGCCTTGAACACCGTCTCGCACTGGTGGTGCGCGTTCTCGCCGCGCAGGTTGTCGATGTGGAGCGTGACGAGGGCGTGGTTCGCGAAGCCCTGGAAGAACTCGTGCGCGAGCTGGGCGTCGAAGCCGCCGATCATGCCGGCCTTGAACGGCACGTTCATGACCAGCCCGGGCCGGCCCGAGAAGTCGATGACGACGCGCGACAGCGCCTCGTCGAGCGGCACGTAGGCGTGGCCGAAGCGCGTCAGGCCGCGCTTGTCGCCGACCGCCTCGCCGACCGCCATGCCGAGCGCGATGCCGACGTCCTCGACGGTGTGATGGCCGTCGATGTGCAGGTCGCCCTGGGCATCGATCTCGAGGTCGATCGTGCCGTGGCGGGCGATCTGCTCGAGCATGTGGTCGAAGAAGCCGATGCCGGTGGCGATGCGCGCGCTGCCGGTGCCGTCGAGGTCGACGCTGACGCCGATCTTCGTCTCCTTGGTGTCGCGCCGGATGGCGGCGCGGCGCGGCGCGGCGGCGGCTGCCGCGGGTCGGGTCCTCGTCATCGCAGGCTCGCGGCCAGGGCTCGGATCATCCGGGTATTTTCCTCCGGCGTGCCGACCGTCAGGCGCAGGCACCCCGCGAGCAGCGGGTGCAGCGCCTCGACGTTCTTGACCAGGACACCCGCGGCTTTCATCGCATTGAACGTCGCGCCGGCATCGGGGACGCGCGCCAGGATCATGTTGGCCTCGCTCGGAAACGGCTGCACGCCCGGCAGAGCGGCGAGCTCGCGCTGCAGCCGCGCACGCTCGTCGCGCAGCACCGCCGCCTGGCGTGCGAACTCGTCGGCGTGCTCGAGCGCGAAGAGCGTCGCCTCGGCGTTCAGCGCGCCGATGTTGTAGGGCGGCCGGACCTTGTCGATCTCCGCGATCAGCGCTTCCGGCCCGGCCAGGTAGCCGAGGCGGACTCCCGCCAGCCCGAACTTGCTGAGCGTGCGCAGCACCAGCACGTGCGACAGCGAGCCGACCTTCGGCAGCCACGAGCGCGACGAGAACGGCTGATACGCCTCATCGAACACGACCAGCCCGTCCTGCGTGCCGACGGCGGCGACGATGTGCTCGATCGCGCGCTCGTCGAACAGGTTCGCGGTCGGGTTGTTCGGATACGCGATATAGGTGAGCGACGGTCGGTGCGCCTCGATCGCGGCGAGCATCGCGTCGAGGTCGAGCTCGAAGGTCGGCGTCAGCGGCACGCCGACGAACTTCAACCCTTGCAGCCGCGCCGACATCTCGTACATGACGAAACCGGGCAGCGGCGCGAGGATCGCCGCGCCGGGAACGTCGCAGGCGAGCGCGAGCAGCGCGATCAGCTCGTCGGAGCCGTTGCCGAGCATGATGCTGCAGCCGCGCGGCAGCTCGACATAGCTCGCGAGCGCGGCGATCACGTCGGCGACGCAGCGCGCCGGGTAGCGGTTGATCGCGACCTTGCCGAGCCTGCGCCCGAGCTCCTCCTGCAGCGCCTCGGGCAGGCGAAACGGGTTCTCCATCGCGTCGAGCTTGACCAACCCTTCGCTCGGCTGGATCGCGTAGGCGTGCATCGAGCGGACGTCCTGGCGGACGACCCGGGCGTAGCGTTCGGCGCCGTTCATCGCCGGCCATCGCCCTCGAGGCGGAGCT
>Ga0307409_100002000_pt1 | contig 10457 bp, 11 predicted proteins | sample 322Ometagenome_2_FD_203888 | JGI IMG/M metagenome (GOLD analysis project Ga0307409, IMG submission 203888) | Maize rhizosphere microbial communities from greenhouse at UC Davis, California, United States - 322HYB-O-2 | ecosystem: Host-associated > Plants > Roots > Rhizosphere > Soil | place...
GCTACCTCGGCGACGGCCTCCTCGCCGTGTTCGGGGCGCCCATTCCGCTCGACGATCACGCAGATCGGGCGCTTGCGGCGGCGCGTGAGATGCTCGCGGAGAGATTGCCCCAGTTCAATCGTCGTGTGGGCGAGCGGACCCTCGGCAACGGCTTCGAGATGGGCATCGGCCTCAACAGCGGACTGTTCATTGCCGGAAACGTGGGCTCGGCCCGTCGGCTCGAGTACACGGTTTATGGGGATACCGTGAACACGGCGTCGCGCATCGAGGGAATGACAAAGACCACAAGGCAATCAGTTCTCATAGCGGATTCGACTCGCCAGGCCCTCCTGCGCCCCCCGAGCGACCTCGTCCACGTGGGCGAGTTCGACGTGCGCGGTAAGCAGTCGAGCATCAGGCTCTGGACAATCTGATGCGTCTCCCAGCCGGGCATTTCCGGCATGAGGACGTCGAGCAGGGCCCCTCGACGCGTGCTCCTCGCCGCCTCTGCTGGATAGCAAGGCGAGCGAGTCACGACCCGTCCCTTCTACCAGCACCCTTGGTGCTTCAGGACCGTGCGCTCCCCCACCACGCCCGACGGCCAGGGATGAGCCGACCGGCACAGCGGTGCGAGACGGCTAACGCTGCCCGGCCCGGCGCGTCTGGTGGTCGGCGGGAACGTGGTAGAGCAGCGAGCCGGCCTCACCCGGCGCCGCGCCCTCCATGGGCACGAACAGGGTCGCCATGACCGCCTGGCGGCCCGCCGGGTCGCGCAGCATGGTCGCTGTCGGGTTGGCGAACGCCCTGCTCCCCCCATGGGTCACGATGCTGAGCCGCTGGGCGGTCCCGGCCGCCCGGTCGTACAGGTACACCCGCCAGCTGCCAAAGTCGCCGCGGCGGCTCTGCGCCTCCACCAGGTCATAATCCCTGCCCCGGTAGCGCAGGTGGTCACGGTCGCCGATGTTGCCGCCGATCTGCTCGGCGGCCGCCGCGGCGGCCCGCTCCACTGCCGCATCCAGCTCCGGGTCGGTGGCGGTGGTCCACCCCCGGAAGCCGGTCAGGGTGCCGCGGGCCTGCCGGTCGACCTGGCAGTCGCGGTGGTAGTGCAAGCCCAGTTCGATCCTGGAGGCGTCCACGTCGGCGTCCAGGGGGAGCTGGCGGATGCTTGGGGTGCCCTCGTTGCAGGCGCTCAGTGTCCGAGGAGCAAGGAACTGGCGGGCGGGGCGGCCGGCCAGCAACGCCTCCAGGGTCGGCCAGTAGCGGATGCGGAGCTGGCCGCCGTGGCCGTCGTTGAACTCGGCCGCGGTCAGCAGGCCGCCGTCACCGGTGGCGGCGATGGTCGGCTGGGTCGCCGGCTGGTCGATGACCGCCTGATGGTCCCATTGCATCAGGTCGGCGGAGGTAGCCAAGTGGCAAGTTTGGCCGCTGTGGTAGACGGCCAGGTAGCCACCGGCCGGGCTCGGAATCACCTTGGCGGTGTCCATCCGGTTGCCCAACGAGTCGTGGGCGTCGTAGCGGAATGCGGTGGCGGCACGCACGTCACCAAGCAGCCCGGCCAGCCGGTCACGGCCGGATGGCTGCGCCATGGGTTCCCCCTGTGAGATGGCAGACGGCTGCCTCGCTGGGGACGGATTCTCTCAGCCGCTCGTGACCCTGACGAGGGTGATGCTGCGGCTGCCGCTACTGGGACGACGGCTGCCAGCGCACAACCATGCCCACCCAGAGCCACGCCCGTCGGGTCCTGCTACCTACACCACCCGGTGGGGCGCCACTGCACGCGGAGGAACGCGCGTCACATGGGCACTCCGTCGCGGCATCGTCTTTGGCCCCGGGTGTTGCGCACGCCACAGCCATTCAGTCTCTCGCAGCTATTTCGACTTCCCTGAAACCCGAGCTAGGCAAAGGTCCCTGACTACGGCGGCCCTTTCCGGGAGGATGGGTGCCATGGCCGGCGACCCTCAACCGACCGCCCTGCTCCCCAACCTCCTCACTGTCACCCTGGGCGCCCCCGCCGCTGCGCTCGGCCTCATCGAGGGCCTGTCGGACGGGCTGGCCGGAACGGCCCGCCTGGCCGGCGGGGCCATCGCCGGCCTGCTGTGGACGCTGGCCTCGCCTCGGCTTGCGTTTGGCTACCTGGTGGCGTGGATGTTCCTGGCCCTGGTCGGACTGCTGCTCACGGCCCGCGGCAGTCCTGCCTGACAGATCCGCTGGATCAAGTCGTCCGGCCAATCCCTGGCCCGGGTAGGGTGAGGCCATGACCGTGCTGCGCTCCATTCTGCTGTTCGCCCTGGCCGCCCTGGCCGAAATCGGTGGGGCGTGGCTGGTCTGGCAGGGCGTCCGCGAACATCGCGGCTTGGCCTTTGTCGGCGCCGGCATCGTTGCCCTTGGCCTGTACGGCTTTGTGGCCAGCTTCCAACCCGACCCTCACTTCGGCCGCATCCTGGCCGCCTACGGCGGGGTGTTCGTGGCCGGCTCCCTGGCCTGGGGCGTCCTTGTCGACGGCTTCCGTCCCGACCGCTACGACCTGGTCGGCGCCGTCCTGTCCCTGGCTGGGGTGGCCGTCATCATGTACGCCCCCCGGGCCAACTAGACCGGGCCGACCGGCACCGACCAGGAAGGAGCAGGGTGATCGAGGCCAACAAGATGGTGGTGCGTCGGCTGGTCGCCGAGGTCCTCAACGGCGGCCACCTGGAGGTCATCGACGAGCTCTACACCCCCGAGCTGGCGCCGGCCGCCCGACGCTGGATCGCGCCGTTCCGGGCCAGCTTCCCCGATGTCCACATGGAGATCGTGGAGCTGATCGCCGAAGGCGACACGGTCGCCGGTCACTTCACCTGCTCGGCCACCCACCTGGGGGAGTGGCTCGGCCAGGCCCCGACCGGGCGCCGTTTCGAGCGGGTCGATGAGGTCTCGATCTTCCGGTTCCGCGACGGCAAGATCGTCCATGCCTGGTCGCTGGAGGACACCCGCTCGCGGCTCCAACAGCTTGGTCTGAGCTGAGCGTCAGCCCGAACCGATCAGGCGGGCGTCGAGGTGGACCGGCGGCGAGTGGCCAGCAGCAGCAACCCACCCACCGCGAGCAGCGTGGCGGCGGTCCCGGCCAACCGAGCGGCCTGGGGACCGGTGTAGGGCAGGGAGGCGTCCCGGCGGCAATGGGCCGGCGCGGAGGCGTTGGCGTGGGCGGCCAGGACCAGGGTGTTGCCGTTCTGCTCGTACAGGTTGCCGAGCAGTCCCGGATGCTTGGCCAGGTCCATGTCGATCTCGCGGGAGAAGCTGCCTGAGCTGTCGGTGGTCACCCGGGTCTCGGGGAGCACGAGCTGCCCGGTGCGCACGTCGGAGATGGCCAGGATGAGGGTGGTGTTCGGCTCCAGGCCGCGGCCGGCCACGTCCACGTGGTCGCAGACCGGGCACTCCATGGTCAGCTCCTCAGCCCCAGTTGCCGGGGCCGCCACCAGCGCCAGCAGGAAGGTGGCAAGGAGCAGCGACCGAGCCAATCGCATGGGACCCTCCAAGACTGCATGGGGGTGGGCTGCCGGGCGCGCGGGTTGCTGCCAGATCGGGTGGCGGACAGGTGAGCAAGCTCGGCGGACACTAGTTGGAACCGAGGTTGCAGGCAAATAGGCAACACGAGCTGATTCTCGACGGTGGCCGCTTGACCTTGGAGTGCACTCCAAGGTTTACCCTGCCGGTATGGCCTTCACCGTTTCCACCCTTGCCGACACCGTCGGCCTCAGCCCGGACACTGTCCGCTATTACGAACGCGTCGGCCTGCTCCCCGAACCAGCCCGCTCAGCGGCCGGCTACCGGCTCTATGACCAGGCCGCCGTCGGCCGGCTGCAGCTGATCAAGGGCGCCCAGCGGGCCGGGCTGCGGCTGCGGGAGATCGGCGAGCTGCTCCAGGTCGCCGACCAAGGCCAGTGTCCCTGCGGCCACACCGAGACCCTGCTGCGCCAGCGGCTGGCCGAGGTCCGCGCCGAGCTCGACCGCCTGCGGGCCCTGGAGGCCGACCTGGTCGGGCTGCTGGAGCGCCAGCCCGACCCGTCCTGCCCCGACATGACCGCGGGGGCGGCCGCCTGGTGGTGCGCCCCGGACTGTTCCGACCCGTGTGAGCCATCGGAAGGGAGGTGACCGCCATGTTGCCGCTGGACTGCACGCCCGACTGTCCCTGCGACGACTGCCCACCCGGCTGCTGCTAGACCAGCGCGAAAGCCAGGTGCGACGAGACCGGCACGGCGCCACCGGTCTCGCCCCACCGTCAGTCTTGCCCATCCTGCCGCCATGCCATGGGCCCCTACGCTCAAGCCTTCTCCCGTGCCAGGCCGCTGCTTCCGCCTGGTCGCCCATCCCGGCGAGGCCGGCCCGACCCACTGCCCAGGAGCCGGTGGCCTGGCGTGGCTCGTGGCGTGAGTAGTGACCCGGATCCCGGCATCGTGGGCCTCTTGAACGCCAACCTCGAGCACAAGCAACAGTCCTGTCGCATCAGCGTCGATTGTCAGCAGATTGTCAGCAGACCACTCTTAGTGGTCATCAGGGCACACTCTAAGTGTTGACCGATTCGCGCGGCTTTAGGTGGTCGACCAAGACCCTCGTGGCGGGAGCCTCGTTCTCCCACCGTGCCCAGGGTGGAGGGATCTGGCCGGACGGTGCGGGCATGCCTGGCCCCAGCCGCAAGCACTCCACCAACCACCTCGGCTCGTGAACCGAGGACAACGAGCTTGACGCCGGCCGGCGCCAGGCCGACCACCTCCAGCCGCCGTCGGCGGCAACGCGGGTGCCGCCGAGGTCGGTCAGCCGCGCAGGTCCGCAACCGCGGCGGCGACGGCGTCAGCCAGCGGCGTCGGCGCCCGGCCCAGGAGCCGCTTGAGGTCGTCGCCCTCGACCAGCAGCTCGCCGGCCGCGATCCCACGATCACTGTCGGCGACCATGGTCGCCATTTCTTTGGGCAGGCCCGCCCCGACCAGCACCGCCTGATACTGCTCCGGTGGCAGGTCGGTGTAGGTGACCGTCTGGCCGGTGGCCACCGAGATGACCTCGGCCAGCTCAGCCATGGTGAACGGCTCGCCACCCAGCTCATAGACCGCACCGGCGTGGCCCTCGCCGGCCAGCACCGCCGCGGCGGCCTCGGCATAATCAGCGCGGGTGGCCGCGCTGACCTTGCCGGCGCCGGCCGCCCCGACGATGCCGCGCTCGAGGTAGACCGGCAGCTGGCCGGTGTAGTTCTCCAGGTACCAGCTGTTGCGCAGCCGCGCATGGGGGACGCCGGCCTCGGCCAGCAGCTGCTCGGTGGCCCGGTGGTCCTGGACGGCCAGCATCGTGGAGGTGTCGGCGCGGATCCCGCTGGTGTAGGCGATGAACCCCACGCCGGCGGCCTTGGCGGCGTTGATGGCGTTGGCGTGCTGGCGGACGCGCTGGCCGGCCTCGCTCCCAGAGACCAGCAACAGCTTGTCGGCGCCGGCGAACGCCTCCGGCAACGACGCCTGGTCGTTGAAGTCGGCACGCCGGACCACGACACCGCGGTCGGCCAGGTCGCCAAGGACCTCGGTGCGCCGTCCCGTAGCGATGATCTGCTCGGCAGGGACGCCCCGCTGCACCAGGGCTTGGACCACCAGCCGGCCCAGCTGGCCGGTGGCGCCCGTGACGACGATGGACATGTGCTCGTGCTCCTTGGTCGAGGGACGGACAGATCGGGAGATCACGATCCGGGGTAGGCGGCACGGAGCCAGTCCAGGAGGGCAGGGTCGCCGGTGAGGGGTTGCCTCGATCGCGGGCGGGACCGAGGGTTCCTGGTAGTCGAGCGGCGCCGGCTCGTTTCCGTCTTCAATTCTAGGGCATGGTGATGGCGAGCTTGCCCTGGGTGTGCTGGCTGGTGAGGGCCTTGAGGGCCTGGTCGGCCTGGGCCAGCGGGTAGCTGGCCTGGATCGGCACCGACAGGGTGCCGTCCTCAAGCAGCCTGGTCAGGCGCTCCAGGTTCTGGCGGCCGGGGAGGGCGCCGACGTTGGTGCGGCCCGGCCCGTCACCGGCCGCGCCGGCGCTGGAGGCGATCCGGCCGCCGTCGCGGACCACGGCCGCATAGACGTTCAGCTCCTCCGGTGACCGGGAGACCAGGTCGAGCAGGGCGTCGACCCCGTCGGGGGAGCGCTCGCGCACGGCGGCGACGATGTCGCCGTTGCGGTCCAGGACCTCGCTGACCCCGAGGCCGCGCAGGTACTCGGTGTCCTCGGCCAGGCCGGGGGCAACCACCGTGGCCCCGGCGCCGGCGGCCAGCTGGACGGCGAAGCTGCCCACCCCGCCGCTGGCCCCGACCACCAGCACGGTCGCGCCCTCGCCCAGGTCCAGGGCGTCGGCGGCGGCCAGGGCGGTGAGGGCGGCCAGGGGGGCGGCCCCGGCCTGGTGCACGTCGACGGTGGCGGGCCTGCGGGCCACCGATCCGTCGTGGGGCACCGCGATCCGCTCGGCCCAGCTACCGTCGTGGACCGTGGGGTTGGCGTGCACCAGCCATCCGTAGATCTCGTCGCCGGGGGCGTAGCCGGTGACGGCCGGGCCGACCTGCTCGATGACGCCGGCGTAGTCGCGGCCCAGGACGACCGGGAACTCATAGGGGAACATGGCCTGGAGGTAGCCGGCGCCGATGCCAGTGTCGACCGGGTTGACCGAGGAGGCCTGGACCCGGATCAGCAGCTGGTCAGGACCGACCTGGGGGGTGGGCAGGTCCTCGCGAAGTCCCGGTCGGGTGTCGAAGCTGTCCAGGGTGAAGGCGCGCATCAGCTGGTCCTCTCGTCGTGGGCGGCGTTCCGGCCCAATACTATAGAGCTGCCAACGATCTGGTACCACCAACGTTCGATGCTGCTAAATTGTCAGGGTGACGACGAACGAGCAGACGACCAGCGGCATCATCGAGCAGCGCCGAACCAGCGCTGGGCTGCTGTTGGCCCTGCTGGGCCAGACGGCCATGCGCCGACTGCGGGACGCCCACACCGCCCACCACCTCAGCCCCCGCCAGTTCCACCTGCTCGGCCTGCTCCACGACCACGGGCCCACGGGCCAACAAGAGCTGGGCCAGATCATGGGGGTAGACCCGAGCGTGCTCGTGACCCTGCTCAACCCCCTGGAGGCCGACGGCTACGTCTCCCGCCAACGTGACCCCGGCGACCGCCGCCGCCACGTCGTCGCCCTCAGCCCCGCCGGTGGCCACCACCTGGCCGCCGCCGCCCACGCCCAACACGCCGCCGAGGACGAGCTCTTCGCCGCCCTCGACACCGACCAGCGCGAGCAACTCCGCCAGCTGCTCCTGGCCCTCCAGGCCAACCTCCACCCCGACCAAGCCCTCCGCTGCTCCCCCCAGCCACCGACCACCGCTAGGCAGAGCGACCACTAGCGCAGACCAGCCAGCCCCAGCACCCCACAACAGATCAGGTCTCGCGCCCTGAACACTCTCAGCGTTGACGATTCGGGTGGCTTCAGGCAGTCCTGGCGAGGTGGGATTCGTCATAGCGGCGGCGGCCGCCGAGTGGTCGTGGACCGGCTCCAGCAGCGGAGCTGGACGGCGGAGGGTGGCAGCGTCCGCTCGGTCGTGGAGGCCCTGGCCAGGAGCTGGGGCCGAGCCTACGGTGGGCGACGGCCACGCCGGTCCAGGGCAGCAGGAGCTCCGGCGAGTAGCAATCCTGGCTCACGTCGACGTGACAATCTGGAGCGGTCCCACTGCGCCAGGGCGGTGGAAGCCTGGCAGTCAGGCCCGATGTCCGCGCCCGTCGCTCGCGCCAGTGAACCCCGCACAGCAGCGGCATGGTCCGTCTCGGGCCGGTTGTCAACTGACGGCTCATCGCTCACAACCTCGCCCATGTGAAGGGTTTCGCGACACTGCACCGGTTAGGCCTGTTCTGCGCAGGTTGAAACGTCTAGGATGATCCGCGGCCACGCTGCACTGTCGCAGAGGGGCGCGCCGGTGGGAGTTCGGGGGAACAGACCGCGAGGCAGCCCGTGCGGGGCCGGGGAAGCCGGCGCCCGGGCGCCGCCGACCCATGGGGCGATCGGACGGTCTTCCTTCGGTTCTAGGAGCGTGTCCGTGAAGCGAACCCGAGCCATTCTGCTCATCCTGGCCACGATCGTCGCCATGCTGGCGATGGCGGCACCGCCGGGGGCGGCGGCCAGCCAGCCCACCCCGCGCTGGCTGCTGCACACCCAGCGGTACCCGGGCAGCATCTCCAACGGGGTCCAGGCGATGGTCAGCCCGGCCGCCGTCGCCGCCCAGGCCAGGCGCCTGCGGGCCAGCGGCGCCGTGGCCGCCCCGGCGCTGCAGAACGTCCAGATGAACGACGACTCCAACCCGCCCCTGCCCCAGAACGAAACCGCGGTGGCCTACAACACCCGCAACCCGCTGATCGCCGTGGCCGCCTCCAACGACTACGTCAGCGGCGGGGTGGCGATCATGCGCACCACCAACGGTGGCCAGAGCTGGCGCACCACCCGGGTCACCCCCCAGTTCCGCGGGACCGGGGACTTCTGCAGCGGCGGCGACCCGGCGGTCGCCTACAGCCACCGTGACCGCGCCTTCTACATCTCCCAGCTGTGCTTCTTCCGGGCCCTGCCGTTCTCCGAGGTCCACGTCATCAAGTCCGTTGACAACGGCCAGACCTGGACCCCGGGCCGCCAGGCCGCCCGGGCGGCCAGCAACTTCGACTACACCGCCGGGACCGTCGACGACACCATCTTCAACGACAAGGAGTACATCGCCGTCGACAACACCCCGACCAGCCCCCACTACGGACGGCTGTATGTCACCTACACCAAGTTCCACCTGCTGGCCGACGGCTCCAGCGACTACTGCCCGATCCAGCTCGCCTACACCGACACCATCCCCACCGCCAACCCGTCGCTGACGGTCTTCAGCCACACCCCGGTGGCGCCCGACGCCCCCGGCGCCGGCGGCGTCGGTGAGTCGGCCAACCAGTTCAGCGTGCCCCAGGTCGAACGCAACGGGACCCTGGACATCGCCTACGCCCTGGAGGAGTGCAACACCTCCCTGGACCACGGCTTCCGGCTGCAGAAGTCGACCAACGGCGGATCCAGCTTCCTCGCCGGCCCGGTCCACATCGACAAGCCGGGCCAGTTCGTCGACAACCCTGACCCCGGCGACCTGCTGCCCCCGACCGTCTTCCGGGCTCCCAACACCCCGTCGCTGGACTACAACCAGGCCAGCGGCACCCTGACCTTCGTCTACCAGAACTACGTCAACGGGGCGGCCTCGGGCGCTGACATCTCGGTCCAGCAGTCCCGCGACGGCGGTCTGCACTGGACCGACGCCCGCTTCCTCAGCACCCAGGCCGGCGCTCCGGCCCGCAACGACCAGTTCTTCCCCTGGGTCGACTCCAGTCCCGACGGCAACCTGTACGCCATCTGGTTCGACCGCCGCCGCGACCCGGCCAACCGCAACATCGACACCTGGCAGGCGACCTCGACCAACGACGGCCGCGGCTGGTCCCAGCGCCGCATCAGCACCCGGTCCTGGAACCCGGACCTCGGGTTCTTCACCTCGGGGGCGTTCATCGGCGACTACAACGGCATCGCCGCCTCTAACCGAGCCGTCTACCCGGTCTGGACCGATGGCCGCAACAACGCCATCGAACGCACCGGCATCGGCGAGACCGACATCTTCACCAACGTCGAGCTCCGCTAACCGGCCGTCACGCGGGGCCATCGGGGAACCGGTGGCCCCGCTCCAGCGTCCAAGCAACCGTGTTCGCCACATCTGCGCAAGGAGGCGACACGATGCTGACCCCAAGGACCGCGCCGTCAAGGCCTCGCCGGCAGAGCAGGAAGGGTCGGCGGTGGGCGCTGCTCCTGCCCATCCTCGCCCTGGTAGCCAGCGGCTGCGCACAGCAAGGCACCGGGACGCCCCAGGCCGCCGCCAAGGCCACCGCCGCCCCGGCCACGGTCACAGTGGGACCCACCGACGGCGGCAGGACCGTGGACCTCAACGTCCGCGACCGGCTGATCGTCGAGTTGACGGGGACCACGCCACCGTCCCGCCTCCGGCCGGGCTGGACCCTTCGCGCACCCGCCTCCAAGGTGCTCCAGCGGGTCGCGGGCAACCCCGACCCCACCCGGGTCGTCTTCGTCGCCGACCAGCCCGGCACCGTCCAGCTGGTATTGGTCAAACGGCTCGGCTGCTATCCCCCGCTGCGCTGCCCGGCCGCCGGACCAGCCGCAAGCGAGAGCGAGCGGATGCGGCCACCACTCAACGGGGTGACATCCCCCATCACCATTCGAGTGCGGTAGCCGCGATGCCGGGCGGCCCGCCGGCTCGGCGCGGCGGGCCGCCTACCATTGCTGCTAGCGCCTGGCGAAGTAGACGTTGGGGTCGTGACGGCCGTTGGGATACAGCCAGTTGCGGACCCGGTCGCGGTTGTCACCCCAGGCGAAGTACTGGCGGCGCCCGTCGCTGATGTTGGCGAGGTAGTCGCCCATGTAGTAGGGGGCGA
>Ga0307409_100002001_pt1 | contig 10456 bp, 9 predicted proteins | sample 322Ometagenome_2_FD_203888 | JGI IMG/M metagenome (GOLD analysis project Ga0307409, IMG submission 203888) | Maize rhizosphere microbial communities from greenhouse at UC Davis, California, United States - 322HYB-O-2 | ecosystem: Host-associated > Plants > Roots > Rhizosphere > Soil | place...
TCGGCTACGGCAACGAGAACTCGATTCGCGCGCAGGCAGGCATCTCCGGGCCTCTCGGCGATGCCTTCAAGTACCGCGCCAGCCTCAGCTACTACGACACCGATGGCTTCCTGCCGAGCACATTCCTCGGCGGCAAGGCCGACCCGGTGGAGGATCTCTCGGGTCGTGTGCGGCTGAGCTTCGAGCCCAACGACACTTTCTCGGGCGACGTGCGGCTGTCTTTCGACAATCTCGACACGCGTGGCTTCTACTTCGTGATCCCGCGTACCAACGAAGCCAATCCCTTCGACAGCTTCACCACGCCGCCCGACGCGAACAACGTCTCGAGCCCCATCCAGGTGGACCAGACCGGCGTCGACAATCGCGATTTGCTGACGGGCGCGGTGCGGCTGAACTTCAACCTCGGCGGCGGCACCTTGAGCTCGGTCAGCGCCTACAACTCCACCGAGGAGATAATCACCGGTGACGCCTACGACTTCCGCCCGGCCGCGACCACGGTGAACCAGTTCATCTACGGGTTCGACATCAACCAGAGCCAGTTCCTCGACCTGTCGTCCTGGAGCCAGGAACTGCGCTTCACGTCGAACGACGAAGGCCGCGTGCGCTGGATTGCGGGCGCGTATTTCGTGCACACCGACCGCTTCATCTCGACCGGAAACATGCAGGACGACGGCACCGGCGTGTTCCCGGTGTACCGTGAGCCGCGACTCTCCGGGAACAATCCCAGCGTCACGTTCCTGGCGGATTCGCAGGATAACGATGCCTGGGCCGTGTTCGGCGACGTGACGGTCGAAATCAACGACAAGACCGAGCTCGACGTGGCGGTGCGCTACGACGAGGACAAGCGCGAGAACACCACGAAGACGCCCAATGCCTTCCTGCCCGGCGGATCGACCAGCTTCGAGGGCGAGGTGCGCTCGCAGACGTGGAGCGAAACGCAGCCGAAGTTCACGCTGCGCTACAAGCCCGCGGATGACATCACGCTGTTCGGCGGCTGGAGCCGTGGCTTCCGCAGCGGTGGCTTCAACCAGTCCGGCGTGGGCGCGGTCGCGGACCAGAACAACATCGCCGGCGTGAACGACCTGTTCGAAGCCGAGGTCGCGGACACCTGGGAAGTGGGCTTCAAGGGGCAGTTCCTCGACCGGCGCCTGAACACATCGCTGAGCCTGTATTCGACCGAGTCGACCAACGGGTACTTCTTCGTGTTCCTGGTGGCCAACTCCACGCAGAACCTCGGCAACCTCGATGCCGACTACAAGGGCGCGGAATTCGAAATCAGCGGAAAGGTGAGCGACAACCTCGAGCTCTTCGGCAGCGTCGGCTACACCGACGGCGAGATCACGGGCATGGAAGATCCCAGCGTGATCGGCAACAAGCCGCCGCTGGCGCCCGACGTGACCTACAACCTGGGCGCGCAATGGCGCCAGCCGGTGGGCAGCAACCTGTTCCTGGCGCTGCGCGCCGACTACCAGCACATCGGAAGGACCTACTGGGAGCCGTACAATACGACCTCGCGCGACCCGATCGACCTGGTCGACCTGCGCCTCGGCCTCGAGGGCGAGAAGTGGGCCGTCACGGCCTGGTCGAAGAACCTGACCGACGAGAAATACAACGCCGAGTTCTCGCCGGGTGGATTCCTGTTCCGCGCGCTGCCGATCCGTTACGGCGTGGAATTCAGTTACGACTTCTGACGGAGTAGATAGCCATGGCCACGCAAGCAAAACTGCCCTCGCGGCTGCACCACACCGCCTACGTCTCGAAGGACCTCGAGGCGACTCGTAAATTCTACGAGGAGATCATCGGCCTGCCGCTGCTGGCCACCTGGTGCGAGAAGGACATGTTGTTCGGCGCCGAGCGCACCTACGCGCACTGCTTCTTCGGGCTCGGGGACGGCGGCGCGCTGGCCTTCTTCCAGTTCGCGGACAAGGGCGACCAGGAGCAGTTCGGCCCGCAGATGCCGTTCTCGCCGTTCCACCATATCGCGCTCAATGTCGACAAGGAAACGCAGGACGGCATCGAGAAGCGCCTCAAGGAGGCCGGCTACGAAGAGCCGCGTTCCTTCGTGCTCGAACACGGCTACTGCCGATCGGTCTACGTCACCGATCCCAACGGCATGATCGTCGAGTTCACGCTGGACCATCCGCAGGTGGAGAAGATCAACAAGGACGCGCTCGGCAAGGCTCATTCCGAGCTCGAGCGCTGGTTGAAGGGCGATCACACGTCCAACAACACGTATCGTTGATGCGCACCAGCACCGACCGCATCCTCACCACGCACGTCGGTAGTTTGCCGCGCTCGCAGGCGGTGACCGACGTGCTGTTCGGCCGCGAGCACGGCACGATCGGCGACGCCCGGGCGGCGGCGCAGGTCATCGCCGATGCCACCGTGGAGGTGGTGAAGCGGCAGGTGGCGGCCGGGGTCGACGTGGTCAGCGACGGCGAGATGAGCAAGATCAGCTATGCCACCTACGTCGCCGACCGTTTCACCGGCTTCGAAGGCGACACGCCGCGAGATCCCGGGCAGGACCTGGTGGAATTTCCGGCGCTGCTCGAAAAACTGGCCCGGCTCGGGTCCACCGCGAAATACCGCCGGCCGCGCTGCGTGGGCGAGATCCGCACCAGGACGCTGGAGCCCATCCAGGAGGACCTGCGCAATTTCGCGCGCGGGGTGAGTGCCGGCAATCCCGCCGACGCTTTCCTCAACGCCGCCTCACCCGGCGTGATCGCGCTATTCCAGCCGAACGACTTCTACAAGACGCCGGACGAATACCTCGAGGCCGTGGCCGAGGCGCTGCGCGTCGAGTACGAGGCCATCGTCGCGGCGGGTTTCCTGGTGCAGATCGACGCGCCGGATCTCGGCATGGGCCGGCACACCATGTATCGCAACTCCAGTGTCGGCGAATACCTGGCGCGCGCCGAGAAACACGTGGAGGTGCTGAACCACGCGCTGCGCAACATCCCGGGCTCGCGCGTGCGCATGCACTGCTGTTGGGGCAACTACGAGGGGCCGCATCACCACGACATCCCGATGCGCGACCTGCTGCCCGTGTTGCTCAAGGCCAAGCCGCAGGCGCTGCTGTTCGAGGCGGCCAATCCGCGGCACGCGCACGAGTGGATCGTGTTCAAGGAGACGCGCCTGCCCGACGACAAGATACTGATCCCGGGTGTGCTGAGCTCGACCACGAACTACGTGGAGCACCCGGAGCTGGTGGCGGAGCGGCTGTTGCGCTTCGCCGACATCGTCGGCCGCGAACGCATCATGGCGGGCTCGGACTGCGGCTTCAGCACCTTCGCCGGCTTCGGCGCGGTGGTGCCCGACATCGTCTATCTGAAGCTCGCTGCCATGGCCGAGGGTGCGCGGCTCGCGACCCACAAGCTCTGGCGGTAATGGGGACATTCCTCGATTCCTAGCAAACGGGGACAGACTGAGGTTGGGCGATACGCCGGATGCGGTCTGTCCCCGTTTGCTAGGAATCGAGGAATGTCCCCATTATTCTTCGATCAGGTCGCGCAGGGTCATGTCGCCGCAGCTCTTGCGCCAGGCCTCGTCGACCTTCGTGGAGAAGGCGTCCACCGCCGGTAGCTTGAGCGGCCGCGGCGCCACCTGGCCGGCCTTCTCGTTGCGCGCGATGTCGAGGATCTCCTGCAGGGTGATCTGGCCGAGATCACGCGCCGGCAGCAGGCACTCGTCGTCGGCCAGGGTGACCAGCTTCGCCGCCTCGAGCGCATTCACGATGCGCGAGATGCCGATGCCCGGCATGCCCAGCTCGTGCGACAGTCCATCCACCGACCAGCGGGTCTTGCCATCGTGGTAGGCGCGCGCGATCAGGTACATCACCTTGAGCGTCAGCTGCTCGCGCTGTACGGCCGAGAGTCGCAGCTCGGTGAGCCCGAGGCGCAGGTAGTTGCGGTGCTGCACGTAGAACGACAGCTGCGCGCCGACCAGCAGGATCAGCCAGCCGAAGTAGGTCCACAGCAGCGCCGCCACGATGATGGCGAAGCCGGCGTACACGATGGTCAGGCGCGAGGAATACACCACCAGCGCGGTGAACACCTTGCCGACCGCCGCCCACAACACGCCGGCCGTGAGTCCGCCCACCAGCGCGGGTTTCCATTTCACGCGCGTGTTCGGCACGAACATGTACACGGCGGTGAAGATGGCCGTGACCATGACGTAAGGGGAGATCTCCAGCATCATGGTCGTCAGCCGGTCCCAGAACGGCATGTAGCGGCCGAAGCCCGCGGTGGCGCTGTCGAGCGCGTTGTGCGCCAGCGCGATGAAACTGACGATGACGATGGGCCCCACGATCAGCAGCGCCACGTACTCGGTGATGCGGCGCGCGAAGCTGCGCGCGTGCTCGACGCGCCACACGAAATTGAAACCGTCCTCGACCTTCTTGATGGTGCCTAACAACGTCCACAGCAGCAGCGCGAGGCCCAGCGAGCCGACGACGCCGGTGCTCACGCGGTCGGCGAAATCCATGACGCGCTGCGTGAGCTCGCCGGCGCTGGCGCCCACCGGCTTGAAGAACTCGTAGATGATGGGTTGCAGGTCGCGATGTGCGCCGAACGCCTTGAGCACGGCGAAGGCGAAGGCGATCAGCGGCACCAGCGACAGCAGCGTGGCGTAGACCAGGCCCATGGCGTACAGGTTGATCTGGCCGCGCGACAGGTCGCGCAGGATGGCATAGGGATAACGCAGCACCCGCAGCGCGATCGCGCCCGGCGTCGTGCCTTGCGAGTACTCGCCGAAGAGGTAGCCGTCGACCCAGTTCCAGAACGCGGGGTACATGGGGCGGGAAGAATAGGTGGCCTGACCAGGGCTGTCACGATTAGATTGGCGCACATGCCCGCGACGTATCCCGCCCGCATCGTCTGCCTCACCGAAGAGACCACCGAGACGCTCTATCTGCTGGGCGAGGAGGCGCGCATCGTGGGCATCTCGGGCTTCACGGTGCGGCCGCCGCGCGCGCGGCGCGAGAAGCCCAGGGTGTCGGCGTTCACCAGCGCGAAGATCGACAGGATCGTCGGGCTGCGGCCGGACCTCGTGCTGGGCTTTTCCGACCTGCAGGCCGACATCGCCGCGCAGCTGGTGCGCGCCGGCATCGAGGTGCACGTGTTCAACCACCGCAGCGTCGCCGAGATCCTGCGCATGATCGCGACGCTGGGTGGCATGGTCGGCCGCGCGGAGCAGGCGCGAGCGCTGATCGCGAACCTCGAGGCGGGCCTCGACGACATCCGCGCCAGTGCCGCGAAGCTCGAGCGACGGCCGCGCGTGTATTTCGAGGAATGGGACGAGCCACAGATCTCCGGCATCCGCTGGGTGTCGGAGCTCATCGGCATCGCGGGCGGCGATGACTGCTTTCCCGAGCTGGCATGCGAGTCGCTGGGAAAGAACCGCATCATCGCCGATCCGCTCGAAGTGCCGCGGCGCGCGCCCGACGTGATCTTCGGTTCCTGGTGCGGCAAGAGATTCCGCCCTGAACACGTGGCGGCGCGCCCCGGCTGGAGTGATGTTCCGGCGGTGCGCGGCGGACGCCTCCACGAGATCAAGTCATCGATCATCCTGCAGCCGGGGCCGGCGGCATTGACGGACGGCGTGCGGGAAATCCACCGGCACCTCGTATCCTGGTGCCGCGGAGGCTAGTCCGCGGTTTCCCCACCCGGCACCAGGCGCTTCAACGCTTCGAGGTACTTGGCGCGCGTCCTGGCGATGATGTCCGCCGGCAGCTTCGGTCCCGGCGCCTTCTTGTTCCAGTCCAGCGTCTCGAGATAGTCGCGCACGAACTGCTTGTCGAAAGAGGGCGGGCTGGTGCCCTCGCGATAGGTGTCGGCGGGCCAGAAGCGCGAGGAGTCGGGCGTCAGCACCTCGTCGATGAGCACCAGGCTGCCGTCCGGTCCGTGCGCGAACTCGAACTTGGTGTCCGCGATGATGATGCCGCGCTCGCGCGCGTACTTCGCCGCGAACTCGTACAGCGCGATGGCCGTGTCGCGCACGCGCGCGGCCACGTCCGCACCGACCAGTTGCGCCGCCTGCTCGAAGCTGATGGTCTCGTCCTTGTCGCCGATGGCCGCCTTGGTCGACGGCGTGAACAGCGTCTGCGGCAGCTTCGCCGCCTGCTTCAGGCCCGCCGGTAGTTTGATGCCGGAGATCGCGCCGCTCTGCTGGTAGTCCTTCCAGCCGGAGCCGATGACATAGCCGCGCACCACGGCTTCGAGCGGCACGGTCTCGAGCCGCTGCACGATGACGGCGCGGCCGGCCAGCATGGCGCGTTCGGCCGGATCGCTCACCACCTCGCCGACGTCACGGCCCGTGAGATGGTTGGGCACGAGGTGGCCGGTGCGCGAGAACCAGAAATTCGAGATGGAATTCAGGACGCGGCCCTTGTCGGGAATCGGGTCCGGCATCACCACGTCGAAGGCCGAGAGCCGGTCCGTGGTCACGATGAGCATCGATCCCGCGTCGATCTCGTAGATATCACGCACCTTGCCGGTGTGGATCTTCTTCAGCCCCCGGAGCGCGGTGGTGTGAACGGGCGGAGTCGCGGCGTCGTGTAGCATAGATACATGCATATTAACCGTTCGACCGGGCACGCATGACCGGAAAAATCGTCGGCGCGTTGATCGGTCTGCTGCTGTTCCGCGGCAGTCCCTGGGGCCTTCTGATCGGCATGGTCCTCGGACACTTTTACGACATGAGCGTCACGCCACGGCGGCGGCACACCACGGCGGCCGAGGCGCTGGAAATCGGCGTGCGCATCTTCCGGGCGACTTACGAAGTCATGGGTCACGTGGCCAAGTCCGACGGCCGCGTCTCCGAGGCGGAGATCGCCGCCGCGCGCGAAGTCATGAACTACATGAAGCTCAACGGCGCGCAGATCCATGCGGCCATCCAGCACTTCACGCGCGGCAAGGATCCGGACTACGACCTGGCAGGCACGCTGCGCGAGCTTGCCGAGGTGTGTTCGCACCGGCCCGACCTGCTGCGCCACTTCCTCGAGATCCAGGTGAGCGCGGCGCTGCAGGGCGTCGACATGCAGGGTCCCGCGCGCACCGCCATCCTGAAAGTGGCCGACCTGCTCGACATCTCGCGCCTCGAGGTCGCGCACATGGAAGCCGTACTGCGCATCCAGCGCGAGGCGTTTCGCGCGCGCGCACGTAATGGCGGTTCCGAAGGCCCCTTCGGCGGCGGCCAGGCGGCGCCGCGCCAGGGCATGCAACTCTCCGCCGCCTACCAGATCCTCGAAGTGGACTCGAACGCCTCGGACGCCGACGTGGCCAAGGCGTATCGCCGCCAGCTGTCCAAACATCATCCGGACAAGCTCAAGGCCAATGGCATGCCCGATTCCATGCTGGAGCACGCCAAGCAGCGCACGCAGCAGATCATCGAGGCCTACGAACTCATCAAGGCCTCGCGAAACAAGTAGACTGCACGGCCATGCAGAAGTCCTGGATTGCTCCGTCGATTCTTTCCGCCGACTTCGCGCGGCTGGGAGACGAGGTCAAGGCCGTGCTCGATGCCGGCGCCGACGTCATCCACTTCGACGTGATGGACAACCACTACGTGCCGAATCTCACCATCGGCCCGCTGGTCTGCGAGGCCTTGCGCAAGCATGGGGTCACGGCACCGATCGACGTGCACCTGATGGTGAAGCCGGTGGACCGCATCGTGCCGGACTTCGCCAGGGCCGGCGCCACCTACATTTCCTTCCACCCGGAAGCGACCGAACACATCGATCGCACCATCGAGCTGATCCGCGAGCAGGGTTGCAAGCCGGGCCTGGTCTTCAATCCCGCGACACCGCTCGACTTCCTCGACTACACGCTGCCCAGGCTCGACCTGGTATTGCTGATGTCGGTGAACCCCGGCTTCGGCGGGCAGAAATTCATTCCGTCGGTGCTCGACAAGGTGCGCGACGTGCGCAAGCGGATCGATGCGCTGGGCAAGCCCATCCGCCTGGAGATCGACGGCGGCGTGAAGGTGGACAACATCGCCGAGATCGCGCGCGCCGGTGCCGACATGTTCGTGGCCGGCTCGGCCATCTTCGGCGCGAAGGATTACAAGGGCACGATCGCCGCCATGCGCGCGGCCATGGGTTCAACCGGCGGCTAGTCAGCCTCGTGGTAGCCGGCGCGGATCGCGCCGCCCAGCCGGTTCTTGTCCGGGTACTGCGCGGACATTTCGTCCGTGATGACCTGCACCGTTTCATCCTGCGTCTTGCCGGCTTTCTTGAGCTCGGCGGTCCGGTCGCGGATGCGCGTGAGGTAGGTTCGATACCCCTCGATGATCTCCACGCCGCCAAACGGACCGTGGCTGGGCACGATCTGCTTCGGCTTCATCGCCTGCAACGCATCGAGGCTCGCCAGCCAGTGGCTGATCGTGGCCGTCGGATTGCTGAACGACGGCTGCGGCTTCATGGCGATGTCACCCGAAAACAACACGCCGTCGACCAGCACGACGGTGTCGCCGTGCGTGTGGTTGGTGCCCATCGAGCGGATGTGCGCGTTGAGTCCGCCCAGGTCGAGCGCATAGCTGCCGTCGAAGACGATGTCCGCGTCGCGATGTTTCGCGCCCTGCAGCAGCTCCTTGTTGAGATCCGAACGCGCAGCGAATATCGGCACCAGGTTCATGCCGGCGCCTGCCGCGATGTCCTCGACCTGAGTCTTCGAGCGGATCAGCTTCGAGTCCTTGGGGAAGGCATGCGCGCCCATGTCGTGCTCGGGATGCACGTGCGTGGTCACGATGTAGACAGGCTTGCCGGCTCCCACCTTCGCGACCTCCTTGAGCACGGTCTCGCCATTGCGCGTGCCCATGCCGGTGTCCACCACCAGCACGGCCTTCTTGCCGACCACGATGCCGACATTGGGCACCAGCGAAGCCGAGCCGTCGGGAATGGCCCAGACGTGATCGGTGAGTTTCTCGGTGATGCCTTCGCGCACCAGCGAGGGCGGGGCGGTGGCGGGAAAGACGAGTGCGGCGAGCAGGCAGGCAACCTTGCACATGGTCACTCCTTCTTGGGCGTCACGAGCTTGTCGGCTGGCAATGTATCTGGAATGAGACCGAGTTGCCGCATCATGCCGCGATCATCGCGGGTCGCCTCTCCTGCTGTACAAACGAAAACGCCCGGGGCTGCCGGGCGTTCGTGAAGTCAGGTCTGTCCCCGTTTGCTAGGAAATCGGGAATGTCCCCATTTCTCTATTCGTCTTCGTCGTCGTCATCCTCGTCGTCATCGACACGGGAATTGCTGACCTTGCCCTTGCCACCCTGCACCGGCACGACGACCGGGCGGGTCTTCATCTTGGGACGCGCGTTGAACACGACGATGGTCTTGCCGGTGGCGCGCAGCAGGCCCTGGTCTTCCAGCACCTTCAATACGCGGCCCGCCATCTCGCGCGAGCAGCCGACCAGGCGCGAAAGCTCCTGGCGGCTCACCTTGATCTGCATGCCTTCCGGATGTGTCATCGCGTCCGGTTCGCCGCACAGGTCCATGATGGCGTGGGCGACACGGCCGGTGACGTCGACGAAGGCGAGGTCCGAAAGCTTGCGGTTGGTGCGATCGAGGCGCGTGGCCAGCTGCGTGGCCAGCTCGAACACCAGGCCGGGGCTTTCCGCCGCGATCTGGCGGAAGCGCGGGTAGGTCATTTCCGCGAGCTCGCAATGATTGCGCGTGCGCACCCAGGCGCTGCGCAGCGGCGACTCGTGGAACAGGCCCATCTCGCCGAAGAACTGGCCCTTGTTCAGGTAGGCAAGGACCATCTCATTGCCTTCCTCGTCTTCCACCATCACTTCGACCGAGCCGCTGATGATGTAGTAGAGGACGTCGGGCAGGTCGCCCGCATGGATCACGACCGTCTTGGACGGAACTGTGCGAATGCGGCAATAACTCAGGAAACGGTTGATCGCCGGAATATCGCTGAGGGGCTTGACCGCCTCTTCCATCTGACTCTCCCTTGCTGCTTGCATCTCTACGTCCCCCGAATCGCCAATCAGCATTAAGTTGTATTACATAACTTACTGCTGCCGCAATCAAAAGGCCACGGGCTAACAGTGACCCGTGTCACAGGGGACTCATCAAATACGGTACGCAGTATGCGTCATCACCCTCGCGGTTTGCCGCATGAGTTCGCGGACGGGGCTGGGCAGGTGCGCTCCGCCGGCGATTTGCGCCTGCTGGCCATGCCCGACTTCGTCGTGCCGCATGGCTTCCACGATCGCGCGGCTGCGCAGATCCGCGTCCGGCAATCGGTCGAGATGGCTCTTCAAATGCCCTTCGACCTGCCGTTCCGTTTCGGCGACAAACCCCAGGCTGGCGCGGTCCCCGAGCAGCGCCGCCAGGGTCCCGATGCCGAACGAGCCCATGTACCACAGCGGATTCAGCACGCTCGGGCGGCTGCCCAGCTCCTTCAGCCGGGTCTCGCACCAGGCGAGGTGGTCGGTCTCGTCACGTGCCGCCTGG
>Ga0307409_100002003_pt1 | contig 10451 bp, 8 predicted proteins | sample 322Ometagenome_2_FD_203888 | JGI IMG/M metagenome (GOLD analysis project Ga0307409, IMG submission 203888) | Maize rhizosphere microbial communities from greenhouse at UC Davis, California, United States - 322HYB-O-2 | ecosystem: Host-associated > Plants > Roots > Rhizosphere > Soil | place...
GCGGCCACCTTATCGACCAGCGCGGCCGGCGGCTCGTCGTTCACAAACCGGCGGACCAGCTTGGTGGCGATGTGCCGTGCGGTTGACGGATGAGCGGCGACGATGTCGAGGACGCGCTCGCCGTCTTCCATGCCGCCGCCGGCGCGGATGGTGTGCCCCAGTACCTTCTTTTCCCCGCGGTCGTGCAACGCCGGCATGAACCGGAAGCCGCCGTCGAGGCCGTTGGCCAGCGTCCATCCGGTGAGGGCCCGCGCGACTTCAACGATGTCCTGCTGCGTGTAGCCGCCGTCCACGCCAAGCGTATGCAGCTCCATCAGCTCGCGCGCGTAGTTCTCGTTGAGCCCGTTGCGCCGCGGTCCCTGCTGATTCTGCGGCGGCATGTCGTTGCCCGCACCGCCGAGGCGTCCACGGCGCCGGACGCGCTGTGCCTGCTGCTGCATCTGCTCGGCCGCTTTCGGATCGGCGCTCAGCCAGTTATCGAGATAGAAGAGCATCGCCGGGCTTTTCGCGGTGGCACCAAGCAGGTCGCGGAAGCTGCCAAAGACGTGCGGCCGGATCGCGTCGCGCTCGTATTCGGGGATATAGCCCGCGCTGCGCCCCTTGCCGGCAAAGACATTGAAGTGGTTGAACCAGAAGTCGACGAGGACCTCTTCGAGCTGCCGTTCGCTGTAGATGGCGCGCGTGAGCTTCTGCGCGGCGAGTGTCTGCACGGACTGGCGGCTGAACTGCCGTGCCCGGCGCTGCGCTTCCATGCGCTGCTGCTCCGAGAGGTTGCGCGCGGCACCGCGGCCGATGTCGGCGGGACGATCGGGTAGCGGCGTCAGCCGCGCGGCGAGCGCCGAGTCGTCGATCGCCGAGGGGTTCAGCTGCTGGTCGATCCAGCGCGACAGCCCCAGGCGCTGGATCGCCTCGACCTGGCCCGGCTTCGGACCGAAGGCGAGACGGTTCAGGGCATGTTCGACAGCCGCACGGTCGGTGGGAATGTCTGCCGCGCCAGCCGCCAGCGATGCACGGTTTTGCATCGAGACCAGCGCGACCAGCACGAAAAGCACAGCTATTGGCCGACGGAAATGCGCTCTCAATTCAGTCCTCCCGGAACGGGCCAGGTCGCCACTACCAGCTTAGACGGGATGAACGGCGCCTGGGGATATATCGGGTTGTGAAGAAACTATGTCAACCTCCAGCTGCCAACTCCCAACCTCCAAACGCGAGAACCCTGCGGATTTAGGAGGTGGGCGTTGGGAATGGGAAGTCTATCGGGCCACCGGTTCGCCACGCAGGGCCGGCAGATACATGTTCCGGACGTATTCCTTCACCATCCGCCGGGCGCTGAAGCGCGGGAGGACGGTCCGGATCGACTGCTTCACGACCTGCAGCCACTGCCGCGGAATTCCGTTCGCGTCGCGGGCGTAAAACGCCGGGACGAGCTGGTTCTCGAGCAGATCGTAAATCGCCTGCGCGTCGGCCCAGTCCTGCGCGCCGTGGTCGTTGGGGTCGGCCTTTCCGTCGATCAGCCAGCCGTTATCGCCGGCAAATCCCTCGGCCCACCAGCCGTCACCAATGGACATGTGCGGCGTGCCGTTGATGGCCGCCTTCATGCCGCTGGTGCCGCTCGCCTCGAGCGGTTTGCGCGGGTTGTTCATCCACACGTCGCAGCCCTGCACCAGGAAGTGCGCGACGTGGAGGTCGTAATCGTCCACGAAGCCGATGCGGCCGCCGAACTTCGGATCGAGCGCGCGACGATAAATCTGCTGCAGGTGATGTTTGCCCACATCGTCGGCGGGGTGTGCCTTGCCGGCGAAGACGAGCTGCACGGCGCGGCCCGGCGCCGTCAGGATCCGCGCCAGGCGATCGGCGTCGAGGAACACCAGCTCGGGACGTTTGTAGCCGGTGAACCGCCGCGCGAAGCCGATCGTCAGGGTGTTGGTGTCGAACATCGTGCCGGCGGCGGCGATCCGCGGCGCCGGAATCCCTTCGACCATCCAGCGCGTCCGCACCCGCTCGCGGATGAAGTTGAACAGGAACGCGCGCAGCGCCTGCCGCGCGGCCCACAGTTCTTCGTCCGGGATCAGCATCACGCGGTCCGCGATCGCCGGATCGTCGTGACGCTCGAGCCAGTCCGCTCCCAGGTACTGTTCGAGCAGCCCGGCGATCTCGGCCGAGATCCATGTCGGCACGTGGACGCCATTGGTTATGAATCCGATCGGCAGGTCGTCAGGCTGCCGGTCCGGCCAGATAGGCCGCCACATCTGCTTCGTCACCTCGCCATGCAGCTGACTGACGCCGTTGACCGCGCCGGTCGTTCGCAATGCCAGGGCCGTCATGTTGAACATCGAACCGCCGCCGTTGTCGTAGTGGCCCAGCGCCAGGAATTTCTCGCGATACGCACCGAGGTCGCCCCAGGCGCCGGCCAGGTGCGTCTCGACCAACGAAAACGGAAAGGCGTCGTGGCCGGCGGGAACGGGCGTGTGCGTCGTGAACACGGTGGTGCGGCGCACTTCCTCGAGCGCGTGGTCGAAGCTCCAGCCGCTTTCGCACAGGTCGCGGATGCGCTGCAGTACCACGAACGCGGCATGGCCTTCGTTCAGGTGGTAGACCGATGGCTGGTGGCCGATTGCCTTGAGCACACGGACGCCGCCGATGCCGAGGATGATCTCCTGCTGGACGCGCGTTTCGCGATCGCCGCCGTACAGCCGCGCCGACAGCTCGCGGTCCCACGGCGCGTTTTCCTCGAGGTCGGTGTCGAGGAGGTACAGCTTGACGTGGCCGACACGAACGCGCCACACAGCCACGAGCACGGTGCGGTTGCCAAGCGGCACCGCGGTAATCGCCGGCTTGCCTTCGTGCGTGATGGCAGGTTCGATCGCGGCCTCCTGCCAGTTCAGCTTTTCGTACATCTCCTGCTGCCACCCGTCGGGCGAGAGGCCCTGGTGGAAGTAGCCCTGCGGGTACATGAACCCGACGCCGACCAGCGGCACACCGAGATCGCTCGCTTCCTTGCAGTGATCGCCGGCAAGCACGCCGAGGCCGCCGGCATAGATCGGCAGCGACTGGTGCAGCGCGAACTCGGCAGAGAAATAGGCGATGGTTTTTCGGTGCAGTTCGGGGACCTCCGTCTCGCACCAGGTCTGCTTGGCGGATCGGGCGTCGTTGAGCCGCGCCACGCTGCGGTCGTAGTTCGCCAGCCACTCGGCATCCTTCATGGCGTTGGCGAGTGCGTCCGGCGGCACCAGCTGCAGCATCCGTACTGGGTTGTGCGCGGTCTGGCGCCACAGCGGGTAATCGAGCGTGCGGAAGACGCGCCTGGCGTCCGTATTCCAGCTCCACCAGAGATCGTGGGCGAGCTCTTCGAGCCGGTTGATGCGATCGGGTAACTGAGTGGCCATAGCGATGACTGTAAAACGGTGTCAATAACATGCTGCCACGGAGTCACCGAGGCATGGAGACGACAATTTCGTATTCACGTTCCGTGACTTCGTGCCTCCGTGGCTTCAGTCACGAGCGAGGCGAACTTCGTCAAATCGATATTGCCGCCCGAGACGACGGCAACGATGCGGCCGCGCACGCGTCCTGCCAGGGACGCGGCAACGGCGCACGCGGCTGCCCCCTCGGCGATGACGTGGCACCGCTCGGCGACGAGACGCATCGCGTCGCTCACCTCGTCGAGCGGCACGACGATCGACTCGTCGACCAGCCGCGACAGCAGCGGCCACATCGTCTCGAGCACGGATTTGGCGCCCGCGCCGTCCACGAACGTCGGCTGCCAGCCGTCGAATCTGCTCGCCGTGCCCTTCGCCAGGGACACGGACAGCGGTGCGCCGGTCTCCGGTTCGGCGGCAACAATCTTCACGTCGGGCTTGAGGGCACGGATGGCCGACGCCACGCCGCTGATCAGCCCGCCGCCGCCAACCGAAGCGACGACGGCGTCCACGTCGGGCAGGTCCTCGAGGATCTCCAGTCCGATCGTGGCGTTTCCGGCGATGAACCGATCGTCGTCGAACGGATGGACGAAGTGGCCGCGCATGCGCGGCGATGAGTGCGACTGCGCCGTGGCCCAGCACTCGTCATAGGTGACCGGAACAATCGCGGCGCCGAGGCGCTGGATGGCGTCGAGCTTCGCCTGAGGCGCCGTATCCATCACCATGACGGAGCAGGAGGTTCCGGCGCGTTGCGCCGCGAGTGCGACGCCCTGCGCGGCGTTGCCGGCGCTGACCGTCCACACGCCGTCGCGCAGTTCGTCGCGCGTCAACTGCCGCACCGCGTTCCATGCGCCGCGGATCTTGAACGAGCCGACGGGCTGCAGCGTTTCGAGTTTGAGGAAGATCTCGCTTCCGCCGATGCGCCGGCCGACCTCGTCCGACAGCGGCATGCGGACGAGCGGAGTGCGAACGGCGACGTCGTAGATGGAAGCCGCGGCGGATTGGATGTCGCTGAGCGGAATCTGCCGCATCGTCTACTGTAGTGTCCGCCATCCTTGTGCGCGTCGCTGCACCGCAGCGAGGGCGGAAGGCGGACCCAGAGGGAGACCGCATCGTAGCAGGATCGTGTATGCTGACAACACAACCCCATGGCTCGGAACGCCAGACCAACGGCCGCTAAACGTGAACGGGAAAAGGCACTCCTCGAGCGCCGCCAGCAGAAGGCCGCGCGTCGTCTGGATGCCAAGGAAAAAAAACATCAGGCCGGACCCTCGACGAGCGGCGGCGAGGATCCGGATATCGCTCACATCAAGCTCGGCCCCCAGCCGCCAGCCGACTGGCAGGTCGAGGAGCAGGAAGAATAGAACGTCTCGAACGATTCGAACGATTCGAACGACTCGAACGATTCGAACGACTCGAACGACTCGAACGATTCGAACGATCTAATTCGCCGCGAAGCAGTACAACAATCCCGCACCGCCCGTAGCGACCAGTGCCGGCTGGCTGCATCCGCCGGATTTGTGCGCCGCATTCCACGAACTGTTGCCGCCGCCGGTGCGGTCGTGGTGCCCGAGCCAGACACCCGGACCCTGACCGCGCGCCGTACCCTGCGGCGGATCCTGGTTGCTCGTGTAATTGCTGCAGGTCGTGTCCACCGTCTCGCTGGCGCGAGCGCGACCGAGCGAGTCCGAGCCGGTGATGATGTCGTGCTGGTTCGGCTTGTCGCCGACGCCGGCAATCGGCATAGCGTTTTCGTCGAGCGCGTTCGTCTTGTTGATCTGATTCCGGTCGCGCTCGATATCGCCGTGCAGGTCTGCGACGTTGTTGGCGATGAGCGCGCCGCGCGCGTTGTGCCACGGACCGGCCCCGATGCGATCGCGTGCGTTCACCGCCGGCTGTCCGCCCTGCGCCGTGGCGCTCAGGTACGCACGCCAGGTTCGTCCCTGCGGCGTGGGAATGTTCGCCGCCTTGGCGCGCTCGGCGCAGTAGGCATCCGCGCCGGCGAGCCCGCCGTAATTCGCGCCGTCACCCTTGCCGACGCTGGTGATGAAAAACGACGTCGGCTGCGCTGCGCCGCGCCCGCCCCCCTGACCCCGGCCCGCCGGCTGCTGCCCTCCGGCGGCGGGTGCCTGCCCGGCCGGCGGCTGCTGTGGCGCCTGCGCGAACACCACCAATGATCCAATCGCGGCGAACGCAATCGCCGCCGTGACAGAGTTCATCCTTCGCATTGACCTCTCCTCGATGAGAAAGCCCCAATCCCTGATCCCTGATCCCTAAAACAATGCCGTCAGGGGGCGTAAGGTAGCACGGGCGTAAGATCGCCGCATGCGGATTCAAACCATTGCTGTGCTTTCGCTCTGTGCCGGTGTTTCTGCCGCTGCGCTCGTCGCGCAGCAGAAACCCGATCCGCGCCAGCAGCCTGGCGCTCCGATCACGGTCTTCGCTCCGGAGCAGCATGACCTGTACGACGGTCACTTCGTGCTCTCCGCGAACCGGATTTACATGGCGGGTGGACTCAACGATCCCGTTGGCTGGGATCACATGGACAACACGGCCAAGAATCTGCGTCCGGCGAGCGGGACGGCAGAGATCGACGTCGACGAAATCAGGAACACCGGCAAGTTCGAGGCGCGCCTGAAGATTCCCGAAGGCGACCTGGTCCTGGCCATAGACAAGTTCAACGAGTTCAGTCCGTGCCAGAACGGCGGCATCGTGGCCTCCCTGCACGAGCATGGAAGCGATTCGGGATGCGGCGACAACAACTGGCCCAAGACGTTTGTCTATCTGGCCGGCTGGGGTTTCGGCCACGCGACGCTGAACGGCAAGCCGCTCTACGACAACTACGAGATGCACTTCATGGTCACCCAAGGCATCCGCGACCGGAAGACGCTGCGGGTCAACTATCCGCTGGCGAACAAGAAAGGGGTCGCGGGCGAGGTCAATCCGGCGACCCAGCAGATTGACTTCTATATCCGCAGCCCGCAGCCGAACCCGAAGAACACGCCGGCGCGTGAAGTGTTCATGCATTTCTTCGGAATGGAAGTGACCTGGAAGTAGACGGTGATTGACCGTTCACACCTCCACGTGCTCAGTTCCCGGTTCGGGTTCAGGTTCGGTTCAGTGGTCTGCGCCCTGGTTCTGGCTTCCGAGTTCGTAGGCGTTGGTGCTGCGTCGGGTGTCGCGCAGACGAACGACGCCGAGCTGATCGCGCGCGTCGGCGACTACGTCGAGCGCTACTACGCGCGGGCGCAGACGATCGTCGCCACCGAGACGGTGATCGTCCAGCCGGTGTCGCGGAGCCTGAAAGAGGACGGGCCGCCGCGGCGTGTCGTCAACGAAGTACGCATCGAGTGGAATGCGCAGGGCGGCCAGCCGCGCGCGGTGCGCGAGCTGCTCGAAGCCGGCGGCCCGTTGTTCGGCCCGCGCGACCAGCCGGCGTGTCTCGATCCGCGATCGTTTACGCTCGAGCCACTGGCGTTTCTGCTCGCCGCCAATCGTGGCCAGGTTCGTTTTTCCGTCGGACGCGTCGAGACCATCGCCGCCGGGCGCGGGCAGCGGATCGACTATGAGCCGAAGGCCGCCGAGTCGCCGAGCGTCCGCTGGGACGGGAAGTGCGGCTGGGTAGACACCTTCGGCCGCACACGCGGGCGCATCTGGGTCAACCCGGTCACCGGCGCGGTGCTGCGATTCGAGGAACGCCTCGGCGGCCGCGTCAGCCTGCCCGGCCCCGACGGCGATCCCAATGCGCCGGAGTTCGTCGCCGAACGCGCGGATACGTCGATCGACTACAAGCTGTTCGCGTTCGTGGACCCCGACGAGCTCCTGCTGCTGCCCGCCCGCGTCGAGTCGGTCACGTTCATCCGTAACTCGGCGGTGCCTCGCGTTCGCGTGACGCGCACGTTCACCGACTACCGCCGGTTTCTGACCGGCGGACGTGTCGTGCCTAGGTAGCTGGGTGGCTGGGTGGCTGGGTAGATGGGTGGCCTCGGTGGGAACGTAAACTTGGAGGCGTGAGGTTCCTGTGACAGTTACGACGGACGCTGTGGATCGCGATGCGCTCATCGCGCGGGCGCGGGCGATCAGACCAGTGCTGGCGCGCAATGCAGGGCAGACCGATTCGCTGCGGCGCCTGCCGGACGAGGTCGTCGGCGCACTACGCGACAACGGCCTCTGTCGCCTGATGGTGCCGAAGCGCTTCGGTGGCTACCAGACGAGCATTCGCACGTACATCGACGTCATGGCCGAGATCGGGCAAGGGTGCGGGTCCACCGCCTGGGTGGCGAGCCTGATCAATGTGTGCGAGTGGCTGGCCGGGTTGTTTCCGGATCGGGCGCAGCACGACATCTGGGCGGCCGATGCGGACGCGTGGATCGCCGGATCGCTCGCGCCCAACGGCACCGCCGTTCCCGTCGACGGCGGGTGGCGCGTGAGCGGCCGCTGGCCATGGGCGTCCGGCAGCCTGCACGCGCAGTGGGTCGCGTGCGGCATCCATATGGCGAACGAGCACGGCGAGATGACGAATCTCGGTCTGTCCCTGATGCCCATCGGCGATGTGATGGTCGAGGACACCTGGTTCATGGTCGGCATGAAAGGAACCGGCAGCAACACGATCGTCGCGACGGACGCGTTCGTGCCGGAGCACCGGTTTCTGCCATACCCGCCCGCATTCGAGGGACGCTATCGGACGGAGCACGTCGACGAGCCCGTCTACCGGGCGGCGCTGGTGCCGGTGACGGTGCTGATTCTGGCCGGGTCGCAGCTGGGCGTTGCCCGCGCGGCGCTCGACTACGTGATGTCGAAGGCGAAAGGGCGCGGGATCACGCACACCACGTTTCAGCGTCAGGCGGATTCGTCGGGATTCCAGATGCTGGTAGCGGAGGCGGCGATGAAGATCGATACCGCATACCTGCACGCGGGCCGCGCGGCCGACGATCTCGATCGCGCAGCGGAAGCGTCGCGCCATCCCGATCTCGCCGAGCGCGCACGTGTGCGGATGGATACGGCGCTGGCCGCGAGGTACGCACGCGAAGCCGTGGAGCTGCTGGTGCAGGCCCACGGAACGTCAAGTCTGGCCGATCACAACCCGCTGCAGCGGATGTGGCGTGATGTCCATGTCGCGAGCCATCACGCCATCACCGAGTGGCAGGTCAACCTCGAGGTCTACGGCAGAGCGCTGCTCGGCGTCGAGCCGAACATCACGCATCTGATCTAGCGGATCTCCTTACTCGGGTTTGACTCCTTCGGCGCGCGGGCCCTTCGGACCCTGTCCGGGCGTAAACGTCACGCGCTGCCCTTCGCGCAGCTCGTCGAACCGTATGCCGCCCACGCATGCCGACTGGTGGAAGAAATATTCGGTACCGTCACTCGCCGCAATGAAACCAAAGCCCTTGTCGGTAATCCGCTTAATCGTGCCGTTCGTCGTCGCCATCGTCCGATCCTTTCGTCGCTGATGAGCCGGGAGGAAATCAGCGTCCCTACTATTGTGAATTCGAACGCACACATTGCGCCGAATTAAGTGCGATGCTCAGCTAAATTGAATGGCTGAGCTCGATTGAGGATACCGGATGATTAGCGCACCTGTTATCGCCATTGCCCCGATTGTTGCGGTTTTTCCCGCGTTCGCCCGGCAGGCGGCCCCCCGCAGTTGAGCGATCACTTCGGATAGCGGCAGAGGCCGACCTTCAGTCGGCTTCTTCAGGCGGACCTGCTCTTCATGATCGTCAGGATCCACCCGATGAACCCGAGAACGACAAACGGGTACGCGAAGAACGGCAGCGGTGACGACGTAGGCCCCAGGTGTGCGCCGGAAGCGATTCGGAAGGAAACGACGGCGAACAGTACCGCCGAGACGATGTGGACGACGCGTATCCACGTGGCCAGACTGTTCGACAGACTGATCAGGATTAGACCCGCCGACCACAGCGCGACGCCGCCACCGAACGACGGCACGCTCGCGTCGAGTCCAGCCGCGGTACCGGAAACGAGCAGGCTTTCGCCGAGCGCGAAGACCAAAAACCCCGCCGCGGCAACGTCGTCGCCGCCGCGGAAGAATCTGACCGCGAGCAGCGACGTCGCGACGACGACGCCCACGCCATCGATGGTCCAGAAGATCTGCCGCACCGAGTCGTTGGAGACGAGCGTGCCGCCGACGCCGAGCGTGGTCCCGAGGATCAGGCCGGCGATGGCAATGATGTCGCTGCGTTTCTGCCGCGTCACGGGACCGGAACGCTATCACGCCAGTGGCCGGATGCTATACTTTGGAGTTCCTGCCCTGGTCACGGATGCGGAAGTGGCGGAATTGGCAGACGCGCTAGCCTCAGGAGCTAGTGGGCGCAAGCCCATGAAGGTTCGAGTCCTTTCTTCCGCACCAACCTTCGCTCACGCGCGCCGCCCGTCAGCGTGAGCTACGGTTGGCAAGCCATGCGAAGGTTGTCCTCCGCAGCGCGAAGGAGGACGGAGCCTAGTTGTCCGTGGCGAACTCTGCGCGATCAATCACCAGCGCGTCGACGGGTCCCCGTGTAGCGTCCAGTTTCAATCCGAGTTGCTCCTGCACGGCCGTAAAGATCGACGGTCCGTTCGGATCGAATGCCGGCTGCTGTCCAGGCGAGAGCGCGCCCGCCGCAATCTGCGACGGCTCGGGCGTGTAAGTCAGGATCAAATCCCATGGTCCGGTCAGGCCGGTGCGGTCCACGACAGTCCGCTGCAGGCGGGTCGACAACATCGCCGCAAACTGTGACAGCGGCGCGCCGCCGAGCTGGATGCTGCCGACGCGGCCCTCCGCTCTGCAGACCTGCTTTGCCTCAGGAGGGATGACTCCGGTTTTCATCGCCTCCTTCTGGGCCGCCGCGCAATCGATGACGGATTGTTTCAGTTGCGGACCGAGTTGGCGATCGGTACGCGCCAGCATCAGCGCGAAGATGGGAAGCTCCCGTTTTTCTCTGCGAATGACCAGCGAGAAGCGATTGGCGAGGAGATTCTGCAACGCTGCCAGGACGTCAGCCGGCGACCCCGGCGCTCCGGTTGCCGTGACGT
>Ga0307409_100002004_pt1 | contig 10449 bp, 16 predicted proteins | sample 322Ometagenome_2_FD_203888 | JGI IMG/M metagenome (GOLD analysis project Ga0307409, IMG submission 203888) | Maize rhizosphere microbial communities from greenhouse at UC Davis, California, United States - 322HYB-O-2 | ecosystem: Host-associated > Plants > Roots > Rhizosphere > Soil | place...
AGGGCGTATTGCGGCAGTATGTACCAGCCGAGCAGCCCGTAGCGAGACCGAAAGAGCAGGTCTCGGTGCTTCCAGATCGCTTGCAGGCTCCCGAAGGTCCATCGGGTGCGTTGGTCGAGCAGGGCGTCGACGTTTTCCGGAGCCTCGGTAAAGGCGAGCGCCTCGTCATCCTGGGTGACCCGCCACCCGGCTCGATGCAAGGATAGTGAAAGGTCACAGTCCTCGGCGAGGGTGACTTCGGTGTAGCCGCCGACCTCTTGGATGGCTGCCTTTCGCCAAGCGGCGCAGGCTCCCGGAACGATGCTGATGGCGCCCATGACATCCTGGGCGGCGCGTTCCACGCCGATCTGGGTGAGGTATTCCAGCGCCTGCCAACGCGTGAGAAGGTTGCGCCTGCGGTTGCCAACGCGGACCACTCCGGCAACTGCACCGAGCCGACCGGTCGTGTCTGCGGCAAGGTGACGAACCAGCCGGCCGATCGTTTCGGGGGTCAAGAGTGTGTCTGCGTCTAGCGTCACGATGATCTCGCTGCTTGCCTTGCTAAGCCCGGCGTTCAGCGCGCCTGGCTTGCCCGTGTTCTGTTGCTCGATGACGTGGATGCGGGAGTCGTGTCGGGCGACCTCCATGACCTTTTCAGTCGTTCGGTCACTGGACCCGTCATTGACGACGATCACTTCAGCTAGCGGATACCTCGATGCCAGGACAGAGCGGAGCGTACGGGCAATGATCTGCTCTTCGTTGTAGGCAGCCAAAACAACCGAAACCGGCATATGGCTCTCACTCGTCGACGGCCAGACGATGCTAGTGCGACGACGCCGTCGAATTGCGGCAATCACGCAGTTACCGAGTCCGATAACGACGACGAAGGTGACTGCAATCACGAACAGCATGCGAAGCAGCACACTGGGCCAGACGAACCAGACCTGAACAAGGTTTAAAGTGATCTTGTCCCAGATCGTGGCTTTCACATCGAGGACCTGGTCAGCCAGCTCGGGCTGAACCTGTGGCATGGTCGTGAAGGTGTAGCCCCGCGACTTGGCGTACGCGATGAGCCTGGTGACGTAATCGATGGTCACCTCGCGGGTGGTCCCTCCACCATCGTGGAGCAGGACCGTGACGTTCTGCCCGTTCAGTGTGGGCAACGGCATCTCGCCCGTCAGCTCGTGTGAGGCGTAGCGCCAATCATCGCTGTCGAAGTCTTGGGACGCGACCAGGTAGCCGTAGCGCTGTGAGCGCAGCATCCCTTCGATTGCTGATTGGGTCGACTTCTCATCGTCACCGGCGTACGGGAGCCGGACGTACCCCACCTCCTTGCCTGTCACTGCCCGAATGACGTGATCTGTGAGGGTCAACTCGAGTCGGGCCCGCGAGTTCGATGTGGTGCTGACGTCGACGTGGGTGAGAGAGTGATTAGCCACCGCATGTCCCTCGCGGACCTCGCGCTGGAAAATCTCAGGGTTCCGCGCGATCATCGTGCCGGTGGCAAAAAAGGTCGCCGGGACTCTCTCGGCGGAGAGCAGGTTCAACAATTCGGGGGTCCATCTCAGGTCTGGTCCATCGTCGAACGTCAACGAGATCGTGCGTTGCGCCGTGGGTGAATAGCCGAACCGCTGAATCACGTAAGCGCTCGAACCGATGCGCTGCCGGTCTGCGCGCGTGAACGTCGTCACAACCGCTTCTGTAGACGGGTCAAAGCCGGAAACTTGACCGCCGTCTCGATGGACCTGGAGCACGCGAACTAGCGGCCCTTGGCCGACCACCGGAACCTGCTGACCGGTGGTGTCGCTTGTTAGCGGCGGACCCAACCGCTCGTCGGTGGCCGTAAGAGCGGGTGTGTCGTTGAGATGGGGGAGGGCTACCAGAATCCCGACCACCAAGAGGGCCGCGAGTCCAGCCGTGATGACTTGGACTCTTTGCCAGCGCCGTCCTGATGGATCGAGGAATACCACTGGCGACGTCGCTTGGCCGGCGGCGTCGTTCAGATGCCGTCTGGAAATCATGCTGAGCCTAAAGGTCAGATTTGCGTATAAGTCAGTCAGTTACCCCGGCCAGCTGACAAATACCCCACTATCTAATGCTGGCGAGTAACAACTCTGTTCGCGTTCGACGAGTGGTAACGCCGCTCTCATTGCTTGTGTTCCCGCTAAGAACGTCCCAGCGCTAACGCCGTTACAAAGGTGTTATGCGGCGGGACGGCACAGCGACGGCTCGGCCATCCATGCGATGAGCTGGACTGCCTCGTCGAGCGACTTGCCGCGATCGGTATAGAGAGCGTCGAACGTCTCGAAGCTGCACAGCACGAACAGCATGTCAATGGCTCGCTCGACGGTCACATCGTCCCGTAGCACCGAGTCCTCGGCGAGTCGTTTCGCGAGATATGCCATGCCACCCGCGCGCCTCTTCTCCATCCTCTGAACGGCTCCGCCAACCGAGGCCGGATCCAGGTGGTTCATCGAGAAAAGCACTCGATAAACCACCAGATCTTCGGTGTACATCCTGCAGCCCGCGGCGATTCCCTCGCGCAGGTGCCTACGGGCATCGGGATTGGCTACCGCCTCAGTCAGGCGTGCTAGGCCGGTGCGGCCCGCCAGGTCCTCGGTGAAAGCATCAAAGAGCCCAGCGCGCGAGCCGAAGATCAAATAGATCGTTGACCGCGCCACCCGTGCCAGCTTGGCGACCTGGTCGAGACTAAGCGGTTCTGTTGGCGCGTCCCGAAGGCGCTGAGCGACGGCGTCGAGGATGCGGCGACGGGTTTCTTCTGCGGTCTCAGCCCGGAGCTGCTGCTCGTACCTTCGCGCCATAACAAGAAGCCTCTCACATTCACTTGACAATACGACTCGTGAACTACATTCTGTCTCGCGGAAGACAAGCTATCTAGCGAAATTGGGAGCTGCTATCCATGTCTGATTCCGTTTGGCCTGTGGTGGTGGCCGGCGCCGGCCCGGCCGGACTCACTGCCGCAATCACCCTCGCCCGCGCTGGAATCCAGACTTTGGTGCTCAACATCCGGAAGACTGTCCTTTCACATCCACGGGCGACCGTCGTGAGTCTTCGATCTATGGAACTGTTCCGCTCCTGGGGTCTGGAGGACAAGATCTGGGCTGGCGGCGACGAAGTCGAATGGCGCGTGCTCGCGACGACAACGTTGTCGAAGGCGGCCTCCGGCTCCTTGATCGACGTCGGCTACCGGACCACGAGCGAGAGTGCCGTACTCAGCCCGACCCGACCGGCTGCGGTTCCGCAAGATCATTTGGAGACCGTACTGCTCGACCATCTACGAGGACTTGCCACCGCGCATGTCGAGCTTGGAGTCACGGTCGAGGACGTCTGGGAGGCTCAGACCCGGCTTCGACTGAAACTGGGCGACGGAGGCAGCGGGGCAAGCCGAATCCTCCAGACCCGGTACCTGATTCGCGCGGACGGCGCGCGCAGTGTGGTGACGCAGCGGCTGGGCATTCGCGCGTCCGTGACTGAGGATCTGCTTGAGGCGCTCTCGGTGGTTATCCGTGCGCCGCTGTGGGAAGTCGTCGGCACCGCTACGGGATGTACGTGACTGACCTTCCTGCTCCCGGCACGTTCTTCCCCGCGGTCTTCGTCTACTTCAACAACGACGGATACGGGCACGCGGTGACCAACGCACGTCGGCTGCGCACCCTGACGAACTCGTAGACCGGACAGGTCAGGACCGAAGCGGCAAAAGAGAGGCCTGGCGTTCGCAACCGCTGGACCAGACCTCGTCCAGGTCTCCCCCTTGTCCTCCACGCTACGCCCACGGCCTATCGGCGGTGCTCGCCGTAGAGATCCCTGCGCGGCCCGGGGCCGGTGGCGATGATGCTGGAGATGAGTCGCTGGATCAGGGAAACGGCCTCCTGATCGCCAACCTCGCCCTCTTCGCGGCGTTCTTCGTGGGCATGATCATTTGTGGCGTGCAGGTGTACAACCCCGATCAGGGGTGAGCACGGAGAGCCGTCCCGCATCCCTGACTGAGTACTTGACCAATGGCGACTTCGTCGAGGCGGCTTTCGAGAAGTCGGACAGAGGTCACACCACGAACGTTGAGCGCAAACACGCAGCCCTGCTCCTGGATGAACCGGAGAAGATTCAGTCGGCGAATCCTTATCGTGTCCCATACGTCAGCGAAGTGCCAGACCGTGGGACCCCCGAGGTCTGCACCACCTTGAGCACCTCCAGACCTGCTGTGTTGATCAAGGACATGACGTCCGGGGAGGATACGAAGATCTACATGATCGACAGGCGTGTGGAGGAGTCGGTCAGTTTGAGACGGGTGTACCACGGCCAGCTATTCACCCAGGATGCGCAACTGGTGGAGGAAAGGGTAGCGAGTCCGGTGTCGAACGGCGCTGCCGAAGCGTCTCGTGCATCGACAGCAGCCAAACACCAGAACGCACCTGGCCGGGTTGTAAAGGACGAACTCACGCGGCAGCGTGGCCCCGGATGACGACGCCGGACTCCTTGGGGCACGCTCGGGCATCTTGCGGATCGCGGCCAGGGCCACGATCGTACCGGCGAGCGCGAGGAGCGCGGCGACCTTGAGAGCGTTGTCGAAACCGCGCAGATGGGCGATCTCTGGGGAGTCACCGAGGCGGAGCGATCTGGACGTGCCACCGCGACGATCGCGATGCCCAGCGAGCCGCCGACCTGGCGCATCGAGCTGACTCCCACTGCTGCGACCCTGCTCTGGCGACCGGAACGGCGCGCATTGACGCGGCGGTCGTCGGCGTTATCACCATCGCCAGGCCGGTCCCGCCGATGGTGAGGCCGGTAGCACTACCGAGAAAGACGCGTGAGTGCAGAGCTGCGAGAAGCAGGCGAGCATGATCGAGATCAGCGTCCTGCCGACCGTGATCAGGACACGCGAGCCGAAGCGGTCGGAGAGTTTTCCCCGCTCGCGGAGCAACGAGGCTGAGGAGGACGGTCAGCGCAGAAAGGCGGCCCGTTTCCACCTGCGAGTAGCCGAGCGCGTTCTGCATGCAGAACGATACGTGTTCGCGCCGCTGAACGTCAGGTCTTTGAACAGCGACAGATCGAGCATCGGGATGCGCTGGCGCACCTGGAGTGCGACGAATGTCGACAGCGCAGCCGCGCCAACGAGAACAGTGCCGACGGTCCGGCCGGAGCTCCAGCCGTACGCGGTTCGCGTCGATGAACCCGTACGTCAGCGCGAACACTCGATGCCGGACGCGGCTAGTCCGGGCACGTCCGAAGGCTGCTCGGCCGACCTGTCCCGAGACTCAGGGATTAGCACCACCGCCTCGAGAAGTGCGCCGGCGCCGATCGGCGCGTTGATGAAGAAGATCCAGTTCCAGTTGAGGTGTTCAGTGAGGAATCCACCAACCAGCGGTCCAATCGAGAGCGCGTGCGCGCAGACGCCCGCCCAAATTCCGGTCCACCATGTCCTCTCCTCGGCGGTCAAGAGGCCGCGCCAGAGCCGATCGTGCACCATCGACGGAGCGTGGCTTCAACGGCGCATCCTGTGGCTCTGAAGCGGGAAGCCTCGGCGGTGTCTCCTACGGCCAGCCGACCCGCGGTGCCGGGGCTTCCGTCGCCAGCACCTGGCCTGTCCGCGGCTCGGCAAACATGTTCTCGGGGCCGCTCCACTCAGTTGACATCATGGGGCTTGTTCCTCGATGCGGCCACGGGTATCGGTCTCGGAATAGAGGCCGCGTAAGTCATCCTCGCCCCACCAAGCCGTCCACGGCGGCAGTATGTCGGACTCATCGGCGAGGGATTCCAGTTCCGTCACAAGATGCCGTGGTGCAACTGGTACGGTTCCGCCGTCCGGCGGAAGGATCGCGTCGACGAAGACATAGCCGATGACGCGCCGCATTCGGGTGAGTTCTGGAACGTAGAGTCCAGCGTTGCTATGGGGCACCAGCACGAGGTCCCGGTCCGTCGGCAGTGCCGCGAGGAACCGCTTCAGCGCACCGCCCGGCGCGCCGGGCGGCTCTGCGGCGCCCGCCTGCTCCAGCACCGACCAACCGCCAGAGCGCAGCACCTCGGCGACTGGTCCCCAAGCCTCCGAGCCCAGAAGCGGACTCGGTAGCAGCGCGAAGGTCAAGCGCACCATCCGACGATAGTTTGCCTCGAGCCACGACCCTCTGAGGGCTGTTGAGATTGTCCGATGGCGACACTCGTCCGTGAGGCGATCCCTGAGCGCAGTCCGTCGGGCAGCCCAAAATTCGCGGGTGCGGTCCCGAATACGGGTCCCCTCGCGGTGCTCATCGACCTATGGGTCGGTGGTGAGCGCACGCACAATGAACTGGCTGGGCATGTAAAACCGGATCGGGTTGCCATCCTTCTCTGTCCGGCGGTCCTCGTAGAACGCGGTGATGACGAAACCTGCGTCGATCATGCCGCCGAGCTGGGCTTCCATGGTGTGACTGAAGTGGAACATCTCCCCGGCTGCGATCCGAGCCTCGAGCGCGGCGGCGTCGAGTGTCTCGTGCTCGACGTACGGCAGCGGATACCTCACGACGAACTCCCCGCTCATCAAGCGCATCCGGGTCGAACACGAACTCGTCCGGGTTCATGAAGCCGGCGATCAAGACACCATGGCTAACCAAGACGCGGCGGCATTCGCGCCAAACCGTGCCGACATCGGGGACGAAGAGCGTAGAGATCGGGTTTACAACCAGGTCGAAGCTCGCGTCGCCGAACGCCGAGAGATCGGCCATGTCGCCGTGCACAAGTCGCAATTCAAGCCCGTCCCGCTCCGCCACGAAAGCATCCTGGCCGAGCTGACGAGGAGACCTGTCGAGCAGCGTGACCTCCGCGACGGCCGCGGCGAGGATGGGCGCCTGCTGTCCGCCACCACCCGCCAGGCACAAGACCCGGAGACCCGGCAGCGAAGGGAACCACTCGCGCGGGACCGTCCGATGCTCGCTCAGCTGGATGGCCCAGGATCCGGCCCGCGCATCGGCAACCTGCTGACTCGAGACCACCTGGGTGTAGGGGTTCTCACCGCCTCGAGCGCCTTGTCCCAGGGCGAATCCCGGAGTTGACCTGGAGCTGTGCGTCAAGAGTCATGGCAAGTGGGAGGTCGTCGATTACGACGAAGTGGTGTTGATGTCAGACAAGGTGATTCGCTGCCGCTTCGATTTCAACCACGAGTTGTTTCCGGGTGGCTTCTATGAGGTCCGCTGGTTCCGGGCCGACGGCCGAGGGAAGTTCGTTGAAATCACTCGCGAGCGGTTCCAACTGCGCAATCACGTTTGGCTCCCAAAGCGCTGCCCATCGGCGAGGTTGAGATCAAGCGACGGAGGTCGGCTCCCGAAGCGGTGCCCAGTGGGCACGAGATCAAGCCACGCAGAGCGGTAGAGGCCCGGTAGCGTTCGTGCCGTGACCACGGCGGCGCTGTCGGTGCAGGGGTGACCGCAACCACAGGATTCTTGCGATATGGCCGGCAAGGGCGAGCGGTGATGTCCTGCCTGCGCGGAGAAAGGGAGGCTCCGGGCGTCGTCCGGAGCCTCATGTTCGGGAGCTCGGCCACAATTCGCAGGTCCTGCCAGGCCGGGGCTCACCTACCCCTAGACCGCGAATCGTGGCAGGTCATCGGGGGGTTGCCAGGGTGTCATTTGCCACGCCACCTCTCGACCCACAATGCAGATTTCGCAGAACAGCTCGAGCCCGGCAGCGTGCAGTTGGTCTAGGTATTGCTCGCAGGTCAAGGCTTCGCACCCGTCCGGGCCAACGATCCCTGCCACTGGGAATTCGCCGCCACAGTCATCGCAACGCAGCCGGTTAACATCATCGGTAGGCATGGGTCCTCATCCCATCGTCGCTCGACTCGCCGAGCGGCCTTCGGCTCACCATATCCATGGTTGGCTACCCGAAACAGTGCGTCGAGAATTCTTGTGTTACGAAGCAGATGACCTAGCGGTGGATCTGCACACCAGGGGCTCACCTATCAGTGGTGTTGCCTCTCGCGCCCGCTAGCCCCGTCTGTAAATCCCAAGTGCGCAACCTCACATATCCCGAGGCAGCGTGTCGCAAGCTGAGCGTCCTACGGACGCTCGCATCGGGCCGTTACTCCAACGCTTGATGCACGAGGCTCCCAGCGTCGAGTGGTGGCAGATCAAGTTGCCTTCCACTGGCTACCGAATCCAGCTGGGCTGGGCGAGCCGTCGACCTGTTGCCATCGTCGGCGGTACCGTCATCAGGTGCCTCCCGGATCCGGCCGGTTCCATGGCGGTGCTGTACTGGTCCACGGTCTGTGGGGAAATCCAGACGACTGGCGCTGGGTGCGGCGCCCGTTGGAGGACGCACGGTACAGGTAATCACGCCAGATTTGCCCTCCCATCGCACTCCGATGGCCGGACTTGTCGAGGATGCTGCCGAAGTTCGCGACGCCATAACAGCCTGCGCGCCGCCAGTTGCTGCGGTGGGGTGGTCGTACGGCGACATACCGCGACCCGCCGGCTTTCCTGCCGAACATCTTGGCTGGATCGACGCCGACCCGCACATACTCGTCCTCACCGACGGAAGATTCGTGCCCGACAACGAGTACTGGTTGAATGAAGGCGACGGAACGACTTTCCCAGCTGAGATCCGCAGGCACTTCCGTGACCATCTACGGCGCCCCGTAACCCGAGCCACGCTTGGAGCCCGACCGGAAGCGGCCTGGGAAACCACACCCACGAGCGTGCTTATCGGAGACAGGGACAACCTGCTGCCCGAGGTTGATCGCAAGTGGGCCCGGGACCATCTAGACGGTGTGCGTGTTATAAACACCGACCACTTCATCATCTTCCGACACCCGGAGGTTGTCGCTCAGCTAGTCCTTGAGGCACTCGGGCGCACACTCGATGTGCCGGATCGCGGGTCATAGCGCAGGAGAGCAGCTTCATAAGCCGGCGTACCGCCGCCTGCCGACCTCGGTGACGGTGTTGTCGTTGGCCGCGTTCGTGTAGATGTTGGTGAAGCTCAAGTTTGCGTGGGCATAGCCCAATCCGTCGGGCCCGTGCGAGTTGAACAGGAAGCGCTGGCGTGGCTCTCCTTGTCGCGCCACCGCTTCCTCGCGTGCCGTCGGTGGTTGGCAAGTCGGAAGCTTCGGCGATCAGGAATCTCAAGAATGCTGGCTTCAAGGTCAAGAAGACGACGCAGACCAGGACACCGGTCAGGACGGGGTTGGCGCTCAGTCACTCACCTCGCGGAGGAACACGCGCGAACTCGGTCGTTCGCATTGTGATTTCGAACGTGGAACGTAGCCCCGACGCCGGCGCGACTCGTAATTGCACCCTGGGCTACTCTCCGTGCCTTCGCCGCGCTGGACGATGACAAGTCACGGAGCACTGTCCGGAACGGCTGCACGCGTAGATAGCGTCGAGGAGCTGCTGCCGTACTCGAGAGATACCGCTGCCGTGCTCGGGCTCGTCTCCAGCCTCGCTGGGTGTTGCTGTGCGCCCGCCGGCAGAGTGCGCAATGACATCCAGCGTGCCAGCGGCCCGATGTGCCCGTGCGCTGTCTCACTCACGAAAGGGAACCCTAGTGGCGCTAGTACCCTGTTCCGCCATGGGCGACCCAGAACTGACCGCCGTGCGACGGCCTTTCGAGGCCGCGTTCTTACGCATGCGTTGAAGTGGCGTGTCAACCGTCAGCAGAGACGGACACCGGCCTGACGCCGTCCCCAATCGGTGAGAACTTTCTGTACGTCGAGGCGCCCTGCAAATCTGGCCAGACACGCTCGCCCGGAATTCGGCGCGAGCCTCTAGGCGGCGGCCCGGCGTAAGCTGCGGCGCGTAACCATAACCCACCAGCCAGGCTGATGCCGAGCGCCACCTTCTCGGGTCGCGGCTACGAAATGCAACGAAGCCAGGGGCCGGCGGCGACCCTTGAGTCGTTTTCGAAGGCGGCATCGCCGTCTCCGTGTCGATGTGGATGACTGTGCAGCGGCTCGTTGCCGAAGAGACCTCGCACCTTCGCCTACGATCGGGCGGGCTGCGGTGGCAGTGAAAGATGACCCTCGCCTCCGGTCCCTTCAACACATGGCCGACGATCTGGCGGCGGTGCTGACCCTCAGCGGCCTCTGCGGCCCGGCAGTGGTGGTGGGTGCAAGCCTTCGCGCGCCGATTCGCGAAGCATGAAGGGGCCGCCGTAGGCGATCGCAACCACAGCGAGGAGGACGCCACCGGCCGTGATCATGTTGCCAGAGGCAACGATCATGTCAAGTCCGTTCCAATGCGTTATTCGTCGGGTGATGTGCCGACGAGCAGCTGCCGTACGGCGCGCGACGCGATGCTCGACAGGTCCCCGCCAGCCTGTTGAGGAAGGCCTGCGGCGTCTAGTGCGCCACTCAGTTTCAACCTGGCAAGGCCGTGTACCAACGACCAGGCGGCGATGGCCACCACCGCGACCCGTTGGGGATGCGCCGACGTGAGCCCGGGCACCGGCGTCGAGCTGCGCGGGAACGTCCTCTTATGAATCCGATTG
>Ga0307409_100002005_pt1 | contig 10449 bp, 8 predicted proteins | sample 322Ometagenome_2_FD_203888 | JGI IMG/M metagenome (GOLD analysis project Ga0307409, IMG submission 203888) | Maize rhizosphere microbial communities from greenhouse at UC Davis, California, United States - 322HYB-O-2 | ecosystem: Host-associated > Plants > Roots > Rhizosphere > Soil | place...
ATCGATGGGATCCAGCCACAACACGTCGTTGGGTTTCTGGCCGTCCCGCACGAACCCGAGTTGCGAGCCCATGATGCCGGGCAGCACGTAGACGCGTGGCCGCCGGCCCGCCACGGAGCGCTGCCCGGCGCGCGCGAGTTTCACGAGTTGCGCATGCAGCTGCGCGCCGAAATAGTCGACCAGGCCGTCGTGCCGCAGGGGTGAAGACAGCAGCGCGATCATGGTGGGTTCGTCGAGCGAAATGCGGTCGTACGGCGTGATGTGCTCGCCGGGGCCACCGTGGCTCATGGCGTGAGCCCAAGCTTCCGGTCGAGCCAGTCGAACGTCGGCCGCCACAGAGTCTCGCGATGCCGCGAATGGAAGAAGCCCTCGTGGCCGATGCGGCCACCCGTGTCCGCCGGGGTGTACCAGCGAGACTCGCGTTCGACCTGGGGGAAGAAGCGATTGAGCTCCTCGACGGTGCGGCGGGTGGCGATGGAGTCGTCGGAGAAACCGATGTTGAGCACCGGCGCGCGCAACTGCGCGAACACATTGTCGGAGAGATAGGTCGCAAGATCGGGGCCGAAATGATCCGGCCGCAGGCACCAGCGCCGCCATTCTTCATATACGGCGCGCGGCAGGGGCAGTCCGGACCATCCACCGCCCTTGGGCACGTATCCCTTGAGCGCCAACATCAGCGGTCCGTGCACGCGCCAGAACCACCAGGCGAGATACTTGAACGGTGCCAGCTCCCAGGGCCAGTACCCCACCGAGGCGGCGACCTGCACATGGGCACGCGCCAGTGCGTGATTGGTGAGCAGGCCGAGGAACTGCCCGCCGATGCTGTGGCCCACGGTGGCCAGCGGCAAACCCGCCGCGCGTTCCGCGGCGGCGTTCAGCGCGGCGCGCATGTCGAGCAGGCCCCAGTCGCTCATGCGGCAGGTTTCCGTGGCGAGATCCGCCGGGGCCGATGCGCCCATGCCGCGATAGTCGTACACCAGCGCATCGTAGCCGCGTTCCGCGGCGTAGTTGGCGAGACGCAGGTAGAAGGTCTGCGGAAATCCGGTGCCCGCGCTGATCACGACGGCGGCGCGCCGGACCGGGGATGCAATCCATTGGGCCGAGAGTTCCCGGCCGTCCGCGCAGCGCAGTGAAAACGCCTGCGCGGCGGCCGAAGCCGCGGATTGAGGCGCCGCCTTCACAACGCGTGCGTCTCGATCTGCTTGCAGAGCGCGAGGATGGCCGCGCGCCGCGCGCTCGACTTGCGCCAGACGGCGCCGATGGTGCGCGAGGGCACGGGTTTCACGAAGGGACGGATGGCCACGCCGCGCGCATTGCCATAAGCGCCGCGCCCCGCGAGCTCGGGCAGCAGCGTGATGCCCACGCCCGCGGCGACCATCTGGCGCAGCGTCTCGAGGCTGGTGGCCCGAAAATCCTGCTTTTCGTGCACGCCGGTGCCCGAGCAGATGTCCAGCGCCTGGTCACGCAGGCAATGGCCGTCCTCGAGCAGCAGCAGCGTCTCGTCGTGCAGGTCCTCGACGCGGATGCTGTTTTTTTGCGCGAGGCGGTGCCCCGTGGGCACGGCCACGGTGAACGGCTCCTGGTACAGCTCGCGCGACTCGAGCCCGTCGTCGACCACCGGCAATGCCAGGATTCCGACATCGATTTCTCCCGAATGCAGTTTCTCCAGCATCGGGTCGGTCTGATACTCGTACAACATCAGCTCGAGGCGCGGCAGCTGCTTGCGCAGCTTGCCGGCGACATTGGGCAATAGATAGGGGCCGATGGTGGGCAGCAGCGCGAGGCGCAGGCGGCCCGCCAGCGGGTCTCGATGGCCGCGAGCCAGCTCGACGATTTCCTCGCTGGAATCCAGGATGAGCCGCGCGCGCTCGACGATCTCCTCCCCGGCCGCGGTGAGCTGCACGCGCTTGGGTGCGCGCTCGATGAGCTGCACGCCGAGGTATGCCTCGAGTTTCTTGAGCTGCGCGGACAGCGTGGGCTGGCTCACGAAGCTGCGCTCGGCCGCACGGCCGAAATGGCGCGTGTCGGCCACGGCCACGAGGTATCGCAGGTCCTTGAGCTTGAGATCCGCCATAGATGCTCTCTATCGAGTTTATCCAATCAATCGATTGGCCGGAATACGCGCCGACCCGCAGAATGCGCCCCATTCAGCCGGTCGGCCACCCCCGTGACAGCCAGCCGGTCAACTTGGACGAAGGAGTAGTCATGTTAGGTATCGGACAGAAGTTTCCCCAGTATTCGCTCACCGGTGTGGTCTCGAATGACCAGGCCAAGGCCTTCCAGCCCTTCGACGCCAACACCCACCCGGGCAAGTGGCGCGTAGTCTTCTTCTGGCCCAAGGATTTCACCTTCGTGTGCCCCACCGAGATCGCGGCGTTCGGCAAGCTCGACAAGGAATTCAAGGCCCGTGACGCCCAGCTCCTCGGCGTGTCGGTGGACAGCGAGTACGTGCACCACGCCTGGCGCAGCACCAAGGACGAGCTGAAGAACCTGCCGTTCCCGATGCTCTCGGACATCAAGCGCGAGCTGTCGACCGAGCTCGGCATCCTCGACCAGGCGGCGGGCGTTTCGCAGCGCGCGACGTACATCGTGGATCCGGAAGGCGTGATCCGCTTCGTCTACGTCACGGACCTTTCCGTGGGCCGCAGCCCGGAGGAAGTCCTGCGCGTGCTCGACGCGCTGCAGACCGACGAGCTCTGCCCCTGCAACTGGAAGCAGGGCGAGGACACGCTGAAAGCGGCCTGACCCGAAATTGCCGGATGCGGAATGGCCGGATGCGGAATGGCCTGATGCGGAATGGCCTGATGCGGAATGGCCTGATGCGGAATGGCCTGACGCGGACTGGAAAGGGCGGCCCACCGGGCCGCCCGATCCCAAGGAGTGACTGATGAATATCGAACAGATTCGCGACGCGCTGCCGGACTATGCGCGCGACCTGAAACTGAACCTGGGTTCCGTGCTGACCACGGCCGGTGCGCCCGGCCTCAACGACAAGCAGATCTGGTCGATCGCGCTGGCCACCGCCATCGCGTCGCGCAACACCGATTTCGCGCGCAGCATCGAAGCGAATTCGCGCGCGCATCTCGGCGAAGCCGACGTGCAGGGTGCGAGGACCGCCGCGGCCATCATGGGCATGAACAACATCTACTACCGCTTCCTGCACCTGGTGGAAGACGGCGAGTACCAGACCATGCCGGCACGGCTGCGCATGAACGCCATCGCCAACCACGGTATCGACAAGCTCGATTTCGAGCTGATTTCGCTGGCCGTGTCCGCCGTCAACGGTTGCGGCCTGTGCATCACCTCGCACGAGAAGAAGCTGCGCGCCCACGAGGTGTCGCGCGAGTCCATTCAGAGCGCGGTGCGTATCGCCGCCACCATTCATGCCGTGGCGGGCGTCCTGGAATTCGAGCAGAGCGCGCCGGTCGCCTCGCCGCCTGCCGAACTCGCCGCTTAGCGGAATATATCGGCCGTTTCCCCTCCCTTCACGGCCGATATGGAGGCGCCCGGCAAAACCGGGCGCCTTTTTTCTTTTACCATCGCCGCATGTCCGTGAATGTTCTGTCCGCAGGCGTGATCGTCGTGCGCAAGACGCCCGACGGCTGGCGCGTGCTGCTGCTGCGCGTCTATAACTACTGGGATTGCCCGAAGGGGCTGGTCGAGGCGGGCGAGGAGCCGCTGGCCACGGCGCGTCGCGAGGTGAGCGAGGAAACCACCATCGGCGATCTGGAATTCTCGTGGGGCGAGTCGTTCCGCGAAACCGAGCCCTACGGGCGCGACAAGAAAGTCGCGCGCTACTACCTGGCGCGGACCAGCACGGAATTCATCACGCTGCCGGTGAACCCGCAGCTCGGCAAGCCCGAACACCACGAATGGCAGTGGTTCGACTGGGATGCCGCCGAGCAGCGCGTCAGCGAGCGGCTCTGGCCCATCCTGCGCTGGGCGCGGGATACGATCGACTAGCTAGTTCCGTCGCCCTCAGGCCACCCGTCCGCGCCGTCCGCCGCGCAGGAAATCCTCGATGTTCAATGCCAGCTCGTCCACCGCGCGTTGCCTGGCCTCGAATGCCGCCCAGGCGATGTGCGGCGTCACGATGAGGTTCGGGATATCCACCGCGAACAACGGGCTGCCCTCGGCGGGCGGTTCCTGCGGCAACACGTCGATGGCCGCGCCGCCGAGATCCCCACCGCGCAGCGCCGCCACCAGGGCATCCAGGTCCACGAGCGCACCGCGCGCGGTATTGATGAGTAGCGCCTCCGGCTTCATGAGCGCGAGCTCGCGTTTGCCGATGAGGCCCGTGGTCGCCGGCGTCAGCGGGCAATGCAGCGACAGCACGTCGGCGGTACGCAGCAATTCATCGAGCGTGACTCGCACCGGCCCGATGGCGCTGGCCGTGTCGTCTTCGCGTCCCGGCTTCGCGCCGGGCCGCTCGGCGACGAGCACCCGCATGCCCAGCGCCGCCTTGGCGGCCTTGGCCACGGAGCGTCCCAGCGTGCCGAACCCCACGATGCCCAGCATCTTCCCGGACAACTCGCGAATGGGTGCGCCGGGCACCGTGAACTGCTCCGAGCGCGCCCAGGTGCCATCCACCGCCGCCTGTCCGTACTCGCGCAGCCGATGCGTCAGCAGCAGCATCACCCCGAGCACGTGCTGCACCACGGACACGGTGCAGTAGTCGCGGATGTTGCACACCGCGATGCCGAGCTCGCGCGCGGCCTCCAGGTCGACATTGTTCGTGCCCGTGGCCGTGAGGCCGATGAAGCGCAGGCCCGGCACCGCGCGCATGCGCGCGCGCGAGATGTTCAGCTTGTTGGTGAGGATGAATTCGCAGCCGGCGATGCGCTCATCCACCTCCGCGTCCGTCGAGGTGGCATGGAAGGTGATGCCGGGCAGAACCCGCTCCAGGGAGCCGGTATCGAGGTCGTCGTGACTGACGGTGCCGAAATCGAGGAATACGGCTCTCAAACTACTCCACTCGCGATGCCAGGGCTGGCGGGATGCCGGCCGGGGCTGCGAGTGTGCCACCAGTCTGGGGCTGATTTGAATGGGTAGAGATCGCGGGCGGAATCAGCTTGTACATCACCGGCGTCACCAGTCGCGCCAGCAGCGTCGAGCTGATGAGGCCGCCGATGATCACCCACGCCATGGGTGAATAGAGCCCGATGTTCTGCAGGGCCAGCGGCAGCAGCCCGCCGATCGCCGTGGCGGAAGTCAGCAGGATGGGCAGGAAGCGAATCTCGCCGGCCTGCTCGATGGCCTCGTCCAGCGACATGCCCTGTTCGCGCAGCTGGTTGGTGAAGTCCACCAGCAGGATGGAGTTCTTGATCTCGATGCCCACCAGCGCGACGAAACCGATGGACGCGACGAAGGAGATGTCGTTGCCCGATACCAGCAGCATCAGCAGGCCGCCGAACACGCCCAGCGGCACCACCGTCAACACGATCAGCGTCGATTTGAAATTGCCGAACTCGAGCACCAGGATGGCGAAGATGCCGAAGATGGCCACGATGATGGCGATGCCGATGCCGCCAAAGGCCTGGGCGCTGGCTTCGCTCTCACCTCCCAGCGAATAGTGGTAGCCGCGCGGCCAGTCCATCTGGTCGAGCTGCGCGGTGATCTTCTGCGTGAGCTCCTTGATGTTGAAGCCCGGCTCCGCGTCGGCGTCGATGGTGATGGCGCGCTCGCGATTGAAGCGCTGGATCAGCGTCGGTGCCTTCTCGAATTCCAGCGACGCGAGCTGCGACAGCGGCAAGGTGCCGCCGGTCATGGTGGGCACCCGCACCTGGTCGAGCGCGGCGAACTCGGCCTGCTGCGTGATCGGCGTGCGCACCACGATGGGATATTGCTCGCCGCTCGTGTCCTTGAAGGTGCCCACGGGCACGCCCGCCACCGACAGCCGCACGGCGCGGTCCAGCTCGGCGGTCTGCACGCCCAGCTGCTGCGCCTTGCGGGAGTCGATGCGCAGCTTGAGATTGGTGCGCGACACGTTGAGCGGATTCTTCACGTCGCGCGTGCCGGGCGTCGCCTTCACCAGGTCTTCCACCTTGTGACTGAGCTGCTCGATCACGTTCAGATCATTGCCGATCACGCGCACCGAGATCGGCGCCGAGATCGGCGGACCGTTGGCGAATTCCTTCACGTAGATGTGCGCGCCCGGATACCGGTCCAGGCGCTCACGCAGGGCCTGCAACTTCACCGGCGTCTCGTCGGTGTCGTATTCGTGCAGCTGCACGAATACTTCCGCGTAGTTGGAGGCGTCGTTGGCCGGAATGTGGTTGTAGTAGATCTGCGGGTTGCCGTGGCCGAGATTGGCGAACCAGCTCTTCACCTCGGGCATCTTGGAAAGCTCCGCCTCGACCACGCGCAGCGCGCGGTCGGTCTCCGACAAGGCCGTGCCGTTCGGCGCATTCACCTGGATGAGGAACTGCGGCGTGTCCGCCTTGGGGAACAGGCTGGAACCGAGCACCGGCACCAGCGCGGCGGACAGCAGCAGCGAGCCGCCGAGCGCCGCGAGCACGGTGAGCCTGGGGCGCGCCAGGCACCAGTGCAGCGCCGGCCGGTAGTAGCGATGGATCACGCTCATCACCCGCTTCAGGAACGGATTCTCATGCGCCTGCGTTTCTTCCTTGAGCACGCGGCTGGTCATGAACGGAATGATGAACAGCGCCAGCAGCAATGAACCGATGATGGTGGTGACCACGGCCATGGGCAGCACGCGGATGAATTTGCCGGCGGTGCCGGGCAGCGCCATCAACGGCAGGAAGGCGAAGATGAGCGTGGCCGTGCAGCCCATGATGGCGACGAAGATCTGCCGGGTCCCGGCCAGCGCCGCCTCGACGCGCGAATAACCCATGCGCATGTGCCGTGCAATGTTCTCCACCACGACGATGGAATCGTCGACCAGCAGGCCGAGCGCCACCACGAAGCCGGCGATGGAAAGCTGGTTGAGCGAATACCCCAGGAAATACAGGCAGGCCAGGCCGAACGACAACGACAGGGGAATCGAGACCATGACGATGCCGGCGGCGCGCAATCCGAGCGGCAGCAGCGTCAGCATGACCAGCGCGATCGCGATGCCGAAGTCGATGTACAGCCGGCTCAGCCGCGAGCTCACGTTCTTCGACTGGTCGAATCCCACCTCGAGCCTGATGCGCTTGGGCAACTCCTCGGCGAAGGCATTGGTCACCGCCATCACGCGCTCGCGCACCTCGAGGATGTTGTAGCCATCCTTCTGGTTGGCGGTCACGAATACCGCGCGCTTGCCATTGAAGCGGCCGGTGTAGCTGTACGTGCCGGTGTTCCAGCTCACCTCCGCGACGTCGCGGATGCGCACGATGCGCCCCTCGAGCGACGCGATCACCGTATCGCGCACCTGGTCGAGCGTTTCGTAGCTGCCGGAGGTCTTCAGGGAAAACGTGCGTGCGCCCAGGTCGACGAAACCCGCGGGGATGTTGGCGTTCTCGCTCTGCACCGCCGCGATGACCTGGTTCGGCGAGAGATTGAGCTCGGACATGCGCCGCAGATCGAGCGCCACGCGCAGCTCGCGCTCCGGAAAGGCCCAGCTCTCGGAGCTGCGCACGCCGTCGACGGTCTTGAGCCGGTCCTTGAGATCGCGGGCGTAGTCCTCGAGCTCGCGAAACGGCGCGTCCTCGGAGAGCAGGGCGATCTGGATGGTGTTGACCAGGCCTGGCGAGAACTTGCGCACGATGACCTGCGTGCCCTCGGGAAAATCCGGGCGCAACGCGTTCAGCTCGCGCGTGATCTCGTCGTATTTCTTGTCGGCGTCGGTGAAGGCCTGGAATTCGATGGCCGTGAACGACACGCCGTCGCGCACCGACGTCTCCATCTTGAGCACATCGTCCAGCGCGGCGAACTTGTCTTCCAGTGGCTTGGCCACCAGGCGCTCCAGGTCCTTGGGATCGGCGCCCGGGTAGATGGCCGCGATGGTGAACCCTGGAATCTTGAAATACGGATCCTCCTCGCGCGGCACACTGGTGAATGCGTACCAGCCCAGCGCCACCAGGCACATGAAGGCCACCAGCGTGAACTGGTAGCGGCGGATCGGAAACTCGAGCAGTGTCATGGCGTGTAGCTAGTTCTTCGGCGGGACTGGCAGGTTCTCGGCCTGGCGCGTGCCCTCGTCGGCCACTTCGACGGTTTCCCCGTCTTCGAGGAACAACGCGCCATCGGTGATGACGCGCTCCCCGGGGCTGATCCCGCTCTCGAGCGCGATGGCGTCGGCGGTGATGAAGGCCACGCGCACCTCACGGCGTTGCGCGGTCGCCTTGCCGTTTTCGAGGACGAACACGCTGGCACGGTCGCCGTCGCCTTCCACCAGCGCCGCCATGGGCACGTAGGTGAGCGGCGGGGCCGACGATTCCGGTGCCATGCGCAGTCGCGCCACCAGGCCGCTGACCAGACGCGGTGGGGGCGAGTCGAACTTCACCTCGATGGGGAACATGCCGGAGCGCTCGTCGGCGGCGCTGGCCACCTCGATGACCGTGCCCTGCATGGCCTGTCCGGGGAAGGCGTCCATGCGGATCTCTCCCTTGTCACCGAGCTTCACGTTGACGATCTCGCGGTCGGCGAGCGCGGCGCGCACCACGAAGCCGCTGTCGCTTTCGCCGAACACCAGCACCGGCGCGCCCGCGGCCACCAGCTCGCGTTCCTCCACCAGCTTGCGCAGCACCACGCCGTCGCGTGGCGCGGTGATCACGGAGTATCCCTGGTTGAACCGCGCGGACTTGAAGCTGGCTTCGGCCACCGCGGCCTGGGTGCGCAGGTCCTGCAATTGCTCGAGACTGATGACCTGGTCGGCGTACAGGTTTTCACCGCGGCGCAGGTCGCGTTGCGATTTCTCGGCGAGCTGGCGCGCCTGCTCCACCTGCGCGTTCACTTCGGTCAGCTCGATTTCGGCGAGACGTTCGCCCTGCCTGACGGTCTGGCCCGGTTGCACGTGCACGCGGCGCACCAGCCCGCCCAGCTTGAACGACAGGCGCATCTCATTCTTCGTGACCACGATGCCGTTGGTGTCGATGGGCGGCACCGCCGGACCCTGCGCGGCCTGCTGCACGTGGACGGGCGTGGCCTTGGGCGCGGGCATCGGTTCCGGGCTTCCGCAGCCTGCCAGTGACGCGGCGAGCACCGCGAGAAGAAGACCGCTCGTTCTAATTGCGTTCATTGATGGGTCCCAGGGGCAGGTTGCCGGCGGCGGTGGCGTAGTCGAGCTCGGCCTGCCGGGCGAGCACTTCGAATCGGGTGACATTGAGATTGAGCTCGGCGCCCGTGAGGCTGGAGCGCGCGTCGATGAATTCCACCTGGCTGATGGCGCCTTCGTCGCGCTTGCGGCTGGCGATGCGGAACGCGGCGCGCGCCGCCTCGGAGCGGGCGGCCGCGGTGGCCAGTGAATCGGCGCTGGCGTTCAGTGCGTCGAGCGACTGCTGGACCTCGAGCTGCACCTGCTGGGTGAGCTCGTCGTACTGGGTTTGCGTGCGTCGCGCGACGGCGTTGGCCTGGCGCACGGCCGCGCGGCGCGCGCCGCCGTCGAAGAACGTCCAGTTGAGCAGCAACGACACCGTGGCGTAATTGCTGCCGCGTCCGAACTCGTATTCCTCGCCCTGGATGCCGCCATCGGCGCCCAGCGACAACGTGGGCCACAGCTCCGCCTTCGCGAGGCTGGTTTGCGCCTGGCTGGCGCGCGTCAGGTGCGCAAGCTCGGCGAGCTCGGGGCGGTTGTCGATGGCCGCCTGGCGCAGCTCCGCCAACGCGCGCGTGGTGGCGGAGATATTGGATTCGACGTCGGCGTTCTCGAGCACCGTGTCGAGCGGGCGGTTCATCAGGAAGTTGAGGTAACTCTGGGCCTGCGAGGCCAGGTTCCTGGCGTCGCGCGACTGCTGTGTGACCTGCAGCAGTTCGGCGCGCGCACGCAGCACCTGGTCCTGGGTCACCTTGCCGTTGCGGAACAGCGAGTCGTTGACGCGCAGGTTCTCGTTGAGCAGCGTCACGCTGGCGTCGACGATGCCCTGGTTGCGCACCGAGCCCAGCCAGCGCAGATAACCCACCGTGATGTCGCGCTTGAGGCGTCGCGCCAGCGCCTGGCGCGAATATTCACTGGCCCCCAGCAGTTCGCGCTGCGCGCGCACCGCGGCAGGAATCGCCGGCGCGATGATGGGCATGCGCAGCGTGATGCGCGTGTCCTGCTCGGTCTCGCGCAGGAAGGCGATGGTCTCGTTCTGCACCACGGGAAACCGCGGCGCCTGTCCCTGCGCGATCAACATCTCGTTGAGCGTCTGATAGGCCGGATTCAGTGCGTCGCCCAGCGGCAGATCGATGGTGCGGCCACCCTGGGAGCGTGAGTAACGCGCGTCGAAGCCGGCTTCGGGGAAATACCGGGCGCGGGCTTCATCGAGCGCGGCGGCGGCCCGTTCTACTTCCAGGGACTGGGCGCGC